>Ga0181571_10002953_pt1 | contig 12703 bp, 9 predicted proteins | sample 101ome_17_FD_132440 | JGI IMG/M metagenome (GOLD analysis project Ga0181571, IMG submission 132440) | Coastal salt marsh microbial communities from the Groves Creek Marsh, Skidaway Island, Georgia - 101407AT metaG (megahit assembly) | ecosystem: Environmental > Aquatic > Marine > Intertidal zone...
CCAGCGCCACCAGTCACGGGTAAAACACGGTGACGACGACGGCTCGCTGAGCAGCGGCGTGACCTGGATAGGGTGCGTCCTCGTCACACTCCCAACGCGCGCGCGAGATGGCGACTCGGACGGTCGCCCTGGGCACACCTCTCGCCGCGCGCGGTCCCTCGCGGCCGCTTCGGCGGCGCGTCGCGTCGCGTCTCGCCGCGACTCGCGCCGCGCGAGACGCGCCCCCCCCCCGCGTCTCCCGCGGCGTCGCCTCCGCCGCGCCCGTCGAGACCGCGCCGACGGTGTCTCGGCGGTTCGCCGCGCTCGCGTCGGTGGGCGCCGCCGCGGCCGCGCTGGTCCTCCCCCGCCCGGCGCGCGCGGAGTTCCAGGAGTCCCGCGAGTACATGCCCAGCCTGGAGGGCAAGGACTACGGCAAGTCCAAGTACGTGTACCCCGACTTCGTGCAGCTTCCCGACGGGCTCCAGTACAAGACCATGAAGGAGGGGTCGGGCGCGGAGATGATCGCCGGGAAGCGCGCGGTGATCGACTGGGACGGGTACACGCTCGGGTACTACGGCCGACCCTTCGAGGCGCGCAACAAGTCCAAGGGCGGTGCCTTCACCGGTGACGACAAGGACTACGTCCGGTTCGGCCTCGACGACCCGAAGATCATCCCGGCGTTCCGCGAGGCGGTGACGGGGATGCGAGCCGGGGAGATTCGCCGCGTCATCGTCCCGGGCGGATCCGACCTCGGCTACCCGCAGGGGAGGAAGTGGACGACCATGGGGCCGCAGCCGAGCAACTTCTCGGGCCAGCGCGCGCTAGGCTTCGTCCTCGAGAACGAGGGGATGATCGACAAGACCCTACTCTTCGACATCGAGCTCATCCGCGTCGACGACAAGTGATTCCGGTTCGGGAGCGGGGGGGGGGGTAAGCGGCGGGGCACGCGCGCGACCGTACGTCGCGCGCGTCGCGGTTTGTTTTCGGAGGACTCTGATCGAACGCCGATCGCACGCTCACGCGCGCCGTCCCCTCGCCTCGCCTCGCCTCGCTCGACGAAGGAGTCGCCTCGCCCTCGACCGTCGCCTCGCCCTCCTCGTCTCCGCGTCTCCCCTTCTCAGTACCGCTGCGGCGCCCCGGGCGGCCCGCCCCTGAGGAACTTGTTGCAGATGCCCATGAAGTACCCGGCGAAGTTCCTGATGCGCCCGAGATCTGTGTTTTCGATCTCGTCGATGACGAGCATCGCCGTCGCCTCGTCCAGCTGCAGCATCGTGTTGAGCGCTCTCTCGTCGATGGCGTGCTTGTGGAACTTCCCCGCGTGCGACGCGGCGTCGAGGCGCTGGTACACCGCCGGCGGGAGGCGCTGTCTCAGCGTCGCGTCGTCGACGGCGCCGCCGCCGCGCCCGCCGCCGCCGCCGGGGGGGCCGCCGCCGTACCCGCCGTACCCGCCGCCGCCCGGCGGGCCGCCGCCGTACCCGCCGGGCTGCTGGTACCCGCCGTACCCGCCCCCCCCGGGCGCCGCGAAGGGCATCCCGTTCTGCATCGCGGCGAGGTGCTTTCTCGCGATGCCCGTGAAGTACGCGGAGGGGTTGCGCACGGCCCGGTCGCCGCGGCACGCCCCGTGCACCTCCTCGATGGCGGCCATGGCGGCCATCTCGTTGAGCTGCAGCATGATATCCCACGCGCCCGAGTCGAGGCTCGCGCCCGTGTCCGCGAAGAACTGCTCGAGGCGCATCGCGACGGGCTGGGTGATGACGCCCATCTGGTACCGCCGCTGAATCTCGAAAAACGCCTCGGGGGGCGCCGGCTGACCGCCCCCGGCGACGAAACCTCCCCCGGGGGCGCCGCCCGGGGGACCGCCGCCGCCGTGACGCCGACAGATCGACTTGAAGAAAGCGGAGACGTTGCGAATGCCGGCGAGGTCCGAGCGCCCGAGCTCGTCCACCGCCGCCGCCGCCGCCTGCTCGGGCATCTGCGCGAGGTGCTCGAGCATGCGGTCGTCGATCTGGGGCTGCGTCACCGCCCCGGTCGCCCAGAGGCGTTGCAACGCGTCGGAGACGACGGGAGAGAGGGTCTGCCCGTTACGTAAAGTCATACCCTCGCCGGAGGACACCGCGGGCGGCGCCGGCGCGTGCGCCGGCGCGTGCGCCGGCGCCGCCGCGGGGGCGGGGGCCGCCGCCGCCTTGTGTCGTCGCATGAGCTCCTGCATGTGAGCGCTCTTGTTCTCGACGCCCTGCGGGAGTGAGGGAGACCCGGGTGACGGTCGCGGGGGGCGGGGGGCGGGGGGCGGGGGCGGGGCGCGAGGAGGGGAGGTACGGAGTCAGAATACGACGCGAATGAGGATAGGAGGAGTACCCGCGACGAACCGAGCGAGGAGACGAGGAGGGGCGCGATTTCGGCGGCGCGCGACGGACGAGCCGAGGGACGCTCGACGACGAATCGTTCGCGGGAAAAAAAAATGCGCGCGGATGGGTTCCCCCCCCGATCGGCGGCGGACGCCGCGCGACTGAAAGCAGGACGGCGTCGACGCGACGCCGTTCCGGGCGCGTCGCGAGCGAGACGCACCTCGAGGCTCTCTTTGGTGAGCATGTCGATGACGTCGACCGCCTCCTTAGGCGTGAGCTCCCCGAGCTGGAGCAGCGTCTGCGCGTCGATTTCCCCCTCGCCGACGAGCCCCGACTCGTGCAGCTGATCGAGGCGCTTCGTCACCTTGGGCGCGAGCATTTCCAGCGCTTCCGCGAGCTGATTCCCCGCGTCGGACGCGGGTGCATCGGCCGCGGGGTCGGCCGCGGGGTCGGGCGCGGGGTCGGGCGCGGGGTCGGGCGCCTCGGGCTCGGCCGCGGCGTCGGCGGCGTCGGCATCAACCCTAGACTCCTTCGCGGCGGGAGCCTCTTCCTCGCGATCGTCCTCCTCGCGCTCGCGCTTCGAGCCGGCGGCTTCGGCGTCGCTCGCCATCTCTCGTGTATGTCGAACCTCTCGCTCCAGGCGCGGGCGAGTGCGCGAGTCCGGGTCGTTTGGAACCCACGGAGGCGCCGAGATCAGTGCGGACGATCCCGAAAACGCGGGAATCCGCAACGCCGGCACCCGACGTTTCGTTGTGTTCAGCGCCCGCGGCGGGCAGTTCGCCGCCGGCGCCCGCGTTTCAATTTTTTTCTCAGTGCAGATCCTCGCGACAACTTTTCGTTTGCATTCGTCATCACCCCCGCGTCGTCGCGAGCGCTCTCCCCGCCATCACCCCCACCGCGGCGCCGATCGCGAGCCCGAGCCCGCACGCCATCGCGCCGTCCCTCCACGTCCTCCCGAGCCCCACCCCGCCCTTCCACTCCAACTCCCTCCGTCTCGCCCTCTCCTCCCTTCGCGCCGCGTCTTCGTGCGCCGCAAACTTCTCTCGCCACGCCGAAGCCGCGCCCTCTCGCATCTCCGGCCCCCACGGCCAGTCCGGCCGCAGACGCTCCGGGTCCAGCGCCGTCCGCAGATCGTCGAACGCCCCGACGGTTCGCATCACGGCGTCGAACACGGCGTGCTGCCCTCGCGCGTCGAAGTGGATGCCGTCCTCGAAGATGGAGCGGTGCGCCGGGAAGGCCAACGCGGCGGCCGGGGAGGCGACGGAGGCGGAGAAGCTCCCGCCGTCGTCGTCAGAGTCGCCGTCGTCGCCCATCCCTCCGAAGGAGGCGTCCTCGAGCTCGGCCATGGCGTCGCGGGTGATGGCGAACAGGTCGACGAAGGGGACGTTCGCGTCCGCGGCGACGGTTCGCGCGGCTTCGGCGTAGCGCGCGGTGTTGGCGTTGGTTCGGTCGAGTCGCCCCGCGGCTTTCTCGCCGTACTTCACGCGCTGGTGCGCCATGCGGCCGATCTCGTCCATGCACGGTGGGGAGATGAGGACGACGCGCGCGGCGCGGCGCTTGACGTGCTCGACGATCGCGGCGAGGTTCTCCGCGTATTCCTCCAGCGGGACGTGCGCCGAGGGCTCGACGTCCGCGAGCGCGGCGTCGTTCGTGCCGAGGAGGACGGTGACCAGGAGGGGGGACTCCGTCGCCGGGAAGAGGTGCGGGAGCATGTGCCTGCACCAACGCGTGTTGTATCCGCCGTAGCCGCGGTTGTACACGTCGCACGAGCGCCCGTACGCGTGCGCGAGGGCGGCGCCCCAACCGTTAGGCTCCCATCCGCGCTGCGTGAGGGAATCGCCGAACAAAACGATCGCGCGGCGGCGATCGGTGAGCCCCATCGCGCGAGCGAGGATGGGCGAGGGCGAAAAGCGACGGAGGATATCCCCTCGGAGCTTTTTATTTTTAAGGCAGCAGTTGCTGCCCGAGAGTCACCCGGTAAATTAAGAGCAAACCTGAGAACTGCGGCCGAACCCGCGCCGGCTTGTTATGATTCTTGTCGCCGCGCGTCCGATAAATAAATTGGGCGTGTCTGGCGTTCGCCGGTCGCGCGCGCGCCTCGGGAGTTCAAATCCTTCGTCCGAGCTGGCGACGGGCCATTCCCCTCGGCGCCCGTCTCAGGTGGTGCGGCGCGGCGGAATCGTCTCGGCGCGCGCGAGGATGGAAGCGCCGAGGTCCGCCGACGGCGCGGATCGCGTCGCGTCGCGCGCCGCGCTCCGCGACGCCGCGCGGCCTCCCCCCGGGTCTTCCGCTCGCGGGACCTCGTCTGGGACGACGAACGATGCGTGCGCTCGCGTCGTCTCGGGCAAGGAGAACGCGTCGTCGTCGCACTCGGCGCTCCAGGCGCGAAACGAGGCGCTCGCGTCGAGCCTGCGCGAGGCGGTGCTGCACAACGCGCGGCTCGTCGCGGAGCGCGAAACCTTGCGCGAGGCGCTGGAAGCCGCGGAGGAGGAGCGATCGGCGATCCGCGAGCGCGTCTTGGAGCTCGAGGTTTCGCGCGCCGAGCGCGTCGGCGTCGAGCGCGCGCTCGCCGTCGCCGCGGACGAAGCCGCCGTCTCCGCCCAGCAGGCGACCGAGATGGCGGAGCAGATCCGCGCGGCGCTCGCCCTCGTGGACGAGGCGAACGCCCGCGCCGACGCCGCGACCGCCGAGCGAGACGCCCTCCGAGACGCCGAGACCGCGAGGGAGGGGCGCGCCGACGAAAACGCCCAAGACGAAAACGCCTCCGCGCTTCTCGGCCGGGTGGAGGGCATGCGCGAGGCGGCGCACGAGGCGGTGCGCCGCGTGCGGTTAGAACAGATCAAGGAGCAGCACGTCGCGGCGATGCGCGTGGGCGAGCACGCGCGCGCGGCGGAGGAGGCGAGGCGAGCGCGCGAGAGGGCGGAGGAGGAGGCGGCGGCGGCGAGGAAAGACGCCCGCGAGCTCCGAGACGCGCTCCTCCGAGAGAGAGCCGCTCGCCGCGCCGCCTCCGCCGCCTCCCCGTATCGCGACGTCGCCCGGCGTTTGGCGCGGGGGGTCGCGGAGGCGGTGGAATTCGGCCTGGGCGCGGCCGCGGTGGACCTCCCGACCGCGCCGCCGAGCGCGGGGTCGCCCGAGGCGGACGCGAACGCGGCGTTTTGGTACGACGCCGAGCGGGACGAGATCTTCTTGGCGGAGATCTCTTTGGAAGCGAACGAGCGAGAGCGGCGGCGGGAGGGCCCCGGAGGGACGGCGGAGGGTCGACGAGAGGGTTGAGCCCGAATGCGCGCGAAGACGAGCCTCGCCTCGCCTCGCCTCGCGCGATGAACGACCGTAGGGTTTGGTTTCTCGCCGACTGCGTTCGCGCGCATCATCTCGCGTCCTCGCGCGCCTTCTTCGCATCTTTCGCGGCGGTCCCCCGCTCCTCCGTTTTGGCTTTTCCCGTCTCTCCTTCGTCCGCGGCGCGCGCCGCGGCGGCTTTCGCGGCGCCCGGGGTTTGGAGCATGAGGTCCGCCTGGCTGGCGCCGGCGTCCAGCGCGCTCTGCAACTGCTGGTCCCACATCGACCGGTACAGGCCGTTCTCGTCGTCGTACAGGTTCGGGTGGTCTCCGCGCTCCGCGACGACGCCGTCTTTGAGGACGATGATGCACGTGGCGTCCATGATCGTGCTGAGCCTGTGCGCGATGACGAGGTTGGTTCGCCCCTTCGCCGCCTCGTTGATGCTCGCCATGATCTCCTTCTCCGTGTGCGTGTCCAGCGAGCTCGTCGCCTCGTCGTATATCATGATGGGCGGGTTTTTCAGGAGCGCCCTCGCGATGGCGACCCTCTGCTTCTCGCCGCCGCTCAGGCGCAATCCGCGCTCGCCCACGAGCGTCTTGTACCCGTCTTTGCACTGCTCGTCGACAAACTTGGAGAACTGCGCCGCCTTCGCCGCCCGCTCCACCTCCTCGATCGTACCCATCGCGCTCGTCCCGAGCTTCCCGAACGCGATGTTGTACTCGATCGTGTCGTTGAACAGGACGCAGTCCTGGGGCACGATGCCGATGGAGCACCGCACGCTCCTCTGCGTCGCCGCCGCGATGTTCTGCCCGTTGATCTCGATCGAGCCCCCTTGGATGTCGTACAGGCGATACAGGAGCTTGCTGATCGTGCTCTTCCCCGCCCCAGAGCTCCCGACGATCGCCACCTTCTCCCCCGGATCGACCACGAAGGAGACGCCCTTGAGGATCTGCCGCGAGTCCACCCCAGGGCTGTACGAGAATCGAACGTCTCGAAACGCCACCTTCGCCTCCTCCCGCGTCGTCAGCGCGAGGTCCTTGGCCTCGGGCTCGTCCGTCACGTCCAGGTTCTCGTTCATCAGCCTGAACATCGCCTCCACGTCCACCATGCACTGCTTGATCATGCGGTAGTAGGTGCCCAGAAAGTTGAGCGGCACGTACAGCTGCAAGATGTACGTGTTCACCAGCACGAAGTCGCCCACGGTCATCTCCCCGTCCAACACCTCCCGCGCCGCGAGCGCCAGCGAGAGGGTGATCCCGACGGTCACGATCACGCTCTGGCCGAGGTTCAACCCCGCGAGGCTCTGCGTCGTTCGCAGCGAGCACGCCTGCTTCTTCGCGAGCGCGACGTCGTACACGTGCGCGATGTGCGGCTCCGCGCAGAAGAGCTTCACCGTCTCGAAGTTCAGCAGCGAGTCCGTGGCTTTTTGGTTGAACACGTCGTCCGCCTCCGTCTCCTGCCGGCGGAACTTGTTGCGCCACTCCGTGAAGGGGATCGTGAAGGCGACGTACGCGACGATGACGAGGAAGGTGATGAGCCCGAAGTACCAGGAGTAGAAGATCCAGAGGTAGACGCAAACCAACGCCACCTCGAGGAAAATCGGCGCCACCTGGAAGGAGATGTACCGCAGCAGAGCGGCGAAGGATTCGCTCCCGCGCGAACACGCGCGGATGACCGCGCCCGTCTTGCGCGCGATGTGGAAGCGTAACGAGAGCGCCATGACGTGTGTGAAGGTTCGGAGGGAGATCTTACGGCTGGCGTGCGTGCTCACGAACGCGAACGCGTTGTCCTTGAGCTCCGTGAACAGAGCCGAGGCGAAGCGGAGGAGACCGTAGGCGAGGATGCTCTCGACGCTGTACTCGCCCTCGGTCACGGCGTCGACGGCGTACTTCAACGCGATCGGGCTCGCGACGTTGCAGAGCTTGGAGCACAGGAGGAAGAGGATGGAGAGCACCATGCACAGCTTGATGAACGGGCGCTCGGCGGGCCACAGAAACGGGATCATCTCCCAGAGCTCGTCCTTGTGCTGCTGCCAGAAGTTCGCGTCCTTCTGCTTCGCCTTCTCCTCCGCGCGCTCGGCCTTCTGCTTCGCCTTCTCGTCGTACCCAGAGGGCGCCTCCGAGGAGGAAGAGGAAGCGGCGGGGGTCTTCGCCGGCGCGAGGCCCTTCTCCATCTCCACCAGCTTCACCGTCTCGTGCTTCACGCTCGCGCCGTTCGCGAGCCCGCCGGGGACCGAAGCGCTCATCGCCGCCGAGGATTACGCGTGAGGCGCCGCGCTGTGAGGCTCGGAGCGAGGCGCGGGCGAAGCCGCGACGCGCGAGGGGAGTGCGGCGCCTCGCTGATGAGCGGGCAAGATAACGCGAGCGCGGGCGACGTGGCCACGAAACTTCAGGATTCATCGCGCCGGCGCGGCGGGATTTGACTCAGACTGGCGCTCGCCGCGGTCGTCGTCGGCGGCGGCGAGACTCCACAGCAGCTCAAATCTCGACCCGACCGCCGCCGCACTCCCAACCGCGCCCGCCCCCGTGTTGCTCCCCGGAGCAACACGCGCGTCGCTGGATGGGTAAGAAACCCTCGCCCACCCCCCCTCTCGCGCCCGTCACCGCGTCTGCGCCCTCCGCGGCGCGAGGGCCCGCCGCGAAGCCGGCGGATTCCTCGCCCCCCCCGGGAGACTTCGACCTCGACGCGCTGTTCAGCGCGGGGAAGAAGGCCAAGGCGCGGACGGACGCGAAGCGCGCGGCGGAGGCGGCGGAGGCGGAGGCGGCGCGCCCGCCGAAGGAGAAGGACCGCGTGTTACTCCCCGGGCAGAAGAAGAAGAAGCGAAAGCGCGACGCCCCGGAGTTCGTGCCGGTGAACGCCCCGAGGCGGTTCGAGGACGGCCTCCCCGTGTACAAGTCGTACGACGACTTCTCGGACATCTCGTGCGGGCAGGCCCCGCCCGCGAGCGAAAAGGGCAAGCCCAAGGGGAAGTGTCCGTTCGACTGCTGGTGTTGTTTCTAGAGAGACGCGCGACGACGGGGGCGCCTCCCGCGCGCGTGGTATTCTTTTAGCCGTGATAGATCACTCGTAGCTCGTAGCTCGCTCTCCGCGCCGCGTTCTCGCTCGCGCCGTCTTCACTTCTCTTTGCTCTTTCGGTTCTCCGCCCACACGACGTAGAGCGTCGACGGGATGATGACCGCCGCGCCGAGGAGGGTCGTGATCGCGGGCACCTCCGCGAAGAAGAGCCACCCGACCGCGGCGGACCACATGAGCTCGGTGTACCTGAACGGCGCGAGCGCGGACGCGTCGACGAGGGAGAAGGATTTGAGGAGGAAGTACAGGAGCAAGTTGGCGCCCGCGCCGAGGACGGCGAGAAGTCCGAGCTGCGCGCCGCTCACCGCGACCCAGCTCCGCGCGGCCGGAACCGCGGCGATGAGCGTCGTGAAGAGCGCGGTGTAGAAAATCATCGCCCAGAAGGACTCCTTCCCGACGAAGACTTTGTTCAGAACGTCCAGCGACGCGAACGCGCTTGCGCTGAGCAAGACGGTGAGCCACCGCGGGTCAAACGCCGCGCCGCCGGGCTGCATCACAACCATCACGCCCGCGAAGCCGACGAGGGTTCCGATCCACCGCGTCGCGTCGACCGTCTCTCTCAAAAACACCCTCGCCATGACGAGGGTGAAGAGGGGGATGGTGAAGTTGAGGGTGGTGACGACGGCGATGGGCGCCACGGCGAGGCCGTTGCAGTACAGCGCGATGCCCGCGGCGAGCAAGACGGAGCGCGCGACGTGCAGAGGAATCCGATCCGTCTTGAAGCTCGAGACGCCGCTCGCGAGCATCACGGGGAGCATCGTGAGCGTGGCGAAGAAGAAGCGCAGGAACACCACCTGCCACACCCCGAGGGTCGTGCCCGTGTACTTCATGATGACGTCGTTGCCGACGCCGATGAGCTGATGCGCGAAGAACCAGAGCACGCCGACGAAAAACGCGGACTTTTTCGGGGAGGATTCGTCGTCGGACGCATCCGCCGCGTCGGCGGCGGCGAGCGCGGCGTCGTCCGGGACCCCGCCGCTCGCGTCCGCCGCGGCCGCGTCCGAGGCGCGCGGTCGCGTCGAGGGCCCGCGCGAGGGAGAACCCGCGTGAGCGGCGGAGGACACGCCACGAAAAGGCCGCGCCGCGCCGCGGGGAACCGTCGTCGCGCGCGTCGCGACCGCGCCCAATCGCCGCCCGGCCGTCGATCGAGGCGTCGCGGAGGACGCGCGGCGAGAGACGGAGCGGGGTCCCGGGGACGCGCAGGCCGCGAGCGCGCCGAGGCGCGCGATGGAGGAGGACATCGCCGAGAGCGCGAGAGGTGAATCGACCGGCGCGCACGCCCGGGGACCGCGCGCGAGGGCGCGTCTGACCAGCGCGACGTGGATAACGAACCTAGCGAGTGCCGTCGCACCCGCGCGTGCTATCGTCGTCGCAGCAGTTCCCGCCGCGCGACGAGGGCGAATTGGTAAAAATCGTGTTTTTCGCGCGAAACGTCGACTCCCGAACATCTCGTCCCGCTCTCCGTCGCCGCCTCTCCTCCTCCCCCTCTTCCACGCGCGGGTCCCTCCCCTTCACCGAAAGCTCTTATCCCGTATCCACTTCGTCGCGACCCACTTCTCCCCGCGCACGACCGGGCACCCCCCGTGCAGCGCCCTCTTGTCGAGCGTCGCGTTGGGGTGCGCGTTCCAAAACAGCAGCGCGTCGCCCGCGCGCGGCGCCACCCGCAATCCCCCGTCGCACGTCTTGTAATCGATGCGCCCCCGCCTGAGCCGCTCGAGCCCCTCCCGGCCCTCGAGCGGGAAGTGCGTCTCCCCGCCCTCCTCCACGTCGGTGAGGTAGAGCAGCACGCTCGCGACGCGCTGGCTCACCTGCGGGCCGTAGCTCGCCGGGTCGAAGGTGTCGTAGTGCGAGTCGTACTTCTCCCCGGGCCGGTACCGCAGGACGTTGAACGGCTCGCCGTGGTCGCGGTGGACGTGGGTCACGTCCGCGATGCGCGCCTCGATGCGCTCCAGCGTCCCGCTCGGGTCGCTCGCGCTCGCCAAGAACGTGCCGCTGCTCGTGCGGATGTTCTTCATGTTCTCGCGCCGCTCGCCCTTGCGAAGGGCTAAGCCGCTGGGCTCCAGCCGCTTGGCCGCGAGCTCGCGCACCGCATCGCACTCCGCCGCGCTCGCGAAGCCGCGGTAAAGCACCGCGTGAGGCTCCCACGAGAGGACCTGGAAGTCCATCGTCGTCGCGCTCGGGTTGCCGCTCGCGCCGTGCGCCGCGGGCGCGAACGAGGGGCGCGCTCGAGGAACCGCGCGCGCGTCGTCGTCGTCCGCGTCGTCGTCGTCGTCGCCGCCGCCGCTCGCGCGACGAGCAGCCTCCTCGGCATCCGCGCGCGCGCGCCCGAGGCTCGCCTCGCGCTCCTGGTACAGGGTCTTGTACTGCTCGCGCTCGCGCTCGGCGGTCGCGACGCGCTCGCGGAGCGCCGCGGTTTCCTCGGTCGTGCCGACGCTCGCGTCGGCCCCGCCGGGGTGCGGCAGAGGGGTGGGCGCGCGCGAAGCCGCGGGCGTCCCCGAGGCCGCGCCGGGGATCGCCGCGGGGAGCGCGCCCGCGGGGGCGGCCGGCGCGGATGTGATGCGCCCGAACGCGAAGAGCGCCACCGCGATGAGCACGACGTGGGGGATCGGAACGCCGCGCCGGTGCCAGCCGTACACGATGCCGTCGCCCATCGCGCCCGGTGGACGCCAGGCGCCGCGCGACGCGGAGAGATTGGGAAGAACATCCGGCGCGTTTCAGGTCTACGGGACCCGACGTCGTCCCGACGACGCGGCGCACTTCGAGTTCGACACTTCTGTTTTCTCGAGCCGGCACCGGCGAGGCGATGCGGGCGGCCTCATCGTCATTCGCCACTTGTCTCTGCCAGGTCACGCGCGGGCTCGTGCTCCGTCGCGCGTCCCCTTCGGCCACTTCCGCGTCGCGCGTCCGGGCACGGCGCCCCTCCCCCCCCCCGCTCGAAGCTTCGTGTCGTCGCGGACGCCGACCATGCCCGCCTCCGCCGTCACCCTCGCCCCCCTCGCGTCCCTCGCCGCGTCCGATCTCTCGGCGCGACGGGGAGGCGTCGTCGTCCGTGACGCCGTCTTCGAATCTCGCCGCGCGCCTTCTCGCGTCGTCTCTTCTCGGGGACGAGCCCCCCGCGCCCCCGTCGCCGCGTTCTTCGACCGTTCCTCGGGCGCCCGCCAAAACCCCCGCGCGCCGTTCCCGTCGGGCGTTCCCGACGCGAACGGCATCGTCCCCGGCGTGGGGAAGGGCATGCCCAAGTGGCCGGAGGTGTGGTTGTGGCTCAACGAGGAGAAGCGGATGCGGACGCTCGACTCGGCCGAGGCGGCGAAGATGTGCTTCGGCGGTGGTAAGCGCAACGCGGTGCTTCTGGACGTGCGCTTCGAGCCCGACTACGAGAAGTGGTCCATCCCGGGCTCCGTCCACGTCCCCTACGTCACCGGCGGCGTCCTCGCCAAGATGCGCCTCCCCGGGTTCAAGAAGAAGAACGTCGACTTCGTCTCCCAGGTGGAGCGACTGGTGCCCGATAAGAACACCGAGATCGTCCTCGCGTGCATCTGGGGCGGTTCTCTGGTCAGGGAACCGCCGAAGAACCGCGGGTTGACGGACGACACCAAGGGCGCGGGGTCCTTGCCGGGGGCGTTCGAGCTGTATCAGGCGGGGTACCGCAACTTGTACCACCTGTACGGCGGCGTGAACCAGTACTACCAGGACTGCGCGTTCGACGCGAGCTTGCCGGAGGGGGAGGGGACGTGGCCGGGGGACCTGGAGTGGTTCGGGTACAGGCAGTTCGTGGGGAAGGACAGGCTCAAGGGACAGAGAGACGACTGAGCGGAGCCGAGTCGGACGTAGGGAAGAGGAGCGAACGTGACCCGAGAACGCAAGACGCAAGCGTTTCCCTCGTCGTCACGTTGAAATTTTTCAAGTTGGCTGGGGAGGCTGTTGCTCTCATCGATGATCGACCGGCCGCGCGGCAGTCGGTCACACTGTTGGCCGGCTGCTGGCGCGCGGTTTCTTTTCCGCCGCCCGCCTTCGGTGAGATTCTCGTGGAA
>Ga0181571_10002970_pt1 | contig 12668 bp, 4 predicted proteins | sample 101ome_17_FD_132440 | JGI IMG/M metagenome (GOLD analysis project Ga0181571, IMG submission 132440) | Coastal salt marsh microbial communities from the Groves Creek Marsh, Skidaway Island, Georgia - 101407AT metaG (megahit assembly) | ecosystem: Environmental > Aquatic > Marine > Intertidal zone...
CATTGGGCGCCGTCCGCGTTGAGATCCATCGCCCCGACCCCGGCCGCCACGCTCTCCGCCCCGACGTTGCCCCCTCCCTCCGTTTCTACCTTCTTCTCTCCACCCCCCTTGGCGTGCTTGCGCAGCAGCGGCGAGATGCTCACGTTGCTCTCCCCCGTCGCAATCTGCCTAAACACCTCCTGCGTCACCGCGCCGACGTCTACGTTTGCGCCGTGCTTCTGAATCTGCTCCAGGAGCCCCTGCAGCTGCTGGGCGCTCAGTCCGCTCTGCGCCGGGGACGCCGGTTCCTCCGCGGCGGCGCTGCCCTTGCTCGCGGGCGTCGCTGCCGCCGCCGGGCGCAGGAACGGGTGCTTGAGAATCTCCGCGATGGTGATGCGGCGGTGCGGATGTCGCTCGAGGCACGCGGTGATGAGCGCCGTGAGGTGCGGATTAGCCACCGGCGGCATAGGAATCTCGTGCTTCGGATCGGTGATGGCGTGCAGCTTCGGAATCATCCCCGTGATCCTCGCGAATGGCGTCTGGCCGTATACCATCTGGTAGAGGATGCACCCCAGCGACCAGATGTCGGAGGCTCGGCCGACTTTAAGCGGCCCGCCCAGCGCGCTCGGCTGGCCGTTGAGGATCGCCTCGGGGGACATGTAGTTGACGGTCCCCACCTGGTGGTCGCGCACGATGTTCGTGGTGTCCGTCTTGCTGGTGTCCTGCTTCGCGATTCCAAAGTCGATCAGCTTGAGCGCGCCCTCGACGAACAGGAAGTTCGCGGGTTTGAGATCCGAGTGGACGATCTTGAGCTCGTGGATGGTGCCGACGGCTTCCACCATCTGCTCAAAGTAGAGCCGAAGGAAGTTATCGTCGATCATCCCCGCGTTGCTCTGGCCGTTCGCGCCCCCCTTACCCTTGGCCCTCGCCTGCTTCTCGCGCTTGGACAGCAAACGCGCGAGGTCGATCTCGCCGTACTCGAGGACGACGTAGATGAGACCCTCCGTCTTGCAAACCTCGGCGTCGACGAGCTGGATGATGTTATCCTTCCCGCGCAGCGATTGGAGCAATCGAATCTCATCCATGAACCCCGCGATGGTCTCCTTCTCGCGGCCCTGCAGACGGATGCGCTTGAGCGCGTACGTCTTACGCTTGGGGCAGAGCACCTTGTACACCTTGCACGTGCCGCCCTGGCCGACGCACTCGAGCTTCAGGTACTTGACCCCGCGGACGACGACCATCTCGGAATTTTCGCGAACCCTCGGACGGGATTTCTTCTTCTCCTCCGCGACCTTAGCCGCCGCGGCGGCGGCGTCGGCAGCAGCCGCGGCGGGCGGGTTCGCGGCGACCGCCGCGGACGACGCCGGTTCCGTCGTCGGCTGCGGCTGCGGCTGGGCGCTCGCGGCGGCCGCCTTGACCCGCGCCACCGCCGCGGCCGTGTTTGGCGTGTACGCAACCGCAACCGTCGCCTCCTCCTCCTCCGCTGCCGGCTGGGTCCCTGCCAGCCGCCCGCCCGCCGCGTGCTGCCGCGTCTCGCCGTTCAGCACCGCGGGCACGGCGACGGTGGCGTCGTCGACGATGGCCGCCGCGCCCAAACCCGGAGCAGCGGCTCGCTGCTGCTGCTGGCGCGCGGCAATCTCCCGTTGGAACCGTTCTCGCGCCTCGCTCGCGTCGCGCTCTCGGTCGTTTTGAACGGTCAACGGCGGTTTGGCCGGTTCGTGCGACGTGTGCACGGGGGGCGCGACCGGCACGCCGTACCGCCCCTGCTCGATGGCCTCCTTCATCTCCTCCACGATGCACCTCGGCTCCGGGTTGGCGTTCAGTCCCTTGGCGAGGATCTTCAGCGCCTTCTCCTCGCCCTTGTACTGGTGGCCAAAGGCCGCCCACTCGGTCCAGTACATGCCGTGCCTCTGCCAGAACCCCTCGGACTTGAGGTACTTGAACGTATCCCTCGCGTCGTCCATGTTGGACACCATCTGCTGCCTGGCGAGTCCCAGGTAGAGGCGAAGGTAATAGCCCTGCGTCTCGAACGGCGCGTTGCGGCTCACCTGCGGAAGCGTCTTGGTGGCGTGCTCGTACAATCGGAAGAGGGAGACGCCGTTCCTGCCCGCGGGGGCGCCCACGCCCTTGGTCTCCTCGCCGAGCGCCATCTCCTCCGCCTCGAGGAACTCGCACCAGTGCTGAGCGCTGTTGGCGTTCTCCCTGAGCGAGTCGACGCGCGCCGCGCGTTCGGAGCGCGAATGAGGAGGGGTGACGCCGGAGGATCGGAGGTACTCGGAGAGCAGCGACTCCACGGACGCCCTGCGCTTGTTCCCGCCGTTTCCTCCCTGGGGCATCGGCGCCGGGGTCTTGTGCGTGATCCTCGCGGCGACGGGGTTGCCGGGGGTCATGGCGTAGCCGGTTCCCACGAGCGGGGTGCCGCCGACGCCGGGCGCGAAGGTGACGCCGCGGGGTAAGGTTGCGGTGTTGGCGTCGTCGCCCGATCCGCCGGCTTTGGCGCGCATCGGGGTCTTGAGGTTGGCGACGCGCTCCCGCATGCGCTCCAGTCGCTGCGATATCGGGTTGAACGGGTTCGGGTCAGCGTCGATACGGCGGATGACGGGAGCGGCGAAGGGGCGAGGCGAGATGCAAGCGAGATTTCGTTCCTCTCCTCGCATCGTGCGGGTACCCCTCGCGGGTGCGTGGGACGCGCGGGGCGCGGACGCGCGGCGCACCTGCTGGACGCTCTCCGCGCCGGTCTTGATGTCGCCCGCGGGGGTCGGCGCGAAGGTGACGTGCTCCTTCGCCCCGGACGCGGGCGGCACGGCGTTCTCCTTGTTCCCGTACATCCCGGGCGTCGCGGCGACCGAGCCTCCGATGCCGCTGGTCAGGTGGGGCGAGAAGGGCGGGGCCATCGACCGGGCGTCGGCCGGGGTCGACGCGGGAATCAACCTCGCGGGGGTTCGCTCGCGCGACGAGAGGATTTCGAGCTCAGCTAGACGCCGCTCGGTCCCGCGCGTTCGTCGGCGCCTCCCCGTGCGTGCGTCGTGCGCAGTAGCGGGCGCCGCGCGTGAGGTCTTCCGTTTTTTGTGTCACGGCTTTTCGCAAACGGTCGCGGATATTCCGACGCTCAAAGGTTGTTCCCCCGTTTGCCTGTTCGTGAACCTCCGATGGATCCGACGGCGGTGGATTTGGACGATTAACTCGAGAATCGACGAGTTAACGTTTTCCTCGAAGACCAAGTCCCATAACCTAAATGGCGCTGACTGACGACGCCCCGACGGTTTTTGCACCCCGAAGCGCCTCGCTCCGACTATCCGAGAGAAGGTGGCGCAGAGACGGGGAGAGAGAGGGGGGGAGATGGTGTTCATGGGTGTTCGTGGCGTCTGGGCGGCGCTGTGGTGCGTTCTGGTCCTCGCCGCGCGCGTCGACGCCACAGCGCGCGGCTCGCTCGCGCCCATGACGTACCGCCGTCTCGCCGATGAGAGCGCGAAGGCGACGGGGGGCGATGCGAAGGGATCGTGGAACGAGTGGAGGTACCGGTCCAACGAAGAGCTGGCGAGCGCGATGGACGCCTTGCACGCCGGGCCGTGCGCCGGTATTTCGAAGTTGACCACGATCGGCACGAGCGTGAGGGGCGTGGAGATGCGCGCCATGGAGGTGTCCACCCAGCCGGGCGTCGAGCAGACCAAACCCGGGATAATGCTCGTCGGCAACATGCACGGCGATGAGCCCGTGGGACGCGAGCTCATCTTACGTTTCGCCAGGCTCCTGTGCATCGCGCACGAGCGGCTGGGGCGATCGGCGGGGGGCGACGAGCCCGGCGGAGGAGGGCTCGAGAAGGATCTGTCGGACGAGGCATCCGCGAAGGATCTGTTGGACGAGGCATCCGCGAAACTGCTCGACGAAGCCGCCGTCGTCGCGAGAAACGCGAGGGTGTTCCTCGTGCCGACGATGAACCCCGACGGCTTCAGCGCTCGACGCAGGAACAACGCCAACTCCGTGGACCTGAACCGCGATTTCCCCGATCAGTTCAACGAACCCGGGATGCCGGACAGGTTCGACGCCCGGCAGCCGGAGACGGCGGCGATGATGAGATTCAGCGAATCCGTCAACGCAACCGCGGCGCTCAACTTTCACGAGGGCGCGCTCGTGGCCAACTACCCGTACGACGCCATCAGCGGGACGAACAGGAAGGCTGGATACTCCAAGTCCCCTGACGACGCCGCGTTCAGGCGCCTGGCGAAGGTTTACGCGCGCGCGCATCCGACGATGGCGACGGCGGCTAACGAGGAGTTCCCCGAGGGCATCACCAACGGCGCGAGGTGGTACCCGCTGTGGGGCGGGATGCAGGACTGGCACTACGTCAAGACCCAGACCATGGACGTCACGGTGGAGGTGAACGAGCGCAAGTGGCCGGACGAGTCGCAGCTGGCGCGGCTGTGGACCGAGCACGCCCTGGCGATGATGGCGTACGCCAAAACCGTCGCGACCGAATCGACCTTTGGCCGTCTGACGGATTCCGTCACCGGCGAAGCGATACGCGGCGCCACCCTCGCCGTCGCGGGCGTCGACGTCCGTTTCACGCCCACGTCGCGACGCACGGGGTACTACGCGAGGTTCCTCGCGCCGGGGAGGCACGAGGTGACCGCGTCCGCGCCGGGGTATTACCCGCAGACGAGGACGGCGAACGCCGGCGAGCGGCTGGACATCTCGCTCCGAAGGATGGAAGACGCGAGACCATCCTTGGCGCCGGAGAAGGACGGGAACGACGGGGCGGCGGTGGTGGGGAAGGACGGGAACGACGGTGCGACGGTGGTGGGGAAGGGGGACGCGCGGCGCGGGCCGAAACCGAAGCCGGGATCGGCGGGTTTGGGCGGCGCGGCGGGCGCCGGGGAGCTCGTCGGGGTAGGGGAGCTCGCGGCGGCTGTCGCGGCGGCCGTCGCGTGGTTGGCGTGGAGGTGGCGCAGGCGGAAGAGGGCGAGACTCGCCGCGCTTCGCGAGGGGACGCAGCTCTCCGGCGTCCGGATCGACGGTTGACGACCGCGGAGGGGGATCGACGGGGAGGAGCGGCTGACGCTATCAAATTATTTTCGGCTAAAAGTCTCGACGCTCGAACGAATAAAAGGTCTCATCGCAGCGCACCGGTGGCGTGCCCGACGAACGACGCGTCCAGCTTTCGCGCCCGCAGCCTCTCCAGCGCGTTCCGCAGGTGGCGCCAGTCGCCGTCGTCGAACCCGAAATCTCTCCGCCACCCGTTCACCTCGTCGGCTTGCGCGCGACCCAGGCGCTCCGACAGCTCCCTACACATGAGGTGGTGGCGCGTGTTGGCCCTGTGCCGCATCTCGGGCGACTCCGCGAGCGCGCGCACCATCTCCTCGGCCTCCTGCACCATGAACAGCACCAGCGCCCTGGCCTCCGACTGTCTCCTGAACCCGTCGTTACTCCGTCTCCCGAACCCGTCGTACCTCCCGGCCCCGGCCCGGTCCACCGGATGCGCCAGGACGCTGTGAATGTCCGCCGCGTGCATCAACGTCAACGCCGCGCACTCGCCCCCGTGCAGTCGCGACGTCTCCCCGGTGTAAAAGTTGACGGCGATCGGCCAGCTCTCGTCGTCGCGATACCGTCCGGCGTCCGAACGCGCCTCGCGGTCCTCGCCGAAGTGTTGCAGTCCGCGTCGGTTGCATCGGAGCACCTCGCGGTACCAGCGCACCTGGCTGACGGTCGCGTAGAGGAACATCAGGCGCTCGGTGTCGGCTCCCAGGGCTCGGCGCACGTCCACGCGATCGGTGAGCGACGCGAGCGGCGCCGGGAACAGCTCGCTGCCGTAGCACGTGTGCCCGAGCCCCGCCAGGACCAGCGCGCCCTCCTCACCGCGGAAGATTCTCAGCCAACGCGCAACCTCGACCAGGTGGTCGCCGAACGATGCCCCTCTCTTCGCGTGTTTCATGCGCGCCGCGCCCGCCGCCTGCAGGGCATGGTACAACGCGTCGAAGCGCGCGCCGAAGACGTCATCGTCCATCGTCTCGACGAGATGACGCGCGGTGACGGGCGACTCGTCCAGCACCTCCGATCCCCAACGCGCGAAGTCCCTTTCGTGCGCCTCGAGAGACCACGCACAGGGTACCCCAAAACAGTACCAACCCGCGCGCGCGAGGGCGCCGCGCGCGACGCGGAGCACGCCGGGGCGCGAGAGGGCGATCGCCGGCGGCTTCCCCGGCCGGCACGCCATCGCGGCGCGCCCCGCGGTGGTGGGGGTCCAACCAACCGTAGTCGACAATGTATGGAAGCTGCGCGTAGAGGTCGGTTGCAACTTTTCTGACCAGTCACGAACAGGGCAAACGACACATATAAGCAATGTCCGACCGGAGGGCCGATTGCTGCGTGATGATGGGACGACGATCGGGTTGAACACAACTGCACCGCGCACGCGACACGCGTATCCCGCCCTCTCTCTCCCAAAAACACATCTCACGCCTCCACCATGGACGCTCAGACCACGCTCAAGATCTGCGGAGTCGCTAACGTGAGTCCGAACCCCGCTTTCCGGACCGGTGTGGATGAGCCAAATGCGATACACGTCAGATCTGGCGGATTTCACAACGTCTGATCCTATCTGACCCCTCCCCAACCAACTCGCGCAGGGTGTCTACGCCGCCCAGATGCTCGGCGCTCCCCAGTGGGCGAACGACTTTTACTACAAGGAGGGCCACAAGTCCAGCCAGAACTGGCAGAACTGGTGCGTGCCCCCCGCCTCTCGTCCCTTGTCCCGCACCGCTCATAACGTCACTTTTGGCGACCCTTCGAGCTCTCCCCGTCATGAAAGAAATAATAACAATCGAATATTCCCTCGCCCGACTGCAGGTTCGGCCTGGCCATCTCGGGCATGGCCACCGCCCAGATCCTCGCGTCGAACGAGCCCGCCCCCAACAAGGCCGTCCTCGGCGCCACCGTGGCCATGAACATGGCCGCGCCGCTCATGATGCTCAAGCAGAAGGACGACTTCAAGCCCGAGCAGCTCGCCATGAACGGCGCCTTCGTCGCGGGTCTCGGCGCCCTCGCCCTCAAGGCTTACAACGACTCCAAGTGAGCGGTTCTGTGACGGTTCTGTAACGCCCGTCTGACGTGCGTGACGTTCCGACACGGTTCATAAGGCCCGGGACGACGACGCGATCGACGCGCGAGTCGTCAACGAACGGTGATGAGAGTGTTAATTCAATCCTTTCAAAAAGTCTCACGAAACGTGGCTCACGAAACGCGTCGAATCAAAATATCAGGCCGCCGCCTCGGCTCCCTCGCCCCGATCGCCTCACTCCCCGCGTCCCTCCTCCCTCTCCCTCTCCCTCTCCTCCTCCTTCTTCCGCCTCGCCTCCTCCCTCTCCTCCTCCCTGATCTCGTCGGCGACCTCGTCGAACAGCCTGTTCATCCCGTCGCCGTTGAACAACACCGCGCACGGCGCCGCGACGCCGACTACCCTGGCCAGCGTCATGAGCTTATCCAGCTTTGCCACATCACGTCTCTCGAGGGGAGAGTCTTTGGACCGCAAGTACTTCATTCCCGCGAAGGCGACCAAGCCGGGCGGCCCCGCCACCGTCAGCGTCCCGGCGGTCAACTCGCACACAAACGCCATCATGCCCACCACGAGGAAGATCGGGGTCATGACGGGAATGACGATGAAGCACTTGACGAGCACGTCGCCCAGCGAGTCGCCGTCTCCGTCCTCGCTTTCGGCCCGCATGATGCCCTCGATCATCTTGCCCACCTCCTTCTGCGACGCCTTGACCGCGCCCTTCGCCACGCCCCGCATCGCGTTCCTGCGCAGCGCGCCGACGGCGGAGCACACGAGCGCCGCGTCGATGACGCCCGCGGTGATCTTACCGGCACCTCGCAGGATGGTGCCGGTTAGGCGCAGCAGGCCCGATGCGGCCTTTTTCACGGGATGCGTCATGACTGCGCGGCGGTGATCTGTCCGTGGATGTCACCATCAGATGCGGGTTTGGTTTTTTGTTGCCAGTTGTCCCCAGTTGTGAGATTTTCGTCTCGGGACCCGGGTGTGCGGGGTGTTCAAATGGACCTCAAAAATGTTCACGTACGGTTACAAGTCAGGAAACGACTGGTTTGGGGTTTATTTTCCCGTCGTTTCGCCCCGTTTCCAACCACGAGATCGGGGCCGCGTGTGTTTTTCCCCGTCGTTTCGTTCCGGGAGCTCCGCGCGTGTTTTCCGGTCCTTATCGCGACTCCCGCCGCGCCACAACGCGCGCGGGAGGCACGGTGCGTAACCGCCTTCCCCGTCGCACATCGAGAACTACATCGCCTACCCCTCGATAGGCAATCGCGCGCATCGCACGCGCGAGAACAGTCCCGAAGGCGACCCCCGTCGCGTCCCTTCCCCGCTCCCGGCGCCGAGGCGAGAGAGGCGTGGGCGGGGTCCGCCGCGATGGTGCTCGGTATGTTGAGGAGCGTGGCGGGGTGGAAGGCGGACAAGTACCGGTTCGACGTGACCGTCCACAACGCGTACAACGTCCTGCCGGGCACTAAGGCGCTCCAGGTGGTCTGGAAGCGCGGTAACAAGCACGCGCAGACCAAGGTGCGCGATCCGATCGACCCGCCGCGAGTGCCCAATCGCGAAACACCCGCCAAAATGCTGAAATCCCGCGGCCTCCCTCTCCCCGCGCGCCCGCATCGCCCGGATCCCGCCTCCGTCCGATCCGATCGCTCGCTCACGTCGCATCCCCCCCGCGCGCAAACGCAGACGGCGAGGTCGCAGCGCGGCGAGGCGCAGTGGGAAGAGCAGCTCTCGCTCGCGTGCACCATGTTCGTCAATCCCAAGTCCGGCACGTACGAGCCCAAGCCCGCGCTCTTCGTGCTCCGGGAGCTCGACGACGACGGCACGGGCGCCGGCAGGACGTACGCGGAGGCCGCGGTGGACCTGCTGGAGTTCGCCATGCGCCCCGGACAGGCGATCCGACGGACGCTGCCGCTCACGCGCGGCGCGAGCGCGCTCCCCACGCACCTCATCTTCACCATCCGAGCGTCGCCCGTCACGGAGGGCGTCGCGCTCTCCGACGTGTCGTCCGACGTGTCAGTCGCGGACCTCGCGGACGTCGCCGAGGGTGCCGAGGGTGCCGAGGGTGCCGAGGTTCCCGACGACGCGCGCGCGGGGCCGTACCGCGCGCACAGGGACGCGGCGCGGGCGCGAGCCGATGGCGCCGACGGCGCGGCGATGGAGGAAGATCCTTCAAAATCAATCGCTCGGAACGAAGACGAGCGACCGAGAGAGTCCCGCGCGCGGACGATGGAGGAGGGAATGCGCGCCCTGCAGACCGCGCTCGTGCCCTCGGACAGGGAGGAGGAGGATCGGCCGCCGCGAGACATGGGCCGGGAGATGGCCCCCGCCGCCGGGAGATCTCGCGCCGCCGTCCTCCAGCCCCAGTCGGGGCGATACGCCCCCCCGGTGCTGTACGACGACGAGGTGTTCCGGGAGAGCGGGTACACCGTGGGCTTGACGAAGGCGAGGGACCCTCTGCTGGACGCCACGGCCGGCGGCGCGTTCGACGGCCTCGTCCCCGGCATCGATCACCTTCGCCTCATCGTCGGCCGGACGTGCAAGATCAATGTCCGCGCCAACGACGCCTTCGGCAACGCTCGCAGCACGGGCGGCGACGCCGTGGAGGGCCTGTTATTAGGCCCACTGGGGGAGGAGGGCGAGGTCAAGGTGAGGGACCACGGCGACGGCACGTACGGGCTGGAGTTTGTGTGCACCAGCCAGGGCGTCTGGAGGCTGCGGCTCAGGTTCAACGGCCGGGCCTCCGCCGGCGAGCACGAGCTCGTGGTATCCTACGGCCCCCTCGTCGCGGGGGACCTGTCGGTCAAGCCCCCGAAGCCGCCGTTCGTGTGCGGCGCGTACACCGACGTCGTGGTCGAGGTGGCGGAGCCCGAGCTCGGGAGGGTGATGACCGGAGCCGAGGCGTTTAGCGTCCGCGTCGTCTCCCCGTCGGCCATGTCCATGTCCGTGCCCCTCGAGCTGTCGCCCGGGTCGACGCGCGCGGTGGCGACGGTGTGCTGGCCGGAGGTTGGCGCGCACGTCCTGTCCGTGACGCTCGACGGCGTCAACTTGCCGAGGTCGCCGATGAACGTGGACGTGGCTCCGGAGGAGATTTGCCTCGCCGCGTGTCAGATTCAGGGCGCGGGGACGCACAGGGCGGTCGCGGGCGAGCGCGCGAGCTTCGTGGTGGAGGCGCACGACGCGCGCGGGAACCGGCTCGTCTCCGGGGAGGCGCCCTTGTCCGTCATCGTTCGAACGCTGAGAGGAGGAGGTGCCGTTGATCGATCCGGTATGAATACGGGCGCGAGCGGCGAGAAGAGAGAGGAGGACGTGACCCGGGGCCAGATTCTCGACTACGGCAACGGCGCCTACGAGGCTTCGTACGTCGTCCGCACCGCCGGGCCGTACGAGGTGGCGCTCGTGCTCATGGGCGAGGAGCTGGTGATGAAGGGCACGTGCGAACCCGGCCCGGCCGTCGTCCCGGGCTGCGTCCTGCTCGGCGACGCCGTCCTCGACCTCGAAGTCGGCGCGAAGGGCGTCTTCACCATCGAGCGCCGCGACGCCTACGGGAACGTGGCGCCGTCCAGACAGGGCCAGGTGAAGCTCCGGTACGTCGCCGACGGCCCCGGGGACGTCGACGCGCACGTCGTCGACTGCGCCGAGGGCCGAAGCGAGGTGTACGCCACCGCCAAAGTCGCCGGGAGGTACTTCATCACCGTCGTGGGGGGCGACGACCAGGTGCCCGTCCCGGGCTCCCCGTTCGAGCTCGTCGCGTACCCGGGCGCGGCGGCGGCGACGGCGTCGGTGACGTCGGTGTACGGCGCGCAGCTCGCCTCACCCGACGCCGACGTGCTCGCGGCGGTTGCCGGCGACGAGATCACCCTGACGGTTTCCCCGCGCGACAAGTTCGGCAACAAGACGGTCTTCGGGCCGGGCGCGAGGGTCAAGGTGACGGCCGTCGTGGACGGAGACGAACGACTGGAGTTTGAGGACCGCGGCGGCCCTCGCGCCGAGGCGACGCTCAGGGGCGCGCTCACCGCCGCGGGCAGCTACCTGTTAAGGGCGACGATAGGCGACGAGCCCTTGGCGGGGTACCCGCGAATCCTCCAGATTGTCCCCGGCGCGACGGATCCGCGTCGGTGCGTCCTCTTCGGCGACGCGCTCTCCGGCGTGGACTGCGGCTCGCGCGCGTCGCTGACGATGCACGCGGCGGATCGGTTCGGTAATCTTCGCGCCACCGGCGGCGACGTCGTGGATCTGTCCATGCTGGCGCCCGACGGGAAGACGGTGGTGGCGGCGTCGGTGGCGGATCACGCCGACGGCACGTACGGCGCGGCGTTCAAGCTGGACCAGGCGGGGGCGTGGGGGTTGCAGCTCATCGTCAACGGCCGCGGCGGGCGCACGGACGTCGCGGAGGTGACGGCTAACTTTGGGCCGTGCAGGGCGCAGGATTGCACCTTCGCCGGTTTCGGCATGGACGGCCTCGAGGGGGTCACCACCCTGAGCTCCTCTCAGATTCGCGTGTTTCCCATCGCGTACGAGTCGGCCAACAGGCGCATGTCCGGGAAGGAATCCCTGAGCGTCCGCGTCCTCACGCCCAGCGGCGGCATCTCCGCGGTGGATCTTCGCTTTGACCGCGGGCAGTACCTCGGGACGTACCGGTGGACCCAGCCCGGTCTGCACACGGTGTCCGTGTCCCTCGAGCAGGAAGCGGTGGTGGGTTCGCCGTTCACGGTGGAGGCGCTCGCCGCCCTCCCCGAGATTCGCGAGCTGGAGAACATGAGCGTCGGGGACATCAACGCCATCCTCGTGAAGATGACCCCGGACGCGTCGTCGCAGGCGCTCGCGTCGCTCCCGCCCGAACAAGCCGCGGAGGCGCTCGCCGGACACAGCGGCGCGGCGGCGGCGAGGATGATGAACGGGATGTTCCCAGCCGCCACCGCGCAGGTGCTGTCGGGGATGGCCCCGGTTCAAGCGGCGGCCGCCGTCGGCGCCATGTCCGAGGAAAAGGTTGCGGACGTTCTCGGCGCCATGGCCCCGGCGGATGGCGCCAAGCTCATGGCCGCGACGTCCCCCGAGGAGACCGCCGCCAAGGCTGACGTCTTCGCGTCCGCGCTGGGTCGGATGTCGGACGAGGACTGCGCCGCCGCGCTTCGAGACATGGCCGCCGCCTCCGCCGAGGCGGGGTCCGCCGAAGGGGTGGCGGCGGTGATGAGCAAGATGCCCCCGGCGGCTGTCGCCGACGCGCTCGCGTCCATGTCCCCGGAGGATAACGTGCGGCTGGTGGGCGCGATGGGCGCGGACGAGGCGGCGGCGGCCATCGGCGCGATGGACGACGATCGCAAGGGGGAAGTTCTGTCCGCGATGGGCGCCGAGGAACTCGCGGGTCTGACGGACGGTCTGGGCGCGGCGTACGAGGACGATAAGCGTCTGCCGGCGGCGGAGAGGGCGAAGATGCGAGACGCCGCGGCGGAGCGAGCGAAGCAGCTCGCGCCGGCGCTCGCGGGGGTTCCCCCCGCCAAGCTGGCGGATTCGCTGAAAGACGCGGATCCATCGCAAATCGCGGGGACGCTCAACGCGTTGGTGCACGAGGGCAAGGCGGCCCCGAACCTCCTCCGCGCGATGCCAAAGGCGGCGCAGAAGAAAGCGACGGCGCAGATGCTCG
>Ga0181571_10002975_pt1 | contig 12663 bp, 7 predicted proteins | sample 101ome_17_FD_132440 | JGI IMG/M metagenome (GOLD analysis project Ga0181571, IMG submission 132440) | Coastal salt marsh microbial communities from the Groves Creek Marsh, Skidaway Island, Georgia - 101407AT metaG (megahit assembly) | ecosystem: Environmental > Aquatic > Marine > Intertidal zone...
GACGCGGAGGAGAACGAGAGCCCCGAGGACGACGAGGAGGAGAAGATGTACGCGGCGTGCGAGCCGCTCTCCGGGACGGCGAGCGCCAAGGCGGCGGCGGAGGATTCCGACGCCACCGTCGGGGCGGCGCCGACCAAGCTCGACGGGCGAACCTTCTACGGCCACGACGGGTACTACATGCTCTTCCGCCTGCACCAGCACCTGTACGAGCGCATGTGCACCGCCCGAGCCTCCGCGGCGAGCATGTCGAAGCAGTTTGGCCAAAAAGCCGAGCCCGAGCGCGTGCGCGCGGCGAAGGAGAAGGAGATTCACGACGACTTTCTGCGCCTTCTCTTCAAGCTCCTCAACGGCGCGCGCGAGTCCAGCGCGTTCGAGGACGAGTGCCGGACCCTCCTCGGCGCCAACTCGTACCAGCTCTTCACCCTGGATAAGCTCATCTATAAGATCGTGAAGCAGATCCAGGCTCTGCATCAGGACGAGGTGGCGACCAAGCTCCTCCGGCTGGCGGAGTACGAGAAGTCGCGTCGGGCGCCCTTCGTGGAGGCCATCTACCACGCCAACGCCAGCGTCTTGCTCCTGGACGAGGCGTGCTACCGCTTCGACTCCGTGGACGACGGCGCGAGCCTGACGCTGCAGCTCATGGACTCGGGCATGGACAAGGCGGACCTCCCCGCGGGGACGATGGAGGCGCAGTTCCACGATTACCTCGAGGGCTTCCTCCAGGCGGAGTGCGCGGAGGAGGAGGAGGAGGAGGAGCAGGGCGGCAAGCCGTGGCTCGACCGAAGCGACGCGCAGGACGTCTACCTGAGACGGTCCAAGGCGATCGCGGGCCTGGACGCGGGCACCGCGGAGGCGTACGGGCAGACGAGCGTGTACAACTCCCTGGAGGTGAAGATCTCCTGCAGCAACTCGAAGGTGTCGTACGTCCTGGACACGGAGGACGTCTTCCACCGGCGCCGAGGCACGGGCGCGGGCGGGGGCCGCGGCCGCGGCGCGGAGGGGGCGAAACGCGCCGTCGCGCGGGACGAGAAAAAGAGCGCCAAGTTCCGCGCGTGGCTCGCGGAGAAGGAGGCGTCGATGCCCAAGGAGGACGAGGCCGCGAAGGCGGCGAAGCAGGAGGCGGAGGCGATCCCGGATTTCGCCACCGCCGCCGCCGCCGCGATGCTCGCCGACGTCGAGGGCGCCGAGGACGAGCGCGCCGACGACGAGGAGGCGGGCGACGCGGGCGAGGAAGCCGCCGAGGGGGAGGAGGGCGAGGAAGACGAGGAGGACGCCGAGGAGGAGGGCGAGGAAGGGGAGGAAGGCGTCGAGGAGGAGGGGGAGGAGGGGGAGGACGCCGAGGAGGAAGGCGGCGACGAGGAGATGGAAGACGCCGGGGAGGAGGGACCGGGGGCGGAGTGAGTCACGCGAAGAGGGAGCAACTACTTCTACAAACAAACCATGCCTGCGAAAAAAAAAAAGAGCGCGCCTCGCCTCCCGTTGCGAAAGGTTCGTCGCGCATCGTCTTCCATCACATCGCGCTTCACCCGACGACTAATCCCGCGGGTCCCGCGTTGACGTTCGTGATGAGCGGCCTGAACCCGAGCTCCTCCGCCGGGACGCCAAACTCCGCGAGCTTCGCCTCGTAGACGCGAATGACGTCGTTGTGCGCCTTGGACACCTTGGCGACGTCGAACTGTAACGCCTTGATGAGCTGGTTTTTGCTGTCCAGCACCTCGTCGAGCTTCTTCGTGACCCTCGCGAGCGTCCCCGGGTCGAGGTTGGAGGCGGACAGCACCTCCCCGAGCTGCGCCTCTTTCTTCTCCAGCGCGTCCCCGACCGCCTCGAGTTTCCGCTCCAGGATGAGGTTCTTCAGGCCCGATTTCTGCTGCACCTCGAAGATGGCGCGCTCAAACTTGGCGTAGAGCTCGTCCCGCTCCTTCTCAACCTCCGCGAACCGCTGCGTCTGGACCTCGTGCTCCCACTCGAGGTTCTTGAGCGCCTTCTCCGTCTCCGCCGCGCGCTTCTTCGCCGCTTGAAGCGACGCTTTGTCCTTCTCCTGCGTCGCCACGCGCCGGCGCAAATCCTCCACCTCGCGCAGCGCCTTTGTGAGCGGCTCGCTCAGGCGCTTGTTCTCCTGGGAAATCTCAAACATGAGCTGGTCGTTCGTCGCCTCCTTCTTCTTCATCTCCGCGACGTCGTCCTTCAACGTCTTGATCAGGTCGAGGTTGTTGTGCGTGATGTCGTTGTAGTAGTTTTTGATCTCGTCGAACGCCGCGTCGTGCTTCTTCATGAGCTGATTGATGTGCGTGTTTTTCCGCTCCTCCACCTCGGCGATCTCGTGCTTCCTCTGCAGCTCGAGGTCCTCGCGCTGCGTCTTCATCTTCTTCTCGTACAGCGCCTGCAGCTCCTTGCCGTTTTGCTCGAACTCCTGCCTCAGCACCGTGATCTCCTTCGCCTGGTCCACCTTGAGCTGGCGGACGACGTCCTCGTGCGAGAGCTCGAGCTCCTTGCGCTCCACCGCGGCGTCGCGCTTATCCTTCGTCAGCTCGCCGCTGCGCTGTCGAAATTCATCCTCGCGCTGCTTCAGCGCGATCTCCGTGTCCGCCTTGAGGGTCGTGATGGTGTTCTGGTGCTCGTACAGCAGGTGCTTCACTTTCTGCTTGTACACCTTGATCTCCACCTGGTGCTTCTCCTCGAGCTCCTCCGCGTCGCGGTCGCGGTTGCGCAGCTCGGCTTTCCTCTCCTCCAGCTCCGCCTTGGTGATCTCCCAAAACTCGTTGATCTTGTCGCGCTCGAGCTGCATGTAGTTGCGGTCCTCCGCCTCCTTCGCGAGCTCCTTCTGCAGCGCCACGACCTTCGCGGCGAGCTCCTCGGCGTTCGCCGCGTCCGCGTTCGCCTCGCCGCCGGCGTCCTCCTGCGCGAGGTGAGGGAAGAGGGGAAATTATCGAGGGTGGGGAGAACCGAGGCGGTGAGTCCACCGAGCGCGAGGGCGACGCGAGAGTTCGGGGTTCGAGAGCGGCGCGCGCGACACGAACGCGGCGCGACGGCCGCGCGCACGTCGCTTCGAGCCCGCGCCGCGCGAGAAGCGCGATCGACGCGTGGAACCGCCGGCCCTCGCGGGCAATCGCGCGTCGTCGCGCCGCGCGGAGGTGCCAATTCCGGATTCCAGCTGGAAAGGACCGCGAGACGACGAGCGGAAGGCTCGCATCGCGCGCGAGACGCCGCGGGAGAGACGCGCACCTTCTTCGGCTTCGCCATCGTGCACCGAGGTCGGGAGCTCTCGGGCGGCTTCGCCGACGACGACGGCGCCTCGGCGAGGCCGCGAGTGCGGCACCCAGGGACGAGACGCGGACTCTTTTAGTTTCCCCCCCGGTTCCACCCCAGACCGACGACTCCCGGATCGGTCCGGGGTCCACCATCACGGGTGGGCCGCGGGAGACAAATTGTACACTTCGCACGATACTTTTCGAGAAGATTATAACTAGATTACCACTGTAGCGTTCAAAATGAAAACGATTTTTAGCGCATCATTCATCTCTACACGCGTCCTCGTACGTTCGCGAAAACATCTCCGGACGCACCGCGTGCCTCACGTTTTCGCCGCCGCCGCTTTCGCCCTCTCGCGCTCGCGCTCGCCCCCCTCCGCCTCCCCCTCCGCGCGTCGCCTCGCCTCACGCTCCGCCATCAACGCCGCCTCCAGATCTGTCCTCCGCCACGTCGCCGAGGCGACGGTCTCGTCGAGCCGCGCCGCGGCGACTCGCTCGTCGCTCGCCGCCCGAGCCCGCAGGGTCTCCGCGCGCGCCTCCGCCGCCGCCGCCGCCGCCGCCGCCCGCGCCCGCCGCGCCTCGCTCGCCGCCAGCTCCTCGCGCAGCGCCGTCCGCGAGGCGCGCGCCGACGCGGCGTCCGCGGCGGAAACGCGCGCGTCTCGAATCGCTTCGTCGCGCGCGCGAATCGCGCGCGCGAGCGAAGCCTCGAGGCGCGAGAGCCGCTCGGGGAGTCCCTCCGGAGTCCCGGGAGTCCGGGGTTTCGCGGAGTCCCGCGCGGGAGAAGGCTCCGCCGGCGACGCGCCCGACGCGACGGCGCGTTCGAGCCGCGACGACGCCGCGGCCAATTCCTTCTCGAGGTCGGCGACCTTACGTCTGTGCGCCGCGAGCGCGGAGACGGCCGTCGCTCGCGCGGCGTCGCTCTTCGCCCGCGCCTTCTCAGCCGCGGCGAGGCGACGGAGGAAGGAGGCGGAGGCGGAGGAGGAAGAGGTGGAGGAGGAGGCGGAGGTGGAGGTGGAGGTGGAGGAGGAGGAGGAGGAGGAGGAGGAGAAGAAGAGGCCGAACGACGACGACGAGTGACGCGACGCGTCGCTCGTCGTCTCTTCGGCTTTCCTCTCCCGTCGCTGGGACTCCGCCTCGGTCTCCGTCGCCGCGTCGCGCGTTTCCACGAGCGTTTCGACGCTCGTCTCCGAAACGCTCGTCTCCGCTCTCGCCGCCGCTCTCGGAGGGTTTTCGTTCGCGCGCGGCTCCGTCTCGACGGCGACGTCGCGGCTTGTTCTCCGCTCTCGGATCCGCAATCGGAGCGTCGCCGCCTCCGCCTCCGCGGCGTCTGCTCGCGCGCGCGCCGCCGCCGCCTCCGCCCTCGCGCTCGATGCCTCCTCCGCGAGCGTCTCCGCGCGCGCGCGCGCGACGCGGCGGAGTGTTTTGAGCGAATCCGTCGCGACGGTCTGAGCGAGGCGATTCCTCTTCGCGGCGGCGGCTTTCTCGGCGGCGCTCGAGACGACGGAGCGAAGGGCGGACTTTGACGAGCGGGGCGTCGCGAGCGCGGGCGGCGGGTCGGGCGCGGGGTCTGGCTTCGGCCGCGCGTCGGCTCGGGGCGCGTCGGTCAATTTTTTCGCGGCGGCGCGCTCGCGCTCGCGCGCGTCCTCCGCCTCCGCGGCCTCCGCCTCCGCGTCGACGCGGCGCGCCGCCTCCCGGACGTACGCGTCGTGCGCGCGCCGGAAGCCGTCGCGCGCGGCTCTCGCGTCCGCCGCGCTCGCGTCGCGGTCGCGCATCGCGGCGTCGCGGTCGCGCGTCGCGAGGTCGCGCTCGGCGAGGGCGACGTCGCGATCGCGCCGCGCGCTCGCGAGCTCGCGCGCCAACTCCGCGAGCACGCCCGCGGCGACGACGGTGCGCGACGTCCGGGGGAGGACGACGGGCGCTTCGCCCGGGGAGGAGGAAAACGCCATCGCGGCGTCGTCCACCGCGCTCGCGCGCGCGAGTCCGGATCGCGTCGCGGCGGCGACCGTGAGGTGTTCGCGCGTCAGGACGACGCCGCCCTTGGGTATGGCGGGGAGGGGCGGCGTGCCGCGCGGGGGTGGCGCGTCGGGGCGCGCCATGCGGCACGCGCGCGATGCCAAATCCGTGGCCCATCCGAGAAACGCCTCGAGTCAATCGTTTGCGCGTTTTTAAAAACTGACGCGTGCGCCGCGCCAATTCGACGCGCCTGCCCTCCCGGCGGGACGATGCGATAAGACCGCGCGCCACGTGGCTGCGGAGGCGCTACTCCAACTCGCGCGTCCCCGCGACCTCGCGCGTTCCCCACCACTATGTCCGCGTCCCTGACCGCCGCCTCGGTCACGCCGCGATCGTCCGCGCCTCTGCGATCGCGGCGCCGCTCCCGCGCGGTCGTCGCCGCCTCCTCCTCTCCCGCGCCCGGGTCGTCGGGTCCCCGATCGGCGGACGCCGACGACGCCGCGGTCGACGCCGCCCCCGCCTCGCTCCCCCGCCGCGCGGTGTTCGGCGCGGCGCTCTCGCTCTCGCTCGCCGTCGGCCTCCCCGCCCCGGGGCCCGCGCTCGCGATCGGGTTCCAGAAGGAGCTGAAGAAGCGCGACGTCTCGGACGACGACTACCTCGTCTCCCCCGGGTTCGCGTTCCGCGGTCAGCCGCACGACGGCTTGCGATTTTACGACCAGGCGCGCGGCGACGGCGCCAAGCTCGAGGCCGGCAAGACCGCGGTCGTGCACTTCACGTGCCGCTACCGCGGCCTCACCGCGGTCTCCAGCCGCGAGGCGCGCACGTTGGGCGGGAACCGCACGATCGCGGAGCCGCTGGAGTTCAAGTACGGCGCCTTACCCAGCGACTACGCCAAGCCGCTCGTGCGCAAAACCGTCGTCGGCATCGGCGCCGAGCTCAGGGTCGACCCCGAGCTCCGCGAGTTGTACGTCGTCAACACGGTGTTCGACGGACCCGCGGACAAGGCCGGGATCAGGGCCCAGGACACGATCGTCAGCATCGACGGCGTCGGCGACTTGATCGACGTCCCCATCGCCGAGATCGGGACCATGCTCTCCGGGGAGGCGGGCCAGGAGGTGACGCTCGAGGTGCGGTCCAAGGGGAGCGCGGATGTCCGGTCCATGACGCTGGCCCGGGAAGCCACCGCGGTGGTGCCGAAGAAGCGCGTCGTGGAGGTGGAGGGCGGCGGCGGGCTGTTCACGGGCGCGAGCGGGCCGAAGGCGCCGCCCGCGGTGTACGTGCCGGAAGCCTTGGCGGGGATGCGCGTCGGCGGGAGGCGGAGCGTCATCGTCCCCGCGGACGTCGGGTACGAGGACGTGGGGGAGGGGGAGATCCCGCCGGGCGCAACGTTCAAGCTCGAGGTGGAATTGCTGGAGATCAGGTGAGCGGAGGAACCGGAGAGGAGGTCGGGATGAGAGGGAGGGGAGGAAGGGGGCGAGTCGAGCGCGAGGGCGAGTCGCTGAGGCGCCCGCGGCGACGAACGCGACGAGACAACGCCCGCCCCGCGCGTCCACATCAGACTCTTCGATTTTATATCATCATTACTCTCGTCGTCGTCGACGAGCTTCGTCGAACGACGATCGAATCCCGGATCTACCGGACTCACGAGTTCGTCGGGGGAGCGCGATAAATACTTGTATTTTTGAAGTACGACGCTGACATCGGCGCTCCTCCGTTCGCTTCCGGCACACGCCCCCGGAGCGCGCGTCGCGTCGGGTGGGCCCCGGCTCACGCCCCCCGCGTCCGCCGCGTCCGCCTTCGATGTCGCGCGTCGTTCGGCGCGTCATCGCGGACCGGCGCGTGGACGCCGGCGGGGCGGCGGGCGTCGACGGCGGGGCGCTCATCGGCGAGCTCCGCGACCCCTCCGCGCGGTCGGGCGCTCGCCGCGCGCGCCGAGGCTCGCGCTCCTCGCGCCGCCGCGACGCGCACGGGACGCCGACCCGCGCCGACCCCGACGCGGGCCTCCTCGCCGCGTTCGGGCGTTTTCTGCGGAGCAGCGCGCCGTACGCCCCGATCGCGATGTACCTGGCGTGGGTGCCGTACGTCCTGTCCGTCTCGGACTGGCGCCCGACGGCGGCGTTCGACCTCGGCGTCGCCGCCTGGTCGCGCTGGGCGGTCGGGTTCGTCCTCGCGCTCTGGCCCTACTTCTCCGACTTCATCCTCGCCAGCACGTTCTGGGTCCTCGTCGCGCCCCTGACCCTCTTCGTCCTCGCCATGCTCCTCTCGAACCGCGCCGAGGCGGCGACGGTGGCCCGCGCCGCCGCCGCCGCCGTCGCGAAGCGCGCCCGCCCCGTCGCGCTCCGCCGCCTCGCGCGGAAATGCGCGGAGGAGGCCGCGGCCTTCCCCGCCGCCTTCGCCGAGGCGCTCGGGCGCGCGCTGCTCCCCGGCGGGATGATCCACGCCGCGCTCGAGCGCGTCACGGACGAGGTCGCGTCGTACCCCGCCGCCGTCGCCGGGGAGTTGAGGACGGCGGCGAGACGCGTCGCGCGCGGGGCGGGGGCGTTCACCAAGGCGGACTTCGCCGCCGGCCTCGGCGACGCCGCGAACGAACTCCTCGCGTTCCCGGAGCTCCTGCTCGAGGCGCTCGCCCCGGGGCTCCGGGACCTCGCGCCCATCGGCGAGGTCTTCGTCGGCGCCGCGCCGAGGGCGAAGGGCGAGGTCCCGGACCTCGCCGCCTTCGCCCGAATGGGGGAACCGACGGCGACGCCGCCGCGGTCGTTCGAGGCCGGTTTAGGCGGCGGCGACGCGGGAACGTTCGGGGCGAGCGGTGGTCATCGCGGCGGCGCGTCGTCGTTCCTGGCGTCGCTCGCGTCGTACGCGGGGTCGTACGGGGAAGGGGGCGGCGGGGCGGAGGGGAGGCGGTTCCGAGGCGCGCCGCTCGCGAGGGTGGCGGAGGAGGAGGAGGGGGAGGGGGAGGGGGAGGGGGAGGAGGAGGACCCCGGCTGAAAAGAGACGCGGGGAGAGGTGATACGCGTAGGCCTCGGAAGCGTTCGCGCCGCGCGCATACAGAGAGGATTGTCTCACGCGTGTCTCGTAGATCCGTCCAGGGCACAGGTCGCGGCACGTCACGGCTCGCGGGTGACCCGCGAAGAAGACTCCGCGTCCTCCGCCGCGTCCTCCTCGCCGCCGCTCGCCTCCTCCTCCTCCTCCTCCTCCTCCTCCTCCTCCTCCCCCCCCCCACCCTCCTCACCCTCCTCCGGCGCGGGCGCGGGACACTTCTCCGCGTCGTCGAGGAACGCCACGACCACCGCGATGTCGTCCATCTTCCCCCCGACGAGTTCCTTCCCCTGCGCCTTCTCCCACCACTCCACGTCGTACCCGTTCCGCCGCGCCTCCATCGTGAACGGCGAGTCGTACGCCTCGTCCACCGAGTGCTCGAACGCCCTGGACGCGATCGCCTCCGCCGTCTCCTGCGCCGTCTCCCCGCGGCCGACGCACGCCGCGCACACCTCCGCCACCTCCCGGGGCGGAACGTTATCCCATAACCCGTCGCTTCCCATGATGAGGGCGTCCCCCGGTCGGACGTCCACCGCGAAAACCTCCGCGTCGGACGCGCGGTCGCTCTCGGGGTAAAACTCCCGCCACCCGAGCTGGAACGGGCAGTTGAACTCGTGCTGCTGCGCGGGGGTGGAGAAGACCGAGGCGCCGTCGCGCGCGATCATCGCGCCCGCGTCGCCGAGGTTGCCGATGTGGACGGTGCCGACCGGGGTGCCGTCCGAGGGGACGGCGCCGGGTTCGGCGGAGGAGGACCTCTCCCTCTCCGCCGAGAGGACGGCGACGCACGCGGTGGCGCTGCCGACGACCTCGACGCGCTCGTGCGCTCGGGCGATGACGGCTCTCGGGTCGCGCTCGCCGGCGATGACCGCCGCCGCGGCCTTCTCCGCGAACGTGTTACTGTACGCGGCGGGGTCGACGCCCTCGTCCGCCCAGCCGCCGACGCCGTCCATGACGCCGAACGCGCCGAGCTCGCGGAGGACGAAGCACGCATCCTCGCCGCCCTTCTCCGCCTTGTCCGGATGGGGGACGAGGACCGCGCCGGAGGAACGCACCCCCAGACCGGGCGAGGCGGAGGCGGGGGAAGGCGGAGGCGGAAGGGGCGTCTCCACGGACGCGGGGGCGTCCGAGGCGTCCGACGCGCGAGTGAGCGCGGCGAACCGGCGACGCGCCGGGGACGCGCCGGGGACGCGCCGCGAACGCGCGACGATCCCTCCGCGAAACCGTTGGGGCGCGCGACGAGCGTCGCCCCGGGGGGGGCGCGACGCGAGCGCGCGAACCGTCGGCGCCGCCGCGCGGAGCGTCGCGCGCATCATCGGCGGCGGGGTGCCGGGACGAGGCGAGGCGGGGCGAGACGCGCGCGCGGGGCGCGGGGGCGTGTGACGCGGCGGCAGGCGGAACGTCGGGAAGCTGCACCGCCAGCGCGGCACCATATCCACGCCACTTCGTCTCATCACGAACTCGTGACGCGGGACGAGTCGAGCTGTTGGTTCATGATGAACCGGCGCTGAAGAGTTGATTTGATGCCGCCGACTTCAGCCGACGAGATTCTCGAAGCAGGGAGACTGGGCAGCGGGCCGCGGGTTTCGCATTCGCAACCGCCGCCGCCGACGATGCGGACGCGGAGCGCGCATCACCGCAGGAACAGCAGCGGCGGCGACGTGCTCGAGGGTAAGCTCCTCGGGGACTACGCGTCGGACTACGACGAGCACGAGGACGACGAGCGCGACGACGACGACAAGTTCGCCAAGGCGGGCGGCGGGGGCTGGCGCGGCGATCGCGGGAGCATCGCGCTCCTCCTGCTTCTGTACACCCTCCAGGGCGTGCCGATGGGCCTGAGCGCGAGCGTGAGCTTCATCCTGCAGGAGAAGGGCGCGAGCTACGCCGACCAGGGCATCTTCTCGCTCGCGTCCTGGCCGTTCAGCCTGAAGATCCTGTGGGCGCCGATCGTCGACGCGGTGTACGTCCGGTCGATCGGGCAGCGTCGGACGTGGCTCATCCCTCTGCAGCTCCTCGTGGGCGCGACCCTCCTCGGTTTGTCCGCCCACCTCGGCGCCCTGATCTCCGACGAGGGCTCCGACGTCCGCGCTCTGTCCGGGATCTTCTTTTGGATCTACGTCCTCCTCGCGTCCCAGGACATCGCCGTGGACGGGTGGGCGCTGACGATGCTCAGCCGCGGAAACGTCGGGCTGGCGTCCACGTGCAACTCCGTCGGGCAGACGGTCGGCTTCTTCCTCTCCTTCACCGGCTTCCTCGTCCTCAACGCCAACGGAAGCGTCGGCCTCGGCGGGTTCATCACGTTCTGGGGCTTCGTCTTCCTCGCCAGCGCGGTGTTCGTGCTTCTGAAGCGCGAGCGACCGAGCGGCCAGAGCGGCCGGAGCTCCGGCCGAGGCGGCAAGGGGGATTCCGCCGCCGCCTCCAACGTCCTCACCGTCGCCGGCGCGTACAAGCAGGCGCTGCAAATCGCGCGCCTCCCCGCGGTGTTGAAACTCTCCGCCATCCTCCTCACGCGCGCCGTCGCGTTCAGCGCCGCGGAGACGCTGACGACCCTCAAGCTCCTGGAGCGCGGCGTCCCGAAGCAGCACATGGCCACCCTCTCGGCGCTCATGACGCCCGTGTCCGTGTTCCTCCCGGTGTACGTCTCGCGGTGGACGGGGGGCGCCAGGCCGCTGGACGCGGTCACGGCGACGTGGATGTACAGAGCTATCTGCGCGCTGGGCGCGAGCCTCGTGGTGTATTACGTCCCGGAGGGCCTGGGCGAGGTCGGCGCGCCGACGCCGTGGGGGTACTACCTGTGCCTGTACGGGTGGCTGGCGGCGTACGCCGCGCTCAACACGACGCACTTCGTGTCGTGGATGGCCTTCTACAGCCGCGTCTCGGACGAGACGATGGGGGGCACGTACATGACGCTGCTCAACACCGTGAGCAATCTGGGATTCAAGTGGTGCGAGACCGCGGCGATGTTCCTCGTGGACGCTTTCAGCTCGGCGGCGTGCGAGGGCGGGGAGTGGGGCGGGCGGGAAGGGGCCGAGGCGTGCGGAGGGAGCGGAAAGAGCCGCCACCACTCGCCGTGCGTCCGAGGGGGAGGGACGTGCGTGTCGAGCGACGCGCCGTTCCACGTCGCCGTCGCCGTGTCGCCCGTGTTGGCGTACGCGTGGCTCAGAGTCGCGGGGAGGCACGTCGACCGGCTGCAGAAGGGAGGGATCAGTAAGTGGAAGGTGCGCAAGAGCGCGGGAAGATAGAAGCGCGCGCGCGCGGAGACGACCGGGGGTCGGCGGGCGCCTCGCCTCGGGTGAACCTCTGAGGCTTTTACGTAGACGATCATCACCGATCCGTTCGATCCGTCGCGCCGCACCGACCGATCAGATTTGCTTCCCGGCGACGGCCACCTCCCGCGTCTGCACCGTGACGTCCGCGCCGTCCGCGCTCACCGTGACCACCTCCTCCACGCGCACCTTATCCTCCTTCCTTCTCACCGCGGTGCCTTCGAACTCCAACCCGCCCTCGTACGACGCCTCCGTCAACTCCGCCACGGTCTGGGCGGCGGAGGTGGCCGCCGCGCGAAGGCGTTCGATCATCGCCCGCGCCGGACCCCGCGCCGCGTAGGCGACGCCCGTTTTCCCGCCGCCGCCCTCGGGTTTTCTCGCGCCGAACGATCCGAGGACGCCGCCTCCGACGGCGTTGGAGACGTCTCGAAGCGCGCGGCGCTTCGACGGCGTGCCCTCCGCGATCGAGGCGGGAGCAGGCACGGCAGAATCGTGTCCTCCGCCGGCGTCCCCCCGCCGGGACGCGCGCCTGCCCGGTCGATTGCGCGCGTTTGTTTGTTCGTTCGGTCGTCGATTTTCGTCGGCGTCGGCGCGGCGGCGGGGGCGCTCGGACGCCGACCCGCGCCGGTCCATTGTCTCCGCCGCGGGCGCGGCGAGCGTCGTTCGGGTCGGTTTCGCGGTGACGAGTCCCGCGGGTGCGAGCCTCGTCGGCGCGGCGGCCACCGGCGCCGCGGCGCTCGCGCGGCGGCGAGAAGCCGCCGCAGACGGCTTCTTCGAGCGAGGCGCGGCGTTCGGGGATCGGGACGCCGGCGTCGTCGAGGGGGCCGCCAGAGACGCCGCCAACGACGCGCCCTCGCGCGCCCACCGAGTCTGCCGCTCCTTCGCGGTCTCCCGAGACGGACGCGGGGCCGTCGTTCCCTCTTCTACGTCGGGCCCGGGAGGAGACGCCGACGGCTCCCGGGCCGCGAGCTCTCCCGGGCCGCGAGCCATCTCCGCGGGGCCGCGAGCCGACTCCTCCCCCGCCCTCTCCTCCTCCCCCCCCCCCGTCGCGGCTCCCCCCGCCTTCCCCTGTCCCCCCCTCCCGCCGGAGGCCTTCCTTTTTCCCCGCGCCCCCACCCCCCCGGCCGCGGGCGCTTCCGGGGGCGCCGGCCCCCCCGTCCCCC
>Ga0181571_10002985_pt1 | contig 12642 bp, 9 predicted proteins | sample 101ome_17_FD_132440 | JGI IMG/M metagenome (GOLD analysis project Ga0181571, IMG submission 132440) | Coastal salt marsh microbial communities from the Groves Creek Marsh, Skidaway Island, Georgia - 101407AT metaG (megahit assembly) | ecosystem: Environmental > Aquatic > Marine > Intertidal zone...
TGGGGGCCACCGCCAAGGTGAGCGGCACGGTGTTGCTCGGAGCCGGCGCGGGCTCGCTCCACTTCTCCCTCGCGGCGTTCATGTCGTCCCTGCGCTTCTTGGGACCCCGCGCGTCGTCCTCGTCGAAATCCTCGTCTTCGTCCTCCTGGGTGTGGTCCCAGTCTCCGTCGTCGGGATCCTCGTCGTCGTCGTCGTCCTCGAACTTGACGAGCGAGCGTCGGCGCTTACCCGCCTGGCTCTTGGGGGTTATCCCCTTCGTCTTCCCGGGGGAGGTCTTGGCGGTATCGTCGAGCAGGAACTTCTCGATCTCCTCCTGCAGGCACCGCATCAGCGCCTCGTCGTCGCCGAGCAAGATCCCGAGCTGCGCCTCGACCATCTCGACGATTTGCTTCTCCTTCGTCGTCTCGAGGTCCAAGCCCTGGATGATCCGGCGCGTCGCCTCGCGCACCTGCGCCTCCTCCGCGGGAGACGACATGGCGGGCGGAGGGTAGAAAAAGTTGGAAGCCAGCTCGACGGGGCGCGGGGGGTTCTGAGGAGCTCGGGGAGAAGCGTGGAGGGGGGTGCCAGAAGCTGGGGTGCCAGTATTTTTGGGTTCGGGGGGAATTATTTTGGCACTCAAAATTACAACAGCAGTCGCTCCTCATCAGTTGGCGATGCCGTCGGTCCTGGTCGCCTCTCCAACCTCCTTCTCCATCCTCCTGTACCAGCCCTCCACGCTCTTGACGTTTGCCAGGGCGTCGTCGAACGTCTCGAAGGTCTTCACCGCCCTGAGCACGCCGAACACGCTGATATCCGCCACGTTTGGCACGTCGCCGCCGCAAAACGCCGCGCCGCCCACGCCGTTCTCCATCCAGTCCTCCAGCGCCTTGTAAAGCTCCAGCCTCTCGTCCTCGATGCCGTGCCTCTTCTTCAGCACGTTCTGGCTGATGAGGTACATGGAGACGGCGCCGGAGAGTCGAACGCTCTGACGCTCCACCCAGCCAAACTTACCCCGCTCGGTGATGTAGTCAAACGACTTGAAAGCCTCGGCCCACGTGCGGTAGATGTTCGGGGTGATGACGTGCACGAACCAGGCGTCCACCCACTTGGCCCACTTCTCCTCCTTCTCGGTCATGGCCTTGCCCCCGATGAACCCGGGGGGCGCGATCTTGCCCAGTCTCTCGTCGAGCGTGGCGATGATGTGGGCCGAGTCGTTGAGCTGCTCGTCGTCCACCATCACGATGGGAACCTTGCGGTACTCCTTGCTGAACTTGATCTCCGACTTGGTCAGAGGGTTGACCTCCACGACGTCGTAGGGAATGCCGCGGTAGTCCAAGTACGCCTTCACCTTGTTGCAAAAGGGGCACACGTCGTACTGGTACAGCGTCACCTTGCTGAACGGCAGCTTCTCCTGTCGCGCGAGACGGGCGGGGGCGATCGGGGTGGGTGAGATATTTTGGTGGGCATACATAGGGGCAAGATGACGTCGCGATCGACGGGTTAAGCGGCGCACCTTGGTAACGGCAGCCTTGGCCTGGGGCAACGTCTCGACGTCCACGAGGTTCACGGCGGTCGCCATCGTCGCGGACGCCGCGAAGAGCCCGCCGAACGCGGCCGCGCCCGCCAGGATGCGCGACGCGGACGGCGCAACGAACTCGGCGGCGATGACCTTGGACGCGATTCCGCGGGCGTGTATCGGCGCGCGGGCGGCGGAACCGACGAGCGCGGACTCGGCGAGGCCCGCGGCCGCAACCTTAGAGGCCGCGGCGGCGCGTCGGCCGAGGGCGAGCGCGGTCTGACGCATCATCAGGGACGCGCGAGAGACTCTGGCACTATGCGTCGACGTGTATGATGACTTCACGGGGTGTGCGGCGACGCTTGAGAGCCTCATTTCGCCGGGTTGGGGACCCATATCATATGGCGAAAATAACCCAACATTTAGGATTAAAATCTACCCAAAAAATCTGTTCAGATTAGTTCCCGGAGAACAGAGATTTACTGGTATCGAAGCTTTTGCGGAGCCAGCTTTATCCAAACTCAGAGCCCCGGAAAGCGCTTTGCTTCATTGTACCGGCACAATGGCGCTCGTCAACGCTTTCTCGTCCCTTTCCATCGCGGCGCCCGCCAAGGCCGCCGGCCTCGGCTTCAAGAAGGCCGTCGCCGCCTTCGTGCCCGCCCCCGCGGCTCGCGTCTCCGCCTCCCGCGCGGTTTTCACCGTCGAGGCGAAGCAGAACAAAAAGGCTCGCACGATTCAGGTGCGTGCCACCCCACCCTCCGCGCCCGGAAACGGGCGGCGTCGACCTCTCGGCGTCGCGTATCGGCGGCGCGTGCCGGACGAGTCCCTCGAATGTGTATCTTAGGGTTCGCGTGTTCAGCTCCCGCGCGTCGCCGCTGCGTCGCGTCGTCGGACGCCGGCGCGACACGTCGCGGCGAAAAACCGAGACCCTAAAACCTTTTTCCCTGGCCGCTCGGGTTGACGATTTTTTCCCCACTCGGTCGCTGACCTATCGCCCGCCTCTCATCCCTTTCGCTGCAGTCCCGCAACGAGCGCCTCTACAACAAGATGAGGAAGAGCGAGATCACCACCCGCATGAAGAAGGTTTTCCTCAAGGCGACCGCGCTCGGCGCGCAGGAGGCGTGCTCCGAAGAGGAGATTGGCGACCTCGAGAAGCTCATCTCGGAGGCGACCAAGGCGGTGGACAAGGCTATTGCCAAGGGGGTGCTTCACAAGAACACCGGCGCGAGGCGGAAGTCCCGCATGTCCAAGTACAAGCAGGACCTTCGCCGCAGCAAGGGCCTCCTCACGGCGTAAACGGCTCCATCTGGGATTGTCCGCGAAGGCGACGTCGAGGCGGGAGCGCGGCGCGAGACAAAGAGAGAGGGTTTTGGGTTTGGTGTCGGGTCCGCGGGGCCGCGCGGCCGGGGCTCGCTGTGATTCTTTATTAGAGGGTGCGACGTGCTGCGATGACGTCTGGTTGCACCGTGTCAATAAAAACGCTTAGGATATTGCTCGAAACCTGCGGGCTTCCCGCCGGCGGGGTTTGCGGTGAAGCCTCTCCATCAGCTCTGAAAAAATTACCCCGACTCCCTGATGACGTCGATCGGCTGCCCGATCGGCTGCCAGCAGGAAACCGACCGATCTGCAATTTCAGGGGTTGAGAAACCGTTTAAAACGGGTCTGAAAGTTCCTCGGCAACCAGTCGTCTAGGCACGGCCCCAGGGGCGGACTGAGCCTGGCCATGTCCAGTTTCGCGCCAGCTCGCATGGGACGCGCCAGTTTGCGCGCTCCAGCGCGTCCCGTGCCCATGCGCGCCGTGGTGACCGTCGCACGTGCCCCCGTCCTCCGGGGGTTGCCGAGCAAATTATCCGCAGCAAATTGGCGCGCCCGTTCCGTTCGCGTGAGACCGGCGGTGTCGACGCAGGAGTCCGTCGATGTCGAGGACGACGCGGATGAGATGGCCGTGGATAGCGGCACAAACGCGAAGGGACCGCTGCGCAAGGGCTCGAAGGTCACCCCGGAGGCCCTTCGCGCGTTCATAAGGATGCGCCGAGGCGTCTTCAAGATCACCTCGTTCGGCTCCCTCTCCGAGATGCCGGACGTGGGAGGAGCGGTGACGTCGACGCTGCGACGCATGGTCATCCATCAGTGCGACACTCTCGAGCGCGCGCTGACGTCGTCCCTCGGCGAGAGGTCCGAGGGCTGGCGCAGCGACGAGCTCGACCCGAGGCACGTCCCCGACGCCTCCGTCGCGCCCGCGCCGGATGAAACCTTGGACGTCGCGTTCAAGCACAGGCTCCTGCTGCTGCAGGCGAGGAAGGGGTACAGGTGCAACTCCGACTCGCTCGTGCTCGCCGCGCACGTCGCCGGGCAGATCCCGTGGAGCGGGGTGGAGACCAAGGCTGGGCTGTTCGGTCGTAAGAAGGTTTTATCGCCGCCGAGGATCGCCGACTTGGGCGCGGGCGCGGGAGTCGTGGGCCTGTCGCTCGCGGCGAGGGGCGGGTTCGCCAAGGACGCGCAAGGGCCGAACGTTCTGCTGGTGGAGAGGCAGGTTGGACTCGCGAGGCGGTGCGCGCGGAACGCGGCGCTGAACGGCGTCGGCGAGGGTGTCACCGTGTGCCTCGGGGACGTATCCGCCGGGTCGTTTAAAACTCAAAGTTCGCGAAAGACGGAGGATATCGCGGAGGATATCGCGGAGGACGATATCACGGACGACGAACAACAACACGTCGAGGTGTCGCTCAGCGTGGATGGCGACCGCGTCGGCGTGGATCTCGCGGTCAAGTCCGCGTTCAACCACGAGCGGTGGGCGGGCGCGGACTCGAAACCCGGCGACTGGATGGGAAAGTGCGACGCCGTCGTGTGCAACCCGCCCTACTTCCCGAAGGAGGACATCAAAAGAGGGACGAAGCCCATACGCAACGAGAAGCGCCTGGCGCACTACGAGACCACCGCGGGTCTGGACGAGTTCTTCGCCGCCGGGGAGAAGCTGCTGAAGCCCTTGACGGACGACGTGCGACCCGGAAATGATCCGGCGATGCACGTCGTTTATCCCAGCGACCGAGCCGCGGCGGTGTACGCCGCGGCGACTCGCGTGGGCTTGGGTCGGATCTACGTCCGCGAGGTGTTCCACGACCGCGACGCGACCGAACCCAAGCTCGTGTTGGTGGACGCGCGCAGGAGTTACGTCAACAACAAGGGCGAGACGGTGAGCGAGGATGGCGAGCCCATCGGGGAGTCCAACACCGAGTCTGACGACTTTCTCACCCAGTTCAGGACGACCCCGACCTACGACCTGCGCGTCATGGACCCCATCGTCCTGTACGACGAGGTCAACGAGGAAACGGGCGAGACGGACCCGGAGGCGTCGACGTACTCGGAAGAAATCGAGTGGTTCATGCGCAGGCTTCCCGCGCCTGGACCGTGAACCATCATACGAGGAGGCAAACGTAAATTCTGTTCCATAACTCTGTTGATCAAAACGCAGCCTCATCCGATTCGCGTTCACTGCAGCGCGAGACCCGGTTCCTCCCCTGGGGCGGGCACCCAAAGCCCGCTGTCCACCATCCTCTTCATGTGATGCTTCGCATCCTCCAAGGGAAGCCCGTTGACGTACTCGCGAAGGGCCTCCACGCTGCCGCTCTCGAACGCGTCCTGCATCTCCTTCGGCAGCGACTCAAACACCTCAACCGGGTCCAGACCCCCGGGGCCCAACCGTTCCTCCCGCGGCAGTTCCTCGAGGGCTTTGTCATCCCCCTTGAGCTGCAGCCTGCGCGTGGCCTCCTCCGCCGCAGCCGCCTCTTCCTCCTTTTTCTTGTCCACCGCGCGTTTCTTGAGCTTGTCCACGTAGTCTTCGTACATCTTCTCGTACTCTTTCGCCACCTCCGGGTCGTTCATGCGTCCGAAGAAGGCGGGCGCGGCGTCTCTCATGGACCTCTTGCTGGCCTCAGCGAAGTCGACGATGGACTTGAGGGCGTATCCCGCGCGTGCGCCCCGCCTCATGCCGAGCGTGTTGCCCTCCATCTCCATGTAGAGGCACTTCAAGAGCATGTAGCCCATGGCGTGCTCGGTGAGGAGGTGCGAGTTGTCCCTGAAGTAGTCTCCCATCTCCTCGTATCCGGAGCCGAAGTCCTTGACCGCCAGCGCGTCGAGCTGGTCGCCGTACTTCTTGGCGAAGGCCTCGTAGTCCAGCTTCTCCGGTCCCGCGTCGGGCTTGCACGCGGCGCCCACGAGCGAGTGCGACCACGCATCCCTCACGGCCTCCTCGGCGTTGAACTTCTTCTGGCGCCTCTCGGTGTCCACCTCGGACTGGAAGGTTGAGTTGGCCGATCTGAGCTTGGCGATCTCGGCCTCGTTGGCGGGCGCGTTCTCACCCTCCGAGAGCTCCTTGATCTTGCGCTCGTTCTTGCGGATCTGCTTCTCCAGCGACTCGATCTTCTCCGCGCGCTCCTTCTCCTTGTTCTCGTGCGCCTCCCGCTTGATGCGACGCAGCGTGTTCTCCTCGATGAACTGCGCGCCGGGGTGATGATCCTCGTCGTCGGACAACTCGAGGTTGTCCCACTTGCTGTAGTCGAACCCTGGCATCGTGTCGGCTTCGTGGCGTCCCGATCTGGAGCCGACGCTTGGCTTTCCACGACCTTCCGCAGCAACACTGACAGCGCTGCGCTCCAATAGCACTAACGACGGTCTATTTTCTTGAGTCATTTATACGGGTGTTCCTCCCGAAATGCGTTTTTCGCGCCACGAAAAGCTCGGCCCATCACAACGCGCCTCACGTGCCCCATGGGTAACGACGAGAACATCCCCCTGCTTCCGGGGTACAACCTGACGCTCCCCGGGGTGAGTTTTCGCGCGCAAACCCTGGTTCTGACCTCCGAACCGCCCGTCGCCCTGTCCGCGATGGCGGAGATTTTGTTTCCCCCGATGTTCCGCATTCTCTGACGTGATTCGTCCGCCCCGATGGAACAGACGCAGGCGAGGAAGCTCCCCCAGACCCTCAACTATGCCGGCGGCGGCATCTTCGTCACCGGTCTTCCCGATCAGTCCCACCCCGTGCGCCCCATCACCGCTCGCATGGCCGGCGACGAGAAGCTCGCCACGCAGGGGCGCCCGCTGACTGACAAGAAGACCACGCTGTCGGATCACGTCAAGGGGTCCGTCGCGGTCGACCCGCAGAACGGTCCCGCGCCCCCGCCCGGTGCCCCCGCGGTCGCCGCCCTCGGTGACATGAAGCTCGGCGAGGGCAGCGCCACCCCCGCGTGGGTCGCGTACGACGGTCAGTCCCTCTCCTACGGCGCGTACTTTGTCGAGAAGGCGCTCGACGGCCGAGACCGCCCGAGGAAGTGCGTCATCAGGTTCCACCTCGAGGACGGCACCGTGGACGTGCACGAGCACAAGACGGACAACAGCGGCATCGTCCAGGGCCGCATCCTCAAGCGCCACGCCGCGGTGGGCGCGTCCGGCGAACCCCTCGCCATCGCCGACTTCCAGATTGGATCCACCGTCGCAATCTACGGCCGCGAGTACAACGTCGTGTGCTGCGACGCGTACACCCGCGAGTTCCTCAGCAAAGAGGGCCTCACGATCGCGGCCGACGTTCCCTTCCCCGACACCCTCGTCGACGAGGGACCCGGCGTGCTCGGTACCATCGGCATGGGCGTTCGCGGCGTCGGCGGCAAAAGGGTCTTCGACACGGATCCCGTCGAGGTTGTCATCGGGGATGAGTCCGATCAAATCGACGAACCCGCGATCGACCCGTTCACCAAGGACGTCCTCTCGTTCAAGTGCTCGTGGGACGACAGCGTCCAGGGTATCGTGCACTACACCCTCAACTACTTCCTCGCGGACGGTACCGTGGAGGTTCTCGAGGAGGAGGCTCCGGGCCGCGATCCTTTCCCCAAGATGCTCGCGCGCAGCAAGCTCCCGGCGGGCGGCGCGTTCGACGTCGGTCCCCCCGGCGAGAAGACCAGGACGTTCCTCAAGCCCGCCGACATCGTGATGGGCCAGCCCGTGGGCGTTTACGGCCGTAACCTGACGGTTCACGACTGCGATGATTTCACGCGCGCGTACTACGTCAAGACGCTCGGTCGGACGATTCTCGAGATGGCGCCCAAGCCCTTAAACGACGGCGCGGTGCGGCACGTGCACGTCGACCCCCCGTACAACGGTTTCGGCTCCGAGACGGATTCCCTCCGCAACTGCCACCACCTCGTGCCGAAGCGCGCGCCCCCCAACCTGAGGCACTTTGAGCAAAACTTTGGCAAGGAGCTCAGGTTCAACGCGGCGTTCGCCGGGCCCGGGCTGGTTTCCCCCAACGACGAACGGAGGTTCATCGTGACCTTCTACCTGGTCGACGGGACCATCAGCGTCTACGAGCCCCCCGTGTCCAACAGCGGCATACTCGGCGGTAAGTTTCTGGAGCGCACGCTCGAGCCGGTGAGGAAACCCGGGGCGAGGGCGCCTTACGTGGCGAGGGACTTTTACGTCGGCGCGACCGTGACGCTCAACTCGCACAGGTTCGAGCTGCTCAACACGGACGAGTCGACGGAGAGCATCATCAGGAGTCTGTGAGTGAAGCGAGGAGGTTGTTCAAAGCGAAGGAGGTAAAGGAGGAGGAGAGGAGGAGGGGTAAAACGGAAAAGGGTTTGACTCTTGCGAAAACTGCTCATAGATGGGCCAGACGCGGAGAGGTGGGACGTTCGAGTTGTATTTATATCAAATCGATCCGCGCTCATCGTTCATCGTCACAGCCTGCTCCGTCCAGCCACCATGGACCACAGCCCGCTCCGCCCACCCACCATGGAGGGTAACCTACCCGTGATGACCCGCTCCGCGTCCGCCACCATCCTCCGCACCAGCTCCTCGCACGTGGGGACGTCGTCAATGAGGCCCATGACCACCCCGCACGACCAAACGCTGCTGTCGGGGTCGCCGCTCTCCTGAAAGCTCTTCCTATAGTTCTCCCCGCTGACCAGGTGCCGTATGGCCTCGATCTTTCCCGGGTTTTCCTTCTCAATCTCCTGCACCCGCCGCGCCACGTCGTTCTTGTACACCCGCTCCGTGTTGCCCACCGACTTCATCACCAGCGTGGTGCTCCTCTCGTCCGCCTTGACCAGCGCCGCCTTGATGCCGTCGTGGACGGGCGCCTCCTTCGTGGCCATGAACCTCGTTCCCATGTTGACCCCGTCGGCGCCGAGCGCGAGGCACGCGGCGAGCTGCTCTCCGGTGCCGACGCCCCCCGACGCCACGTACGGGATCGTCAGCGCCGTCCTCGCCTTGGCCAGCAGCACGAGGTTCCCCACGTCGTCCTCGCCCGGGTGCCCCGCGCACTCGAACCCGTCCATCGATATGCAGTCGGCGCCGAGCCTCTGCGCGGTGAGCGCGTGCTTGATCGCGACGCACTTGTGCACCACCGTGACGCCGTGCTTCTTGAAGAAGGCGATCCACTTGCCCGGATTTCTGCCCGCGGTCTCCACCACCGGCACGCCCTCGTCGACGATCACCTGGGCGTAGGCGCCGTAGTCGGGGGGCGCGAGGCTCGGCAGAAGCGTAAAGTTGACCGCGAACGGCTTACCGGGCTTGAGCAGAGCCTTGCACGCGCGGATCTCGTCACGGAGGAGCTCCGGCGTGCGCTGGGTCAGGGCGGTGACGGTGCCGAGCCCGCCCGCGTTGGACACCGCCGCCGCGAGGGTGGCGTACCCGACGTGGTGCATGCCCCCCTGGATGATGGGGTGCTCGATCTTGAGCAACTCGGTGACCCTGGTCTTGAGCACCATGGCGTCGAGGTCGCGCGCGAGCAGCCCCGGAGTGTGGATAAGGTGCGCGTGCCGGCCTCGGTGGCTCCGCGATCCGACGTGACTATATAATATATTAAAAAAAATGACTTGAATCGCGATGACCCAATGGATGAAAAAGCGCGACTGGTGACTGGATGAAAAAGCACTTTGGGAAGCGCGTGGGAGGCGAAGGGTCGGTGGGCGCCGGGGGGTGACATGGAAGGCGGCTCTGATGCGGCGGCCGAGCGCGCGGTGGACGCCGCGACGGTAGCCCTCTCGCGGTACGAGTTTTTCCGCGTGCACGAGGAGCCGCTCGGCGAACGTCCAACCTTCGGCTCGGGCCCTACCGCGGCGGCGGCGAGGCTTCACGAAAGCGATCGGCCTAAAGTGCTCGTGTGCCGCTCCACGAAGGCGTACAGGCGCCTGGCTCTGTGCGTGCCCAGGCCCGGAGAGAGGACAGTGGACATCGGCAGCGCGTACGGCGACGCCACCGCGCTCATGGCCGAAGCCGCGGGCAAGGACGCGGTGCTGGGAATAGACGTATCGAAACACTTCGTGGACCAGTCGAGCGCGGCGAGACCCGGCTTGCGTTTCGAGCGCCTCGACGCGCTCGAGGACCCGGCGCTTCTCGCCAGGGAGATCGAGGGATCCGTCAACGTATTCGTCGACATAGGCGGGGTTCGCGCCGCCGAAGCCCTCGTCAGGCTCCTCCCGGCGGTCGCCAAAAGCGCGTCGCCCTCGTTCATCGTCGTCAAGTGCGAGGCGCTGCACGACGCCATGGCCGACGCGGAGGTGCCCTTCGAGGGGCTGCGTGGGGCGACGACGATCACGAGGTTCACCGTCCCGGAACGCGAGCGATCGAACGACGGCGCCCTTAACGGGGTCGACGACGTGGACGACGCCGACTGCGGAAGCTCCGATTCGAAGTGGCGCGACGCCGTCGCCGTCACCGCCTCGAGCGCGTCGTCCGTCTTTTGGCGAAAAACGTGCGAGCGGGAGGTTGGCAACGTGAGGGCCAGGTCCGCGTTTAAACGGACGCACGTCGCCCGGAGCGCGCGACCGGCGTCGGATCTGTTCGCCAGGTATCCTCTGAAGTACCCGCCGCGGTTCGTGCGCGGGGACGTGGAGATTTGCCGCTTCCACAACTACTCCGCGGATGGGTGCATCCGCCGCGAGAAGTTTGGCATGTGCATGTTCGATCACGAGCACTGCCACTGGTGCGGGGAGCACGGCCACAGGGCGTGGGAGTGCGAACACGCGGTCAAGGCGCACCAGTCGGCGGTCGTGGATGACGGCCTGGCCCCCGCCGCAACCCCCGTGCGCGACCCGAACGACGGAACTTTGGCCAACGGAATCGCAAACGGTGGCGTCGACGGAACTTTGGCCAACGGAATCGCAAACGGGGGCGTCGACGGAACTTTGGCCAACGGAATCGCAAACGGTGGCGTCGACGGAACTTTGGCCAACGGAATCGCAAACGGTGGCGTCGACGGCTTGGCGAACGGAATGGACGGCTTGGCGAACGTTTCCCTCGAGGATCACGAGGACGTTTACGTGTACGTCGCGGGGGGACGTAACCGCGGCCAGACCGTGGGCGTCACCGAGAGGTACTCCCCGCGACGGAAGCGGTGGGAGCGCGGGCCGCACATCTCTGACCCCCGCGGCAGCCACGGCTTGGCGGCGGCGAACGGCGTCGTGTACGCCGTCGCCGGAGGAGGGATCAAGTCGAACCTCGCCACGGCGGAGGCGCTCCACGCCGTCGCCGACCACGCGTCCACCGCGTGGGTACCCGCGGGTGCGGTCGCGGAGGCGAGGCACGCGTTGAGCGCGTGTAACACCGGGGATTGGGGCGTCTGCGCCATCGGGGGATGGGCCGACGGCAACTCGTGCACGGGCGCCGTGGACTTTTTGGACCTCCGGACGGACCCGACGTCTGCGACGTGGCGGAGCCTGGCGCCGCTGAACACCCCGCGCAAGCTCCACGGCGCGGCGGGCCTACCCGACGGCCGACTCTTCGTCTTTGGGGGTCGGATCGGCGACGACGCGCGCGCGGGGCCCATCGCGGGCGCCGAGGCGTACGATCCGACGTCGAACGCGTGGAGGGACGTTTGTCCGCTTCCCTTTGGCGCGTGCGCGTGCGCGTGCGTGGACGGATCGGAACAGAGTTCGCACCGGAGTGTGGACGGATCAGACGAGCGTTCGCGCCGGAGTGTGTACGTCGCCACGTGGGGCGCGGATAATCCCGAGGGGAACGCGTCGACGAAACGCGGGGGTAAGGACCCACGGGTGGGCGAGGCTGGGGCGCTGTGGAGGTACGACCCGGACGCGGATACCTACGAGAGGATGTGCGGTTTGCCCCTCCCGGATTGGTACGGTTTCGCCATGTGCGCTTTCGACGGCTGGGTGTATCTCGTCGGGGGCAGCACGGCGGGGCGTTCGACGGGGGCGGCGTTCAGGAAAAAAGTGGACGAGGGGGGCGAGAGTGAGTGGGAGGAGCTGCCGCCGATGAAGATGGTGCGTCGACGGACCGCCGCGGCTGTGGCGCGAGCCGGAACGAGAGATTGATGACTACTGATTTTTTAACCTGCACAGCAAGACGTGGAAAACACAGTCCTTCGTCCCGCGGTGCCCGCGATGCTCGCGTCGCTGGCGCGGCGGTGCGGTGTCGCTCACCGCGGGTTCTGGCGCGAAGATGGGCGATCCTTCGCCAGGACCCTCTCTACGTCCGCTTCGGACCAAGAGTCCGCGCTTCAGAACGCCATGCTGAGCTCGTTCCAGCGTTGGTTCGAAGCATACGGCGGGAAACTTCACAGCGGCATCTCGATGGTGCAGACGCCGAGCATCGGCTGGGGTCTCACCGCTTCGAGGGACGTCGATGTCGGCGAGCGCCTCATACTCCTACCGAGGGTCCTACAGATGACGTACTCCTTGCAAGACCGGGAATCGACGTCCTCTTCGGACCAGACGACCGCGGAACTAGACCGCGGACCGGACACGCCGCTTTACCTCAAGGGGCTCATCGCCAAAGTCCCAGACGAGCTGTGGAGCGTTCGTCTGGGCCTCGCGCTCTTACATGAACGTGCCTTGGGTGGCAAGTCGCCATTCTTTCAGTACATCAGCTTACTTCCAGCCATGCACAGAGGTCTGCCGCTGTTCTTTGGCCCGGAAGCTGTCGATGCCCTGCAGTATCTGCCGCTGGTTGTGCAGGTCAAGCGCAGATCTCGCTTCCTCATCGATTTCTCCTCGGGTCCGCTGAAGGACGTCACGGCTGGTAAGGACGGGGAGACTGAGACTGTCCCGTTCGACGGTTACAGTGTCGGCGCGGACGCGCTGGGTTGGGCGTTCGCGTGCGCATCCAGCCGCGCGTTCCGTGTTGCCGGGGCGGGGAAA
>Ga0181571_10002993_pt1 | contig 12635 bp, 9 predicted proteins | sample 101ome_17_FD_132440 | JGI IMG/M metagenome (GOLD analysis project Ga0181571, IMG submission 132440) | Coastal salt marsh microbial communities from the Groves Creek Marsh, Skidaway Island, Georgia - 101407AT metaG (megahit assembly) | ecosystem: Environmental > Aquatic > Marine > Intertidal zone...
CGCGCGCGAGAGTCCATCGACGCGCGCGACGAGACGATTCAAAACACGCGCGACGCGCACGTACCGACGCACGAGAGCGCGAACACCGCGAGTAGACGTCGGTATCCACCGCGACGAGTCATGAGCGCTCGAAAGCGCCGACGTCGACGCGCCGCCGAGGTGTGACGCTCAGACGTCCGTTCGCGCGCCGACGATGGAAACGCACGCGTCATAGAAAACACACTCACATACAATACAAAACGGCATCATCGCCCGCCTACTCCTCGTCACCGAACCCCTCGACGACGGTGACGACGACGCCGCTCGCGAAGGTGTCCGTCTTTTCCTCCGCCGCGCGTCCCTCCCCAGCCTCCTCACCCTCCTCGTCACCCGTCGCGTCGTCCACCAACCCGAGCGCCACCTTCTCCGCCTCGCGACGCTCTTTCCTCGCCTGCACGCGCTCCTTGCGCGCGCGCGTCTCGGCGTCGTGCGCCGCTTGTTTTCGTCGCGCCGTCTTTCTTTTTCGGTACCCGGTGACCCACTCTTTCCTCTTCGCGTCGTCGAACGTCGCCTCGCCGAAGGCGAGCGTGGTGGATTTGTGTCGAGCGGTGGTGTTTTTACCGAACGACGCGCGCTTGGCGCCCGTGCCGCTCTTGGGGGCGTCGGCGCGCTTGGGTTTCTTTCGTTTTCCTCCGCTCTTCATGAATTCGATGTGCGTCGGCGTGTGAAGGCGTCAGTGCGTCGCGCGCGCGAGTTGGCGACGTTGACCTCGCGCGCGGACGCGGCAACGACGTCTCGTACGTCGCCCGGGGCGGTCGCGAGGCGCGTCGACGCGTCGCGCGCGGGTGAGAGCGCTCGAGATTTCCTCGCGTCAGATTTCGTGACACATGTCGACGAAAAGACGCGCGTCGACGCGTCTCGCGGCGTCGTCGACGACCGCGGTGACGACAGAGACGACCGAGGACGATGTGGACGTCGCCGCGCTCGGTCGAGCGGTGAAACGATTGAACACTGGGGAGTCTCTTGAGGTCGCGCGGACGACGGAACGGTCCGAGTACGCCGAGGTGAACGCGATGTTGCGCGCGCTCCACGTGGAGCGCGTGCGACGGGCGAGGGAGCGGGAGGGGGCGGGGACGGATGACAACGGGACGTGATGGTCACGGGACGTGATGGTCGAGGATGCGCGTCGTCGTCTCGGCCGTATACAGTAGCTTTTGTAGGTTGTTTCAACACGTTGTAGTACATACGCGCGCGCTAGGCGTTCTCTTCGTTCGTCGCCGGCGGCGGCGGCGTCGTCGATTCGACGATCGGCGAGTCCACCCAATCCGACGCCTCCACCTTTGGCGGTGAACTGAGGCGTCTCGAAGGCGAACGCGCGAGGGGCGACGATTCCGTCGACCCGGGACGACTGCTCGGCGAGCGCGGCGGTCGAGTCCATCCCGGAGGATTCTGTTGTCGCTTGGTCGCCTCCGTGTTCGTGTTGACGCGAAGATTTGCCATTCGAAGCGATTTAGCGCGTTGTTGCGCCTCGCGATCCACCTGAACCGCGTGCGCCAACGCCGCGCGGTCTCGACCGTCCATGTCCACCGAGCGCGCGTCGTCGTGTTCGCCCTCGACGGTGAACCCGGATTCCGAGTGGAAATCATCGTTTGAATTGGCGCGATATGACCCGAAATTCACGTGCGACGGCGCCTGTTTCTCCGACATGACGCTCGTCGCGTCGCTCTGCGCGTACTCGCTGAAATTTTCGAGATCGAAATCGTTGTCTCGCATCTTCTTGTACTTTTTAATAGCCTTGCTCATCTCGCGCGCCGTCGCGAGCGGCGGTGCGTCGACACCCTCGAGCGCGATCTCTTCTCCAATCGTAAAATTACTCGTCGATCTAGCGTTTTCGATGTCGGCGTGTTCGGTGCCGTATCGTCCGTCCGACCGCACGCGCATGGACACGGGAACGGCGCCGAGCGTCGACGGCTTACTGTTGGGCGAGTGCGCGGATAAGAGACCCGCGCGTTCCTCGGGATGCGCCGTCGCGTTGGCTCTCCGGAAGCGTTCACTGCTCCTCGGCCCACACTTATCGTCCCAACCGCCAGCGGCGACGTACAGGGAACATCCGGCGACGACGAATCCGACGACGGAGACGAGCGGAATCGTCGTCTCCGCGGAACCCCCCGCGACGTCCCAACGTATGAGCTGCGTCGACGCGTGCGCGACGGCGACGACGAAACCGAGCTCAAAAATCAATTGCCACATCTCACTCTTCGTGCACGACGTCTCGTCCGCACCTCGATCGGCTTCGCTCAGTTCGACGTCGCCACTTCCCAGTTTCGGCGTTCGCAGCTGACTCACGGGGGCGTCGTATTTCGGGTACGTCGACCCGAGAATTCCTCGCACATATCCGGTACAATAGACACCGATCATCCCGAGAGAGATGCACGCGTGCGGGAATATCCAACTCAACTTTTTTGCCGTCGCGCGCGCGGTGCTCATCGCCTCGCCCGTGGACCTCGGCGGCGACATCACCTTGCTCTCCACGTCGCTCACCGCGAACGTGTCCGCCTTGATAATCAACACCAGGGGCAACGCGTAAAGCCACACCGCGCCTCTAGCGACGTAGTCGGCGTTTCCGAGCCACACGCCCTCCACGACGAGTCGCGGAAGCATCAACACCCACGCGGCAAGGAGCACCCACTGCGCCGGTCGCAGGAGCGCCAGCGCGAACCACGCGCGGGCGAACGTACCGCTCACGCCGTTGTACGAGTTGAACGCGACGGCGAGCGCGTGTCTCTTGGCCAAGTGCGCCCACGCCCAAATCCAACGCATTTGCTGACTCTTGTACGCGCTCAGCGTGGACGGCAGCTCGGTGCACACGACGACGTTGGCCGCCGCTTTCCCGCTGTACCCAGCCATGCGCGTTCGAATGGCCATATCCGTGCCCTCTAAACATAATAAATTTTGATTCCATCCTCCGACGCCTCGCAGCGCGACGGCGCTCCACATCGCCGCGCCGCCCGTGCGCAACACGCACCCGAACGCTCGAATGTACGCCCGATTGCCCACGATGGCGTCTGCCTCCATCTTAAACGCCTGATGCATCGTCAAAAAGTTTGTAGACGCATTGGTGAACGCCAACGCCGGTTGCACCACCGCCACGTCGCTCGCGCGCTCGCCTCGTTCGTCGTAAAAATACGGCACCATCTTTTCTAAATAATCCTCCTCCACCACCGCATCCGCGTCCACAACGACGATTAAATCCGCCGAAGTTCTCGCCCGTCCATACTCCAACGCCACCGCCTTGGTCTGTCGCCTCTTCCCTCGCAACAGACTACTCATGCGCAACGAGTCGCACGTCGTCCCGCGCTCTCGCCACGCCGCACACGTCGCCTCCACGACGTCCTCCGTTCCATCGTCGCTGTCGTCCAACACCTGCACCTCGAAGAATTCCCTCGGCCATCGCATCGCACACGCCGCGTCGATCACGCGTCTCGCGCACGCTCGCTCGTTATACACCGGTAACTGCACGCAGACGCGCGGCGTCGCCGACGCCGGCGGCATCGTCTCCCGCGTCCGTCCCCGCTTACTCCCGAGCGCGCGCTCGGCGACGGTGAGCGCGGCGTAGAAGAGGAAAATCATCATCGGCGCGTGCGTCACGGCGAGGGCGATGAACCATCCGCTCGTCTCGATGGCGTCGACGGCGTCCGTCATGGGATTCGTCGTCTGAACACCCGCTCGAATCGAATCGTCGCGTCGACGCGCGCGACGCGTGTCTCTCGACGCGACCGCGACCGCGGATGTACGCGGATGTGCGCGGTACGTTCGACGCGCGCGCGACGGTTTCGCGTCGACGACCGCGCGCGACAACGTGTGCGATCGAAGATCATTTCGCGGTGGGTAACACCGAGGAAGACGGCGCCCGGGACGACGGTATGACTAGGCTACGTCTAGAGGTGGTATCACACGAGGGACTAACGTCTCGGATTCGTTCCATGAGTCACTGCTTCACCGCGTCGTCGACGAGTTCGTCGTCCCGGACGTCGGCGTCGGCGGTTCCATCGGCGACGGTTTCGTCGGCGGCGGTTCCGGCCCGGTTTCGATTCGCAATCCGCGTTCGCATTTGGTAGAATCTTCGCAGCCACAGGGCGAAGTGCGCCCTGGTTTGCTCGTACTTTGGATCTGTGGTGGGATCGGCGGTGGCGTCGTACGCCTGTCGACCGAGCTTGAAGGCTTTGATGATTTCGGTGACGCCGTCGGCGGGCGACATCCCGCCAAAGTCGTACGCTCCGGATTCGATTAGTAACAGCCTGCTCACGATCGGGTAGTCGAATATCGCCTTGGGTGCGTTTTTGCGAAGGATGTAGTCGAGATTCGGACGAAACGTCAACGCTTTGGGAAGCGATCCGTACGTCATCGTCAGGTGCCGAATCGCTGGCAACAGTCGACATTGAAAATCGTAGTCGCGCTTGTCCCATAAAAATCCCATCCGTTCGAGATGTCGCACGCGACTCGGCGATAATCGCTTCTTCTCGTCATCCGTCGTTCGCAGACGACGAAGTTGCGCCACCGCACTTCCTAAATCGACGCCCTGGAGATTTTTTCTCACGTACACGGCGTCGTGCGCGCCGACGGGACACTCGACGCGTTCGCCCAAGACGAAGCGCGCCGGAACGTGCAAATGCCCGTGCATCGATCGAAACAGCTCCAACGCCGGCACGATTCTCGACCACCAGTTATATTCCTCGTCGTCCCACACGAATTCCAAGTTACACAGCGCGTCGAACCGATCCGGACGTCCCTCGATGAACGTTCCCTTGGCTCGAATGTCGTTGACGCGTTTCCCCAACGCGAAGCCAAAATTATACCGTTTCAACGCGTTCGTCGATTCGTACATCTCCGCCGACGCGGGCGTGCGATACGCCATGGGCACGTTGGCGTGTTCGTGCGCCTTGACGTAATACCGCAGACACGGAATCACCTGTTTATAAAACACCCAATCCTCGTCGTCCCACGCGAAGGTCTCCCCGGTCGCCGCGCCGACGGCGTCCAACGCGCGCATTCGCTCCTCGCTCCCTCGCACGTAATCCCCTCTCGACCGCATGCGATCGACGCGATCACCGAGACGGTACCCGGCGAGGTGCGGGCCCGCGTCTTCCGGGACGACGTACGAGCGCGGGACGTTGAGGTGTCCCCGCTCGGCGTAAAAGCGACGCAACGCCGGGAGCACCTCCTCCTCGAACGTCACCTGGGACCGAGCGAGTCTCGCCGCGTCGCGCGCCGAGGCGACGCTCGCGCGCGCATCGTTGAGCATCGTTTCGACGACGCCATCGTCGTCGTCTCGCGCGGAGGCGCGCGCGGACGTCGACGCGCGCAGTGAAGAGAACGGGGCGCCCCGAAGATGATGATGGGACGCGACGCGCGCGACCGACGTCGACGTCGACGCGCGCGCGAGCGTCGACGCCCGCGCGAGCGCTCTCGACATGATGGTCGCGCGAGCGACGCGCGAGTCGAGGTGCGACTCGTGTCGGCGCGCGTCACAGTCTGACTCGTCACTTTAATTTAATTCAATGTTCGCGCGGGCGGCGACGCGCGCGTTCGCGCACCGCGCGCGCGCGCGACCGTCGGGAACGACGACGACGACGGGGATGACGAGCGCGACGCTCGCGCGGGCGTGCGCGCGCGCGCTCGCGCGGGCGGCGAGCGGGACGTCGGCGTCCCCGTCGACCTCGAGCCCGGTGCGCGCGCATCGGTCGGGTTCGCGCGCGCGCGCGGTGGGCGACGCGTCGTGGTCGCCGGCGACGGTGACGGTGACGCGCGCGCGCGCGTCGTCTCGCGCGTCGGTGACGGCGACGAGACGCGCGTCGACGACGACGGCGCGCGCGGGTCGGTGGGAGGATGATTTATACGACGACGACTTTGACGACGACGAAAATCCGTGGGCCGACGACGACGACGACGACGAGTTCGACGACGACGGTGGGAATCTAGACGCGTCGTCGCACAAGGACGCGCTTCGCGGCGTCGGTGGTCCGCGCGTTCGAGACGAGTTACCGCTTCCGCCCAAGGGGACGGATACGACGCCGCCGAGACCGGTGACCAGGGACGACGTGACGATTTCGTTCGCGAGATCCGGCGGTGCGGGCGGACAAAACGTCAATAAGGTGAACACCAAGGTGGATATGCGATTGAACGTCGACGGGGCGGTCGCCGCCGGGTGGTTACCGAGATGGTGCGCCGATCGTTTGGTCGTCGCGGAGAAGAATCGAATGAACAACGACGGCGAGCTCGTCGTCAACAGCACTCGACACCGCACGCAGAGTAAAAACGTCGACGACGCGCTCGAAAAGTTACAGTCGTACATTAATCGCGCCGCCAAGCTTCCGGGGAACAAGTCGGATAAGCAAAAGAAGAAAAAGTTGCAAGCCAACGTGGAAAAGGGTAATAAGCGGAGGCTACAGGACAAAAAGCAGACGAGCGAAAAAAAATCATCGCGTCGCGCCGGGAAAAACATCAAGAATTTCGATGATTACTGATGCGTCTTGTATTTTGATTTTCACGCGCGCTCGCGTCTACAGTCCCACCGTCGTGCGTCGGCGTCCCCGGTTCGTCCCGAGCGTTGTAGACCGCGAAAAAGACCCTCGAGCGTCCTCGTCACCATCTTATCCGCACCCGCGTCCGCACACACACGCGCGCGTCGCTCGCGAGGCCGAGAACGCGCGTCGGCGGTCACATACACGGTCGCGCGTCGCGTCGCGCCGTCGTCGAGGCGATCGCGCGTTCGAGCGCGCGTCGAGGCGCGCGGGCGCGTCGTGGGCGTGGGCGCTGACGAGGCTCGGTGCCCGCGGACGCCCATCGACGTCGCGGCGTCGAGCGCGCGCGAGTCGCCGCGCGCGCGCGAGGGGTAAAGCATACAAGCGTGCGTCGTCACGGACGCCATGCGTCGTCGACGCGAGACGACGCGAGGCGGCGCGATGGAGGTCGAGGACAGCGCCGAGCTCGGACGAGGGCGGCTGGACGCGTCGGCGTCCGTCTCTCGCGCGCGTCGACGCGCGCGACGCTCGAGCGAATGGGCGCGCGATGACGGCAGAAACCCGAGTGGGGAAACCATCGTGACGTTGAGTTGGTGGGAGAGCGCGTGCGCGACGACAACGGGCGTGATGGGTCTTCGCGTGGCGAGAGGCGCCATGACGGGCCGCGCCATGTCGCTGTGCGTGCTCGGCATGTGGACCGTCTCTCTGGCGTATAAAGCCGTCTTCATAGGGTTACGCATGGACCAAAACACGCCGCCCCCGGACAGAGTGGCGCTGTTGGCCTTCAAGCTCTTCTTTAGCGCGCTTCGATGGGCGGTGGTGACGGCGGTGCGCGCGCCGGTGTGGACGTGCGGCGCGCTGTACGCGGGGGTGACTCGACGCGCCGTCGACGTGGGATGGGACGACGAGATCGCCGCTCGAGACGGCGGTCCGAAAGATTTAGCCGAGGACGTTCGAGACGCGGTGACGACGAAGGATTACGAATCGTTCGCCGCGGCGGTGGCGAACGACGAGGGCGAGTGGGACGTCATCGCCACCGGACGCACGGGATGTTGCACGTACAGAATGCTCCGCGGCGTCTCCGCAGAGGATAAACGGATGATGAAACGAGGATTAGCCAAGTTTCGCACCGAAGTTCTCGCGGAGGGTGTGCCGGTGGAGGTGTTATTCGACGCGCAGACGGATCTGTTGGGACGGCAACAGTGGGACGAGACGACGCTGCATCCCACGTGCGTGGCGCGCGAGGATCCGAGCGGGAAGGACTTTACGGCGCAGGACGTCGTGTATTGGCGGTTAAAGTACCCTCGTCTTATGGCGCCTCGCGATTACACCGTCGCGAGACGAATGTGGAGGGATAAGGAGAACGACATGGCAACGTGCATCTGTCGAGACGCGCTCGGCGCGCCTTCGGCGGTGGCCGCCAAGACGAAACTTCAACGCATGATGGGATCGCGAGGCGTCGACGTCAAGTCTCTGTACAGCGCCATCATGGTCGGGAGGAACGACGAAGTGCGCGGGAGTCAATACGTCTCCATTTACTACGAAGATCCCGGCGTACCACCGCGATTGGCGCACATGGCAGCGGCGAAAGGATTGGACGGGTACATGTCGACGTTTCAGCAAGAATTGCAACGCCGCGTGCGAGAAAACGCGCGCATGAAGGGATACGACGCGATTCCCGAACCACCGACGACGCGCGAGATACCACACTCGCGGTCCTTCACCACCGGACGAACGAGCGTGCCACAGAGCGACGAAGAGAGCGAATCCCGCGCGGGTTCGCCGCCGCTCTCGAGCGGCGGCGCGAATTTACACTTCGCCCCGACGGACGCGAGTCGCGAGTATCGATTCAGCGGCCGCGACGGTCTGAATAAACGTCAGAGAATACGGAGACGGGTAAGTAAATTCTTAAAATTGCTCTCGGAACTCGTCGACCCGAACGCGGCGTCTTTACCGTCGAGACGCGCGGAGGAATCGACCGAGGACGAGCGCGAGGACGTCGTCGGCGATCCGCCGCCACCGCCGGGGCGAAAACGGAAATGGCTCCGACGCGTCGCTCTCGGCGTCGTCGTCGCCCTCGGTCGATTCTCCGAGTGAGCGGAGCGCGTGTAATCTACAAATGTTTGCTTTTCTTATACACTACAACCCGTCCGCATCGAGACGGAACGCACATCTATCGTCGAATCAAATCAAACGCGCGCGATATCGACGGCGCAATGACGCGTTTCGATCCAAAGAGAAATTGTAAATGTCCGCCGTCGACATCTTCTCGATGAAACCTGCTCGCGTCCGTCGTCATCCGTCGCAGCGCGTCGGCGACTTTTTCGTTGGATTTTGCGCCGATGAATCGATCGTCTCTCGCCGTGAGACACACGGCGGCTCGCACGGAGGATTCGACGAGAAGATGGTCGACGTCGAGATCCTCCATGACACGCAAAAGGGCGTCTCTCGCGCGCGCCTTGCTCGCGGGACGCTCATCATCGTCGTCGTCGTCCAACGTTTCGCGCAATACGTCCCACGCTAAACGCGTTTCGATCGATCCGTCGACGTAGGGCGTACAATCCGCGCCGGCGGCGATGCAGCACACGCCGACAGCGCTCGACGTCGACGCCTCGTCGCCGCGCGCTGCGCGCGCCGACGCCAACGCGCACGCCGTCGACGCGCTCATCGTCCCGCCGAGCGACACGCCCGCCAGACACAACTCCACCATGAATCCCTCGCGTTCAGCCTCGCGCATCAACGCGCGCGATAACAGCATCATCTCCACCGGAGTGACGCTTAATTGAATCTTCGCCTCGGCGACGCTTCTCAAGACGTGCCGCCACTGCGCCTCTGGTTTCCGCGCGCCGTAATACGCAATGGTCGGAATGACGCACTCGACGCCGTCCGCGAGTAAATCTCGAGCGATCGATCGTCGAAACCATTCGTCCACGTCTCCGGTGCACGGTAACAAGACGGCGATGCGTCTCGTACGCGAGGTGGAAACGCCGTCTTCGGCGGCGCGTCCCGCCGCGTCGGGACGAAGTCTGGCGAACCGAACCAAACGACTCTCTTCGGGCAACGCATCCGCGAACGGGGACTCAAACGCGGCGTCCTGTCGAAGAATATTATTCCCGTATCCACTCTCCGCCGTCGTCGCCGCGGTCCAGCGTATATCGACGCCTCGAGCGCGATGGGCGCGCGCGGATTCCACACACTCGTCATCATCGGGCCCATCGAGCGCAAAGTACGCCCGCGACCGTCTCGAGACGTCGCGCGCGAGGGCGAGGTCGCCCCATCCCTCGTGGAAAAAGCGCGTCGTACTTCGCGAGGAGACGACGTATCGACCGACGAACTCGAAGATGTGATCGAGGACGGGCGGCATCGTCCACGAGTGGGGCGACTGTCATATGTCGTCGCGCTATTATTAGTTCGTCGACGCCGGATGTTTATTACAGTCGTCTACACGCGCGCTTTGGATTCGAAGAGCGAAGGACCGACGCGCTCGACGACGCCGCCGCCGAGACAGACGTCGCCGTCGTAGAGCACGAGCGCTTGTCCGGGAGTGACGGCGCGCTCTGGGTGTAGAAATTCCACGACGAAGGACGACGACGACGACGACGAGTCTCTCGATTCTCTCGATCGATACGACGATGAATATCTCGATGGAATCATCGGATCATCCGTCGCGGACGTCGAACGCACGATGACTGGGGTCAGCGGCGACGCGTAGCGCGTCTTTGCGAGTAAACGCGCGCCGACGTCGACGCCGCGCGGGGCGGCGCCCGAGACCCAAAACGCATCCGTCGCCGCGCACGTCGTAGAAAATAACGCGTCGTGATCCGCCCCGCTCGCCACGTACACGACGTTCGTTCGCGCATCTTTTCCAACCACAAACCATGGTTTGGACGCCCCACCGATCTTCGCTCGTTGTCCCACCGTGTACGCCGCCGACCCTCGATGCGGCGGCGCGCCCGGAACGTCTCGCCCCGTCTCCACGTCGACGAACGCGCCGCGCTTTGGCTCGATGTATTCGCCTATAAAATCCCCGAACGGTTTCCTACCGATGAAACATATCCCCGCGCTCGATCGACGCTCGGCGCACGGTAATCCGAGCGCGCGCGCCGCGTCTCGAACCTCCGTCTTGAGCGTCTCCCCCAGAGGAAAACACGCGCGCGCCAACGCGTCGGCGGAGACGGAGGCTAAAAAATACGATTGATCCTTCGTCTCGTCGATCCCACGCATCAATCTCGGCGTCCCGGACGTTCGATCGATCCTCGCGTAATGCCCCGTGGCGAGATACTCCGCCCCGATCGTCTCCGTCGCGCGTCGCAACAACGCGCCGAATTTCACCCGGCGGTTACACTCCAAATCCGGATTCGGCGTCGCCCCGCTCTCGAACGCCTCCACGTACGGTTCGAACACGTCCAACCAATACTCTCGACGAAAATCCAGTTCGACGAAATCATCCAAACGCAACATCTCCGCGCACTCGCGCGCGAATTTCCTATCCTCGACGTACGAACACTCGCGCTCGTCGCCGTGGTCCTCGTTCGCCTCGTCCCAGTTTCGCGTGAGGGCGCCCACGACGCGCGCGCCCGTGCGTTTCAGCGCCCACGCGGCGATCGCGCTGTCGACGCCGCCGGACAGACCGACGGCAAAGGTGGGCGCGGAGGACGTCGTCGCGCGCTCGTCGTCGTCGGCGCGCGGGACGGCGCGCGCGACGCGGTCGAGGATGGAATCCAACAGACGCGCGGACGGTGCGCTCGAGCTCGAACGCCTCCTCGCCACGGTCGAGGCGGCGGTCGCGCGCGCGACGCGGTCGAGTCGACGCATGCGCGTCGTATCGTCTCTCTCGCGTTCCGCGCGCGCGTCGCGGAGTGCGTTGAGCGGTGCGTAAAGATTATGTTTTTCCGTGGTGCTTTTTCACAAACGCGCTACGTCGACGTCTTCGTCTCGACGGTTTCGCGGCTAGTGCGTCTAGACGTGACCGTGTGTGACGCTTAGGCGACGGTGAAAGAACCGAGGGCGGTGCGGAGATCGCGCTCTTGACCCTTGAACCAACGCTTGTCGCCGGATTGGAGCTTCATGATGTAGAGGTTACCGTCGCTCACCGTGGCGGAGATCAACTGGTGGCGTCCGCCCTCGTCGCCATCCGCGGTGCGGGTGAGAATTTCGTATTGGTAGTACGTCTTACCCTTCGCCTCGCGCGTGCCGACGTCGAGAACGGCGGCGGTGGACACCTTGTTGGCGGCGAAACCACCCTCGGAGCGAGTTTGACCAGAGTAGGATTGCACGCCGAGCAAGTAGCCGAGCTGTTCCAAAAACGCCTCCGGCTTGCCGTAAGCGTCGATGGAGTTCTTCGACGCCTTTTCGACGATGACGGAGATGTTGGTCACTTGATCAAAGTTATCCTCAAAATAGCAATCCGTGTTCGGGAACGGGCGTTCCTTGGACGGGTTGTACTTGGACGGCAACAAAAACGCGTACCCATCCCCGGCGAAGGGCACGAAACCTGCGAGCGCGTTCGCGTCCGCGATCGATCGATCGATCGCGCGCGTCCAACGTCAGTCTCTCCAATCTCTCTCTCTCCCCCATCGCTCCCCAATCTCTCTCTCTCCCCCATCGCTTTCCCAAATCTCTCGACCGTCCTCCTCCTCTCGCGATCGAATCATCCATCGCGCCCCTCGAACAACGCTATCTCTCAAAATCGTATCGCGCGCACCGGTCGGGTTGGAGACGCCACCGAAGACGTTGGCGGAATCACCGTACGCGGCGACCGAGGGTTTGGCGCACGCGAGCGTGGCGACGCCCTGTGCGCGCGAGAATATATACACAGTCGTCAGTCACCGGACGTCGTCGTCGTCATCGATCGCGCGCGTCGTCCCAACGCAATCATTTCATTCACTCATCGCCGTGACGCGCGCGTGGGTTCGCTCATCGCGGGGTGCGAGACGGACGTCGACGATGTTCGTCGACGACGCGACGCGATGACGACGGTACCGACGATCGATCGACGACGATGGAAATATATCCACGCCATCCCTCGTCTCGCGATCGACGACGCGAGACGACGCGCGACACCACGCGCGCATCATCCATCCCGCGATCGATCGATCGTTCGATCCGCGATCGCGTCTCCCCGTCGTCTTCATC
>Ga0181571_10003018_pt1 | contig 12585 bp, 15 predicted proteins | sample 101ome_17_FD_132440 | JGI IMG/M metagenome (GOLD analysis project Ga0181571, IMG submission 132440) | Coastal salt marsh microbial communities from the Groves Creek Marsh, Skidaway Island, Georgia - 101407AT metaG (megahit assembly) | ecosystem: Environmental > Aquatic > Marine > Intertidal...
CGAGCGCCATCTGGCTCGACTTGCGGGTCGCGACCTTGGGCTGGGCTTCGCTGTTTTGCTTTTTCAGTGCGCGAATGACCGACGAAAGGCGCTTGGGCAGTTCGCCAGCATAGGCGCGGTTGAACTCGGCCTGACGGCTTGCGGACAGTTTCGCGAACTCGGCTTCCCATGCGGCGCGGGCCTCAGCGCCACGGGCGCCCATGGCTTCCCATTGTGCTTTCACATCAGCGGGAACCTCAAAGGGGCCGGTGCTCCAGCCGTAGGCTTGCTTGGCGGCCGCGAGCTGTTCAGCGTCGGTGAGGGCGCCGTGGCCCTTCGATGTGTCCTGTGCGGCGTGGCCGAGGGCGATGTGCGTCTTGCAGGCGATCATCGACGGGCGCGGATCATTTTGCGCCGCGATGATGGCGGCGTCGATCGCGAGCGGGTCGTGGCCGTCGATCGACTGGACGTGCCAGCCGGAAGCCTCGAACCGCGCAACCTGATCGGTGCGATCCGCCATATCGACGGTGCCGTCGATGGTGATGTTGTTGTTATCGAAGAAAACGATGAGGTTCCCCAGTTGCTGCATACCTGCGAGGCCGATGGCCTCTTGGCTGACGCCTTCCATCAGGCAGCCGTCACCAGCGATAACATAGGTGCGGTGGTTAACGATTTTCTTGCCGTACCGTGCGCGCTGGATTTCCTCGGCAATGGCGAAGCCGACGGAATTGGCGATGCCTTGGCCGAGCGGGCCGGTCGTGGTTTCGATGCCGGAGGCGTGGCCGTATTCAGGGTGGCCTGCGGTGCGCGCGCCCCACTGGCGGAAGTTCTTGATCTCGTCGAGCGTCATATCCTCGTAGCCGGTAAGGTAGAGCAACGAGTACATCAGCATTGAGCCATGACCAGCGGACAGGATGAAGCGATCACGGTCAGGCCAGTTGGGGGCTTTCGGATCGAAGCGGAGGTGCTTTTCGAAGAGGACGGTGGCGACATCTGCCATGCCCATCGGCATACCGGAGTGGCCGGAATTTGCCGCTGCAACGGCGTCGAGAGTAAGGGTGCGGATGGCAGTGGCTTTCATCCAGTGCTCGGGATGCGCGGAGCGCAGGGCAGCGATATCCAAGGTGATCGTCCTCTTGTTGTGCCAAGGTTGATTTCAGGGTGGTCATAGCAGGGTGCTGTCATAGTGCAAGCACGCCGCGTAAGTCCCTGAGTTGAAAGCGGTGATATTTGCCGCAGGCCAGGCTTTGACATAGGCTTTCGAGAAAAGGGCGCGATTCGCGCCAAGACGGGGCAAAGGGCCCTGACAACAGGAGCGGGCAGATGGCCGATATCAGCGATTTCGAGGCGCGGATTGCGGGGGCGCTTGATCGTATCCGCTATCAGATTGAGCGGCGGGGCAAGGCCGCCGATCAGGCGGGTCCAGAGGCGGGGCCGTCGGTGGACGAGCTGGAGCGAAAACTAGCGGAGGAGCGGGTTGTTACCGCCCAGCTGGAGGAACGGGTCAAGGCGCTGAAAGAGCGGCAGGACAGAAAGATCGCCACGCTGGAAAAAGACCTTGAAGCGGTGCGATCTGCGAATGCGGTTTTGGAGATGGACCTCGCCGGATTGAGGCAGGCTTATGCGGAGCTGGAAGGCATGTTTGCCAAGCTGCGCGGCGCTGTCGAGGAAGGCGTGGCAGAGCCGGAGTTGATCAACCGGGCGATGAAGGCCGAGCTTGATGGATTACGCGCGATGCAGGCGGCGGATGCGGCCGAGATCGGCGCGGTACTGGCGGAGCTGAAGAGCGTCGTCGAGGAGGATGTGTGATGCCACAGGTAGCGATTTCGATCGGGGGACGGGTGTTCGAGGTGGCCTGTCAGGAAGGCGAAGAGGCATTCCTGACCGCTGCGGCCGAGATGCTTGACCGAGAGGCAAGCGTGCTGACCGCGCAGGTGGGGCGCTTGCCTGAGAGCCAGATGCTGCTGATGGCAGGGTTGATGCTGGCAGACAAAACAGCCGCGCTGGAGGACAAGGTCAAAGGGTTGGAAGCCAAGGGCGAAACCAAGGTCGAGGTGCCGGTGATCCCGCCGCATGTGACGGAGATGATGGCCGAGTTGGCATCCCGCGCTGAGGCGATGGCGGAGGCTTTGGAGGAGGGCGATAAGGCCTGAAACTTCCGGCATCGGAAAAGCAAAACCCGGCCTTGGAGCCGGGTTTTTTCATGTTCTGCGCGACAGGGAATTAACCCCATTTTAACGGGCCAACCGTTAATAAACGGTCACCATGCATATGATCAGGCGTTTGCTTCGCGGATTTTTTCGGCGGCGTCTTTATCGTAGGTGACGCCATTGGCCTCGAACAGCTGGTCCAGCTCGCCGGAGAGGGTCATCTCGGTGATAATATCGCAGCCACCGATGAATTCTCCCTTAACGTAGAGTTGCGGGATGGTGGGCCAGTCGGAGTAGTCCTTGATGCCCTGACGGATCTCTTCGTCGGCCAGCACATTTACATCGGCATAATCGACGCCCATGAAATTCAGCACGCCCGCGACGCGGCTGGAAAACCCGCATTGCGGCATGGATTTGGTGCCTTTCATGAAAAGCACGACGTCGTTTCCGGTGACTGTTTCCTTGATCTGGTCTTGAGCACTCATACCTGAAATATCCTTTTATTCGGGAACTTTAGTGGTCAGGGCGAGGGCATGCAGTTCGCCTTGTGACCCGTCCATTTTACCCTTCAGCGCGGCATAGACGGCACGCTGTTGTTGTACGCGGTTTTGACCGCGAAAGCTTTCGTCAATAACTTCGGCGGCGTAATGGTTCCCGTCGCCCGCGAGATCGGTGATGGTGACTTTGGCATCCGGAAAGGATGCGCGGATGAGGTCTTCGATTTCCTGCGCTTGCATCGCCATGTGGGGCCTCCTGAACTTGCTCAAGATGTAGAGCGGCAAACGGCCGCCCGCAAGGGGCCGTGCCGCGCTGCGGGTGCAATATGAGTGAAAAACGACGGCATGCACAACCGATGCGGGGGTGATCACCACGGGGCTGTTCTCTTTCCTGCTTGCCTATAACGACTTTGCAGTGACGGCGATGCTGCTCAGCCAAGACAACCAGACGATGGTGCCGAAGATCGCGAGCTTCCTTGGGACGACGCAGGTTGAGGGCAATGTGATGTTCGCGGTGGCGGCTGTGGTATCGGCGATGGTGCCGCTGTTCTTCCTGATCATGTTCTTCCAGCGGCAGATCGTCAGCGGGCTGACTGCGGGCGCAGTCAAAGGGTAATCACGCAAGCAAGGCTAACAAATATGAGCGGATTTCAGGCAGAGAAGGCGCTGGTGCGCGCCCATTATGATGCGATCGCGAAGGCCACCCCCGAAACGGTAGGCGCGGCATTGGCCGCGCGGACGGTGGCGGACTGGCATTGGCGGGGAATGCATCCGTTCTATGAGCAGACGGGCGCTGCGGCGGTGGCGGAGGTGTTCTGGGCGCCGTTGATGACAGTGCTGACGCGGATGCAACGGCGGGAGGATATCTTCTTTGCCGGTCGCAACGAGATCGACGGCGCGGCGAGCGTTTGGGTGATCTCGATGGGCCATCTGATGGGGTTGTGGGACAAGCCTTTGCTGGGCCTTGGCGGGATGCGCAAGATCGCGATGCTGCGCTATGTGGAGTTTAACCGCGTGGAAGGTGGCGAGATCGTCGAAACGGCGATGTTCTGCGATATTCCGCACTTGTTGATGCAGGCGGGGATCAACCCGTTCCCGCCGCAAACGGCGGCGCATTTGGTGCAGCCGGGGCCGCTGACCCATGACGCGCTGCTATATGACGATGCACCCGCCGAAGATGGCGCCAAGACGCTGGCGCCGATCAACGCGATGATCGGTGATCATGGCACATGGCAGTTGGGCCTGCCGCTGGAGGAAGAACTGGCGCGGACATGGAATGATGACATGATCTGGTGGGGGCCGGCCGGCATTGGCGCGAGCTACACCATCGAACGCTATGCCAAGCAGCATTCCGGCCCGTTCCGCGCGGGGTTTGCCGAGCGGTCATCGACGGGGCATCTGTGCCGCACGGCAGAGGGGCATTATGGTGGCTTCTTCGGCTGGCCCAATTTCACCGCCCGTTCGACCGGCGGGTTCATGGGAATGCCCGCGATGGAGGGCAAAGGCGAGTTCCGCGTGGTGGATATTTACCGCCGCGACGGTGACAAGCTCGCGGAGAATTGGATCTTCATCGACATTCTGCACTGGATGAGCACGCTCCGCGTGGATGTGCTGGCGCGGCTGCGCAAGGCGGTGTGAGGCATCTCGACAGGCGGTGGCGCGGGCGGCATAGTCCCTGTGACAAACAGGGGAGGATGCTATGGCGACCACTGCCGAGACTTGTGACTTTGACGCGCCTGCGCCGGATTTCACGCTGCCTGCAACAGACGGGCGGGTGCTGAGCCGCGCGGATGTGGCGGGGCCGAATGGCCTTCTGGTGATGTTCATTTGCAATCACTGCCCCTATGTGCTGGGCATTCTGGAGCGGCTGATGGACGATGCGCGCGCTTTGCAGGATATGGGGGTCGGCGTGGTTGCGATCTGTGCCAATGACGCGACGACCCATCCGGCGGACAGTTTCGAGAATATGGCGAAGCTGGCGGCGGAGAAGGGCTTTCCGTTCCCGTATCTGCATGACGAGGGCCAAGAGGTCGCGCGGGCCTATGGCGCGGTCTGCACGCCGGATTTCTTTGGGTATAACGCCGAAATGGGGCTGCAATATCGCGGGCGGCTGGATGCTGCCGGCAAGAAGCCGCGACCGGATGACATGCCGCGCGAATTGGTGGAGGCGATGCGGATGATCGCGGACACTGGCCAAGGCCCGCGCACGCAGGTGCCATCGATGGGCTGTTCGATCAAGTGGAGGGCCTGAGCCAAAAGGCTCAGGCGCTGTGATTTAGGCGACAGCGGCGGCGAAGCTGGAGCGATAAATCGCGGCCAGTTCCGCCAGCGGGGCTGAAGTGCCGCCGAAGCTGACAGTATCGCTGCCAAACTTACCGACCATCGCCAGAGGCACGCCAGCTTGCGCGGCGGCGACCATCAGCTCTTCGGCCTGATCGAAGTTACAGGCGATGAGGTAGCGGGCCTGATCCTCACCGAAGAGGGTGGGGGTATCGCCTGCGTCCAGCGTGACGCCGACGCCAGCGGCCTCGGCCATCTCGAAGGCGGCCAAGGCGAGGCCACCATCGGAGAGGTCGGTGCAAGCGCGGATCATCGCGGCATTGGCGCGGATGAAATCGCCATTGCGCTTTTCGGCTTCGAGATCGACATGCGGTGCGTCGCCTTCGACGCGGTTGTAGACCTCGGCCAGAAGGGCGGACTGGCCCAAGTGGCCCTCTGTTTCGCCCACCAGAAGCGCGACATGGCCGTCGCGGGCCTGTCCGGTGATCGCCTCGTCCGCATGGGAGATGAGGCCAACAGCGCAGATCGTCGGTGTGGGCAGGATGCCTTGGCCGTCGGTTTCGTTATAAAGCGACACGTTGCCCGAGACGATAGGCGTATCGAGCGCGAGACAGGCTGCGCCGATGCCTTTAATCGCGCCGACGAACTGGCCCATGATTTCGGGCTTTTCGGGGTTGCCGAAGTTCAGGTTATCGGTGGTGGCGAGCGGCTTGGCACCAACGGCGGTGAGGTTGCGGTAGGCTTCGGCCACGGCTTGCTTGCCGCCCTCAACGGGGTTGGCTTTGACGTAGCGCGGGGTCACATCGGAGGAAAAGGCCAGCATCTTTTCGGTGCCATGCACGCGGATAATGCCAGCGCCAAGGCCCGGCGCACGGTTGGTGTCGCCCATGACCATATGGTCATATTGTTCGTAGACCCACTGCTTTGCCGCGTAGTTGGGCGAGGATAGGAGCGCCTTCAGACCGTCGATCGGATCAACGCCCGGAACATCTGCGAGCGGTTCGGCGGCGGGAGTTTCGACCCACGGGCGGTCATATTCGGGGGCGGAGGAAGCCAGCGTCGAGAGCGGGAGATCGGCCATGATCGTGTTGTTCAGCATGATCAGAAAGCGGTCTTCGGCGATGGTTTCACCGACGATGGCGAAGTCGAGATCCCATTTCTCGAACACGGCGCGGGCCTCGGCCTCTTTCTCGGGCTTGAGGACCATGAGCATGCGTTCCTGACTCTCGGAAAGCATCATCTCATAGGCTGTCATGTTATCTTCGCGCTGGGGTACCTGATCAAGGTTAAGGCGGATGCCGAGGTTGCCCTTGTCGCCCATCTCGACCGCGGAGCAGGTGAGGCCAGCGGCGCCCATGTCCTGAATGGAGATCACGGCGCCGGTTTGCATCAGCTCCAGCGTTGCTTCCATCAGGCGCTTTTCGGTGAAGGGGTCGCCGACCTGAACGGTGGGGCGCTTCTCTTCGATTGTGTCGTCAAATTCGGCGGAGGCCATCGTCGCGCCGCCAACGCCATCGCGGCCGGTTTTCGCGCCAAGGTAGACCACGGGCATGCCAACGCCGGAGGCGGCGGAGTAGAAGATGCTGTCTGTTTCTGCGAGGCCAGCGGCGAAGGCGTTTACGAGGCAGTTGCCGTTATAGGCGGGATCGAAGCGGACCTCGCCGCCGACGGTGGGCACGCCGAAGCAGTTGCCGTAGCCGCCGATGCCTTCGACCACGCCGTTCACGAGCTGGCGGGTCTTGGGGTGGGTCACTTCGCCAAAGGAGAGCGAGTTCATCGCGGCAATGGGGCGGGCTCCCATGGTGAACACGTCGCGCAGGATGCCGCCAACGCCGGTGGCTGCGCCCTGATACGGCTCGATATAGGAGGGGTGGTTGTGGCTCTCCATTTTGAACACGACCGCCTGACCGTCACCGATATCGACGATGCCTGCGTTCTCGCCTGGGCCGCAGATCACTTGCGGGCCTTCGGTGGGCAGGGTGCGGAGCCATTTCTTGGAGGATTTGTAGGAGCAGTGCTCGTTCCACATGGCCGAGAAGATGCCCAGTTCGGTGAAGGTCGGTTCGCGGCCGATGATCTCGAGAATCCGGTCATACTCATCAGGCTTGAGGCCGTGGGCTGCGATGAGTTCTGGGGTGATGGCGGGATCCTGCATAATATCCTCTCCGAAAGCGGGGCCAATTGGCGCTCTCATAGGCGATCAGGACAAGCGGGGGAAGAGCAGCAATGCGCAAACTGGCGCGAAAGCGCCGCTCTGCGCTGTTTTTTTGCGCGGAAAGTGCGGCTAGAGCCGGTGAGTCCGTTCTTCCAAAAAAAATGCCGGGCACGAGGCCCGGCAAGTCCAACAGGGAGGTATGAAGATGATGAGCGTTTCAGCATCACCGGCTTCATGTGCTCAGATAAGGTGCGCTTCGTGACCAATCAAGAGGAACTAGGGTGTTGTGAGGTCAAACCCGCTATGCGCAAAGCGCATGGCTCTTGTTCGAAGCGTCCCGCTTAGTCATTTTCTGAGGCGTCGCGGATCTTCCGGCGGTGGGTGAAGATCTCGTCTTGCACGAAATCGCGGAAGGCGGCGATGCGCTTCGACTGGCGCAATTCCTCCGGATAGGCGAGGTAGACCGGCACTTCGCCGGATTCGACGTTGGGGAGGACGCGCTGGAGGCCATCGAAGTCCTCGGTTACATAGTCGGGCAAGACGCCGACGCCCAGACCGGAGAGCACCGCCTGAAGCGTGCCGAAGTAGTTGTTCACTGTCAGCAGGCTCGGGATATCGTAGGTGAGGAGGTGTTGCACCAGTGTGGCACCAGCCGCGACCTGAAAGCTGTTGGGGCTTTGGCAGATGAGGCGGTGATTGGAGAGATCCTCCAGCCGTTCCAGCGGTGGATGGGTTTGGAGGTAGCTCTCAGTGGCGTAGAGACGCATCCGCACGCTCATCAGGCGTTTGCGGATCAGATCGGCCTGCGACGGCTCCTTCATGCGGATCGCGACATCGGCCTCGCGCATCGGCAGGTCAAGAACGCGCTCTTCGAGCATGAGGTCGATTTTCAGGTCGGGGTATTTCTCGTAAAGCTTGGGCAGACGCGGGGCGAGCCAGAGGGTGCCGAAGCCTGTGGTGGTGGTGATTTTCAGCTCGCCAAACACCTCTTCCTCGCTGTCGCGAATGCGGGCGGCGGCGGCCTCGAGGCGTTTGTTCATCGAGCGGGTGGCATCAAACAGCAATTCGCCCTGTTCGGTGAGAATCAGGCCGCGGGCGTGGCGATGAAAGAGCGTGGTGTTAAGGCTTTCCTCCAGCGCGCGAATCTGGCGGCTGACGGCGGATTGGCTCAGGTGCAGCGTGTCGCCGGCATGGGTCAGGCTGCCCGCGTCCGCGACCGCGTGAAATATCCGAAGCTTGTCCCAGTCCATATCTTCTCCCATGCGCGAAAGCGCCGCCAAATTCAGTAAGTTACCCGCGTTATTGCCGCAGTATGCAGATTTCAACGGGGTCTGTCAGGTATTTTGATTGCTTCTGCGCCGGTGGCTTAGCAGCGTTCTTTGTCATCTGGGTGACATGCTGCGCTGTTACAAGCGCCACGACGATAATTGCGGGCGGTGATGAGAGTCATCCCCGTACGATGGATTGGAGGTTGCAAGATGCAACAGGTCGTGACCCAAGACCGACGCCGGATGCGGCAGGTCGCCCGTGATATCAGCTATGCCCATTCCGGCCAGACCCGTGCGGGGCGCGCGTTGATCCGCGCGATGGAGAATGCCACGGGGCGACTGCGGTTAATCCGGCGGGCTAACGGCTATGACAAGGACGTGGCCGCGGGGCGCGACTTTTGGGAAGTGATTTGCGCGCGTTACGGGCTGACGCTCGACGTGACGCACGGCGCGCTGGAGGCGATCCCAGCCGAGGGGCCGCTGGTGATTGTGGCGAACCATCCGTATGGCATTCTGGATGGGCTGATGATGGGGCGGATTCTCTCAGAGCGGCGCGGAGGCGATTTCAAGGTGCTGGCAAATGACGTGTTCTGCCGTGCGCCGGATTTGCAGAAGGTGAGCCTGCCGATCAATTTTGACGAGAGCAAGGAAGCCGCGCGGGCCAATCTGGCGAGTCGCGCCGAGGCGCTGCGTTATCTGGGCGCGGGCGGGGCGATTGGGGTGTTTCCCGGAGGGACGGTTTCGACGGCGGCGCGGCCTTTCTCGCAGCCGATGGACCCGAGCTGGCAGATTTCCACCGCGAAGATGATTGCGCGGTCGGGGGCGATGGTGGTGCCGATCTTTTTTGAAGGGGCGAATAGCCGCCTGTTCCAGTTGGCGAGCCATCTGCATTATACTTGGCGGATAGGGATGCTGATCCGCGAATTCCGCGCCCGCACCAACGGGCCGGTGCGGGGTGCGGTGGGTGAACCGATCGGGCCGGAAGTGCTTGCTCCGATGGCGAAAGAGGCAAAAGCGGTGATGGATTTCCTCCGCAAAGCGACCTATGACTTGAGTCCTGTTCCAGTGGATGCGCGGCGCCTGGGACATGAGTTCGAGGCGAAATATAGGAAACGCGATGGCGGTCGGGGTATTTGATAGCGGATTGGGTGGTCTGACCGTCCTTGATGCGTTGCAGAAACGGCTCCCTGAGGTGCCTTTTGTTTATTTCGGGGATAATGCGCATGCGCCTTACGGGGTGCGGGATGCGGATGATGTTTACGCGCTGACCACCAAGGCCACCGAGCGGCTGTGGGAGGCGGGCTGCGATCTGGTGATTCTGGCCTGTAACACCGCCAGCGCCGCCGCGTTGCGCCGGATGCAGGAGAGCTGGCTGCCGAAGGACAAGCGGGCGCTGGGGGTTTTCGTGCCGCTCATCGAGGCGTTGACCGAGCGGCAGTGGGGAGACAACTCGCCGCCGCGCGAAGTGGCTGTAAAGCATGTGGCGCTGTTTGCTACGCCCGCGACGGTTGCCAGCCGCGCGTTCCAGCGGGAGCTGGCCTTCCGCGCGATTGGCGTGGATGTGGAGGCGCAGGCTTGTGGCGGCGTCGTCGATGCAATCGAGGAAGGGGATATGATCCTCGCTGAAGCCCTTGTGCGAAGCCATGTCGATGCGTTGAAGCGCAAGATGCCCACACCCGGTGCTGCGATCTTGGGCTGTACCCATTACCCGCTGATGGAAGGTATTTTCCAAGATGCGCTGGGGCCGGAGGTGAAGGTCTTTAGCCAAGCCAATCTGGTGGCCGAAAGCCTTGCCGATTATCTGGAGCGGCGGCCCAATATGCTGGGGGCGGGCACGGAGAGCGGCTATCTGACCACGGGTGATCCGCGGCGCGTATCGGACCGCGCGACGCAGTTTTTGCGACGCAAGGTGACATTCACCGCCGCGTGGTGAGACATTGGGCCGCTTGCGGCCATTGCCTGCGCACCCTAAGTATCCTTCCGACAGCGGAGACTGAGAATTCATGAGCTATAACGTCGCTATCCTTGGGGCATCGGGCTATACTGGTGCGGAGCTTGTGCGGATCATTGCCACACATCCGCTGCTGCGGATTGCGGCGCTCTCTGCTGACCGCAAGGCGGGGCAGAGCATGGCGAGCGTGTACCCGCAGTTGCGGCATCTGGACCTGCCAACCCTTTGCACCATCGAAGAGATCAATTTTGACGAGATCGACCTCGCTTTTGCGGCGCTGCCGCATGGGTTGAGCCAAGCGCTAGTGCGAGATTTGCCGCGCCATGTGAAGGTGGTGGATCTGGGCGCTGACTTCCGGCTGCGCGATCCGGCGGAATACGAGAAGTGGTACGGCGCGCCGCATGTGGCGGTGGAGTTGCAGGAAGAGGCTGTCTACGGGCTGACGGAGTTCTACCGCGACGATATTCGCAATGCGCGGCTGGTGGCGGGCACGGGCTGCAATGCGGCGACGGTGCAATATGCGCTGCGGCCGCTGATTGCCGGCGGGCTGATTGACCTTGATGACATCATCTGTGACCTGAAAAACGGCGTCAGCGGCGCGGGGCGGAGCCTTAAGGAAAACATGCTCTTTGCAGAGCGCGCGACCGATGTGCAGGGCTATGCGCAGGGCGGAAAGCACCGGCATCTGGGCGAATTTGATCAGGAATTCAGTGCCTTGGCTGGGCGGAAGGTCGAGATCATGTTCACCCCGCATCTGGTGCCGGTGAACCGTGGTATCCTCGCCAGTTGCTATGTGAAGGGCGATGCGCAGGCCATCCATGCCGCACTTGAGGCGCAATATGCCGATGAGCCGTTTATCGTGGTGCTGCCCTTTGGCACCGCCCCCGGCATGGGGCATGTCACCGGCTCTAACTACTGCCATATCGGGGTGGTGGGCGACCGTGTGAGCGGACGGGCGCTGGTGGTTTCGACCTTGGACAATCTTAACAAAGGCTCCTCGGGGCAGGCGGTGCAGAACGCCAATCTGATGCTGGGGCTGGACGAAACGGCGGGGCTGATGCTCGCGCCGGTTTTCCCGTAACGGAGGCGATATGGCGGGCCTGAAAAACCTCAAGAAGCGGCGGCGGGTGCAGGTGATCGTGCTGGCGTTTGTGGCGCTGGCGATTTCGACAGGCTTGATCGGCTATGCGATGCGCGACGGGATCAATTTTTTTCGTTCGCCCACCGAGGTGCTGGCGGAGCCGCCGTCGGAAACCGAGTTGTTCCGGATTGGCGGGCTTGTGGAAGTCGGCTCATTGGTGCGGGGCGAGGGCGAGACGATTGCGTTCAACGTGACTGATGGCGGCGCCGTGGTGCCGGTGACTTATACAGGCATTCTGCCGGACCTGTTTGAAGAGGGTCAGGGCATGGTCGGGCAAGGCCGCTACATCAACGGAACCTTTGAAGCCGTTGAAATCCTTGCGAAACACGACGAAACCTATATGCCGAAAGAGGTCATCGATGTGCTCAAGGAACAGGGTGTTTGGGAAGGCGAAGGCGACAGCTAAGCCGCGCGCGGACGGTTCGGGAAGGAGCCGTTAACGGCCTTGGGGTGATCCTGCTAGAAAGAGGCAGGAGACCCAAATGAGCAGTATCTTGGAAATGGCAGAAGCGATTGTCGCCCGTGAGGGCGGCTTTGTGGACGATCCCGACGATCCGGGCGGGGCAACGCAATATGGTGTGAGCCTTGCGACCTTGCGGGGCTTGGGCATCGACCTCACTGGCGATGGTGAAATCACCGTCGCCGATGTGCGCAAGGTCACGCGCAGGGAAGCGGCGGAACTGTTCCTCAAGGAATATTACGACCGCCCGCGTATCAATGTGCTACCCGAGATGTTGCAGGCCAGCGTCTTTGACATGCAGGTCAATTCGGGTGGCAATGAGATGCGCATTTTGCAGAACCTTCTCAATTAGATGGGACACCAACTTAAAGTCGATGGCGTGATAGGACCGCGTACCGCTGCGGCGGCGCGGAAGGCGGCGGAACTGGCACCGGAGCATTTGTGCGATGCCTATGCGATCGCGCGACGGAACTTTTACTACAGGCTTGGTGATGCGCGGGTGACGAGCCGCAAATATGTGCGCCGCAATGATGGCGGGAAGGGCGGCTGGATCGCGCGGGCCGAAAGCTTCATGTCCGCGCAGTACCGGCTGAGCGATGAGGAACACGCGCGGAGGGTGGCACAATGGGACTGATGAACGGGATGATGACGCTCTTGTTCGGGGACGGACGGAATGCACTGCGCGAGGCGGCGGAGGTGTTCCG
>Ga0181571_10003019_pt1 | contig 12583 bp, 10 predicted proteins | sample 101ome_17_FD_132440 | JGI IMG/M metagenome (GOLD analysis project Ga0181571, IMG submission 132440) | Coastal salt marsh microbial communities from the Groves Creek Marsh, Skidaway Island, Georgia - 101407AT metaG (megahit assembly) | ecosystem: Environmental > Aquatic > Marine > Intertidal...
AATAAAAAAAAACACCTATTTGGTCTTGGCATATTGCTCTGGAATGCCCACATCTGTGGCTAAGGGCTGAAAACCGGCCCTTATTTATTGACGGATTATGGTCCGGAACAGGTGAAATATGATGGCAGAGGATTCAGACAAGATGATGAGCCCGAGTGCAGAAGATAATGCAAAAGAACCGCTAGGCACAGAAGAAGCAGAAATGCAGCCTAATGCAGATGCTGGCCCTGAACAAAGCCTGTCTGATAATGATAGCGCCTCAGAGCCGAATGATGAACATTCTGCAGAACAAATAATTTCAGAACGCGATGAGCTAAAAGACCAGCTATTACGTCTGATGGCAGAGACAGAAAATCTGCGCAAACGCACAGATAAGGAAATTGCCTCATCAAAAAAATATGGTGCAGTTGGGCTGGCGCGTGACCTGCTGGCCAGTTTTGATAATCTGGAAAAAGCTGTTGAGCTGATTCCAGAAGATAAATCCGGACTTGATGAAACGGTAAAAAATATCCTGATCGGGGTTGAGATGACCGCCCGCGAAATAAATACAACGCTAGAACGTCACGGCATCAGCGTAATCGCCCCTCAGGATGAGAAATTTGACTATAATTTACATCAGGCCATGTTCGAAGTGCCAACAAATGAGGTAGAGGCTGGTATGGTGGTGAATCTGGTGCAAAAGGGCTATCAGCTACATGACAGGCTGTTGCGCCCTGCGATGGTAGGTGTATCAAAAGCGGCAGAACAGGCCAAAAATGAAGATAGCTCGCAATAATTCTTGGCATCTAGCCCTTGTGTATGCGCAAACAGTACTTATATGACAAGTGTCAGTTAAATTGGGCTGGGCTGAACAGCCAGCCAGTTTTTTGATAGCCCCTTTATGGTAGAAGGACAAAAATCATGGGAAAAGTAATTGGTATTGATTTAGGAACAACAAATTCTTGCGTTGCCGTAATGGATGGCAAGGATACCCGTGTTATCGAAAATGCAGAAGGCGGGCGCACAACTCCGTCAATGGTTGGGTTTACAGATGATGGTGAAAGGCTGGTTGGCCAGTCTGCCAAAAGACAGGCTGTAACAAACCCCACTAAAACCATTTTTGCGATGAAGCGTCTGATCGGTCGTCGTGCAGATGATCCTGCCATTAAGGAGTTTTCGAATCTGGTACCTTTCAACGTAAAGGCAGCCAAAAACGGAGATGCATGGATCGAAGTTGACGGTGAAGATTATTCGCCTAGCCAGATGTCCAGCTTTGTATTACGCAAGCTCAAAGAAGATGCAGAAGCCTTTCTTGGTGAAACTGTTGATCAGGCAGTGATTACTGTGCCTGCCTATTTCAATGATGCGCAAAGACAGGCAACCAAAGACGCTGGCAAAATTGCCGGTCTTGAAGTGCTGAGAATCATCAATGAGCCAACAGCCGCCGCGCTTGCATATGGTCTTGATAGAAATGAATCAGGCATCATTGCTGTGTATGATCTTGGCGGTGGTACGTTTGATGTGTCCATTCTGGAAGTTGGCGATGGCGTCTTTGAAGTGAAATCAACCAACGGGGATACCTTTCTTGGGGGAGAAGATTTTGATCAGGCAATTATTGATTATCTAGCAGATCAGTTCAAATCTGATCAGGGCATTGATTTACGTGGCGATACAATGGCGCTTCAGCGTCTTAAAGAGGCCGCAGAAAAAGCAAAGATTGAACTGTCAAGCACAACCCAGACAGAAGTTAATTTGCCCTTTATTACGGCAGACGCATCAGGGCCAAAGCATCTTAACATCAAATTGTCACGCTCTAAACTAGAACAGCTGGTTGATTCGTTGATCAGCAAATCACTAGACCCATGTCGTAAGGCGCTTAAAGATGCAGATGTAAGCGCAAGTGATATTGATGAAGTGATTCTGGTTGGCGGCATGACCAGAATGCCGAAAATCATCGAAACTGTTCAGAAATTCTTTGGCAAAGAACCTCACAGAGGGGTGAATCCTGATGAAGTTGTTGCCAGCGGCGCTGCCATTCAGGCAGGGGTGCTGACAGGTGATGTCAAAGATGTGCTGTTGCTGGATGTCACACCATTATCATTGGGTATTGAAACACTTGGCGGCGTATTTACACGTCTGATTGACAGAAATACCACCATTCCAACAAAGAAAAGCCAGGTTTTTTCAACCGCAGATGATAACCAGTCAGCCGTGACAATTTCAGTATTTCAGGGTGAACGCGAAATGGCCGCCGATAATAAGGCACTTGGCCAGTTCAACCTTGAAGGTATTCCTTCTGCCCCGCGTGGTACACCGCAGATCGAGGTAACCTTTGATATTGATGCGAACGGTATTGTCAAAGTCAGCGCCAAAGACAAGGCAACTGGCAAAGAACAGGCCATCAGCATCAAAGCCTCAGGCGGTCTGGAAGATAGCGAAATTGAACAGATGGTTCAGGATGCCGAAAATTTCGCTGAAGAAGATAAAAAACGCCGTGAAGTGGTTGAAAACCGCAATCAGGCAGAGGCACTTATTCACGGGGCACAGAAATCTATCAGCGATCTTGGTGACAAGGCAGAAGACGGGCTGAAAGCAGATGTCGAATCTGCCGTAACCGAACTTCAGGCCGCGCTGGATGGTGATGATGATGCCGCTATTAAAGAAAAGTCAGAATCACTTTCATCAGCATTGATGAAAATGGGTGAGGCGGCCTATCAGGCAGAACAGCCATCGGCAGATAGCCAGACCGAAGATGATGATGGTGTGGTAGATGCTGATTTTGAAGAAGTTGATGATAACAAATCAGCTAAAAATGGCTAGAAATAACATTTAGGATATGACAAGAGCTGGCTGGTTTAATCAGGCTGGCTCTTGTTGTTGATGGTTGGGAACAGGTTCAGGATAGCCGATGGCAAAACGTGATTATTATGAGGTGCTTGGGGTTAGCAAATCTGCAGATGAAAAGCAGATTAAATCTGCCTATCGAAAGCTTGCTATGGCAAATCACCCTGATAGAAATCCAGGTGATGACGCTGCAGCTGAACGCTTTCGTGAAGCAAGCGAAGCCTACGAAGTGCTGAAAGATAATGATAAGCGTGCTGCCTATGACCAGATGGGCCATGCCGCGTTTGAGCAGTCTGCCGGTGGCTTTGGCGGCGGCGGCTTTGGTGGTTTTGGCGGCGGCGGTTTTTCAGATATTTTTGAGCAAATGTTCTCTGAATTTTCAGGTGGACGTTCTGGTGGCAGCGGTGCGCAGCATGGCGCAGATTTACGATATGACCTAAGCATCACGCTAGAAGAAGCTTTCGCTGGATGCACAAAAGATGTGACAGCCTCTATTGCGGCTAGCTGTTCTGACTGTTCAGGCACAGGCGCAAAAAAAGGTTCTTCACCTGAAACATGCAGAGGGTGTGGCGGGGCTGGCAAAGTGCGCGCCCAGCAGGGATTTTTCACTGTTGAACGTACCTGCCCATCATGCAGGGGGGCTGGCCAGATGATCTCTGATCCCTGCACCAGCTGTCGTGGACAGGGCCGTGTTGAAGAATCACAAACCCTGAATGTAAATATCCCAAAAGGGGTTGATACTGGCACGCGTATCCGTCTATCAGGCAAGGGTGAAGCTGGTATGCGTGGCGCGCCTCCGGGAGATCTCTATATTTTTGTCAATGTCACAAACCACCCGCTATTTACCCGAGATGGCCAGAATTTATATATTTCTGTGCCTGTGCCAATGGTCACAGCGGCACTTGGCGGCAATATCGAAGTGCCCACTTTGGCGGGCAAAATGGCAAGGCTAACGATTGAAGAAGGTACTCAGACAGGTAAACGCTTCAGAATGCGCGGCAAAGGCATGCCTGCATTGCGCGGCAGCACATCAGGGGACCAGATTGTCGAAATTCAGGTAGAAACACCTACCAAATTGAACAAAAAGCAAAAAGAGCTTTTAACAGCCTTTGGTGAAACAGGCGCATCCAGCCCACAGTCACAAAGCTTTATCGATCGTGTGAAGCAACTCTGGTCTTAGCCCATAAATAGGCTATACTAGCGGTAGATTTAGTCTATGGGCAATGTTGTTGCCCAAGCGATATGGCTGGCTTGATGGTTTAGAAAAGGGAAGAAATGAGCGCGCAAGATTTTACAATCGCCTTGCCAGGTGCAGGCGGCAGGATGGGGCAGATGATTCTGTCTTTGCTGACAGAACAGAATATTGCGCTGAAAGCGGCCACAGAACATTCTGCCAGCCCGATGCTGGGTAAACAGATAATGGGCATCACCATCACAGATAATGCGCAAGCTTTAGGACAAGGGCCTGGCTGTGTGATTGTAGATTTTACGCGTCCTGAGGTAACCATGCAGCATCTGGCAGTTGCCCGCGCGACAGCTACCCCGATGGTGATAGGCACAACCGGACTGACAGCAGAAGATGAGCTGAAGATTGCAGAAGCGGCAAAAGATATCCCGATTATCTATTGTGCTAACACGTCTGTCGGCGTGACATTATTATCTCAGATTGTATCCGAAGTGGCGCGCATTTTGTCTGATGACTGGGATATTGAAATTGTCGAAACCCACCATCATCACAAAATTGATGCCCCATCTGGTACTGCGCTGGCATTGGGTCATGCGGCGGCCAAAGGGCGGGGTGTTTCGCTGGATGCGGTGCGTGATAGCGGACGTGATGGCGAGACAGGTGCTCGTAAAAAAGGTGATATTGGTTTTGCTGTCTTACGTGGGGGCGATGTAGCCGGAGAGCATACGGTAAGCTTTTTTGGCCAACAAGAGCGCATTGAGCTTACCCATAAGGCAACAGGGCGGATTATTTTTGCCAGAGGGGCTGTTCAGGCCGCCCGCTTTGCTGCTACGGCGCCAAAAGGTCTGTATAGCATGAAAGATGTGCTAGGGCTGAAAGCTGACTAGCTGTGCGTGTGCTGATGGCGCATCCGCAATAAAGAATCATTTAGTGCTTTTGCCAGTGCCGGTTTTTCAATAGGCGGCAAAAAAGCCCCTATTTCAATATTTTTACCATGAACAGTCAATATCAGCTTGCGCCGTTTTCCGCTATCAGCAGGGGTAAGCTTGGCAACCACCCAAGGGCTATCAATATGCTGATGTGTGGGATGTCCCCGCCAGTCTATTGTTTCAATGCTGACCCCTGATTTATTGATAGAAATGGTTTCAATCAGCCTGCCTGCCCGATAATTCAATTTGAATGCTACCCACACAATTGCGATTTCCAGACCTAAAAATCCGATAACCGGCCATGCGCCTATCAGCATAAACCCGATACCAACCGCACTAAGTGCTAGGGCAATCAAGCCGATAACAATTCTGAATCCGCGCACCGAAAGAGAACGGTAGGGCCAAAGCGAGATGGTAATCACATCATCTGTCTGTGTTGACTGTGTGTAATAATATCGTGCTGGTGCGGGTGCCATGATGATAAATTGTTCGCACTTATGACTAGAATTGTTATGATGAGTGTACTCTATGCATCTTAATATAGGTCACGGGAACTAAAATGGCCAAAAAAATGAAACTGGCTGATGTTATTTCAGTCTTTGAGCATTTATCAAAAACACAGCCAAACCCCCAGACAGAACTTGAATTTACCAACCCCTTTAGTTTGCTGGTTGCAGTGGTGTTATCTGCCCAAGCAACAGATGTCGGGGTAAATAAGGCCACCAAAGCGTTGTTTGCACGCGCAGATACAGCCGAGAAAATGGCTGAACTTAGTGTGGAAGAGATAAAAACATATATCAAAACCATTGGCCTGTTTAACACCAAAGCAAAGAATGTGAAGGCACTATCTGAAATTCTGGTATCTCAATATGAAGGAAGGGTACCTCAGAATAGGCAGGCACTCGAAGCCTTGCCGGGCGTTGGCCGTAAAACGGCAAATGTTGTGCTGAACGAAGCGTTTGGCGAGCCGACAATCGCGGTAGATACCCATATTTTCAGGGTGAGCAACCGGACAGGTCTGGCACCTGGAAAAAATGTTGATATTGTCGAAAAAGAATTATTAAGACGTGTGCCAGAAACCTATAAAAAGGGCGCGCATCACTGGCTTATTTTGCATGGACGCTATATTTGCAAGGCCAGAAAGCCAGAATGTAGCACATGCACTATTCATTCTTTGTGTCTGTTCACAGACAAGACAGGCTAGCTCTGTTTAAGATTTTTTATGGGGTGCGTTCTGCTATCTGGTTCTCGCATTGCTGGATATCAAGTTGACGCCCAAAAATACGAGGGCGCATATCCCAGCTTAGCACGCGGGCTTCAGCTTCTGTGCTATCTGCTGGAAAATAAAAATCCACCACACAGTCTGGCTGGTGATATTGCCAAATTTCAATCTGGCCTTCCTGCCTGATAAAATCAGCGATTCCTATAGCCGCCATTACATCATCTTTTAGCTTGCCATTCTGAGATGCTGGTCTGATACGTGGCAAGGCAGGTTTAGCCGGCAGGCTTGGCGCAGGGGTAATGGCGATGGTGGCGACAGTAACAGCCTGTTCTGGCGCAGAGACAGAAGCATTATCTTCAGCGATAATAGCTGTTCCAGCTTGATTAGTGCTTGTACCTTCAGACACGGTAAGGATGGATTCATTCTGGTTATTTGCGGCAGAGGCAACATTAATTTGATATTCTATATTGCTGGTGGCTGGTGGCGGCGTAACAGGCTGGCATCCACCAAGACCGATCAAAAATAAAATGAGCATCGCGCAAGGCTGAATGACATTGTTGCCTGTTGACTTGCGAAACATACCTATCCTCTAAGCAATATAAACCCCTCCTAATATGTGAAGCAGTACTGCCACAATCTCAAGTAAAATCGGTATATATCAGGAAGTTTAGCCTGATATCAGCCAGATGGTGCTTCCAGAGAATATCCCATTGAACGAACGGTACGGATCAAATCAGGGCTGCTTTCCACATTAATTGCCTTTCTAAGGCGCCTGATATGGACATCCACTGTACGCACTTCGACATAGACATCATGCCCCCATATCTGATCAAGTAGCTGATCACGTGAAAAGACACGATCCTGATTACGCAGGAAATTTTCAAGAAGCCGAAATTCTTTAGGGCCAAGTTTGATATCTTTTCCGGCACGTTTTACACGTTTTGTTGTCAGGTCCATTTCCAGATCGCCACAGCTAAGCCGCTGTTGATTTGACCCTGAACTGCGACGCAATAATGCTCTGGTGCGGGCAAGCAATTCGGCCGGGCTAAACGGTTTGATTACATAATCATCTGCCCCTGTATCCAGCCCCCTTAGCCTGTCTGTTTCATCTGCTTTTGCGGTAAGCATGATAATCGGAATTTCAGCCGTAGCTTCACGGCCACGTAATCTGCGCAAAAGCTCTAGCCCTGACATATGCGGCATCATCCAGTCCAGTATAATGAGCTGGGGCTGACATTCACGGGCCATCATCAACCCTGCTTCGCCATCTGAGGCCATTACCACAGTATAACCTGCCTGCTGGAAATTAAATTCAAGCAAAGTCTGAATATCAGAATCATCCTCAACAATTAAAATGGTGGCATCTTCCATACTGGATTGCTCGCTAAATTTTTCGTCAATAAAATTCGATATATCGGTTGTTGCTAATCTGGCCATACTATCACTTTCACCGCATGTTCAAAATAGAATCACCTGATTGTTGATACTCTCAGGATATGACATTTTTGTGACAAGTTAGATAGCAGGCTAAACTATCCTAGCTAGCAGGCTTTGGAAGCAACACACAAAATCTGCTTCCAGCACCAATTTTTGAGGTGATCACTAGATGCCCACGATGCCTGTTAACAATATGTTTTACAATCGCAAGCCCTAGACCAGTGCCGCCATTATCCCGCGATCTGCCTTTATCTATGCGGTAGAACCTTTCTGTTAGGCGGGGGATGTGGCTGCTATCAATGCCGTCACCTTCATCTTCTACAGCGATACTGGCAAAGGCAGTGTTTTGCTGATCTGAGACAGGATGTTGTTCTTCAGCTGTAATAATGATTCTCACTTCAGCTGAATGCTGCCCATATCGGATCGCATTTTCGACCAGATTCTGCAGCATCTGGGTAATTTCGTCGCCATCGCCAATGATTTTCACTTCTTCTGCAGGTTTGATAATCCTGATTTTAGTGCCCTGTTCTTTTGCCTGTCCGCTTAATAATTCTGCTACACGCTCTGCTAGCTGGATAAGCGATATGATCGTGCTGGGCTGTTTGGATTCCTGGCGTTCAATCGAAGATAGAGATAGCTGGTCTGAAACCAGCCGGACCATTCGGGCAGACTGGCTTTCTACAATTGCCAGAAATTTATCTCTGGTGGCTTTATCTTCGCCGGCCGGACCTCTTAATGTTTCTACAAACCCAAGCACAGAAGTAAGCGGGGTGCGAAGCTCATGGCTCACATTTGCAACAAAATCCACCCGCATGGTTTCTGCTATTTTGGCTTCTGACCTATCCATCAGGATAAGGGCGGTCTGCAAATTATCATCTGCCGAGAAATTGGAGATTAGAAGCTCGAAAATCTGGTCTTTATTCTCGCGCCTTACCAGCTCGACCACATCATGATGGCGTTCACCTTTGGTAACGGCTTCTATGCGTTCTATTGCTTCATTATCATGAATGAAAAATGCGACAGGCTTATGCATCTGGATGCTGCCAAATAGCTGGGTCGCCTGCATGTTATATTCGATTACATATCCCCGCTTATCAAGCAGAATCAATGGAAAAGGTAGGTTGCGGATAGTCTCGTTAAGATAATGATTTTCGGTTTGCAGCTTTTTAAAACGCTGGTCATTTTTATCTTCTGAAACAGAGACCAGCCAGAATAATTCCGATATTGGTGATTTTTCATCAAAGGTATGCTGGACAGATAGTCTAGGTGCGCTATCTGATGCGCCTGCCTGCATTCTTGATGCAAAATAATCTTTCATAAGCTGAATGATTTGCAGTTCGTTTTCTGCCAGCACAAAGCCTATAAAAATGCCGACAACCATAATCAGCATTGCTGAAAATACCGAAATTTGGCCAGCTAGCAGCAAAAGGCAGGTGGTGCCAATAAATCCAAAGCTAATCCTAAGAATATGATAGATAGCATGTCTTTTACGATACAGGGGTTTCATATCAATCAGCGCTAATGTTATGACAGCCGTCATATGCTGATAGCATAATAATGCCTGTATTATAACCCGATTTTACACTGAATCATAAGCGGCTATCGCGGCCGCATTCACCAGATCATTCACAGACGAGCTCATTGAGCTAATCTGAAATGGATGTTCGGCATTAAGAATAAGCGGCCCTATCACACTGCCACCGCCCAGATATTGCATAATCTGGAATGAGATATTGGCGGCATGCAATCCCGGCATAACCAGAATATTGGCAGGGCCAGTCAGACGTGAAAACGGATAGCGAGACTGCATCAGCTCAAAATCAAGGGCAATATCTGCTGTCATTTCACCTTCATATTCAAAATCAACACCCCGCTGGTCAAGAATTGATGGGGCATCATGCGGATGCCGAATAATGCTTGATGAGGGCTGACCGAAATTGGAGAAGGATAGAAACGCAACGCGCGGGCTATATCCCATTGTTTTGGCCTTATTGGCAATGGCGATGGCGATATCTGCCATCTGCTCGGCTGTTGGGCGTTCATGGATTGATGTGTCGCCGATAAATACCGTTCTGCCTTTTGAGATCAGCATGGATGTCGTGCAAAATTCAGTCTCTTTTTTAGGATTGATGACGCGGGTGACATGCTCAAAACTTTTGGTAAATGGACGTGTCATGCCAGTAACAAGCGCATCGGCATGGCCATTAACCACCATACAGGCAGCAAATACATTTCTATCCAGATTGACCATGCGCTGGCAGTCACGTTCCATCATGCCTTTACGCTGTAATTTGCGATATAGAAATTTGATATAATCATCATTATGATCTGAAATTTTGGCATTGGTAATTTCAATATTTTCAGTACCATCAAGTCCAAGTTCAACCATCTTGTCTTTTATGCGCTTTTCTCTGCCAAGCAAGATAGGCTGGCCATAGCCTGCATTCTTAAAGGCAAGGGCCGCTCTGATAGACACTTCTTCTTCGCCTTCGGTAAAGACCACCCGACGTTGCAAGGGGGTGATGGTTTTGAACACATCCTGCAGAAAATTAGCAGCAGGGTCTAGACGGCCAGACAGGTCTCTGCGATAGCTATCCATATCCTTAATTGGTCGTCTTGCTACCCCTGAGGCCATTGCCGCTTCGGCAACAGCAGATGATACAGCCGAAATAAGACGCGGGTCGAACGGTGCAGGGATGATATAGTCTTCGCCATATTTCAGGCTTACACCAGCATAGGCAGAATTTACCTCATCAGGCACATCTTCACGTGCCAGCATGGCAATGGCGTTTGCAGCCGCTATTTTCATTTCTTCATTAATGGCAGAGGCGCGCACATCAAGCGCCCCTCTGAAAATATAGGGAAAACCAAGCACATTATTCACCTGATTTGGAAAATCAGACCTGCCTGTCGCAATGATCACATCCGGACGCGCGGCTTTGGCATCATTTGGCATAATTTCAGGGTCAGGATTTGCCATTGCAAAAATAATCGGGCGAGGTGCCATTTTCTTGATCATCTTTTTGGTCAGGGCATTTGCCACAGACAGACCCATAAAAACGTCAGCCCCCTCAAGAGCTTCTTCAAGATTACGTGCTTCGGTAGGTACGGCATGGGCTGATTTCCATTGATTCATCCCTGTTTCGCGGCCTTGATAAATTGTTCCCTCACGGTCACATAAAATCACATTCTCATGCTTGACACCCATCGCCTTAATCAGCTCGACACAGGCAATAGATGCCGCACCGGCACCGTTTAGCACGACCTTAACTTCCTTCATTTCGCGCCCTGTAATATGTAGCGCGTTAATCAATCCGGCTGCTGCGATAATGGCTGTACCATGCTGATCATCATGAAATACAGGAATATCCATAATCTCGCGCAGGCGCTGTTCGATAATAAAACATTCAGGCGATTTGATATCTTCAAGATTAATGCCCCCAAATGATGGCCCCATCAATTTTACGGCTGACACAAATTCTTCTACATCTTCTGTACCAAGTTCGAGATCAATGCCGTCAATATCAGCAAATTTTTTGAAAAGAACTGCTTTTCCTTCCATCACCGGCTTTGAGGCTGCTGCCCCTATATTGCCAAGCCCCAATACAGCGGTGCCATTTGAAATCACCGCAACCATATTGCCTTTGGCAGTATAATCATATGCTTTGTCAGGATCAGCCTCGATAGCAAGACATGGTTCTGCAACGCCAGGCGAATAGGCAAGCGACAGGTCTCGTTGCGTGGTAAGCGGTTTTGTCGGGCTGATTTCCAGTTTTCCGGGACGACCTTCTGAATGAAAATCTAAAGCATCCTGTTTTAGTGACTTTTTCATGGTAGCGTTCTATCTTGTGTAGTTCTATTATAGCTTTTCAGGGATGAAATTAGAGGCATTATCTGGCACATGATACAACAAAATTCTACAGCATCGTCTGGTTCGGTCGGCCTCACCCCCATGATGGCACAATATCAGACAATCAAAGAAAAGTACCCAGATATTTTATTGTTTTACCGCATGGGTGATTTTTATGAAATGTTTTTTCATGATGCGGAAAAAGCAGCATCTGCGCTTGGGATTGCCCTCACCCATCGCGGTAAGCATGATGGCAAGGATATTCCGATGTGCGGCGTGCCTGTTCATGCGATGGATAGCTATTTGCCACGCCTTATCAAACACGGATTTCGTGTGGCTGTTTGCGAGCAATCTGAAACCCCTGAAAGCTTTAAGAAAAAAGGCGGCAAAGGCCCGCTTCCGCGCAAGGTGGTCAGGGTCATTACGCCTGGAACCATTCAGGAAGATGAGCTTCTTCAGCCCGGCCAGCATAATATTCTGGCGGCTGTCGGGCGGGTTGGGGGCAAATATGCGCTTGGCTGGACCGATATGTCCACAGGCAGCCTGACGGTTCAGGATTTTGTGCCTGAGCAGTTAGAAAATATGCTGGTAAGGCTGGCAATCGCCGAGCTGATTTATCCTGAAGACTGCCATGAGCTAATAGCTCCGTTATCTGAATTTTATCCGGTTGTCAGCGCGCCTTCGACTAGCTTTGACAGTATCAAGGCGGCGCAATCTATCACCGGATTTTTTCGGCTGAAATCGCTTGATGGGCTAGGGTCGTTCAGCCCGCCAATGATCAGCGCGCTTGGCGGCTTGCTTGGCTATCTTAATACCACCCAGCTAGACCAGATGCCCCGCCTGTCATTGCCGCAAATTCTGGGAACTCGTTCGGTTGTCGAAATTGATGCGGCGACCAGACGGTCGCTAGAAATCACGCAAAGCCTGTCAGGTGAAAAAAAGGGCAGCCTGCTATATGCGATTGACAAAACCTCCAGTGCTGCCGGTGCAAGATTACTATTTACCAGATTATCTACCCCGCTTACTGATCGCATCCAGATAGATCACAGGCTGAATCTCGCAGACTGGTTTTGTGCGCATGAACAGGCTGGCCGTCATTGTGCTAGCTATCTATCACAGCTAGCCGATATTGAACG
>Ga0181571_10003022_pt1 | contig 12581 bp, 10 predicted proteins | sample 101ome_17_FD_132440 | JGI IMG/M metagenome (GOLD analysis project Ga0181571, IMG submission 132440) | Coastal salt marsh microbial communities from the Groves Creek Marsh, Skidaway Island, Georgia - 101407AT metaG (megahit assembly) | ecosystem: Environmental > Aquatic > Marine > Intertidal...
AACTGTCGTTGTGGGAAGAAGCGAGCGGCTGGGGATATCGAATGCGAAGATTGGCGCGAAGCACTTGGAATGTAGGCTCACCCTGAGCCCCGTGGTCGCAGTCGAACTGAGAGCGAGTGAAGTTGTCTACGTTAAGGATCGCTTCGGGGTGCTGAAGATGCTCAAGGCAAACTTCATAGGTTATCTGAAGATGGGAGAGGTTCTGTACTTGTGTGCGACTAACAAATTACCACAGTATGGGTATATCCTCACTGAAGGCATGCCTAAGACTAGAAAGGCTTCAGACGCACGTGGAAATGAGGAGCCAGCCTCCGCTGATGCTCCCACGGTAGACAGTAAAGACTGCATTGATCTCCTCGATGAACACAGTGACGGCGAAGGTGGGGCGACTGATACAGCAGCACGCGAGCAATCAGCAAAGCGCAATACCAGCGAGGAAGGAAAGAAGAAACGCCAGCCGTCTCAGCCCAAAGCAGAAAATGAGGGAAAGGGGACCGCAGAAGATCCATGTGAGCTGCTGTCCTCTGATGATGAGGTCGTCATCTCAGAACCAGATCAGGAAAGCAAGGCGAGAAACAACGGCACAACAACCAAAAAGGGTGGCAGAAGCTCTGGTAAAACGACAGCAGGGAGAGGTCAGGGCGGACGTGGTAAAGAGAAGGCAAAGAGCAAATCGAAGGAACCTGAGCGTGACCCTCCCAAATCTCAGCGTGAGGAATCTGGGCAACGGCGTGGCTTTCAAGATAACACATCCCAAGCTGCAGGGGCTGGTCCGTCAAGTACTGGATTCACAAACCATACACACGCGCCGTATGGTGTTCCACACGTGCCCCCTGAGCCTGCACCCAATCGTCATGATGACACTCCTTTGGTCTCGACACGCAGAGCGAATCTTCTGACGACGTGGAGAGCATTCAAAGCAGCGCACACGCGTAGCAACGAGCTCTTGATAATGCTGCGCGCCAAGCAGGAGGAGTACCGGGTTGCTGTTGCGCAAGGGCGCATGTTCAGCCATGGGTCTTCGTCTTACCAAGCGCAACTCATCAATGTGACTCGTGTCGGTGCCGCTGTTGAAGAACTCATGAAGCTCCATCACATAGCGATCACAGAAGTTAAAGTTATTGCTGCTCAACACAAACGTGCTGCGGAAGAGTTGGACGACGCTATCCTGACCATGAAAAGGCAGCGTCATGCCTCAGCGTATCAGCGTCATGGAGAAGCCAAAGCCACGGATTTTCAAGCAGAAGTGAAAGCTTGGGAACTTGTTGAACAGACCCCGGACTTGAATGTCTTTCCTGCTGGCGAGCTGAAGAGGATCGCCATAGCTATGGGTGTTGATGTCACTGGATGTTTAGAGAAGTCTGAGTTTGTCAAGTCCATCGCAGTGAAGAGGGATAACGGCAAGGAAGCGTGGCTGGTAAGAAAGCGAAAGCGGGGTGCAGAGGAAGAGATCGCAGCGAGACAGCAGAAAAAGTTGGCTGAGCTTCGCAACGAGGAGGCAAAGCGGGAAGCTGACGAGGGTGCTCAAGCCAGTGCAAAACAACGCGCTGCCTCCCAGGTTGCTGCTTGGGCGCGAAACGCAGATTTGCGACTGTTTTTGCAGCGGTGCGGTATCACTGTGGAGGGCACAGGGAGGACGAAAAAAGCATTGGCTGGTGCTTATAAACGCGCTATGCTGAAATTTCATCCTGATCGAACACAGAAGGACAGCACCGAGCAACGGATCCTCGCGGCAGAGGTCACGAAGTGGATCACCCACGCGTGGCAGAATCTTAGTTGAGCGTACTTTACAAAGAACTTTAGAGATAGTACAGTGTCGTTCCTCTTCCCCGGCGTCCCTCAGAACGGATGCATCGGTCTGAATTCCAACGATTTCGCCATGTTTTTCTGTATCGCCCTCACCCCGTACTCGCTCGTCCCAAAGCACTCGAGCGTCTTACGGGCGCCATAGGCCCGGTTGCTTGTCAGGAAAGCGGTGTTCGCCGGGATCGAATCCATGAGGGTCTGGTGTGTAGCAGCCGTCACGCCTGCGACAGATTTTGAGTCCACCACCTCGTTGGACTCCGAAGACTGCTGCGCAGAGGGTGCGGTGACACGCTTTTCGAGCACAGTCCATTGCCTTGTTTGGTAGTCATAATATGCACTCTTCTTCATCTCGATCGGTCCCCTCGTCGCCTCCGATCTACTATCGTAGTCTGGAAGTAAAAATCCCCACTCCGACTCGAAGTGCCTCTGCGATTGCGTCTCTTCCTTGATTCTCAGCCTCCAGTTTTTATCATCGTTCACCACGTTCTCCTCCCTCACTTTCTTGTTGCGGGTGGCGGGTGGCATCCTGACAGATTTGGATTCCGCTCGCAGAACAGGATTCGCCCAAAGGCCAGCGAGTACCACTCACAATGTCAAGGCGGCTCTCGATTACAGCTCTGTATCGTTTGAGAGGGGTACGAGTCGAACACGAGAAGGTGCGTCGACTTTTCCGGACGTCCCGTGGGCCCGCTCGGGCTTCGAGGTTTGCGGGGCGATTCTATCACCTGCTCGCGCCTGTGCAAGACATGACAGAAGTTTCGATACCAGGGTCTGTCTCAGATTTATGGCAATTTATTACTGGACCTTTTAACCTTGGGATAAAGTGAGCCTTCCCGCCGAGAGCTGAGGACACTGGAGGCCGCTCGTTAGGCACGAGAGGCAGCCAGACATCTTCCCTCACGATAGGGGAGACTAATAAGCGTGCTGCTGAGCTCGTGAGATTAATCTGTCGCTGAAGCATCGCTCGACTCACCGACGGTACGACCAAGCTTGACTTGTGATTCGCACCGGACCCAACCAAACCAGCTTTTTGAACCCGATCGCTCCCGCGTTGTACTGCGAGTCTCTATCTGTCACATGCACTCGGTAGACGTCGCAATAATCAAAGCATTTTCACATCCGTATGATATCATCAGGCCAATGGGACGAGGTGGTCGTTCCCGAAGCGGCGCGGGTGCGTCTCGTGCAACGCCAGCATCACTCAGAGACCCCGATAGGCACTTCACCATCGTGACGACGGCGAGCCTTCCTTGGATGACCGGAACCTCCGTCAACCCCCTTCTCCGCGCGGCGTACATGGCGAACCGAGGAGACGAATGCGGAGTGACCCTCCTGGTTCCGTGGTTGGCACCTTGTGATCAGAAGCTGGTGCACCCAAACGCGATGTTCCAAACCCCTGAAGAGCAGCAGCAGTATATCCGAAGCTGGCTTGCTGGACGGGTCGACTTTGACCCAAAGTTTCAGATTCACTTTTATCCAGGACGATACGCCATCGACAAAGGGAGCATTGTCCCGGTGGGAGACATCACGGATTACGTCCCCGACAATGAAGCTGACGTTGCGGTGCTCGAGGAGCCAGAACATTTGACGTGGTTCCACCACGGCATGCGATGGACTCACAAGTTTCAACACGTCGTCGGAATCATCCACACCAACTACCTCGAGTATGCGCGCAGAGAGAAAGACGGCGACAAGAAAGAGGTCCTCCTCAGGGGGGTCAACGCCTTCGTCGCTCGCGCGCACTGTCACAAAATCATCAAACTCTCGGATGCTGTGCAGGATTTTGCGAGGTCCGTCACTGTCAATGTCCACGGCGTTTCACCGCACTTCATCGAGGTGGGCCGCAAAATTGCGGCTGCTGCGAAGGATGATACTAAGAGCGAGGAGGAGGTTGGCAGCACTTTCGGCAAGGGTAAAGTCGGGTACTTCATTGGAAAGGTCGTCTGGGCTAAAGGCTACCTTGAGCTCCTTGAGCGTGTCAAGGAGTACAACGCAACAGCAGCCTCAAAAGACAAGCTCATCATGGATGTATTTGGGGATGGCGATGACTTCAAGGCGGTGAAGGACTCAGCAGCTCGCCAGCAACTTGCGCTGACATTCCACGGGCGCGCGGATCACGCGGGAGACGTGATTCGAGGCTACAAGTTTTTCATCAATCCATCGTTGTCTGATGTTGTAGCCACAACCACAGCGGAGGCATTGGCGATGGGAAAGTTTGTGGTTTGTGCTCGGCACCCCTCCAACGAGTTCTTTTCGACCTTCAAGAATTGCCGAACCTATTCCAATCCGGACGAATTTGCCGAGTGCGTGCGCGAGGTTTTACACGGTGAGCCAGAGCCTATATCGCCCAGTGACCTTCACCGTCTGACTTGGCAAGCAGCCACTGAGCGATTCCTTGACGCTGCTGAGCCGGATCCACCTGAGCAAAATATCGTGCGCAAAGTGAGGTCGCTTTTGGGCGACTGGGTTTCGGCTAAATTTCATAATATGCTCACCGCATCGGAGGCGGTGAGGTGTCTAGTAGGCGGGGGGGCAGGAACTCTGCTAAGGCCAGGAACAGGTCTTGCGAACTGGCGACCTGACATCTGGTCAGGAGGAGTTATGGATCGAAAATGAGATTGACTACTTATTTTGCTCTGAATAACACGTATTATGCTACGCCTGTTCATTTGAATAGAACCTTGTTAGGTGCTCCTAGATTAGCGAGCTGTCGCGCGGCAAGCTCCGCAGTGGTTCGGCAGGCTCCCCCTGGACTCATCGGCTGTGATTCAGGCGATGGAGTGAATTTACGCGATGCTGTCATGAAGCTACCAAATGCTTTCTGCATCGGGTTTCCAAACCGCAAAGGAGTGCAGATTCGTCGGGAATTTTCACTCCTTGGGAGGCGTTGGTCAAGTGCACGGGCCCATGAAGCGACCGCAGCATCTGTGAGCTCCAACCGTAAGTCTCTTTCAGGCCCCCGGATAACAAACCCAGATGCATCTGGCATCCAGTCAATGTGAGCCCCCCTTACTGACATCTTTCGAAATTCCCCGAGTGGGGCCCATTCCAACGTATTTGTGTCGACACTACAACGCACCATCCTCCTATAAATCTTTCCGTTTCGCCCGCGTTTAAACATTGCGGCGCCTGCGGCTAGCTGCAATCGTGCAGCTGTCTCAACTTGACCCACCGCCGCTGTTGACGCTTTTTGAAGCTCAGCCAAGCCACTGTGCCAATTCTCACGAAGGAGTTTCATTTCATCAATTAGAGACTGCCGGGATGCTTCGAGATTCTCAATTGTAGACTCGGCAATATCTTTTGCCAGGGACGTTTCCTTCAGTTTCTTTTCTAGTGTGCAGACCTGCTGAGCAAATATTTTCTTCTCCTCCACAGATTCTGACAATCGAGCTGCAGATTGCTGAAGAACCTCACGCTCAAGTTTCAACTCACAATCAAGGGCATCAGTGACTTTTTTCTGTTCATGAAACCTCTCTCTAGCTGCAGCTGCATCTTTTTTAGCATTCGTGAGGTCTTCTTTCAATTTAGCATTGTCGGCTGCCGCATCTGCGAGTTGTTTCTTGACTGTCAAGATGTTTTCCTCAAGCTCTGACAGTCTCTGGCGCAGATTGCTCTCAACTTTGACACGATCTGATTTCTCGAGGTCTAAAGCCTCTTGTAATTCACTTTGCGTGGCCATAAAGTTTGATGTTTCACGGCGCATTAACTCGTGCATTTCGTTTTCCGCGGCGATCCGCTGTTTCTGCTCGCGTGAGATTGTCCCTCGAAGCTCCGTTTCCATCTCCATTCGTTCAGCTTTTTCTCGCTCAAGTGCGTGACGAAGCTGAATCTCGATGGCCCCATGTTGCGCTCTCTCTGACTCAAAAGAATCGCGTAGTCTTTGCTCAGTCAATAACTTTTCAGCCTCCTGGCGCGCGACCAAATCTCTTTCGAGTGCTCTCATTGAGTCCGCTAAGTTCTGGGCTGCTTCACGCGACGCCTCTCGCTCCAGCGCAAGCTCCCGCTCAAGCTCCTCTGCTGCAATTCTCTGTTTCGTGCGACATTCTTCCGCAGCGGTGATGTCAATCCGTGCGTGTGCAAGTTCATCGCTTAGATTATGTGCCTCAGTCTTGGCATCTGATAGCTTGATGCTCAGCGATGCGATCTCAGCCTCAGCCTCGGCCAGCCTTCTTCGCAATTTTTCTTCAACATCAGCACGTTCTGCTCGTTCCCGGGTGATTAGATCACACAAATGGTCCTCTTTCTCCGCACGCTCTGCCTTCTCTCGATCGAGCATTTGTCTTGAGCTCAATACTTCTTCGCCCATCTTCTGAAGCGCTGAATTAGACGCAGCCTCGGCGAGCTCTCGAGTGAGGTCTGCCGGGTCAAATTCAATATTTGCAGAGTGAACCACTGGAACCGTTGTTACTCGCATAGCTCGGGAAGCAAACTCGAGGGAAGTCGTCGTCTCATGGGAGTGTTCCAACTCCGGCGCAAGGCAGACGAGCAGTGCAGTCCTGCTTCTTCCTGACAAGGACGACTCGAGTATTTTCGTGAGCATGGAGTCTCGATACGGAACATGACTTCGTTTCTCGGCGAGCGCTTGCATCACGTTGCCGAAGGCAAGCAGGCTCGTATTTATGTTTGTCGCCTCCGAGAAACGTATTCCCTCGGATAGCGTCTTCTTAACCCGTTCACTGCCAGCCATGTCTACCACCGTGAGTAAGCCCTGGTGTTGTAAGAGCTCCAAAGTTCGCCTGTATCCACTGGAGTTGAGCTGAGGCATCACAGTAGTGTTGTCTGGTCGAGGAACACGGTTGACCTTGAGCTGGAGCACACAGTGTGACCTAGAGGAGTGTTTGTTCATCATCGTCTCGGCGTACACCAGCCCCTTCCTTCCCTGTCGAAAGCAGTCCAAGAGATGCTCGGGCGATTTGCACCTGTACCACGTGCAGTCCAGAAGCTCCCAGCCTCCACCCGCTGACGCCTTCCTCTGACACGCCCTCAGACCTCGCTCGAAGTTTCCCGGAGTGCGCTTCATGTCGTTCGGTTTGAGCAGGTCCATGACCGTCTCGTTGTAAATCTGCACCATCGCTATCTCCACGTCGTACATGTGCGTCCAATCTGCGGCGATGCGGGTGAACAAGTCGACCGCGAGCCTCGGCACGAGACCGGCCTCGCCTCCGTCGCCGAGGTTGAGCAGGGAGTGTGTTTTGCCGCTCCCCGTCTGGCCGTACCCGAGGATGGCGCCGTGACATCCGCGGAGGACTGAGTCCAGCACGGGCGCGCCGACGGCCTCGTAAACCTCATGTTGCGTGGATCGAGGCCCGAGGCATCGATCCATGTCGAATGTCTTCCGCACGACCGCCGCGTTCGGATTCACCACGCGGATGCTCCGAGACGATTTACCGTCTCGCGGGGACGCGTCCTCGGCATCGTGATCGACGCAGCGTGTGGCGACCTCGCGAGAACCCGAGGGACTCGCCGGCTTCACGCGCGCGTAAACAAGAACTCGATCGGGGAGTTTGTCGATGACGCTCGACTCCGAGGCTAGCATGCTTGCACCGGGGTGAAGCGTTATGTGGAGGAAAACGTTTGACCTCTCTTTTCTTCTGTTGATGAGCTCTGTCCAGCCTGTCCAATTTTTCCCAGCGCCCAGCAGCCTGCAAGGCCGGGCTCAAGGCAAAACCCGACAAGACCGTTCCGGAACCGTGGGAAAAAAAAGCCCGCCAATTTCAGATATTTCCGCAGGCCCAGATTCCAAAAATCTTGCGCTTGTTGTGACTGTTTGCCCATTGCCAAATCTCCGGAACGACCTGTTTTTCAGCTTACTCCAGATTGAGAGGCCGCGAGCCCCCGGGGAACCCTCGCGAGAGGCTCGGATATGATTGAGCATGCCAGCTGGACTGGATTATCCAGTTTTTTGTCCTTCGCCTTCAAAAAAACGGGATGAGGCACCGCCCCGAAGAACCATATCCCATCCGCGCGAAGCACACCTCGCGTCACCCGCCTGTCCAAGGAAAATGCAGGCTGTCTCCATGCGCGTCCAGGCGCCCACTTTCGCGTCCGGCGTCGCCCCCGCCAAGTTCGGTGCGTTCTCCGTCGCGCGTTTCCGATTTTTTGTCCGGTTTTCCTCTCGCTCGTCCAATCGCCGGCGCTTCGGACCGTCGGAGTAACGTCGTTGCGCCCCGACGCGACCGCGCTCTCGATAGATTCATAGACCGATTGGCTGACGCGACCACGTTGGTATCCTCCCATCCACAGGCTCCCGCCAGGCTGTGCGCGGTAAGGCCGTCGCGTCCCGCCGTGTCGTGCCGAAGGCCGAGGTGAGTGGGCTCTCTTCTTCTTCCCCTGGCACCCGCAAACCGCGTGGGCAGCCGATCCCAAAACGCGAGCATCGTTCTGACTCAAACCCTCTCCCATACCATCCCCCACTACGCAGGTGAAGCGCGTGACCCGTGCCGTCGCCACCAAGGCTGAGATCGCCACTGAGACCGCCACCGAAGTCAACGACAACACCGACGTGAGTGCGCGAGTTTGATCTGCCCTTTTCTGTTCTCCAGATCTTGCCCTCAGTATCAGAAACCCCCCCTCGCCCCACTGAAGCACACGACCGCGAGACTGACGCCGGTATCCTCTTCATATCGCAGAATGTCCTCGGCATCATCCTCGGCGGTGGTGCGGGCACCCGCCTGTATCCTCTCACCAAGACCCGCGCCAAGCCCGCGGTTCCCCTTGGCGCCAACTACAGGCTCATCGACCTGCCCGTGTCCAACTGCATCAACTCCGACATCAACAAGATGTACTGCCTCACGCAGTTCAACTCCGCCTCTCTCAACCGACACCTTTCTCAGGCGTACAACAACAACGTCGGCTCCTACAACCGCCAGGGTTTCGTCGAGGTGCTCGCCGCGCAGCAGTCGCCCAAGAACAAGGACTGGTTCCAGGGCACCGCAGATGCTGTGCGCCAGTACATCTGGCTCTTCAACGAGTCCAAGTGCGACGAGTACATCATCCTTTCCGGTGATCACCTCTACCGCATGGACTACAAGCCCTTCATCCTGAAGCATCGCCAGACCAAGGCTGACATCACCGTCTCCGCCGTGCCCATGGATGAGGAGCGCGCCGCGGCGTTCGGCCTCATGAAGATTGATGACACCGGCAAGATCATCGACTTCGCCGAGAAGCCCAAGGGCGACGCCCTCAAGGCGATGGCGGTGGACACCACCATCCTCGGTCTCGATGCCGAGCGCGCCAAGGAGATGCCTTACATCGCGTCCATGGGTATCTACGTCTTCAACGCCAGGGCCATGGAGAAGCTGCTCATGGAGGAATTTCCCGGCTGCCACGACTTCGGTGGTGAGATCATCCCCAACGCCAAGGACCTCGGCATGCACGTTCAGGCATTCCTCTACGATGGCTACTGGGAGGATATCGGTACCATCAAGGCATTTTTCGACGCTAACCTCGCGTGCAACGACCCCGAGAAGGCCAAGTTCAGCTTCTACCAGACTGGTGCCCCCATCTACACCCAGTCTCGCTTCCTCCCCCCCAGCAAGCTTCTCGATGCCGAGGTCTCCAAGTGCACCATCGGCGACGGCTGCTTCATCAAGAAGAGCAAGCTCGCCAACGCGATGATCGGTCTCCGCACCAACATCCAGGAGGACTGCGTCATCGAGGACGCCATGATCATGGGTGCTGATTACTACGAGGAGACCCACGAGTGTGAGGACCTCCCCGGCTGCACCCCCATTGGCATCGGCGCCGGCACCACCATCAAGAGGGCCATCATCGACAAGAACGCCCGCATCGGCATGGACTGCAAGATCATCAACAAGGACAACGTGCAGGAGGCGAACCACGAGGACAAGGGTTACATCATCAAGGATGGGATTGTTGTCATCTGCAAGGATGCCATCATCCCCAACGGCACCGTGATCTAAACTTGTTCAATCCCTGGACACGATTATTTGTATGACACGATAGTTTGGAACCATCTCGCGGTTTCGTGATGATGGTGTAGCACATAGCTGGAAGCATTGTAACGCGCGGAACATTAAGGAACAAAGGCACTTTGAATTGCTAGCTACTAAATCAATCCGGAAGATGCCTGGTACGAACGAAGCTCGACGACCAGGACGCTGATGTCATCCCGGCTTCTGTTCGCACGCGCGAGCTCAACCAGTCCACGACAGGCCGCATGTATGCCTTTCTTTTGACTTAACGTCAGACGCACGAACTCGACCGCCTCTTGGTTATCCACATGATCCCAAAGTCCATCAGTGCCTAGAATGAGGAACTCCGAGCTCTCAGAGATAGTGCCACAGAATACGCTCGGCTCCGCGGTGATGTAACTCTTCAGTTCTCGATCACCGAGAGCGCGACTGACTCCCAATATCCCTTGCACGCGCTCACGAACAATCTCACCACCCCGACGCTCGACTGCTTCGCGTTCTACTGCGCAATCTGGCCTGTGGTCGTGGGTCAACGCCACAGCTTGTCCACCCTGGCAAATCACTGCTCGGCAGTCTCCAACATTGGCTACCCAAATTCTGCCTTTGCAAAGGTATGCTGTCGTGGCAGTTGCCCCTCCTCGTAAATCTCCAAATGATAAAAACTCTTGATCGGTAGCTAAGAACCCTTTGATCATCGCCGCCTTGACCTGTTTCGTAAACTCGTCAGGGTCCAAGTGTGACCCGACATCATTGACCTCCCTGAGGATGTTGTCGTGCAGATTATCTGCGGCATAATCCGCAGCCTCCCGCCCCCCGTGTCCATCGAAAACAGAGAATATCCCCCGAGTCGGATCTCCATCGAGGCCTGGTGCAGCTTGATACGCATCCTCGCAAGAGAAGCGCCGATTGCCTCGCTTGGAGCTGAGGGCAAACGTGCAGCCCTCGACAACTGTGACCTCCTCGGCCAAGCTTGCGTCCTGCAGCTCGCGTTCGGTCGCGAGCTTCATCTGCATCCCACTAACATGCGTGCGCATATCTGTCGATTTGTGATGCGGAACATGATTATGGCGAGGTTTGAGTTAGTTCAGAGAAGAGCGACCATCAGGAAGCAACTGGTTGAAAAAGCGTTCAAGTCATGGATGTTTGACTCACCGTTCGAGATGCTCAATGCCGGCGGACGCTTCCTTTTCTTGAACGCCATCGGCGAGCTTCTCGCTAGTGTGTTCCTGGAAGCAGGGGATCCAACGGCGACGGTACCTTGACCGCTCACCTCGGCTGGTACCCGAACCCGAACTCGCGATGAGCATCCTTCTTCGACGACGCTGACGTTCGAGCCGTGACACGCCACGGGTGATCCAGCGTTCCACGCGCTTCCGAAACGCTTGGACAGGTCTCGATTATCCATCCCTATGGACGAGATCGCTGAGATCACTTTCAGTTCCACCGTCAAGAAGCCGAAGGAGAGCACCAGAGACGCGTCTACCTGAAGAGCACGCGACGAAGAAGTCGACGCTCCTGGGCCGTTTTTCAATCTGCTACCAGCGCAGCGAAGAGGTAGCGCCGATACCTCAGCCTGTCTCTCAACAGCTCGAGTACAGTCGCCCGAGCGAGAAGTGTATCCCTCGTCGCTTGCCTCTGATGAATTTGCGGAAAGTGCACCGCCCTGGCCTTTCCGCGAGTGAGACACTCTGAGATGGAAGCGTGGTTTTTTGTTGACCGCCTTGACCCGACTGCCCGCGCCACGAATTTTCCACTCTGTCTAATTGCAAACATGTAATAAAAATGCATGGACGTTGTTCCAGTCACAATACCTGTGATGATAATTCAAGTTTCGGAAAATATGTCTCACTGAAACGCATAACCAGCAGCACTATTGATCACAGCAGCAAGCTGGCAAGAGTTATCCGTCTAAGGCGGCACACGTCATACTTCGTGAGGGCGCTGTCCCTGCGCGTTTTTTCCGCATCAGCGTCGCGTCAGTCGTCGGGGTTGTTTCACGTCCACATGGCGCAGTCCACCCGCATGTGCGCCGGGCTCAGATGCCATAGCATGGGTTCCAGGGCTGTGGGGCGCTCGTTGGGTCTCGCACAGGTTGCAAAAAAAACGCACGCGTTCAATGCGACCTCCGCGGCGCCTCTCCGCGTGACTTGCATGGCCAACCAGAGGCGCGTGGCGAAGGTGCAGCAGCAGATGCGCAGAGAGATATCTAATATGATGCAGACTGACAAGGTGAGTCCAGGAAAAAGCTGGCCCGGGCGTCTATTGAGACAATGGCGTGCTTCGTCAATCAAACCCTAAAACCTATGCGCTCGTGCTCGCGTCAACCCCAACCTGACCAACCCGTTTCTCCAATCTATAGAAATTACGCGATATGGTATATCCCGAGGAGCGGATGGGAGTGGATAACGTGATGTCTTGCATGGTGACCGTGGCTGATGTTGAGGTCTCTGGCGACCTCCAGGTTGTGAAGGTGTTTGTTTCAATCCTCGGCGACGAACGCGGGAAGAAGAACGCCATCAACGGATTGAAGAAGATGGAGGGTTACGTGCGTCGAAATATAGGGAAGAGGGTGTCGCTTCGGCTCACTCCTGATATCAGGTTCGTGTACGATGACTCGTTCGAGCGTGGTCAGAGGGTGTCGTCACTCCTCGACGAGCTTCGAGTCGAGAGGGAGGTGAGGGAAGCGGGTGGCGGTGGATACACCAAGTCCGAACTTCTAGCCGTCGAGGACACCATCGCAAACCCTTACGGCGGTGACGAGGATAGCGACTGGATTGAGGATCTCGATGAGCTCATTGGGGAGGAGGAGGAGGAGGAGGAGGAGGAGGAGGAGGATATTGA
>Ga0181571_10003031_pt1 | contig 12569 bp, 9 predicted proteins | sample 101ome_17_FD_132440 | JGI IMG/M metagenome (GOLD analysis project Ga0181571, IMG submission 132440) | Coastal salt marsh microbial communities from the Groves Creek Marsh, Skidaway Island, Georgia - 101407AT metaG (megahit assembly) | ecosystem: Environmental > Aquatic > Marine > Intertidal zone...
CTGCGCGGGCATGTCGTCCAAGAACTACAACTCGTTCCCGGAGGCTCCCGAGGTGATGAAGGGCGCGGACGGCACCATGCACCTCATCAGGCAGAAGCAGACGCTCGAGCAGATCCTGGTGAACGAGGTGGAGTTGCCGGATGCCGCGTGCTGACCGCGCGTCGCGTAGTAAGTGCCCCGTTTCATCGAGGTTCGATTCGTTCGTCTTTCGTCTCTGTTCGCTCGTCTTTATCGTAGCTATCATAGACTAGACTACTAATCCGCCACGCCCGGGTATCCGTTCACGGGCGGCCTCGGGACCATCGCGTCCACGAGGATCCGCCGCTGAGTCCGCTCCGCGTCCACCCTCTCGTCGTTTGGTCCCAGCGAGACGGCGCGATCGAGAGCGCGGACGTAGAGCCTCGAGCTCCTCCCGCTCATCGCGGCGACATTCGTCGCCTCCGCCGCGGTATCCAGCGCCGCTCGCGTGTCTCCCAGCGCCTCGTGCGCCGCCGACACCTTCAGGAGCGCCTCCGCCACCCTCGGGTTGTTCTCCCCCTTGGAGACGCGAAGCATCGCCAACGCCTCCTGGCCCAGCGCCAGGGCGTCTTCGAGCATCCCCTGCGCCGCGCGGGTCTCCGCGAGGGCCTCGATGGCGTCCGCGTACCTCGGATGATTCTTTCCGAGGGTGTCCGCGGCGAGTTGAAAGACCCTCGCGGCCTCTGCGTCGTCCCCGTCGGCCCGAGCCGTCGCTCCGAGCTCCATGAACCTGGTCCCCGACTCCCAGTACGAGGGCAACGGGGGATCCTCCGCCCGGAAGCGCCTCTCGTAGGGTTTCTCCGCGGGACGACCGAACGGATCCTGAGCACCGTCGCCTGGCTCGCGGTCGCGCCTCGGGATCGACTGACCCCGCTTCGTGATGGTCTCCATGCCGGCTGCGCCGTCGCGAATGGTCAGCAGCCAAATCGGGAAGGACCGATTTTGCTGCGGCGTTTACTTTTGGCCGCGCCTATCCGTTTGAAACGCTTTTTCGTCGGGTGGGCCGAGGCAGACTCGAGGCGCCCGCTCGAGCTTAACGGTCGGTCCGAGCCGCGAATACCGTCGCGGATCTGAGCGCGAGTGAGCTAAGGATGGTGACCGCAGCTGCGACCGAGGCGGCTGGGACGTCTCGGCTCGCCGACGTGGGCGCCACCAAAGGGACACTCCTCGGAGCTGACGATGCTTCCACCATGGGCGTGGGTACTCCGAACGCGCGCTCGCCGTCGTCGCCCGGGACCCCCGGGACGCCCCGCACCCCTTCCGAGGACGGAGAGGGCCCGAGATTGAGGCAGCGACTCGCAATGGGCGCGGCGCTCGGCCTGGGAGGCGCCAAACACGCGCAGCTGTGCAGGGACCACTGGCTTCCGGACAAGGACGCGAGCGCCTGCATGGACGACTCCTGCGGCGTCCCCTTCACCTTACTGAACCGCAGGCATCACTGCCGATGCTGCGGCGACATATTCTGCAACCGATGCGTCAGCGTCAGGCTCATGCTCGACGCGCGCACCGCCGTGCCCACCGCCAGGGTCGAGCACGGCGTCGAGGGGAGGGTCTGCTTCCGGTGCTACGAGCGAGCCATCCGGGGCCAGGCGTCCGTCGCGGCGGAGATGCGAAACCTCGACCTGGTACCCACGCCCACCGTCGCCACGTCACCCATGACGTCGCAAACGTCGACAACGACGACGCCCGCGTCGCGACGAACGAGCCCGCACCACTCGTCGACGCCGAGCACCCCAAACGCGTCTTCTACTAGCCCGGCGCCCGCGGAGGACGAGACGGCGGCGCTCCTCGCCGCCACGCCCACGACCCCGGAGCAGATGCGAACGGTGGGCGCGGACGAGTTACGCGGGCTCGTCACGAGGTACAACCGCGCGCTCAGGGACCAGCAAAGGCTCACCGAGGAGGCCAAGGAGGCGGCGGAGGAGGCTGAGCGGGGCAGACGAACCGTCGAGGGCGAGCTGGCCTTGGCGAGGGCGCAGGTGAAACGCATGGGCGCGCTGTGGGAGGAGCTGACGAACGCCAGGCGCGAGCTCGAACGGACGCGAACGACGAGCTCGGGCCAGGGCGGCTCGCGATCGGGTTTGCTCGCCGCCGCCGAGTGCCTAGGCGACGAGGACGCCGAGTGGTCCACCCGACTGGTCTGGCACGACGCGACGACACGCGAGACGACGATACACGAGACGACGGCGAGCGACGCCAATCCATCCCGGGGTCATCTCACCCGGGCCCCCCGCGACTCCCACGACGGGGATCCCACCCGCTCCTGGCGCGGCGGGCTCGTGGTCGCGGACCCGGGCCTGGGCACGGTGACTCGCGTGGGTCACGATGTTATCTCGTCGACGGCGTCCGCGTTTGACGACGCCACCGGTCACTCCGTCTTTCGCGTGACGTACCGCGACGGGAGCGGGTGGGAGCGGCGGTTGACGTGCAGGGTGGACGGCGTGGTGGCCGCGAACAGGTGGGCGAGGGAGTTGGGGCAGAGGGTGCTCGAGAGAGAGGCGAGGGGTCCGGCGCCCTCCGCGTCGCTCTGAGGGAAGAAGACGGGAGGGGAGGGGATTCTTTCGACGATTCTTTCGACGCCGCGGTTTGTTCGTACGAATTAACGACGATTAATGGCGAGCGCTAAGACGCCGGGGCGTGCGTCGGGTTCTACTGGTCCGCGAGCTGGTAGAGCCCGATCGCGGGTCCCACGAGGCGGAAGAGCACCCAGACGAACGCGAGGATCCCCGCGCCGTAGAGCGAACCCTGGTTCATCCAGTACATCATCCCCGGCTCCCCAGTCCACAGCTTCCACGCGCGATCCCCCACCGGCATGGCGTCCCACGCCGCGGGATCCGTCTCCCACAAACCCTTGGGGATCTTGCTCTCCTTCGTCGGATAGCTGTCGAAGTATCCCTCCTGCTTCTTGCCCCTCTTGCCCTTGAGCCTCTTCTCGAGCGCCTCGATGTCGTCGGAGTCAGCCGCCGCCCTCGTGGTGGGGGACCTGCGGCCGGTTCCGGACGGGACGCGCCCGGCGCTCCGCCTCGAGAGGCCGGAGGCCGGGTTGGCGCGCAGTGTGGCTGCGGAAATCGCCGACGCGTTCATGCCACCAAGCGCGCGTTGGACTGCGCCGGGTCCTTATCCACGTCTTCGTTGGTTCAGTGCCGAAAACCGAGGCGAGCCCGATCAGCCGATGACTGCGCTTCGATACCAGCGCGATTTTGACTCGGCGGCTCGGAGCCCAAATAAATGACTCAAGAAAATAACTCGTGACTAAAAAAACTGTAACCACCATTTCAGAATCCCTCGTTTGGCGCGCACCACAACACGACGCGAACTCGCCGGGATGGGAAGCGGGGCGTCGGGCGCGTCGAAGGACGTGCCCATGGGAGGCAGCTCCGGTGGTCTCACGGGTGCGGCGTACGCCGCCGCGAAGCGCGCGGCGTTCATCGCTTCCATGACGGCGGTGGTTTTCGTCGCCGCGGTTGGCGGGACCTTTGTGTGGGCCACCCACAACATGGGGAACGACTTGATTGCGGGCGTGGGCGCGCTGATCCTGTCGCTGACGCTGATACGCGTGTATCTGGAGTACCGGAAAATCGTCGAGCTGTTGGAGCTCGTGGAGCTGTGCACGAGCGACCCGGCGCAGCTGCGAGAGATCGCGGAGGAGCAGCTGGCGAAACGGGCGGGACGCGAGTGGAGCGCGGTCTCGGCGCTGAGGAGGTTCATGTTCGGCGGAACCATAGCCGGCCTGTTCCCGAGCCCCAGCGAGCAGGTGGTGCGGGCCGCGGTGAAGAGCGCGGGAGGCGACGTGGACATCGAGGAGCTCACGGCGGAGCAGCGAACGCGACGGACAAAGCTTGAGCAGGCTCTCGCCAAGGTGGAGGCGAGGAAGAGGAAGAATCGCGAGAAAGCAGCCGCGCGCATCAGCGAAGGGGAGGATCCGTCCGCGTACACGGAGGAGTTCGTGTACGACGACAGGCGCTCGACGCACGGAACCGTAGCCAGGATCGTGTACGCGGGCGGGATCAGATCCAATCCCACGACGCCCTCGTTGGGGTCGCCGAGGCGGCGAGATTCCCCGCCAAAGGAGGGCGCAGAGGCGGATTCAAACGCCGGGCACGCGAGCGACTTGGCCGGCGCGGCGATCGCGGCGATGGCGGCCGGTAAAAACGCGATCGCCAGCCCGCTCGCGCAGGTCACCTCGCGGTCCAGCATCCTGGACATCCCCGAGGATCCCGAGTCGGCCATGACCGAGTACGTGGAGACTGCGCTGATGAAGGTGCCTGACGAGATCTTGGGCGTCATCCTCAGCAACGCGACCTTCGGGCCCATCGTCATGATCCTCACGGGCGTCGCGATGCTCATCATGAGGGACCAGGACGAGAGCGGGCTGATGGGACCGTGCGGAACGGGGCTGGTGTGCCTCGGGGCGTGCGGCGTGGGCGTCGCGTACGCCACGCACTACGCCACGCGGGCGGCGCTGCGGTACACCCTTCGCACGCTCGTCGCTTCGCAACTGAAAGGGTTCAACCGCTTCGCGAGTAGCGTGAGCGACGGCGTGAGCGCGGGTTGGAAGGCGACGATGAGCGCGGTGGCCACCGCGGCGACGGCGGTGAGCGACGGCGTGAGCAAGACGCTGGGGTACGGGGCGACGGCGGAGACTTCTCCGCCGACGAAGGCCAAGGCGGCGGAGGACTGAAAACGACGTCCTGACCTATTACGCTGACCTACGCTGGACCTATTACGCACACCAGTCATAGCCACCACTGTACGAATACACCAACACGACACGCCGTTTGATCATCGTACCGTTGATCGCGCGCCATCGTAACACGTCTCGGGCTACTCAGTCGAGCTCCTCGTTGAGGGCGAGGTTCCTCCAGTCTGCGGTTATGTCGTCGAGGTGATCGTCAAAGTCGAACACGGCTTTCGCCTTGCCGTCCCTCGCGAGCGCGGAGAGCTTCGCGTTCGCGCCGCCTCCGACGCGCAGGTCCCCCTGGTCCGACGCCCTCTCCCACCCGGCCCCCTTTTTCACCAGCAGCCTCACCGCCGCGCGCCCCGTCCCGCGCTCCGTCGCCTCGGCGAGCGCGGACGCGTCGACGAGCAGCGCGCACGCGGATCCGCCCGGCGCCCCGCCGTTCCGCTCCACGCAGTCGGCGATCTTCGCCGCGTGCTTGCTCATGCGGTCGTCGTCCATCCGTTCGTTGGCGTGATAGTACCCCACGAGCGCGTTGCCGCCGGAACCTGCGTACGCGCAGCTCTGCTCCAGCGCGATCTCGGCGTTCGGCGCGGTGGCGACGGTGGTGTGCAGGTACGGGATCGCGTCGATGACCTGCACGACGTCGCCGTCGCACCGACCGACGAGGGCGCCGCACACGGACCGCAGCGGGTGCTTGAGCGCGTGCAGGATGAGCTTACAGTACGCGCGGTCGGAGAGGGTGTACTTCATGTTCGAACGCGTCGCCCGGTGCGCCGCTGCCCCGCCGGCGCGCCTCCGATTGAGATTGCCCCGGCTCGAGATCCCTCGGTGCAGGCGACGACGGCCAATTTTCTGCTCTCGTATGAGTGACGTGACTGATTTCAGGAGTATTTTGATGGACGAATTATTGATTCGCCCCGACCGCGACCCACGGTCAAAGCCATTCGTGAACGTTGGCCATCTGAGGAGGTGCTAAATCGGGAGCGCTCGCCCTAGAGTCGAACGGCGCCCGGTGCCGGCGCCGTTGTGTTGGGGGAACCCTCGACCCGACGCGGAGGTCGAGCGCGCGCGGAGACGGTCGGGGTCGATCGAGCCGCACGCACCCCGCGGAGGCCGGACCCGCGGCGAAGGCCCGGCGCGAAGCAGTGCGGGTTGTGAAAAAACGAGCCAGCGACTCGCGAGGGGGGTGAGTCACCGGTCCTGACGCACATGGCGGAGGCGGCGTCCATCCGGCCGGCGGCGGTGGACATGGCGCTCGTGGCGGAGGATGAGCCCCACCTGGAGATACCGAAGAATACTTTGCTGCGACGTGAGCGCCCTCACGAGCCACACCCGCGCGGCCCCCATCGCCGCGCTGCCCCCACGCCCGTCCGACGCGAGACGCAATCTCTGACCCTCCACCCGTCCACCCCACTCCCGTTTCCCCAGGCGTCTACGCGCGTACCGGCAAGGTTGGAGACTTCGCGATCAAACCGCACGTCATGCACTTCGGCGGTTTCGAGGTTGGCAAGGTGTACACCCAGCGGTTCACGGTCACAAACACCGGGCGCAAGTCGCAGAGGCTGCAGATCCTCGAGCCCACCTCGGAGTACTTCGCGGTGCGTTGGGAAGGGAAAGGGTCGCTCGCGCCCGGCATGTCCGACACCGTCCGCGTCGATTTCTGCGCCGACGACATGCGGTACTACTACGACTGCGTGCGCATACGCGCGGGAGGGGACGAGAACGCCATCCTCCCGATGCACGCGTATCCGACACCCAACGAGACCAAGTTTCCCAAACACATCGACTTCGGGCTCTGCGCGCTGGGCAGCACGCAGACCAAGACGGTGAGACTGTCCTGCAAGGTTCCCATAGCGTTCGAGTTTGAGCTCCGGTTGAGCACCGAGAGCAAGGCGTTCGAGGTGTACCCGAGGAGTGGGGAGATTCCCGCCAACGGCGAGGTTGAGATTGTCGTGTCGTACACCCCCCGAAGGCTTCACACGAACACGATGACGATCGAGGTTTTCACCGGGGAATTCGGCGGAAACGCCAGGCCGAGCGTGTGCCAGGTGCGGGGCACGGGGTTCCCGTCGGTCGCGAGGGACAAGGGCGTGAGGGCGCTCGCGGGCGTGACGCACGGGCCGGTCGACGCGGGCCGTCTCGCGGATGGCACCAGCGACTTAACTTTTACCGTCGAGGGCTCGTCATCGATCGGCGGGTTGGACAGGTCCTACGCGAGTGGGAGGTTCGGTCCCGGCGGCGGCGCGGGCGGTGGCGACGCGTACACCGAGTACGTGAGACGCGTGGCGGCGTCCGGGCGGCATCGGCAACCGCCGAGGGGCGAGAAGACCGGAGCCGGCCCGAGGCACAGGAAACTTTCCAAGACGCTCGATTCCGGCCGGAGCTCCACGCTTCGCGTCCGGGACGACCCACTCGACGTGTCCATCGAGGACGAGGGAGACGAGGAGGAGGACGTGGACGGGGTGTTTGTGCCCAGGCGAATCTCCGGCCACGGCGACGTGCAGTACGTCCTCGGGCAGCGAAAAGGGAAACTCCGGGCGAAGGAGCTGCGCGAAGCCGTCGCGATTCGGGAGTCGCAGAGCAAGACGGTCCGCGCGTCGCTCGCGGGACTGGCGCTGGCCGCCGTCGAGCCCGAGGGGAACTCGGGAGAGGCGCGGGAGGAGGGTTCGAGCGGAGGAGGGGTGTTCAATTTCAAGCACGCCGTCCGCGACGTGCAGCGAGCGCAGACGAGCACGAAGGGCGCCCCAAACGCGGTGTTCAGGGCGTTGGACGACCCGAATCTCGATCCCAGGGTCAAGGAGCTCATATTTGAGAAGGAGTTCGAACGAGTGAGGCAGTACGAGCGGGTGAAGGACGTCACCGGCTGCGTCGCGATTGGCGGCGACGTCTTGGACCCCGGCGACGAGTCCGTCGTTCGATTGCGACGCGAGGGGCGTTTAGCGGCGCTGAACTACTACGAAATATCCGCCGCGATGGCTCGCGTGTCCGCGGGGCACGAGACGACGCTGGGCGCGTCGTACGAGACGGTCGCGGGCGAGCCGGTGGCGCTGACGGGCGTCGCCGAGCCCGACTACAACGAAAACGCAAACGACACCTGGCGGATGCGCCGCGAGACTCTCGACAGGTTCGTGCAGGCGGGTCGCAGGGTGATCATCCGCAATCGCGCCGAGCGCAGGCTGCGCGGGATCCGCGCGCTCATGGCGACGATCGGAGATAAGAGCCGCGCGTCCGCGCACGTCGCCAAGGAGCTGATGTCGGGCGCGGGCGCCGGACCCGGCGAGGATGCCGAGCTCCTCGAGATTTGTAAAATCTCCGAGGACCGCGTCGTCGACTTTAGGTTCCCGGTGCTCATCGAGAGCGCGTTTCGCGAGTGGCCCACGGTGGACACCTCCAACGCGCGCATCGGGGACTTCGACGAGTTCGAGCCCGTGCCGTTGATCGAACCCCTCGAGTGGAGGCTCAAGGGCCACGCGCTCGACGACGCCGCTTTGGGTTCCATCGACGTCGGACGCTCGACGGGTTCGACGTTGACGCCGCTCCACGGCGACGGGTTCCAGCCCCGGCTCTCGTCGCAGCCGCTCTACCAGGGAGCCGAGGAGGAGGCTGGCTGGGACGCGATCGCCGCGCGGGGCGTGCTCCACCCTCGCGACGTCGGCTCGCCGCCCCGCATCCCGGGCGCGAGGGGCGGGGCGGCTGGGGATGAGACGTTGAATGACTCGGTTCCGCTCCCCCCGGAGGCGAAGCCGATCAAATGGATTCGCGCGTGGCGGCCCGAGGACTCCGCCGTCGTCGACGGCGCGCAGACGGCGTGGGGGGAGGATCTCCACGCGGCGGTCCGACCGGCCACCTACGGCTACTGGGACTCTCTCACGCTGGAGCCCGTCGGTTGCAACGCGCTCGCGGCGCTGTCGTCGGCGAGGGGAGGGGGCGAAAAAGAGGGGGGCGAAGCGAACGCCGCCCTCTGTCCCCGGTTTCTGTCGGACGAGTGGGTTCCGCGGCGCGAGGCGTGGCGGCCGCGGGTACATCCACCTACGCTCATGTCCGGCCCGTTACCCGAGGACCTGATGACGGACGAGGACGGCGAGGGTTTCGGCGGGACGGGCGAGCCGGTACCCCCGCCGGGGGAGATGCCGACGACGGAGTCGATTCGCGCCAGGTTCCACGTGCCGGGCGTCCCGTCGGGGCCGGCGGCCGCGGGAACGGACGCGGAGGCTGGCGCCGAGGAAGCGCCCGGGGGCGACACGGCTGGCGACACGGCCGGCGACACGGCCGGCGACACGGCTGAGGCGGCCGAGGCTGAGGAAGCGCCCTCGGAACGCGAGCGCAGGACGCGGGACATGGACGCCGAGCTCGGCGGGCGCAGGGAGGAGTTGTTGGCGAAGCTGAGGAAACGGACGGAGGAGTACAACGCCCTCATCGTCGACCCTCGACTGCGTTGGGAGCTGGTGTGACGCGGGATCGAACGATAGGATTGACGAAGGAAGAGAATAGGATTTACAGAGTCGAGCCGTCTACGCCTACGCAGCCATCTGGGCGGTGGCCCCCGGCGGGGGATCCTGGCCCTTGACCTTGGTGAACTGCACCACCTTCACCCCGAGCTTCTCCAGCTTGAGGAGGAGGTCCGACTCGTTCACCTGGGGAAACTCGGCGAGTCCGGTTGGGAGGTGCGCGAATCCCTCGAGCACCACGTCTTTGCCCGCGCGGTACTCGTTGATGTCCGTCATCGTCACGCCGTTGACGTTGAGGAACTCCGTGATCTCGTCGACGATGCCGGACTTCCACGGGAGCTCCATGTGCACCGCGCGGACGAACGGGACGAGCGGGGAGGTGGCGCAGTACGGGCCCTTGAGGTCCTTCGTGGTCTGCCTGGCGGGCACCACGGAGAGGTGCTCGATGAGCGGGCAGACCTTCTTGATGACGTCGTTGATCTTCTGCGCGTCCGCGTTGGACACGAGAAACATCTGGGAGTACCGGCCGCCGAGCCTGACAGAGCGGGACTCCTTAACCTCTCCGCCGGTCTTGCAGATCGCCTTGTGCGCGACGGAGAAGATCTCGCCGGAATCCACGCCGCCCATGTGCACGAGCACCTGACCCCCCGCGGCGGCGGCGGACATCTGGCGGTAGGGCGCGAAGCCCGGAGTGGATGCAGCGCTCGTGAGCGCGCCCGCGGTCTTCCGAACGAGGTGGCGAAGCATCTTTGGTCCAGGCGTCGAGGCCGGAGCGCGTCCTGCCGATTGCGATAAATCTCTGGTCCAGGACAGCCGAGAGACGGGCGTTCCGATTGGCCCGAGCCGTCGATTTGGCGCCCTCGTGGCTCTGCGCGCGCTTCGAAGAGTGCCGATTGAGCGCACATTCTCGCCGTTCCGTCTGCGGCGTGGCCCCACTCGTTCAGGAGGCGACGCGCGACGCGCGGCCGCCATGGCGCTGGCCTTCGCCGCGGTGCCCCGGCTCCCTTGCGCGCACTATGCTCCGCGTCGAGCGCCCCGCGCGCGCATCGCGCCCTGGAGGCTCCGCGCCGTCGCCGAGGCCGAGGCGCCCAACCCCACCGACGCGCCGACGCTACCCTCCGCGGATAGCGTCGACCTGGATGGGCTGAAGAGGGAGTGCCGCCGGTTGTGCGACAGGGCGGTGAAGAAGGTTGGGAAGGCGACGACTCGCCTACGCGAGTCGCGCGAAGCCGTCGAGGCGCTGGAGGCCGATCCGAACCCGAGCATGGAGGCGCTGGAGGCGTGCCCCGACGTAGACGCGCTGGCGAAAGATCTCGGCCACGAGAAGGATCGACTCGCCGCGCTGAACCGACTCGCGGACGCGCTCGCGCCCATCAAGTCGGTGAACAACCCGAAGTTCATCGACGACGCGTACCCGCTCGCGGTTGAGCTCGGCGTGAACGACGCCCCGCCCCCGAGGCCCGCGCGTCCCAAGAAGCAGAAGCGAAAGCCCACCGTCGCCGGACCCCGCAAGCCGTACTGGACCTACGTCAGCGCCGACGGCGTCGACATACGCGTGGGACGAACGAGCTCGGACAACGACGAGGTGAGCTGCAACCCCGAGTGCAGGGACAGTAAGGACTGGTGGATGCACGCGGCGGGGTGCCCGGGGTCGCACGTGGTGATTCGGTTCACGGGCGACGACGGACCGCCGGCGGAGACGGTGACGGATGCGGCTCTCTTGGCCGCCAAACACAGCAAGGCTACGCAGACGGGGAAGGCGCGGGTGTCGATGGTGAGGTGCAGGCAGGTGAGCAAGCCGCGAGGGGCGAAGCCGGGGCTGGTGCAGCTCAGCGGGGAGGTGAGAACGGTGACGGTGTGCGTCAAGGACGAGACGGCGCGGTTGGAGCGACTCGCCGCGACCAAGAGCTAGCTCTAGCTAGCTCTAGTAGCTAAGTGTTGGATGACTTTGCGAAGGGTGTTTTCAAAAACCTTCGCTAGCTAGGGTTGGGCGACCAGCCACTGCTTCGACGCGCGCGGAACGTTCCCGAGGACGTCTCCTCCGAGTTTTTCGTCCGTCGTACATCGCCCGATATGGTGGTCCATCACGTCACCGGCGCGTTCGTGGCGATCCTCAAGAGCCAGCGCGTCCAGGCGGTCATCGCCGCGACGGGCATGAGCTCCGGCGTGGGATCGATCTTCGCGGGCGCGCTCATGGTCGTGATACCCGCGCTCGTCGCGCTCGTCGCGTTCGGCCCGGCGCCCCGATCGAGAGACACCCCGAAGGTCATCCTCGTCACCGGCGCGTCCAGCGGCCTCGGTAAGCTCATGCTCGACGAGCTGCGCAAGGCGTTCCCGGCGTCCGTCGTGTACGGCACCTCGCGATCGGGATGGAGCGCCAAGGGCACCCGGGTGACCAAGGGCGACTCCCCGCTGGGCGTCACGGAGGAGGACGGCACGCAGCCCCTCCTCGCGCTCGACGTCACCGACGAGGACTCCGTCAAACGCTGCGTCGACGCCATCGTCGCGAGGCACGGCGAGCTCTCCGTGCTCGTCAACAACGCGGGCGCCGTGCTCCAGACGTGGGCGATGGCGACGAATTCGCAGCCGCCGTCGCCGCCGTGTGTGCGGCTCTGGGCAACCTCGGGGACCCGAACGCCCCGGATCTCATCCTCGTCACCGTGGGCGACGACGCGAACGAGGAGGCGGCGTTCGAGGCTCTGCTGAGGGACGGCGTGACGCGTTTGGGTTTAAAAGGGAGGGTTCTGGTGGCGACGACGTCTTCGAGAGCTTCGAGCGCGGCGCTCGCGGCGGGGGTAAAGTCGGTCGCGCTCGTCGCTTCGAACGACGGCGCACGGCCGTCGCGGCCGTCAAAGAGCGCACGGCTGTCCTCGACCGCGCTCAAGTGGCTCGCCGCGCGTATCGTCCTCTCCCGGGGCTGGCCGACGCTCCTGCTGGACCCGAGGACGGCGCTGATCCGCGATCCGAGCCGATACTTTTCCAGAGACTCGGACGTCGAGGTGGCGTCGGACGGGTGGGACGACGTCACCGCCTACGGGTACGATAACGTGGTGGACGATCCGGAGATGGACTGGTCCCGGTTCTGCCACGGCGGCCGCGTGCTCACGTCCGACCCGGGTTTCGCGTTGCTGATGCCCACAGAGGAGTCGGCGAAGCTCGCGGGTCTCGTGTTTGGTCGCGTCGTCGCCGAGGCGGCGCGAGTTTCTCCGGAGCGACTTCGATCGGACCTCTCCGACGCCGCCGAGGGTGCCGCCGACGCGGACTTTGAGCACCTGGCGTTCAACGAGGCGCTGTTCCTGCCCTCGCACGGGGCGTACGTCTCCCCGGGCGTCACCAGGCGGACCCTGAACTACATGTGCTTCGCGAACAGCAAGCACGTGTTCCGTTTCCTTCGCAAGGACCGAAGGTTCAAGGACCGCGCC
>Ga0181571_10003033_pt1 | contig 12564 bp, 9 predicted proteins | sample 101ome_17_FD_132440 | JGI IMG/M metagenome (GOLD analysis project Ga0181571, IMG submission 132440) | Coastal salt marsh microbial communities from the Groves Creek Marsh, Skidaway Island, Georgia - 101407AT metaG (megahit assembly) | ecosystem: Environmental > Aquatic > Marine > Intertidal zone...
CTTGCCTCAACCCTATTAACAGCTTGCCTCGACCCTATTAACAGCTTGCCTCGACCCTATTAACAACAACTCGATCCTATTAAAAAGAACGAGAACCAGGCCGCGGTTGACCCGTAGGCATGTTGGTGTCGCCTAAACCTACGAGAAGAATTTATGTCATCGACCGACATCCTGTTTAAACCCTTTCACTCTGAAAAGCTTGACCTTCCAAACCGCATTGTTATGGCGCCCATGACGCGCAGTGCCTCACCGGGCAATGTGCCCAGCGACAGAGTTGTGGAGTACTACCGTCGCAGAGCTGCCGGCGGTACCGGTCTCATTATTACCGAGGGAACCTGTGTTGATCATATTGGTGCCCATGGATTTGTAGACGTACCCAATTTTTATGGCGAGGCGGCGTTAGCTGGCTGGCAAGCGGTGGTAGAGGCCGTACACAAGGAAGGCGGCAAGATTGCACCACAGCTTTGGCATGTGGGCGCAATGAGAGAGCCGGGCAATTACCCCGGAGGCGATTTACCCAGCTACAGCCCATCGGGTATTGCCATGCCGGGCGTGGTCTCGGGCAAGGAGATGTCGCAAAGCGATATTGATGACGTAATTGGCGCGTTTACGCAGGCCGCCGTGAATGCCAAAACCATTGGCATGGACGCTATTGAAATACACGGCGCGCATGGCTATTTGGTGGATCAATTTTTCTGGGACAAAACCAACGTGCGCGAGGACGGCTATGGCGGCAACCTGAAGCAACGTTCGCGCTTTGGCATTGAGTTAATCAGCTCTATTCGCGCAGCAGTGGGCGAAGACTTCCCTATTATTCTGCGGTTCTCGCAGTTCAAGCAACAAGAGTACAAAGCCTGCCTAGCTGAGACACCCGAAGCACTGGGCAACTTTTTACAGCCACTGGTAGATGCCGGCGTGGATATTTTTCATTGTTCGGTTCGTCGTTTTTGGGAGCCTGCATTTGAGGGCAGTCACCTTGGCTTGGCGGGGTGGACACAAAAATTGACCGGCAAACCCGCTATTGCAGTAGGCAGTGTGGGTTTAGATGCCGACTTCTTCGCAGACATCAAAGGCTTCAAAACGGCCAACGTCGACAGCAGCTTGGACAAACTCACCGATCGGATGGACGCCGGCGAGTTCGATTTAATTGCTGTGGGTCGAGCACTCATTGCCAACGCCGACTGGGCCAATATTATTCGCAGTGGTGACTACAGCGCCCTGTCGGCCTTTGAGAAAAGCATGCTCACCTCGTTAGAGGGCGCCGTGGCCTACTCGCCCAAATAAATAGCGGGCCATCGGCTCTGTTCTGCAAGGCGCCTGTGTGGAGCGCTGCCGTACCGAGCGGCGATATGCAAACGAGCGGTTCAGTTGGTAAGCAAGGCGCTAAAACTCGCTCTTAACAGCTCGCCGTGGCCAGCGACAGAGCCTTCGTTGCCTACGTAAACGCTATCGTCACAAACGGCGACACCGGTGGGCTCCTTTAGCACCAACCTGTCGGAAAAATCAATCTGTTGCCCGTCGACAGTTAACACCGATAGGCGACCCGATGCGCCGCTAAGACCAAGCACGCCCAGTAAGCCGTCGGCGGTGTACTCCAATGCCAGTAAATCACCCCGCGGACTAAAGGCAATGTCGGTTAGCGCGGTATAGCCGTCGTAGGTTGGCACAGCACCCGGCACTTCATATACACGGGCCGAGCCTATTGCCACAGGTATACCGGTTAATTCAGACACAAAAACTTTGCCCGAGCGCGGATCAACCGCAATACCTGTTGGCACGGGTTGCGCAGGAATTACCGCCCCCGCGGGTGGCAAGCCAATCAGGGTTTGATCAACACCAATAATGTCAGCTAGCCCCAAATCGGGAACCGTCTGAAATTGATTAGGAAAGCCAGATTCATAGACCGACAGTGCGCCAGTTGCAAGATCATCAATCTGTAGGACTGCATTGGCCCCAGAATCAACCACTAACAGCGGCTCTGCAGGGCCGGGTTGTATAATACGCCAAAGATTACTGGTGTAGTCGGTCGCGCCATTAGGGCCCAGGCGTTGATCGGTATTGTTGTTGCACTCGTAGGCGGCAAGGTCGGCAACAATAGTGCCAGACTCGGTAATGACGGTGCCCATAACGGCGGCGGAGTCTACCCCTAGGCCCTGCCGAGTCAAGCAGGCATCACTGGCCAAGCCAATGGCGGTTAACAGCGACCCGTCGGCCTGCTCAAATACATCCACTGCCCCCGCTGCATCTACCCATACACGGGGTTCGGCATTGGCCAAATGCGCCAGCGATGGGAGGCCGTCGAGTACCGTGGTTTGGGTGCCAATGGCGTCTATGTGCAAGACACTACCGGTTAACCCATATAAATAACTGCGACCGTCCGCGCCTAAATACGAAGACGCCGAGGGCAACCCCGAGGGGCCGCTGGGTGCATCGCCAGCACCGTTGCCCGATAGCGCAACATACACACCCCCCTCGCTTGCGCAACTAATCCCCCGGGGGCTGTTTAAATTTTCTGCAACGGGCACAAAGTCACAAGCATTGCCGTAACCGTCGGCATCGTCGTCAGCCTGATCGCTATTGGCTGTACTGATACAGTTATCCGCATTGTTGCCCACGCCATCACCGTCGTTATCGGTCGTTTCACTGGGATCACTGGGGAAGGCATCAATGGCATCGGCTACGCCATCGCCATCGGTATCCACCGAGGCAAATTGCTCTCTATCATCGTCATAGCTATCGGTATCGCAGCCTGCTGACAGTGCCAGGGCGGCTAGCAAAAAGACACACATATAATTTTTCACTAGCGGCTTTTTCATTTTTCTTCTCACGCTTGGTTGTGGGATTTCGATAAACCTTACCCCGTTGAATGAGAAATTCAAGCGAAAGCGCCTACCCGAGGCTTGCTTATTTGCCCACCCGTACCATGGGGTTAGACTAAATGGCCAACTGCTCGAGTTGTGCGCAAATGCGCTTATGCAGCTTGGGCACTGCGTCGGCGGCAAAGGTAAGCAACATCCCCGCCAAGGCGTGTTGCCGGTAGGCAGCTAAATCTATGTAGCCATTTACCCAGTCCTGACGGGGCAGTCGCTGAGCATTAAAGAGCTGCTGAGCAAGCAGCGTGCTGGGAATCTGCCCTTTCAGATAACCTTCATCGAGCGCGCGGACGCATAGCTTATTAGCCACCGTCACCGATTTGGCAAAAACCCCCGCGCTGGTTTGGTGCTCAAACAACCCTAGCCGCTCCCCCCCCATGAAGGCCGCGCGATAAAACACTTCGTCCGAGCGGTACAGCGCCACAATGCGGTCGACAAATGCCTCAGAGGCAGCAAGGGGATCTGCTAGGGTGGGTTGGGCAAGCACTGCGTCGATGTTATCGACCAGCCCCTGAAAAATAGCCACGACCAGGTCGCTTTTTTTGCCAAAGAGATTGTGCACCGTTGGCACCGTCACGCCCGAGCGCAGGGCAACCTGACTGATAGTGAGCGCATCAAAGCCCTCTTGGACAACGAGGTTTCTTGCTTCAGCCAGAATGCGCGCTTTACGGCGCGCCTTGTTCTCTTGGCGGGTTGCATGACCGCGGGCCGTCATGCCGTTACCCGCACGTGTTTAGCCATGGGACTTGACAGCATTTTTTATTAACCATAAAAATAGCGAATTGATAAACAATAATAGGCTTTTAGCCCCGCCGCTAGCAAAGGATTGGCTCATGACGCAAATAGACTACATGGACTCTATTAATGCCTGTGCCGCGCACTACGGCCATGACGCCGACGCCATGCGTGCGTTTTTGATTGCCGGGCACGAGACCGCGATGGCTATGAAAAACCGGGGGCCCATTGTCTTTGATGACGACGGCAACTTGGCCGCTGCTATACGACACGCCTACAGCGAATTTGGCTTTTACGTCTTCACCGACGTTATAAAAGAAGAGGAGCTGTCTGACATTAAAGAAGACTTGGCGGCCATGAAGCAACGCTTCCCCACGGGACCGGGCGAGGCACTGGCCGCTGACGGTTCGCCGGGGCTGGGCACCGACTGCAGCGCGCTTACTCTACTTTGGTCCAAGCCGCTGGGTGACCCGCTGGGCGGCACGGCACTGGCCAACGGGCGCCATGAAGTAAAACTGTACGAACCCCAGGCAGCAGCCGGCGCCCCCGAGTGGGTACCGTTTATCTTACTGGGGTCGCTGCAGTTTTCAGAAGCCTGCCTCAGAGTTTATGGCCACCCACAACTTCTGCGCGTAGCAGAGGCGATTAATGGCAAAGACTTTACCCCCTTTAACGAGGCGCTGTTTATTAAAGAGCCCGGCATTGGCGCGGCGGTATCGTGGCACCAGGACGGTACCACCCATTGGGATAGCCCCCACTTCAACCCCGACATTCATGGGTTTAACTTTATGGCGCAGGTATATGGCAGCACAGCGGTTAACGGCGTGTGGGTGTTACCCGGCAGCCACAAAACGGGCAAGGCAGACATTAAGGCGTTGGTGGAGGCGTCGGGGAGTGAGCGCATAAACGGCACGGTGCCGCTTATTTGTAATGCGGGCGACGTGGTGATATGCAACCGACAGCTGGTGCATGGCTCGTTTGCCAACTCTGGCTTTGAGCCGCGCATTACGGTGAACATGGGTTTTCACCGGCGCAGTTCGGTACTGAATGTAATGGGCGCGGGCACCCACAATGAGGCGCAGATTTTTGATGCCGCGCTGATTGCCAAGCGCTCTGAAGTCATTGGCTACGGCATTGATGCCAGACGGCAGCGGTTTCCCGACGAAACGGCTTACGTGTACCAACCCTTTGCTGAGCAGGGCCTTGAGTATGCGTGGAATGCCACCGCAAAAGCCGCGCTGCACGACTACAATACGCGAGATCTCAGTATTTAGGTGCGCAGAGCTAAGAATCTGCGCGCATACGCATGCTTAGGGCGTTTTTAGCGCCCGGCCAGAGCAACCATGCAACGACCATCCCTAGCACGACCCCAGCGCAATCGGCGGCCATGTCACCCCACGTGCCCGTGCGTCCCGGCACCCAGAGCTGCAGGGCCTCGGTTACCACCCCCATTAAAACCAGTGCACCAGCAGGTCTGGCCATGGGTGTGTAGGGCCAACTCAAGCGACACGCAAACGCGAGGACGGCGAACATAGCCGCATGACCCAACTTGTCGCTGTGGACGAAGGCCACACCGATGGTTGGCTGCCAAGACAGATACACTGCGAGCCAAGTTTTTACCGAAGCCATGGCCGAAGCGGGTAACAACAGCAGGAGTGTGCTTACGGCCACCAACCCCAGCGAGAGGCGTTGACGCCACACTAAGTGTTGCGCTTGCTGCACACGGTGGCGTACCACGTCTGTCAAAGGTACACCGCCCCAGTAAAACCGGCGCAGCGACATCGCCTTTTTAAGGCGCGCGGTCGCCTGCCTAACAATAACGTTTAGTGGCGTTTTACCCCACGCCAGACGACGCCACCAGGGGCGCTTACCCGCCGGAGTATTGGCATGAGATCTAGCTTGACGCGGCATAGAGCGAGACGATCAACTCACGAATCAAAAAACAGTCTTTGAGTGTAGCCCATGCTGGGGCATCTTGTTGAACGTAGCAGCCTAACCAAGAACCGCTAACCTCCCACCAAAACCAGTGAGGCAGTCTTATATCTCGCAGGGCTCACGCACGCTACTCTAAAAAATCCGCTCTTAACTTGGCGATATCACTGTCGTTCAAGCCCAAACCCAATTTCAGATAGCCCTCGGGTCCGCCCCATGTTGCGTCTAACTCATCAAGCGCAATCTCAATTAGGGGCACACCGTCGGGGGTAATCAACGGATTGGGACGGTCAGACTTACCCTGCCCCGCATAAGCCAACATCATCTTTGCAAAGAAATTGCCATTTTCAGCGGCCGCTTTTATGTCGACATTTCCGCGCTCAACTGCCGGGCGCCGAAAATCGGTTGATAGTAAGTAGTCCTCTACCACCATCTGTCGAGGCACCCCCAAGGTGCGTAACACCAAGGCACTGGTAAAGCCTGTTCGATCTTGTCCCGCTGAGCAATTAACAGCAACCGGCACTTCACCGGCCAATAAAGTCTGAAAATAGAGCTTTAATTGCGGAATAAGCAGCTCGGGTAAGCGGCGATAAAAATGCCCACCATCAGATGCATGCTTGCGCGCGTTAGGGCCCGACAGTTCGCCCATCATGTCTTCCATCTGGTAATCGTGAGCGATTAGCGTCACGCCACTGTCTGCGCCCACCCAGGTGTTTGGGTAGAGCTTGCGCTCTTCTAGCGAACGCAAATCTACAACGCGCTTAAAGCCAAACTGGGCAAGGTAGGCTTTGTCGGCATCTGTGAGCGACACCATTGCACCCGAGCGAAATAACACGCCGCGTTTAACACGCTGGCCCATCTCAGTTACGTAGCCACCCATATCACGAAAGTTGGAACCACCTTCCAAAGGCAGTAGACGCCGATAGCTGCGCTCAAGCGCTGAGTTTGCGTACGCGGTGGCATGGGCCGTGATGGTAATGAGTGGAGTGCTCAAGCTGATCACTAGGGCAATTAACGTCGCTCGTACCCAACTGGCTTTTACATTAACGTTCATGGCACTGTTCCTCATCACGCAAAAGGGGCTTACGAAGCAAAAGGCGCTTTTCGACGCAAGCAAGGCTCATCATAAAATCGATTGCGCAAGGATGTCTTCATCAAATGGCTATTAATCATATCGTTAACAGCGCGCAAACTCTTAGAGAGCATCGCTTTAGCTTGGTCAGTCAAACGAGTATGCACAGCCATCCTATTACACACCCCCGACCTCCCCTCTCTCGGCCATTTTTTAGACAATCGATTGCTGTGTACAACGCCTTCATACTTCTTATACTTCACTTCAATAAAAAACTATCGAAATGAAAATTTCCGCCAAACACAGGCAGCCTCAGCAGTGTGATGGCAAGGTTTTATCGAATTCAAACCCTGTGCAGTTAAAGAACACGGTGGCTAAAGGAGAAAAGATAATAATGAAGCGATTGTGCCTTGTTGTTTCTGCAGCGGTTTGGTTAATTTTTTCTGGTTCTGCCTTGGCTACCTCAACAGAATTTCTTTACGGATTCGTGGGTGAGCAACCGGAGAGCACACCCTACGTTATCGAGAATGGCGCAACACTGCGCTCTGGCCAGACCTTTAAGCTCAATTTTCAGTTCACCACCGGCAACTGGTTTTATGTTGCACACCTTTCTGGCGACGGCAATTACGCTCTTTTGTATGGTTCTAGCACCGGTGCTTATGGCAAAAATCAGTTTAGCTTTGATACCCTGGAAGAACTCACGCTAGACCAGAGCACGGGCGAAGAAATCTTTACGCTCATTGCCAGCGAAGAGCGACTTGAGGCCCTTGAGAGCCTTTTTGAGCAATATGGAGAAGCAAGCGCCGCAAGTAAAAGACGCTTTGGCAAACGAATCGCCAGTGCTCTTGCAGATCTGCACAAATTGCTTGAGGAACCTGAGGCCGCAGAGCTTGTGCAACGGCTTGATGCGCCAATCATGGGCGGAGTGGCCTTTCGCAGCGTCGCCACCGATGAAGCAATACAGCATAGCCTTATCCATAAGGCCACCGGTGATCGCATCGCTGAAGCTACCTTTGTCATTAAACATCAGTAAGCCATTTTGAAACCGACCACCTTTTCGTTAAAGACGCTATTGGTTGGCAACGCGCTCGTTGCAGCCGTGACGCTCTTGGTGGTTCTCCTGGTGCCCGAGGTACTCGAAGATTTTGAACTTAAGCTCATCGACAGCCGCTTTGATGCGCGGCAATCCATGGGCATGGCGCCAGCATTTTCAGACAACATTGTTCATATCAACATTGACAACTTTGCCAAGACAAAATCGGGCCAGCCCATCTGGGAGAAAACGCGCTACGCAGCACTGATTGAAAAAATTACCGCCGCCAGACCCAGGGCCATTGCGATTGACATTATGTTTGTGGATTGGGCCGATCAACAAGGCAATGACGCGCTGGTGGAGGCTGCAGTTAACGCGGGCAATCTGGTTAGCCCCTTTCTATTTGATGACGCGCGCGGTGCTGCCAGCGCCCCAGACGCTTTGGCGCTGCATATTAACCCAACGCTCGACCCCGGCGTGGCACCAAGTGTAAATGGTGTTTTGGCCACACCTTTTGCAGCACTCATGGAGCAATCGGCCGGTCTTGGCTTTGTAAATCTCAGACCGGACGCCGACGGCGTGATTCGCCGTCTGCCGTTATTGGTTGAACTTCACGGTCACCTAGCACCCTCTTTTTTCCTGCAAGCGCTTGCTATTCAGCTCGACTACGACCTTGAAAATATCCAAGTGCTGAGTGCGTCAACATTAATCCTCAGAGATTTTCCGCTTGAGAATGAGGCTAGCCCGCAAGACCTTGCTATTCCTCTTGATGGACAGGGCAACCTCATTGTCAATTATGCCGGCCCGTTTGAGATTCAGGTGTACCCCAATTCCTTCAGCGCCTGGAGTCTGATGACACAGAGCGTAACCCCGGACTTTACCGACTCACTGGTTTTTCTGGCAGATACCTCGGCGCAGGAAGGGCAATACGGCGATGTGAGCCCCACTCCGGTTGGTGCGCTTTTCCCGCGCGCCTATATTTGGTCGAACGCTGCAAATACGCTGTTGACTGGCACACTTATCCGGCCAATATTCTCAAACGGTTTTGTGATTGGGGCGGTGCTTCTGCTTGGGGCGTTGATTGTTATAGCCGCTTGGCGACTTGATACGCTGTGGTTCAGTGTAAGCGCCGTCGGCATTCTGGCGATGTATGTCGTTAGCGCCTACGCCGCTTTTGCTTTTGGCGGAGTCTTACTCAGTCTCTTGCCCGTTCTTATTCCGCTCATACTGATCTACCTGTTCTCTAGCATTTACCGGTATTCGCAGCTGGAGCGCTACAAGGGTGTGCTAGAGGGCAGCCTAAAAAGTTACCTGTCGCCCCAACTCATGGACAAGATTCGCGGCAACCCAGACATCCTCAAACTGGGAGGCGAACGCAAACGCATCACCGTATTGTTTAGTGACATTGTCGATTTCACTGCTTTTTCGGATAGCGCCGATCCGCAAGAGGTACAAGAAGTTCTGGAAACCTACTTCGCCTCCAGCACCGCCACTATCTTCGACCACGACGGCGTGGTCGATAAATACATGGGTGACGGCATCCTGGCTTTTTTTGAAAACGATGGTGAAAGCATAACCAGTGCCTCACGAGCGGTAAGCTGCGCCGTCGAGATGCAGCGACGCGCGCACGCGTTGGATGACAAAAACCGTACTCAGAATCGTCGACCTTTTGCCATCCGAATCGGACTCGCCACCGGCTATGCCAAAGTTGGCAACATTGGTCCCGTTGAGAAAATCGATTACACCGTGATTGGAAGCGTCGTCAATCTTGCCTCAAGACTGCAGGGCATCGGCGAACCAAAAACAATTGTCATCGACAATGACACCTACTTTTTTGTAAAAGAAACCCATACAACGCAACCCCTTGGAGCACAAACGCTCAAAGGCTTTGCGAGACCCATCGACGCGTTTCTGGTTCACTCCCCCTCAGCCTGATTACGCAAGACCACACTACCGCCATAAAACACGCCCCCGTAAACGAACCCCGCTTGGCTGAGACGGAACCCAGCTAAACGGGTGAACTGCGTGAAGCTGCACGCAATAACACCCGCGCTTTTGATATCAGTGCCCTATTGCACGTTAACCGTCATTTGAGTGAGGTCTGCCGCCGATGATGAACGCCCCACAAACACCGTAAATTCACCCGTTACCCGCTCAAACGCTTGCGCCGTTACGTTGTAGACACTCAAGGGGTGATGGGAGGCCATACTATCAATCGCTAAACTCAGCTCGGTGGAAGCACCGGGCGCGAGCTCTACTTTTTCAAATGCCACCAACCGTTTGGGTGGTTGACCCGCGGCAGGTACCCCTACATACACCTGTACCACCTCAGATCCAGCCCGCTCGCCGGTGTTGGTTACCGTGACACTGGCCGTCAACTTACCGTCGGCGTACGCTGCACTTACGTCGCTCAAGTCAAACGTGGTGTAAGACAACCCATGGCCAAACGGAAACGCCACACAGGGATTGCGACCATTTACGTCCTCAGCACATTCGCCACTGACGTTGGCGTCGTACCACCGATAGCCAATATTCAAGCCCTCCTCGTAGACAACCGAGGCTTTGCCGTTGTCCCCGCCGGGAAAGATTGACGATCCGACATTGTCATCGTCGACACTTTCAACACCCGGGTACGCTAAGGGGTTATCGGCTAGTGCATCGAGAAACCCCCGGCCATCCACCGGGTAGGTAACAGGTGATTTGCCCGATGGATTGACGTTGCCAAACAGTAGGTCAGCCACAATATTGCCGTCTTCCTGCCCAGGAAACCAAACTTCTAAAATGGCAGGCCCTGCTTCTCCAAGTATCCACGGAGCGGCAGGAATTGCGACGCCAGCGTTGTCCTTAAGGACTAATACGGTTTTTGCCGGCATGTTGGGAGCTGCCGTCATAATAGCCTCAATCATGGCTACCGTTTGGCTATTGCGCCCGGGATTTAATTGGCTCTCGTCCTTGTGCGAGACGCTGCTGACACGATTGGGCATGGCGGCATACCAATCTAAATCGTCACCAATGACGACAGGTGATCCAACGCCGCGCTCGTCGTTAAACGTGGCGCGATCTGCCCCCTCCTCTGCAATGGTGCCAGCCATAATCACCACCGCGTCGGCATGGCTGGCTGCCTCAATGGCAGCCGCTATGTCACTGTTATCATCTGCAACCAACACCAACGCCACTGACGCATCGGTATTGCCCGCGGCTATTAATGCTTGCTGAATTCCCTCTACGGGCGACACTGTATAGTGTGGTACGACATCTGAGCTTCCGCCTCCGGCGCCCATGGGCTTGCCCACAACCACGCCGCCCGCAACCGCCTGCTGGGCATACACCTGGGTTGCCTTGCCAATAACAACTACCCGCTTTATGTCCGAACTAAATGGCAAGGCGCCGTTGTTTTGCAGTAGCACCGCGGCACGTGTGCCAATGTCTCTCGCTGCCGCACCACCGCTTTCAATATCGATAGGTGTCTGCACCAAAGGTCGCTCAAACAAACCCAGTCGGAACATTTGCACATACCTGCGGCGCAACGCTTGGTCTATATCGGCCTCGGTTAACTCGCCCGACTCCAGGGCAGCACGCAATAGCTCTGGTGCCCATTGTAGGGGCATTGGCATCAGGTGATCCAAGCCAGCCTTCATTGACGCGACGGTACTTTTAGCAGCAAAAAAGTCAGACTGCACATAGCCCTTAAAGCCCCAGTCGTCGCGCAATACCTTGGTGAGCAGCCACGCATTTTCACAAGCCTGCGCCCCATTGAGGTCGTTATAGGAGCACATCAGCGACGCCACATCGCCGTCTTTCACCGCCATTTCAAAGGGCAGTAAATAGAGCTCTCTGAGTACTTGCTCATCCACACGCTGCGCAAGATTAAACCGATTGGTTTCTTGCTCGTTAGCCGCGAAGTGCTTTGCCATGGCGATCACGCCCTCGGACTGGATGCGTTTGATCTCGGTCACCGCCATCAGGCCTGACAGGTAGGGGTCTTCGCCGCCATACTCAAAGTTGCGACCCAGTATAGGAAGTCGGGCCAGATTGACACCCGGGGCTTCAAATACCTGAAGTGCCAGCGCGTTGGCCTCTGCGGCGATAATTTGCCCAAACCGATCTGCAACGTCGGTATCAAAAGAGGCTGCTATGGCCATGGCCGATGGTAACGCTGTGGCTTTTGCCGATGACTCATGCGTGTAGGGGGTGAAGCGTGGCATATCCGGCACAAATAAGGCAGCATCAACACAGTCGTTCTGACCAATGCCTACCGGACCATTGGTGATACGCAGCGTGGGTATACCCAACGCCGCAATTCCTCGGACATGGCGTGCACCCAGACACTCCGGCAACTCCGGCACGATCTCTGGCACATTGCCCACCAACTGCTGAAACTTTTGCTCAAGCGCAAGTGCTGCCAATAATTGCTCGGCGCGCTGCTCCGGTGGTAGCTCTACCTGCATCCAGGGGCGCGTTGAATCAGGAGAAGGCGAAGAGGACTGCCCGCAGGCTGCCACGCCCACAGCGATACCTAAGATGATTATTAATTGGCGAATAACGTAGTCTGCTGCATTCATGGTGTGGCACCCGATTGTTTAATTTTCCGTAGCTTATCGCCTGCGCAGTGTGTTCATTGCACACCCGCCACTAATCACTCGCCCACGCGCTAACGCGGAATCTTTACGAGCCCAATGCGGTTACTGCTGCTTTGATGAATGAGCAGGTTCTTATCGGCTGTCACCCACACATGGCGAACGATGCCGATCCCGGATGGAATGGCCCAGCTTTGAAAAGTCTCGGTGGCCGGATCAAAACGCACTAACGCATCGGGTCGCATACCCGACTCGTTGTACCAAACCACGTCGTCAATGACCGCAATGGCGTAGGGGTGCGAGGAAGGCCCGCTAGGGGAGTCCCATTGCGTCACCGCCCCC
>Ga0181571_10003035_pt1 | contig 12561 bp, 11 predicted proteins | sample 101ome_17_FD_132440 | JGI IMG/M metagenome (GOLD analysis project Ga0181571, IMG submission 132440) | Coastal salt marsh microbial communities from the Groves Creek Marsh, Skidaway Island, Georgia - 101407AT metaG (megahit assembly) | ecosystem: Environmental > Aquatic > Marine > Intertidal...
AAAAGATGAGCTAAATAAGGTCGTCACGATTGTGGGTTGGGGATACTTTGGTATCGGCACTCTGGGTCGGCAGTATGCCGATGGTCGGATGCGATACGCTACTAATCGAATTAGTCAGTCAGGACGATATCTGCGCTACAGATTCGACGATCCTCGCGAGGCAGCATCTGCGAGCCTTCCGACGGAAGGCATGCTCGGGTTGGGAGACAGCGGTGGTCCTGCATTAATTACTACAGCATCTGGATTGCGTTTGGCGGGTGTTGCCGTAGGCCAGCTTCTAAACGTTGGCTATGATGAAGAAACACAAGGACGGTACGGAGCTATCGCTATCTATGAGCGGATCTCGTCTCATATTACCTGGATTGAATTTGTAATTAATAGCTCTGAATGATCTTTAAATTGCATTAATGGGCGGTATGGAAACCCGGCATAACTCGATTTAACCAATGTTGCATTGGTTATGATCGCCGGCTATGAAACGGTCTGTGCGTCCTGTAATTCTATAAGCGATCAAACCAACCCACTCGTGCGCCGCCTCCTCCAGCAAACGTAAATTTTTGCTGAAGTCTAAGCTTAGTCTCAAAAGGTTATTCCGATTAGAGCGGTGATCGACCGGATACGGAATCACCGGCCAGTTTGCTTGACAGAACACCCCGACGGCCCTTGGCATGTGGAATGCTGATGTTACTAATATCCAGTCTTGATCTGGCTGCGGGTTCAACAAAACTTTGCTATTTATCACGTTTTCTTCTGTATTCCGTGATTCACTCTCAAAAAGAATAGCTCTCTCGCCCAAAGATAGCTCTTCAAAAAGAAACCCAACATAGTCAGCTTCCCTGGAGCTCTGTTCTGAGATTAAGTCGCTGCCGCCAGTGAATATTAACTGAGAGTCTGGATACAAGTTTGCCATGTACAAAAGTGTTGTGATGCGCTCTGCTGCTTCACCAATCTCGGTTTGTCCCCATGCCTCAGACATAACAGGATTCACTGCGCCACCCAAAACGATAATGCCTGTGGGGGATATTGGAAGGGCAGGATTGGCCGAGAATCGATTCTCCAGTGGCGCGAGTAGCCATTCCCCTACCGGTAATGTGCAGGTGATGAGCATAAGAAAGACAACGGAGGAGAGAAACGAGCGGGAGAGCTTAAGCCAGCCGAAAACCAGGCAAATCCATGCAAATATCGTAAGCAAGGTAAGGGCATTACCTGGTGAGAATAGAAGCCACCCAAATTTGGAGCCAATAAAAAAAGGATTGTCCATAGACATCTAGATCGACCCGATGGTCACTAAAATGAGAATTTTTGTGGTTTTCTAAAGACGTAATCTTTTCTGCTTATTCTAATTAGACACAGCGTTCGAATTTGCTACTATCAGTTAATTATAAGGATTAATGTGACAGTTCTGGCGCATGATTTGTTAGTTTTATCGAGAAACAGGAGTAAACAATTATGTCTATTCAAGTAGGGGACGCCGTCCCGGCTACTACCTTCAAAATGATGACTGAAGATGGCCCCAAAGATATATCATCTGCTGAAGTATTTGATGGTAAGAAAGTAGTTTTCTTCGCGGTCCCAGGAGCTTTTACGCCGGGCTGCTCAGTGACTCATTTACCGGGATTTGTCGTTCAGTCTGATGCCATCAAGGCAAAGGGCGCTGATACTATTGCCTGTATGGCCGTGAATGATGCCTTCGTGATGGGTAGTTGGAGCAAGGCTCAGAATGCTGAGGAAATTCTGATGTTGGCGGATGGTAACGGAGAGTTTACTCGCGCAATTGGACTGGAAATGGATGGAACCGGATTTGGTATGGGTATGCGCTGCAGAAGATTCGGCATGATCGTTGAAGATGGCGTTGTGACTTATCTTGGCGTGGAAGCGCCGGGCGAGATCAAGGTCAGCTCGGCGGAAGCAATGCTTGGACAACTGTGACTTGCTGAAGGTCTGAACTGAGTCGATTTCCAAATAGAATAAAACCAAAGGAGCGGTTCTTATGATAACTCAATCGCTTGACTATTCAGACGGTGATACCAAACTGGAAGCCTACGTGGCTTTCGAAGCGGCTGAAATGCAAAAGCCGCTCGTGTTGATTGCTCATGACTGGACCGGGCGGCGTGAGTTTGCCTGTCAGGCAGCAGAGCGTATAGCCGCGATGGGTTATGTGGGTCTTGCTCTTGATATGTATGGCAAGGGGGTTTTCGGCGCAGACGGGGATACTGACGGCAATGCGGCGTTGATGGGCCCGTTCGCTGCAGATCGGAGCTTACTGCGACAACGGATACGGGCAGCTCTGGTAGCAGGACGCAATATCCCGCAGGTAGACCCAACGCGAGTCGCGGCAATTGGATACTGTTTTGGTGGCATGTGTGTGCTTGAACTGGCGAGATCTGGTGCGGACGTTCTCGGTGTCGTGTCCATCCATGGCATTCTCGCAGCCGGTGAGGCTTTAAACGAGGACATCAAGGCAAAGGTGCTTTGTCTGCACGGTCATGATGACCCGATGGTGCCCCCAGAACAGGTCATGGCATTCGAGACCGAAATGACTGAAGCTGGCGCGGACTGGCAGGTGCATGTCTACGGAAACACAATGCATGCTTTCACTAATCCGGCTGCCAATAATCCAGAGTTCGGTACAGTCTTCAGCCTGACGGCTGAACAGCGCAGCTATCAATCTCTGGAAAATTTCCTAGCAGAGCTATTCTGATCTAGCGCCTCATGGCTTCCAGTGACGCCAGGACGACAGATGACTTCATCAGCAACTGACTCTCCCTCAAGTCAAAACACCGTACCTGCACGCAGCAGGGTGGGGCTGTGGTTAGGGCCAATGGCCTTTTTCCTGATGCTTGCCTTCGTTGAACTTGATCCCGCCAATCCTCTAGTTACCCGGATGGCAGCGGTCATTCTTTGGATGGCGATCTGGTGGATGACAGAGGCGATTCCACTAGCGGCGACTGCGCTGCTGCCAATCCCGTTGTTTCCATTCCTGGGCATTATGCGTGGTAGAGAAGTTGGCGCGGGTAGTCGGATAGATCTCGATGCCGCGTCTGTTCAGGAAGGTTTTTCTGTTCGTGATTTTGACGTGATTTTTCCAAACGTCGCGAATCAGTATATGGACTGGATCATTCTACTTTTTATGGGTGGCTTCATCATTGCCGTGGCAGTTGAAAAATGGAATTTGCACAAACGAATCGCGCTCAACATTCTTAGAGTTGTTGGCGGACAGCCCCATCGGCTGGTGCTGGGGTTTATGTTGGCTACTGGATTTCTATCTATGTGGTTGTCGAATACGGCGACAGCTTTGATGATGATGCCGATGGGTATGTCCCTAATTTTGCTGTATGAAGAGCTCAATGCAGGGCTTGCGGAACAGGGTCAAATGATAGACAGGCGGGCAGAGAACTTTTCTCTCACCTTGCTGCTTGGTATTGCCTATTCCGCGTCAATTGGCGGCTTTGCGACTTTAATCGGCACGCCGCCGAATGGCGTGTTGGTAACACAGCTGCCGCAACTTTTCCCTGAAGCGCCGGATCTGACGTTTTCAACTTGGATGATTTTTGCGCTTCCGATGAGTGCGGTTTATATGATACTTGCGTGGCTCTTACTGACCCGATTTGTTTATCCGTTGCCGCCTACGACGCCTTTCAGTGGTCGGGATTTTATCCAGAACGAACTGCGTAAATTGGGCCCTATGTCAATTGAGGAAAGGCGTGTGTTGGCAGTATTCGTGTCTTTTGCGCTTTTGCTAATGACTCGAAAGGAACGATTATTTGGCGCTGACGTGGATATTTTTGGCTGGAGCTATTATCTCGATAATTTGCTGAGATCGGCAGGGAGTTCACCGGTAGGCTATATGATTGACGACGGCACCGTATCAATTGGGATGGCCCTGACTCTATTCATGATCCCAGCCGGCAAAGCGATCGGTGGAAAACTACTTAGCTGGGACGATGCCAAGAAAATTCCCTGGGGCATCCTCCTGCTGTTTGGCGGCGGGCTGGCCATTGCGAAAGGATTCACGACTTCTGGACTATCCGACTACATCGCTTCACAGCTTCAGATTTGGCTGGGCGATGCGAGTCCGTTTGTGATTGTAGTGAGCACCGTTGGGATCATTACTGGTCTGACTGAGGTGGCGTCCAATACTGCGACGATTTCACTGTCGCTGCCAATTATGGCGAGTCTCTCCCAGGCTATCGAAGCCCATCCTTTACTGCTGCTGATTCCGACGACCGTCGCAGCCTCCTGTGCTTTCATGCTGCCGGTCTCAACGCCACCTAATGCGATAGTCTATGGATCTGGCCGCATCCCTATCATGAAGATGGTTATAGCAGGGATATGGCTCGACATCCTTTCTATTGTGCTACTGACAGGGTTTGTCTATACCCTTGGTCATCTGGCCTTTGGGGTGCTAGATGGCTTTCCGCTGTGGGCAGCGCCTTAGATCAATTTGGCCTTAGTTCCTGGGGGCTTCTAAACTTAATTGATTAGGGTCGCAATGGTTTTGGCCACGCACGTAAATCCTGTGCCGATGGCAAACAGTAATTACGAAACGACGCGACCTTAATCATAGTATGGGTCACAGGAACGAACGTTGCGCTTTATCCTTCGCATTATTCGCTATCAAATATGGCTGGCCAGGTGGTAAAGAATAGCCGCTGTCGCGCCCCAAATCCGATATTCTCTATAGTGAACTTCTAGCACGGCGCGCTCGGCATTTTGATAAGCAACCGCGGAACGCTTGTAAGCCTTTGGGTCCAACAGCAAGCTGAGTGGTGCATGGAAAATAGCTTCGACTTCTGTGGGGTTTGCAAGATATTCTAGGTCGTTATCGATAATGCCAACCACCGGCGTAACTCGGTAGCCTGAAGGCAATGCTATGTCACTGATGCACCCGATGACCTCCACATTATTTGGATGCACACCGATCTCCTCCTGAGTCTCTCGAAGCGCAGTGGCTACTGGGTCCTTGTCTTGCTTTTCAGTAGTACCACCCGGAAAGCTTATTTGACCGGGGTGACTATTGAGGTCTGCTGAACGTACAGTCAAGATGACATAGCTTTCAGCGTCAGCGTTGAGGCGTGTAACGGGAATTAGAACCGCAGCCGATCGATACTGCCTCAATTCATTCTCGGCAAGTGCATTTACCATGCGGTCAGGATGCCGAATCCGGTCTTGCAGCTTGTTGTCTTTGCTTTTAACGAAGCTGATTAAGTCTTGAAAGTGCCGAGCTGAAGAAGTATTTGACATAGCTTGAGAATTTCTCGTGTATTCGCGAAACAAAAATGCCGGCGTTAGCCGGCATTTTTTTATTCCTTGAATTCGGGCGAATCGCAGGTCTGACCTACAGAAAATCCCATTCAACCGCGACATAGGCCCGTCTTTCCTGTCCGGGAAAATAGCGATCGCCTGAAAATCTCGTCCAATCAGCTCTTTCAGCATACAGCCTATCAGTAATGTTAAGAACATTCAGGGAAATGGCTACATCATCGCTTAATTGATACTGGCCTCTGAGATTAAGTAAATCATGGCCCTCGTAGTCTGCTGTATTTTCCGGGTTTGTGTAATATTCACCCATGTTAGCCCATTCAAGCTCTAGCGTGCTGTTTGAAACTGGCTGCCATACTAGGCGCAGATTGCCGAATGTGTTGGGAGCGCTGTCGATATCATGACCTTTTATGTCAATGCCACCAGACACAATAGAATTCTCATAAGTGTGTTTGGCAAAATTAATCACGCCACGAATTGACAACGTATCAGATAGGGAATAACCACCACTTACTTCGATTCCTTGGTGACTCGTGTCGCTACCGTTGAGATTTTCACGGTTGCTATTCGTAATGATGCCGTTGTCTTTATTCATGCGGTACAAACTCACCGAATAGTCCCAGTCTTCGCCTGCACCATTTACCGCGATCTCATAGCTATCCAGTTCGACTGAATCTAAGTCGGCTACTGATTGATTGTTTTGTAGTCGATAAAGCTCGGTTGCCTGGGGCGCCCGGAATCCTCTCTGAATACGAACCTGCAAGTTTGCATAGTCGCTAAGCGGGTATGCTAAGCCTAATTTTGGAGATAAGTTCGTAAAATTGTCGTCTCGGTCGCTTGGACGATTGTAACGACAGCCGAATCGGCATGCGACACCAAACTCGTCAGTCCGGCCATCGATCATCATATTATTGTAGTCGTAACTGACGTCCTCGAGTCGTAAGCCTAGAGAGAGTTGCCATCCACTTGCGAATGTTTGTTCATAGTTCGCAAATGCAGCAAATTGCCGAGCATCGACCTCGAAATCATAGTGCTTTCCTTGCGGAATAGAATTTCGCAAGAAGAATGAACCTTCGGTTGCATTTGCCTGGAATTGCAACAAAGACGCGCTGGTATCTTCAAAGTCAAAACCTACAGATAGCTCAGCGCCATTATTAAGAGTTCGGTAACCCGCGCTCTGTATTCCAAAGGTTTGATGTTGAAAGTCTTCAACTGGTTTGCCTGGCAAGAAGTGCTGCATAAAGTTCATGTTCACTTCCCGCCAGTAGGGAGTGATATTCAGGGACCAGTTTGCAGTATCTGCTGAGAACGTGGTCCACACCCTGTGGTTTTTGCTATCACGATGCGCCTCAGGATTTGGATTTGCTTTTCGAGCGACTGCATCCTTGTAACTGTTGCTACCAACGATGTAGCCACCTGTTTCTTGATTCAAATTTATGGCAGTTAGGCCACCATCAAGACTAACGCCATTGTCCATGTTGTATGTGTATAACCAAGAAGCTTTTTGTTGATCGACACCAGAATCGGCCTGATAGCCGTCTTCATTCATACCATTGATCAAGAGAATATGACTGAAATCGCCATGTTGACTCCCAAGCTTCGCATTTGCTCTATAGGTCCCTCGAGGTCCTGATTCTAATCTGATTGAACCCGCTTCCCCAGGTTTTGGTAAAACAACGTTTATTAACCCATGCATGGCGTTCGATCCCCAAAAAGCACTTCCAGGGCCTCTGACTACCTCGATTCGATCAGCGCTTTCTGAATGAGTGTCGAACATTTCATTTACGTTACAAAATCCATTTGACCGGACTGGAATGCCGTTCTCTGCTACAAGAAAAGCTCCGCATGCGCCTGCACCTGTGTAAACAGGCGAGCGGATAGCAGCTAAACTTTCCTGGCCGTTATTGCGATGAATATTGACGCCAGGTAGACGATTCAGCGCTTGCTGATAGTGTATCTGGGAGATTTGCCTCAGCTCTTCGGCGCCGATGACTGAGACGGCAGCATTTACGTCACCGAGTCCTTCAGAGCGACGGCTGCGTGATGTGATCTGGACTTCCTCTATGAAACTGGCACCCGCTGAGGTTTGCGCGATTGTGGGTAATGCCATGACTCCTATTGCTGCGGTAATACTTACGGCAAGAATCTTGCGAATCATTTCCTTTGCTCTCCATTTAATAGTCACATGTGTTGATTTTTCGCGTTTTCACCAAGATTGGTTCAAGTGTGACCATAGTCGCGTGGTCTTTGAACGTTCGCGTACCGGGAGGCACTATTAAGTCGTTAAGTCTCGGTGTCAATGAAACGTCTGATTATTTTTTATAATTAGGCTAACACAAATTAAATCCTGAATCAGCCGTGCGGAGCTTTTGCACCACTTTTGCGGACAACGTAAACTAACACATGGGATCCGCAGAAACATGACCTTGCTTCATAGATAATATTGCACCAATAATGTGCAGTTTTCGATTTGTTAACGAGTCTGGCGGGAGGAAAATTTATGCGAACACGAATTACCGACATGCTAGGCATTCGTCATCCCATTGTTCAAGGTGGCATGCAGTGGGTCGGACTGGCTGAGATGGCATCGGCAGTTTCTAACGCTGGTGGACTAGGTATTCTAACCGGGCTCACGCAGCCCTCTCCTGAGGCCCTGCAAAAGGAAATCGATCGCTGTCGTGATATGACGGATCAGCCGTTTGCTGTGAATCTGACCATTCTGCCGACGATCAAGCCTGTGCCCTACACAGAGTATGCGCAGGCGATTGTCGACTCAGGCATTAAGATCGTTGAAACTGCGGGTCGTAATCCAGAACCCTTTCTTCCTCTGTTCAAGTCCGCCGAAATCAAGGTGATCCACAAATGCACCTCTATCCGGCATTCACTGAAGGCAGAGCGAATTGGCTGTGATGCGGTCAGTGTGGATGGATTTGAGTGCGCAGGCCATCCCGGTGAAGATGATGTGACCAATCTTATCCTGCTGCCGCTGGCGGCGAAGCGACTGCAAATCCCTTTTATCGCCTCAGGCGGGTTCGGTGATGGCCGAGGTCTGGCCGCAGCGCTGGCCATGGGCGCCGATGGCATCAATATGGGAACGCGTTTTATGGTGACCAAGGAAGCGCCGATCCATGAGGACGTGAAACAAGCCATGGTAAATGCCAATGAACTCGATACGGCACTGATCTATCGCAGTCTGACCAACACGGCGAGAGTATTTAGAAACAGTGTTGCAGAACAGGTGCTTGACATTGAGGCGCGGCCCGGCGCGACAAAATTTGAAGATATCCAGCCGTTGGTACAGGGTATAAAAGGTAAAGAGCTTTTCGAGCAGGGTGATCTGAATCGGGGGATCTGGTCTGCGGGGATGGTGGTTGGCCTGATTGATGACATACCTAGCTGTGAAGAGCTGGTCGCGCGGATTGTCGCTGATGCAGAGGCGATAATCAGTGAGCGTCTCACAGGTGTGATGCAGGCCTAGCAAGAACTTACTAGAAAACAGCAAGGGAATACTTCATGGAAATCAGGGAGAAGGTTGTTGTAGTGACCGGTGCCGCCAGTGGAATCGGACGCGCATTATGTGAACGTTTCGCGAAAGAGGGAGCAAAGGCGGTGGTCGTTTCCGATATCGATGCGGTGGGTATGGCGGAAACGCTTGCTGCTCTGGGAGATGAGACAGAGGGAATGGTCGTGCCTTGTGATGTGGGTAATGAGCAGTCGGTAAACGCGCTGGTACAGGAGGCGCTCAAACGATTTGGTCAGATTGATCTATTCTGCGCAAATGCGGGAATTTTTACCGCCGGCGGAGAAGAGGTGGCCATCGAGGCCTGGCAGAAAATCTGGGATGTTAACGTCATGTCCCACGTCTTCGCGGCTCGCGCGGTACTGCCCAGCATGTTAGAGCGAGGTGAGGGTTACCTGCTGAACACATCCTCTGCTGCTGGATTGCTCAGCCAAGTAGGTTCTGCACCCTATTCTGTAACAAAACATGCGGCGATCGGTTTCGCGGAATGGCTTTCAATCACGTACGGCAAGCGCGGCATCAAAGTCTCAGCTCTCTGTCCGCAGGCCGTCAGAACCGCAATGACCGCGGGTTCAGAAGGTGGTGGAGTTGCGGGGCTTGATGGCATGCTGGAACCTGAACAGCTGGCTGATACTGTGGTTGAAACACTCGCGGAAGAGCGATTTCTGGTGTTGCCTCACCCTGAGGTTCTGATCTATATGCGCCGCAAGACAGAAGACTACGATCGCTGGTTGGGTGGGATGCGGCGTCTGCATGAGCGGTTTCAAGATGCTTACAAGGCTCGCGCTGAACGCGACCTGGAAAAGTAGCTCTGTCAACAAGGTGCGGGGAGCTATGAATGCCATGAGGCGGGTGCCTGATGAATTGAGAACAACGCTTGAGTCAATCATGGCTGTGATTGTCATGACCCTTTTTGCTTGCGGGCTTGGGGCCCACGCTCAGGAGCGAATCGAGCTTGAAGATGGTAGTCAGCTGACGGTGTTCGTCGTTGAGCCAGCAGCAGCGACGGACAAGCTGAATCCCCTTGTCATTCTGATGGGCGGAGGCCCGGGGAATATCTCTATTTCCCGGGACACCTCACAGTGGCTCGGCAGTGAATTTGCCCAGCGAGGATGGTTGGTTGCAGTGCCTGTATCGCCGAATAATCGGGCATTTCGCGGGCGCGCGAACAATCAGAAAATTTTGATGCTGATTGATCAGCTACAGCAGCGTGACGATGTGGCATCCGGCAAAACGCTCCTGGCCGGAATCTCTAATGGTGGCATGTCGGCACTGGAAATTGCCCGTCGCAACCCGGAGAGATTTCTCGGGGTTGCTGCCGTTCCGGCACTGTCGACCTCTGCATTTGATAACAAGCCCCTGGTGGGGTTTCCAGTCTACCTTCGTATCGGCGGTGAAGACCAATTGGGATGGGCTGAGCGCTTTGACGAAACGGTTGCCGCTCTCGAAGAGGCAGGGGTCGACCTGGATGCAGCTATTCTGGACAGTGCGCCGCATATGTTTCGGATGAACTGGGAGTCCCTGGATGCCTGGCTGGCAAAAATCAGGGTCGAAGCAGAGTAATAAAAAACTATTAAGTCATTAACCCGGAGTAGAGAATGAAAAAACTGATTATGAATACCTTCGCTGTCCTTTGCGCGTTCTTCAGCCTGCCAGCTTCGTTGCAAGCGGGCCCGCCGGCCACGGTTGATCAACTGGACTGGATGACCGGTAACTGGGCAGGGCAGTTGGGCCCCAATCAGTTGGAGGAAAACTGGATTGCCACAGAAGGCGCTTCGATCGCTGCCATGGTGCGAATGACGGGAAGCGGTGCGACCAGCATGTTTGAGATGATTACGATCGAAGAAGTCGACGGTTCGCTGATGCTCAATATTCAGCAGTGGGATCCGGGTTTTAAGCCCCGCACCGAATCTCCACAGACAATGGAGCTGGAAGAAATTACCACCAATAGCGTTAAATTTCGAGCTGTGTCCGAAGGTGGTATGTCAACCTTGGGCTACAGCCACCCAGACGCTGAAACCTTTATCATTCATGTGGGACGACCGGATGGTAATGTGCTAGACATCCCTCTGAAGGCCCGCAGCATCTGGTAAAACGCCGAAATCAACCGAAATCGAAATAAAAAAGGGGTCTAGCGCCCCTTTTCATCTCTTACTTGTTAGTGTCGTTGGTTAATTCTCGCATTCGGCACATTTTTCGAGGGTCATTACTCTGCATTATTGAGTAGCTCGACCCAATTTCCGTCCGGATCAGCAACGATAGCGATGGTGATGCCGGTCCGGATTTCTTTTACGGGTACTACCACTTTAACGCCGGCCGCCTCGAGCGAGGCAACCTTGTCTTCAAGGTCTTTTATGTGCAAAGTCCAGTAGCGATATCCGGTTGCTCCGCGAATGCCGCCAGGAGCGGCAGTCAGATCAGGTTTCGGGTCTGTTTCGATGACTTTCACGATACTGTCGCCGGCCTTGAACCGGTGCATAACTCCGCCGCCTGGCATGCCTATTACCGATTCGACTTCGAGGCCCAATTGCTCGCCGTAGAAGGTGAGCATGGCATGGAGGTTGTTCGTGATGATGCCAAGATCAATAGCAGATTTCTGAATACTCATAGTTTGCCCAATTGTGCGTGAACGATTTCAAGCGCTGTACTGAAGATTCTAAGCTGCGCCCATGATGGCCTTGGTTTCAAGGAATTCTTCGAATCCTTCAATACCCCATTCCCGACCGTTGCCAGACTGCTTATAGCCACCGAAAGGTGCGGCAAAGTCAGGGCCGGCTCCGTTAATGTGAACATTACCGGTGCGCAACTTAAGTGCAACCGCCTGCGCATGAGACGCTTCCCCTGAGACATATCCTGACAAACCATAATCGGTATCATTAGCTATTCTGACCGCGTCTTCTTCATCCTGATAGGCGATGATCGACAGCACCGGTCCAAAAATTTCTTCCCGCGCTATGGTCATGTCATTGGTTACGTTCGCAAAAACCGTTGGCTGGACATAATAACCTTCGTCTAATCCTTCAGGTCGGCCAGTTCCCCCAGCGATCAGTTCAGCACCTTCTTCAATGCCCTTCGCTATCAGGCTCTGAATCTTGGTGTATTGCATTTCGCTGACAACCGGACCCAAGCGGGTGGTTTCATCCTGAGGGTCTCCGACAGTGGCTTTGGCTGCGGCGACTTTGGCCACTTCGATTGCCTCCGCCATTCGTGCTGCCGGTACCAACATACGCGTGGGTGCATTGCAGGACTGGCCGCTGTTGCCAAAACAGCCGGCAACGCCGCCGGCAACCGCCTTAGCAAAGTCAGCGACGTCTTCTAGAATGATATTCGCCGATTTGCCACCAAGTTCCTGAGTGACTCGCTTGATTCCATCGGCAGCGGCGCGGGCGACCTCGCGGCCTGCTCTGGTTGATCCGGTAAAAGACACCAGATCGATGTCCGGGTGGGCTGAGATCGCTGAGCCCACAGCGGGTCCGTCGCCATTGACGAGATTGAAGACGCCTGCCGGTAAGCCCGATTCGGCGATCACCTCTGCAAGAATGTAGGCGCTGACCGGTGCGATTTCCGAAGGTTTCAGAACCATAGTGCAACCGGCGGCAATCGCAGGCGCCACTTTGCAGGCAATCTGATTCAGCGGCCAATTCCAGGGGGTAATGAAGCCGCAGACCCCGGCAGGTTCTTTGACGATCTTGGTGCTGCCGCGCGTTTCCTCAAAGTCGAAATTTTCAAGGATTTTCAGCGCGGTCATAAAGTGCCCCATACCACTGCCGACCTGCGCG
>Ga0181571_10003053_pt1 | contig 12528 bp, 10 predicted proteins | sample 101ome_17_FD_132440 | JGI IMG/M metagenome (GOLD analysis project Ga0181571, IMG submission 132440) | Coastal salt marsh microbial communities from the Groves Creek Marsh, Skidaway Island, Georgia - 101407AT metaG (megahit assembly) | ecosystem: Environmental > Aquatic > Marine > Intertidal...
CACTAATACAGCAAGATTATCGAACGTTGACAGGGAAATACGACAAATTAGTGTCTATAGAGATGATCGAGGCGGTGGGTTTTCAATACTTAGATGAATACTTCAAGACCTGCGACCGGTTATTAAAATCCAATGGCATCATGCTATTACAAGCGATTACGATCTCTGATTATTTATATGCAGACTATATCTACACGGTGGATTTTATTCGCAAATACATCTTCCCTGGCGGCTGTCTTACCAGCATGACAGCCATGTTGTCTTCATGTGCCCGTCATACCTCGCTTACCCCCTACCACTCTGAGAGCTTTGCAAGCAGCTATGCCCGCACATTGGATGACTGGCACCAGCGCTTTATGCAGCAACGACAAGAAATATATCGATTGGGTTATAACGACGAATTTATCCGCCTGTGGGAATATTACTTAAAATATTGCCAAGCCGGATTTGAGACACGAATGATCGACGTACAACAACTCATACTAAAGAAGCCTGACAATCGTTTTAGTCATCAACATTAAAGCCAGTCACATTGTCATCAAGCTCAATAAGGCGCTGCACTTCGCACGTAGACGACCTCATCATAAGCTATAGAAAAACATCAAACTCAACTTATTCATCGCTCGCGTAAGTAATCCCTGTGCCCGCCAGTCCACAATAGCCATTGGGGTTTTTTGCCAGATATTGCTGATGATAATCTTCGGCATAATAAAACTTCGGCGCTGACATAATCTCTGTAGTTATCTCGCCCAATCCCATTTGCGTCAATGCTTGCGCAACCACTGATTGTGAAGCCACAGCCTGCTCTTGTTGTTGCTCATCATATGTATAGATACCCGATCGGTATTGAGTGCCACGATCATTCCCCTGTCGCATACCCTGCGTGGGATTATGTGACTCCCAAAAAACTTTGAGTAATTGCTGATAAGAGACTATTTCCGGATCAAACACTATTAAGACGACTTCATTATGTCCTGTGCGACCTGTACATACCTCATCATAACTTGGATTTGGAGTGAGTCCCGCAGCATAGCCCACCGCAGTAGAGTGAACCCCTTCTAAAGTCCAGAATTTTCTCTCCACGCCCCAAAAACATCCCATACCAAACATTGCATGATGCATATTGGAGGGAAACGGCGGCTGCATGGCATTACCCGTCACATAATGCACAGCAGCTACCGGCATTTTCTCAGAGCGACCAGGCAGCGCCTCCTTAGGCGTTGGCAATCTATGTTTAATGCTGACAAATTCCATGCTTTTTTATACTCCTAAAGATTGAGAGTTTGTAAAGTATTGGCAAAAGTGATGTCAGAAATTTGTTGTACTGACATTTGCCTAATCTCAGCAAGCGCTGAACAACAGTAATGCAGATACTCAGGGCTGTTGCGTTCACCTCTGTGTTGCTGAACCGTCATGTCTGGGGAATCTGTTTCGAGCACTATGCTCTCTATCGGCAAATGTTTTGCCAGATGGCGTAAATGAGACGATCTCTCAAAGGTGAGCATACCGCCAAAACCAAACTTGAAATTAGCTTTTAGATAACGTTCTGCTTGTTGCAGACTGCCATTGTACGCATGCACAATTCCGCCAATCACAGGATATTTTCTCAAAGCAACTAACACTTCCTCATGCGCTTTGCGCACGTGTAGTATCACCGGCAAAGCGTGCTCACAAGCTAATGCCAGTTGCGCCTCCAGAAATTCTTTCTGTTTATCACAGCTAAGAGATCGATCATAAAAATCTAGTCCAATCTCGCCCACAGCACAGGGGCGATAATGAGACAAATAATCGGCAAGCTCAGACAAATGTGGACGCTCATGCGCCTGTATAAACATCGGATGCAAACCCAGCGCATAATGCAGCCCTTGATGCTGCTCACATAGCGCAATCAAGTCATCCCAAGTACTTTGTATGACAGCAGGCACAATAAATTTTTCTACATGATTAGCACGCGCAGCTTGCAAGACTTGAATTCTATCTTGTGAAAACTGTTCAAAATCTATGTGGCAATGACTATCAATTAATTTCATCTATTGTGAGAATAATATATGGTGTAAATGTTAGACAACATTCTATCACTCATACACCATGTCAAATGATCAACAACGCCGTTTTCTGGGCGTACAAAAACTTTACGGCAGCAAAGGCTATGAAAATATACAAGCCAGCCATGTGTGTATTGTCGGTATCGGTGGAGTAGGTTCATGGGTAGCCGAATCTCTCGCCCGCACACATATTGGAGAACTCACTCTAATCGATTTAGATCATATCGCTGAATCGAACATTAACCGACAAATCCACGCTCTTTCAAACACCTTAGGCCAAGCAAAAACCCTAGCCATGGCAGAGCGCATTCAGCAAATTAACCCTGACTGCAAGGTACACTGTATCGATGATCATCTTTCTTGTGAGAATATCATCCAGTATATTTTGCATGATTTTGATTATGTCATTGATTGTTGTGATCAGTTTCGTATCAAGGCCGTCCTAATAGATTATTGTAAAAGCAATAAAATCCATTGCATTACAGTCGGTGGTGCGGGTGGTCGCGTTGATCCCAGCCGTATCCAGCTCTCTGATATGACACGTTCAGAGGGAGATGCACTTCTCTCCAAGACACGTAAGCAACTACGTACCCAACACGGCTTCAGTCGAAACTTAAAACGTCGTTTCGATATTCCCTGCGTATTCTCAACAGAGACATTACGCTATCCTGATAACCAAGGCGAAATAACCATGCAAAAATCTGAAAATCACTCGCCCTCTGGCCTTAGCTGCGCGGATGGTTTTGGTTCTCTATGTGCAGTAACCAGCACTTTTGGCATGCTCGCCAGTGCTTATGTTTTACAGCGACTGGCGCATAAAAACCGCCATTAAAAGCTACATTTTATTCGCGTTAATATCGCAATAACCAAACTCAGCTCCAACATTGCTAGGTATAACACCTTATAACAGCAAGCGAGCAAGACTGCGCTGTAACAGCACACTACTTACATAGAGAATATAAACATCTTATATAACACTACCCACAAGTGGGAGTTTTATCTTTTAGGTGTAGCTATCTATACTAACCATAGTTACCTTCAGGTAACGGTCTTGGGTTGGTGAATATGCTTGCCTATCCCAGATTTATATACATCTAAACCGCTGCTAATTGTTCCAGATAGAAACATAACAGCAGCGTCTTGAGGGACAAAAAACTATGAGTGAACAAAAATCTGAACCGGTTATTATCAGCCAAACTGTGGCTATTCTCATCGATGGAAATAATATTGAGCGCAGTATCCATGATCAAACCAATGATCCCAATACTATGCTTAACTTCGATCGTCTGATTCCTAAGCTATTAGGAAATCGCGGTCTGAATCGTTTAATATATTTCCGTGAGGGCAAACAAATATCACAGAAATTACGTGATCGTTTACATGAATTTTTTCACGGCTCCGTCAGACCATGTCATAAATCTGCAGACATACCCCTCTCTATTAACGCTATGCAGCTAGCAAGCAAAGTCGATACGATTGTAATCATGTCTGGAGATTCTGATTACATTGAACTGGTTCGTCACTTAAAATCAGAAGGCGTGAGAGTTGAAATTGCTTCGGTGGATGCAACGACTGCTAACGTCATCAAAGAAGAAAGTGACCATCATTATAGAATCAATGAAGACGACTGGTTCACTTATGCGCCCAAGCAAAATAATAAAAACAACAAGCGCCGTCAAAACAAGAAAGCTAGCAATGAAAAGGCGGTTAGTGAAAACTCCATGGATGAGTCTGATCTATCGCTTGATGATGAAAAGCAACCTAGCTCGAATGAATCAGACATACTCATAACAGTGAAAGAGTCCACCAAGAAATACGAACCCGAGTACCCTCAAACACAGTATATCGCCGGTAATAACGGATCAAATTCATAATCCCATTCAACGCTCTCGGTGTAATACTCTCGGTTTAACCCTCTCGGCGCCAAATAAACTTGGCGCCGTCTTGGTGTTTATTAGATTATGCTCAAATCGGCATGGTGAGATTAATCGCTAGCATCCCCTTGCCACAGCATCTCATAACCGATTTCATAGGTTTCTTTTGCAAAATTGACTAAGCCGTCAAACTTTTCTTTGAACACCCCATCCGCGTGAGATTTTTCATGCTGTTCAAAAGACTGCCAATAAGTCACGATGGCAATGTGCTCATCCGTTGTTTCCTGCGAACTGACAGACCCTTCATCAGAGATAAATCCACTAAATTTGTATACTTGGCCTCCAATAAAGCCACCTTTATCATCACCATACGTGTTTTTAACTACGTTGCACATCTCACCCAAGCTCATTTCAACGTCCTCGACACTGACTCCAGGTTTTAGTTTGACGACGTTGTATAACATTACGCATCCGAAAGGTACGGCTAACGGTTCAAACATACTGCCTCCTTAATATTGAATTGAACGAATATGTCCCACAATCATAGATTTTTGGTTCAAGATAATGATTGTTTCATAATGTTAATATAGCACGGCTGACCGCATCATTAATGGTTTAAAAAAAATCGCTTAGAATCTCCCCTATGAGTAAAAAAAGCCTATTCAAAATTCTCTTATTGAGCTGTTTAATGATTGCGTGCTACCAAGGGCTGCGCGCTTATTTAACCCCCATCAGCGGGCAGCATGTCATCCTCTACACCACAAAATCCTGCCCTTATTGCTACGCACTGCGAAATTTGCTCAACGATTATCAAATCCCCTACCAGGAAATTGATGTAGAGAGTACTTTGAGAGGGAAACTGGCTTATCAGCTACTTGCATCACCAGGCATACCTATCAGCATAATTAATGGACAAATAATTTATGGCTACGATGGCGAGCTATTAACCAACGCTCTAGTCGATGCGGGTTATACCATTACGACCAAGTGGGAATGAAGGCGCCTGATGTCAGGCAATAAATACCTTAAAAAAATAATTAAACTAGATTATTAATTAACAATAGACAATTATATGATATTGCATAATAATCACGGCTTGTTAATTTTTTGATGCTATTTTCATGCTTGAAGTATTCATGGTTTATATCTTTCCTTGGGCGATATTTCTGATTGCAAGCTTTTGGTTATCAGACAAGCTTTTTAAATAAACCACCACACGGGCGCGCGACCAGCCTGCAAAGCTCTATACATTCTTGTAAATCTCAGCGCCGTCATCCTTGAATTGTGACGATTTTTCCTTCATTCCTGACTCGATGGCAATCTTGATATCACCAATGCCTTTGGCTCTCGCATATTCACGCACATCTTGTGTAATTTTCATTGAACAAAATTGTGGACCACACATGGAACAAAAATGAGCGACTTTGGAGGATTCTTTAGGCAATGTTTGATCGTGAAATTCTCGCGCACGCTCTGGGTCTAAGCTTAAATTAAATTGATCTTCCCAACGAAATTCAAACCGCGCTTTCGATAAAGCGTTATCTCGCATCTGGCTGCCGGGATGTCCCTTGGCAAGATCAGCCGCATGGGCGGCAATCTTGTATGTGATAATACCGTCGCGCACATCTTCACGATCAGGCAGTCCGAGATGCTCTTTAGGTGTGACGTAGCACAACATCGCCGTGCCATACCAACCGATTTGTGCCGCACCAATCGCCGATGTAATGTGATCATAAGCAGGGGCGATATCGGTAGTGAGAGGACCCAGAGTATAAAAAGGGGCTTCATAACAATCTCTCAGCTCTTTTTCCATATTTTCTTTAATCATCTGCATGGGTACATGTCCTGGTCCTTCGATCATTACCTGCACATCGTGCTGCCAAGCTTTTTGTGTCAACTCACCTAAGGTCTCTAATTCTGAGAATTGTGCTTTGTCATTAGCATCAGCCAAACAGCCAGGACGTAATCCATCACCCAATGAAAAAGCCACATCGTAGGCTTTCATAATTTCACAAATTTCTTCAAAACGCGTATACAGAAAGCTCTCCTTGTGATGCGCTAAACACCACTTAGCCATAATCGATCCACCACGCGATACTATTCCAGTCAGGCGTTCAGCGGTTAATGGCACATAGGCTAATTTCACACCTGCATGAATGGTGAAATAATCGACACCCTGCTCGGCTTGCTCAATCAATGTATCTTTGAAGATTTCCCAAGTTAATTCCTCAGCCTTACCATTAACTTTCTCTAGTGCCTGATAGATTGGCACAGTGCCTACAGGCACTGGGCTGTTGCGCAGTATCCATTCTCGGGTTTCATGGATATTTTTGCCGGTGCTCAAATCCATGATCGTATCGCCTCCCCAGCGCACCGACCAGGCCATCTTTTCTACTTCTTCCACCACAGAAGAGGTGACCGCGGAATTACCTATATTAGTGTTTACCTTGACTAAGAAATTACGCCCGATAATCATCGGCTCAGATTCTGGGTGATTTATGTTGTTAGGTATGATGGCGCGACCCCGTGCAATTTCGTCCCGCACGAACTCAGGAGTGATCTCGTGAGGCAAATGAGCACCGAAAGACTGCCCAGGATGTTGTTTGAGTAATTTTGCGTAGTGAGGATCTTGTCTAAGCTCATTGAGTCGCAGTGACTCACGCAATGCGACATATTCCATCTCAGCCGTGATGATGCCTTGGCGAGCATAATGCATCTGAGTCACATTGTTGCCAGTGCGCGCTCTACGTGGTGGATGTTGGATGCCAAATCGAATCTGTGCCGTGTCTGGATGCTGCGCTCTGATTCGGCCATATTCTGAGCTCAGCTCATCCAACGCTTCAGTATCGTCACGTTGAGCTATCCAAGCGGAACGAATCCTATCTATACCTTGAGACAAATCCACCTCGATATTTGGATCTGTCAACGGCCCTGATGTATCGTAGATCGGAATGGCAGGGTTGATTTCCTCGCCATCGGATGAGGTAGTGTTATCACAAATCACTTCTCGCATACCAACTTGTATATCATCACGTGAGCCTTGCACAAATATCTTTTTTGATTTCGGGAAGGGTCGTGAAACTTCTTCACTTAATTTTTTTGTCTCTTTAACAAGATCTACGCTGATCGCACTCATGTCGTACTCATACCTTTACCTGAAGATTATGGGCGCTCTTTACACCCTGATTGGCTAAACACTACCTGACAAGAATAACACTTGTCATAGTGCGTTTGTAACTGTCTAATAAGTCAGCATCATGGACAGACACACATCCTGCATAATGTACAGGAACATGTGTTTTCAAAGTAACCCATATGCATGTATGGTGTTGTTAGGGTGAGCGATTAAGCTAGGCGTGGGTTAATTAGGCTCAAATGAATAGATAAGTATTAATAGATAAGTGTTAGCGGACTAGTGTTTACAGACATGAGTCAGTAACATGACCAACCAATTTGAAGCCTCAGGGTCCACTCTATAGTTACAACCCAAGATGGCCCCTGCTAGACACGGCGAGTAAATAAAGTTTATTTTCTAGAGATCGATATTTAAGAGGGTAATGCATTGAGTTTCAAAGAAATGTCCGCAGTAGATTTACATGCATATCTGCAAAACTTGACCGTTAAACCGTTGTTAATCGATGTTAGGGAACCATGGGAATATCAAACCTGCCATATTGATAACTCGGTGCTGATTCCGATGCGCCAAATCCCCACAGCGCTGAATGAATTAGATCCTGATAGAGAGACTGTGGTGATCTGTCATCACGGCATACGCAGTCGCTCAGTGTCTTCATTTCTGAGTAACAATGACTTCACTCAGGTGATCAACTTGTCAGGCGGCATCGATGAGTGGGCGAAGACGGTAGACAACTCTATGCCACTGTATTGATTTAATGTACGCTGACCTAACAATTAACGCCCGCAACATGCTCACATTATCGACTTTCTCATGCTAGCAACTACTATGACTCATATGTATCGCCTCACAACCATAACATGCTTTGTATGCGCACTACTGTCATCCCTTGGGCATGCCAATGGATTAACCGATGTCTACCTCATTGCCAAGACCCAGGACCCGCTTATCAGACAGGCCAACGCCAACTATCAAGCGTCGGCACTGGCTCAACCGCTAGCACGTGCTTCTTTGCTACCACAGATAAATCTATCTGCTGAAACATCGCAAAATCGCTTGGACACCAAAGGCGCAACATTTGGTGTGCCGGGGCGTAAAGTCAGCTACAACTCAAATGGATATCAGATATCTCTCACTCAACCACTGTACAATCGCAACTTCATCGTTCAGCTACGACAATCAAAAAACACCGTAGCACGAGCACAAGTAGAACTTGACTTATCACAGCAAGATTTAATTATTCGCACCGCTGAAGCTTACTTTGAAGTACTTGCTGCACGTGACAATCTACAATTCATCTCATCAGAAAAAGAGGCGATTAAACGCCAACGTGATCAAGCGGAAAATCGCTTTGAAGTGGGTTTATCCGCCATTACCGACGTCAAAGAAGCACAATCTAGCTATGATATTTCAATCGCAAAAGAGATCGAAGCACGCAATAATCTGGAACTTAGCCTAGATAATCTGACCATGATCACTGGCCAGCGCATGGTTGATCTATCGCAGTTGACTCAGGAAATGGATCCACTCAACCCAGAGCCTAATGATATTGAAAGCTGGATTGATAGCGCACTCAAGCAAAACCTTAGATTGCTCATTAATGAATATGATAAGTCCATCGCCTATCAACAAATACAATTGAGTCGTTCAGGCTATCATCCCACTCTAGATATCGTCGCACATCATAGCGATACGGAGAGTGGCGGTCTTACTGGCAAAAGAAAAACTGATGAATCAAGAGTGGGACTGGAGTTAAATATCCCCATTTTCCTCGGCGGTCGAAATTATTACCAAACCAAAGAGAGTCGTCACCGTTATGAATCAGCATTGCAAGCACATGAGCAAATCAAACGAGAAGTAAAACGTGATACTGCTCAGGCTTACCATAATGTCATCGCCAGTGTGAGCAGAGTTAACGCGCTAGCCAAAGCACTGGAGTCCGCACAGATTTCAGCGGAAGCCAACAATATAGGCTTCGAAGTTGGCACCAGAACTTCAGTGGATGTGCTTATCGCCTTACAAGCTGTCTATGAAGCCCAAAGTGATTTCGCTAGAGCACGTTATGATTACCTACTCAACACACTGAAGCTGCAATTTGCTACAGGCACACTCAGTATTGACGATCTAGCTGAAATTGATCAATGGTTGCATTAATCAGGAACTGATTTCCCGCCATTGCCTTTATTCGTTAGCGTCACTCAACCAATGTTTATATTCATCAATCTCACCATGCACTATTTTGAAATAGGTAGATTGTAATTGTTCGGTGATCGGCCCTCGGGTCCCGCTACCGATGGGGCGTTTATCTAGTTCTCTTATTGGTGTGACTTCCGCGGCTGTGCCGGTAAAGAACGCCTCATCTGCAATATAAACCTCATCACGTGAAATTTGTTTCTCAACCACAGGAATCTGCATCTGGTTGGCAATAGTAATGACCGTTTTGCGGGTGATTCCATCTAAAGCAGAACTCAGTTCTGGTGTGTATAAGATTCCGTCTCTTACAATAAATACATTCTCACCACTGCCCTCAGCTACAAACCCTTGAGGATCTAGCATCAACGCTTCATCGTATCCATCTTGAGCGGCGTCTTGTAAAGCCAACATTGAATTGACATAGTGACCATTCACCTTCGCTTTACACATGGTTGCATTGACATGATGACGAGTGAATGAAGATGTCTTTACTTTAATACCTTGCTCTAATTTTTCTTTACCCATATAAGCCCCCCACTCCCAAGCAGCAACGATACAATGCACTTGTAATGCCTCTGCTCGCAGTCCCATGCCTTCTGAACCATAGAAACACATTGGGCGTATATAGCCGTACCTCATATCATTTGCTTTCACTACTTCTATCTGCGCTTGATTAAGTTGTTCAAGCGTATAGGGAACTTTCATACCAATAATTTTGGCAGAATTGAGTAATCTTTGTGTATGATCCTGTAAGCGGAATATGGCAGTGCCCATGGTGCCATCATAGGCGCGCACACCCTCAAACACACCCGCTCCATAATGCAGCGTATGAGTGAGCACATGTGTCTCAGCCTCGCGCCAATCGATCATTTCACCATCACGCCAAATTTTCCCATCTCTGTCTGACATAGACATATGCTTTACTCCTAATCCTTTAACTTAACTGCCTATAACTTGTTGCCAGTATTTTCTAATGATTTCTCTCTCAGGGATATATTCTTCACTAGATACTTCAGCTTCAACCGCGTGCAACGCTTTAGCATGCATGGTTTGTCGATACTCGCGGTAAATTTCACTTAATTGTTGCGCCATATCCGTGGTGATGATTTCAAGATCACTCAAGCAGCCGAGCAGTTGTATATTATCCGTATATGCACACAAGCTCTTATGCTTATGCGCGTGCGCTAAAACCATGTATTGCACCATAAATTCAATATCGGTGATACCTCCACGATCATGTTTAAGGTGAAATATTTTCTCGTCGCGTGAAGATTTCTGAACCAACATCTTGATTCTCATCTCATCGACCTGTTTCTGAAGTGTGACAATTTCACGCTGCTGGCAGAGTATGTTTTCCCGCATTTGATTGAATTGCTGTTTCAACTCACTGTCACCCACAATACAACGTGCTCTAACCAATGCTTGTAACTCCCACATCCAAGCACGCTGTTGATAATAGATTTGCATCTGTTCGATCGATGGCACTATGGCACCTGCCGCTCCGTCTGGACGTAACCGTGTGTCCACTTCATACAGTCTCCCACTGACAGTTTGCAAAGTGAGCATGTGCGTCAAACGTTGAATTAACAATGTATTTTTAGTTGTGGCATCCAAACCTTGTGAACAGGATTGATGTTCTGGTGAAATATTTTTACACATAAAAACCAAATCCAGATCTGATCCATAACCCATTTCCAGACCTCCTAATTTTCCAAATGCCACTACCCCCACGCGATCAACCGATGTCTGATCTAAGCTTTTACCCAAATAATTAACACATCCACTCACGACCACTTCTGCCATCCAGCTCAAATGATCGCTAACATCCATCAAAGATAAACCTCCCTCCACATCAGCGCAGGCCACTCTGAGTTCATGCGTATGTTTAAAATACCTCACCCTGTCCATGACCTGCTCGTAATCTAAATCGCTATGATTCAACACCTCGGAAGTAAAGTCATTTTGCAAGATTGCATGATTGTCAGCCCTTGTCTCGTTGAGTGGATGCATCAATTCATCCATCAATAGTGGATAAGCACTCAGATGGTTTGTAATCCATGGGCTAGCCGCACACACTTTAATGAGCTGAGATAATAATTTTTGATTTTCTGCCAACATCACCAAGTAAATAGAACGTCGCAATAAGTTCTGGATCAACAGGAATATACGCGTACTGGCGTCTTGTGTAAGTTTTGCCCTATTCATTTCATACAAAAACAATGGCATGAATTTATTCAGTCGTGCGCGACCCTGGGCATCTTGATTTCTATATGCCGCGCAGCCAATCAGCCTCATAATGAGACCTTGCATAATAGGAGCAAAATCAAACCCCACATCAATGATCAAACTCAGTCCATCATCCTGATCAGATTGCTGAAACTTATTCCAGATCAATTGATACGTTGAATATATGTCATCACTCTCCCCATCACTTCGAATTTGCATGAATATTTGATCAACTGCACTTCTGTAATCGATGAGTTGTTTTTCAAATAAGGAGTAAGTCTCATACCCCATAGAGTTTGCAAGATAGGTTTTTTTATGTGGATCCGTGGGCAGATGATGTGTCTGCTCATCATTAAACATTTGCAATCGATTCTCACAACGTCGCAAGAATTTATAGGCTGACAACAATTGCTGAATGTCTGCTTTTGCAAGCAAACTCTTATCAACAATCGACTGACTAGCCTCAAATAAACTCGCCGTCTGCAAATCCAAGTGACGCCCACCATAAACTAACTGAAAGAACTGGATGACAAACTCAACCTCTCGTATCCCTCCTTGACCTAATTTGATATTGTCCTGCTGATTCCTTTGTTGAACCTGCTGGGCAATTAAATCCTTCATTTCACGCAAAGTATTAAGCACACCAAAATCTATGTACTTTCGGTACACAAAATTATTTACTATGGCAGTAAAATTAATTATGTCTTGGCTACTACCAGTAAGACACCGTGCTTTAATAAGAGCATAACGCTCCCACTCTCGACCTTGGGTATGCAAATATTCCTCCAAACTATCGAGATGCACCACCAGCGGACCCGAATCTCCAAATGGGCGCAATCTGCAATCCACCCTATACACAAAACCGTCTACCGTTGGTTTAGCAAGAAGATCAATGAGTTTCTGAGCAAATAATGTAAAAAACTCTTGATTAGTGATGGGATGATCAGAGTCAGTTTGACCAGCAGCAGAATATAGAAAAATTAAATCAATATCTGCGGAAAAATTCAGTTCTTGCCCTCCCAGCTTACCAACTGCAACTACCATGAAATTGGCA
>Ga0181571_10003058_pt1 | contig 12519 bp, 19 predicted proteins | sample 101ome_17_FD_132440 | JGI IMG/M metagenome (GOLD analysis project Ga0181571, IMG submission 132440) | Coastal salt marsh microbial communities from the Groves Creek Marsh, Skidaway Island, Georgia - 101407AT metaG (megahit assembly) | ecosystem: Environmental > Aquatic > Marine > Intertidal...
AATAGCCCGCCCTAAGGCGATAGACACCAGCATCTAGCGTGGTGTCAATCTTTGCTGACACGCATTGGCTTGTTGAGTTGGAGTTGCCGTCATCATCTTTGGTGATCAGCGTCCCCGAAAGGTCGTACAGCCACAAGTACGGGTCAACAGTTATCTCTTCGCAGGATTGATTGCTGTTGCCGTAGATGACAACATCGGTGCCATCTGACTCGACCTCAAAGTACCAGTCAGACTCTTCAGTAACCGTATACGTAGATGCCCTCGCCACACTCGGAAACAAAGAGAGCATGGCAAGGGCAACTACAGCAGCCGCAGGTAAAAACCTTGTTTTAGAAGGCTTAAAAAACTTCATTATATATCCAGACTATCATCTAGACATTTATTTTTATAGTTTACTTTTTAGGTGGAAGAATCTTTACAACCCAACTTCTACTACCGTCAGGATTAACTCTCCAAAAACCTTCAGTCTTCGCCATCTTTCTTCATACCCTTAGCACCAAAGTAGCCACCGATAATACCGATAACGCCACCAAGAGCAGTCTGAACAAGCGTCATAACGTCAGAAGAAACATCAACCGGCTCACCTGTTTCAAATGTTTCAAACGATGCAACAACATAATCACCGACAATAGCCAGCATGATGCAACCCATCACACCAGCAGCCAGAACATACATAATTTTTTCTCTCATCCGAACATAACTTTCCAAGTACGAGCACCAACAAGACCATCAGCCCTGAGGCTATTAGCCGACTGCCAGTCACGAACCTTCTGGCGAGTAGCGGGACCAAAATCACCGTCAACCTTCGCACCAATCTTCGCCTGAATCAACTTCACAGCTTCTCTATTAGCAGACTTAAACTTAATTACCTCACCCGGATAAGGATGGCTCTGAGAGGCTTCTGGAGCCTTCTGAGGGGCTTCTGCTGGAGCAGGTGCTGGAGCATCTGCCTTACAGTCACAATTCTTAGCGTGCTGATCAGAACCCGGACCCCAAATACCATCAACATGAAGGTCATGATCTGCCTGCCACGCCTTAACAGCAGCCTCAGTCTTACGACCAAAATCTCCGTCTACAGGTTGAGCACCGACAATGCGCTGAACCTCTTTCACACCATCACCCTTAGAACCAACTTGGAACCAAGGAGTCTTTCCAACAGGAGCAGCCTGAGTCTTAACAGCAGGCTTAACAGAAGGAACACCTTTACCGAGAAGTTCACCAATTACACGCTCATAGTAGGAGGCATCATCAGCATACTTATCTGAAATCTCAATATGTACCCAATCACCGCCCGGAGTCCCCGAGAAGGCTTTCTTGTCATACACTGACCAAGCATTACGATCACACTTCCAACCTCTGCCCCAGGGCTTTGGATAATAATCAAACACCGCCTCAATTTCAAGAACATCGGCATTATCCACCAAGAACTCCATCATACGACAAGCATCCTGATAATTGCCAGTTCCACGATACGGCTTACCTCTCCAAGAAAGATCTCCGGCTCTACCGGTAGCATGAACCGAAAGGCTTGACTTTCCACGCTTCTTTCTAACACCAAAAGTGCCATTGTTCCAAAGACCAAAATGGTCTTCCAAAAGATCAACAAGTTTTTCAAATCCGGCACGCTTACCAGAAGCGGTCTTATCATATCCGGTATAAGATCTATTCATTTTATTCCTCCTAAACATGTAATGCCATTATAGCATAGTAAAAATATTAAATATTACGACGTAAAAGATCTCATAACGGTGGCACAGGGAAATCTACGTTAGGCCAGTTCGGATCAGAAGGCAAATCACGTAATGCTTGTCGATAGGCTGACCACGACGCTGTATCCCAAGGTGCATCAGCGACCACACGATAATCAGACCACGCTAGCAAATCATTACGCCTAATACGCTGTATCCCCTCAAAAGAGTCCGTCTTGCGCTCACCCACCTGCCGCTGAATCCATTCATACCATTCACCAAAAGTCATGAGACGAATAACACCATCAACTTCTAAAGTAACTGACCCCACAGGGTACGCTCTCTCCAAATCTTCTCTTGTCCATGTAAACATGTATTACCCTCCTATATTATCCAAAAAGTTTATATAAAGTGATTGTGCCGCCAGTGTAATTGATGTCATAATAATTGTAACCATTATTAAAGATAGCCAACCTTACGGCGGCTGGGTTATCTCCGGTAGTAAGTAAAACAAAAACACCGGCGAAATTAAAACCCGGATTTCCAGAAGAATTTGCAAAAATTGCATTACTAACATTCATAAGGTTGGCCGTTGAAGCGGTCGCTGTATATGAGTCTTGTGATGTTATTGTTGATCGAGTAACATGAATAGCATAAAGAGAATTAATCCCTAGCCGCAATCTATTAATTCCGTTACTATCTGTATCAATTAGTGCGATACCATCCGGGTCACTTGTTTCAGTAAGAGTCGGATATTCTACGTATTCATTATACGTTACTGTTCCTCCTGAATAACTATATGTTGCAACAGGAAACATTGCTCTACGACCCAATGAGTAATCAGCAATATGTTCCGTATCAACAGCATCATCAGCAATCTTTGCGTTTGTTACAGCGTCTGCCGCTAATTCCGTAGTTCCAACAGAACCTGCCTGCACACCGACCTGTATCCATTCCAACCCATCTGCTTGAGCAGAATTAGCACTCAACACATAGCCGTCAGTGCCAACAGTTTTAACAACAGGATTAGTTCCATTATGAACAACAAGATCACCCTTAGCCGATTGCAAATTTACATAACTGTTTACTTCATCAATTGTTGTAGCATCTAGAACATGATCAACAAAAGCTCCACTACTATGAGAAACCGCAGTTGTACCATCGTAACCCCTTTGACTCACAGTTAAAGTGTTTGAAGACCTTGAAGTGACAAGAACTTTCTCTTCGAGACTAGTTCCTCTATCAAGTACAATAACAAAAGGGGCTACAGAACCAGTCGGAAAGGTGCTACCATCAGTGAGAGAAATAGACGTATCAGCACTAGACAACGCACCAGTCGTTGTCGTTTCAACCACATTGCCTAAAAATTCTCTTCTAGCCATAAGTGCTCCAATCAGTCAATACTGATATCCAAGTCACCCGTAGCAATACGCAAAGTGTCACCAGCATCAAGGCTCTTGTTAGCACTCAACGTGCCATGCACAAGAAGATTGCCACCAGTAGAAGCGTCATGAATGCCGACAGCAACAACGGTAACAGCAGGCATACCAGTAAAGTCAATATTTCCACTATTCTGCGTAGCACCACTAGCCGCAGCATCAAATGTTGCAGCCTGACGAGCATAGGACCCACCAGATACCTCAGTACCACCGCCGCTATCTGAAGGTGCAGCGCTATAAAGTGCTACATACACAGCAGAAGGTGCAGTATAGGCAGTTGTGCCAAGGAAGTGATCCAACAGAGCATCTTCCAAATAATCGCTAAGATTTCCAGCCATTAGTTATTCTCCTTATAATACTCTTCCAACTCTAGTTGAGAAGGAAGTCTAAAATTATCTAGAGTAAGCAAGTGATCTGCCTCTTGCTCCTCAATCTCATAAATCCTGTTCTCTCTAGTGAACCGAATACCACCCTTAGTGGAATAAGCAGCACCACTATCAAAATAAATAAACTTCTTACCCGCCGAAGCTTTTGCAACAGTCTTTTCAGGAACAGGAGACTTCTCAGCCTTAGGAACAGCAGCTTTCTTAGCGGTTGTTTTCTTAGCCGCAGACTTCTTAGCAGGAGCCTTCTTAGTAGGCTCAGGAAGGTCAGACGACTTTACTACATTATCACTCATACCAACAATTCTATCATAAGTATCATTATAAAACAGAAAAGGCGGGGGATTTCTCCCCCCGCCCAATCCGTTAGGATGCAACTATAACAGTCCTAAGATTTAATTATCAGGTGCTGCGAAGCTTGACGTTCTTAGCGATTACGTAGCTGTCAGCATTTTCGATGTTAGCAGCAACACGCATGAACTGAGTATACTCAATCGTGTCAGTCTTCGGCTGGAACTGGCGGTACACCGTGATGTCACGATGGAGACCAACCACGCGGTTGTTCGGGAACGTAAGTTCCACATAACCGTGTGAACCAGATGCACCCGAGTAGTCACCTGAAACATCTTCCGGCATCAACGGAACTTCAGTGAGTCCGATACCGAAAGGTGCGAGGCCAGTTGCACCAGCGCCACCATTTGCACGCATTGCGCCATTCAAGAAGGCGAGATCGCCAGTCGTTGAACCGGGGCTTGGAGCACCAGCAGTTGCCTCAGTAGCCGAATTCGGGTTCTGAAGCGAGTAGATTGCGTCCTGAACAACGCCCGGACCAGTGAAGAACTTAAGTTCGTTACGACGCTGGAGGTACTTGCTAGGAAGGTTACGAAGAACACGGTCAAAAACTGAACGTGAAACATTGTCACCAGCCTCATCAACCGTTGTACCGGAAGCGAGAGCAAGTTTCACAAAGCCGTCAAGGGCCTTGAGAAGCGTGTTGCTTGACGAGGTGTTACCATTGATAAGAAGGTCATCAAGGTCGTTAGCGGTCTGGCGAGCCATAACCTGAGCGAGATGATCCTCAAGGGAAGCACCCTCAATATTGTCCTCAAGGGACTCAGTTGAGATTTCCCAGTCAAGACGAAGCTTGACGCTGGAAAGTGAAACCTTCGAGAAGGTAACTGCTGCGTTGGAACCGTCATCGGTTGCCTCCGTAGCCTTACGCATAATGCGCGTTCCAACCGACAACTTGTCAATATCCATGCTTGATGCACGCATACGGACAACACGGCTGTTTTGCATAAGAACAGACTGATCGACCACAAAATCGAGGAAACGATTCGACTGTTCAGCATTGAGAAGACCGCCCGAAGCGCCACCCACAACAGAAGTGGTGACTTCGTTAGCCTTTGCTAGAATTTCTTCTTGAGTTGCCATTTTATATATTCCTCCTAATCACGACTCATAGCCCAGAGCCTTGACTAGCTCTTGTGGCAGATATACATTGTTCCAGAAAGAAGGAGCTGACTTACGGATTGTGTCCTCATCGCCCTCATCTTCATCGCCGTCTGGATCGACGCTTTTCTTAACTGCACCAGCAGCGGCAAATGCCTCTACCTTCTCAGTTTGCTCAGCAAGTGAAGCCTCGGCTGAAGCAAGCTTCTGCTCTAGTTCCTCACGCTGTGCATCTGCGCTCTTGGTAACTTCTTCGATCTTAGCGTCCATTGAAGCCTCAACCTCTTCCTTAAACGAAGCGGCGAAGTCAGTGAACTTCTGATCAATGACCGAACCAAGAGCATCTTTCAAGATATCAATATCCATTTGATCCTCCATTTGATCTGTATCCGCCTCAACCTCAGATTCAGTTGAAGCTTCTTCAATTTCGACAGACTTTTGTACATCTGCCTCTTCCTCAACTGTTAGCCAGTTGACGAAACGCTTTAACAAAGAAAGTTTTTCTTCGGCAGATGTATCCATCTCTGATACCTTAGCATAATTTTCATCATTACGCAAAGACTTCTCAACGTCTTCCAAAGTTGTGCCTTCCTCATTAAGAACTTGTTCCAAAATATCTTCCATATTGGTGAACTCCTTAATAATATCATCATTACACGTACCGCATCCGCACGAACATGCAATTTCTTTTTCTAAATCCATCTCATCATCAAACTTGCGTGTGCAATTATCCAACTGACGAACTTTTGATCTTGCCCAGACCCAACCCGGAGTACCACCCCAAAGGTTCCAAGCAATCCTTCCATTAGACGGATAGCCCTTATCACCCGGATCGGCACCTGTTGCTCTTAAGTCAACAGCATGCCTTGGGAAATAACGTGCAACCTTTCTAACGAACTCAGGAGAAACAGTACCGCCACGGGCAAGTCTGCGAGCAGACCCCATACCAACACTTGTTCCTCCACGACCGTGCTCTTTTCTTTGATCCAACCCGACCTGAGCCATTCTCTGAACAGACTTAGGAATAGTTAGATTAATATCATTACAATCAATTTTAAGAATATAGTCAAGTTGATCTGGCGTATCAAATTTTACAATATCAATAACCGCAGCAGGATTAGCCGGGTTATCTACCAGACTCAACTCACCAAGTTCATATTTCTTAATAAGATTAACCGGCTTACCTCTGAACATCTTCTCAGCATCAATCTGCTTATCAAGAATCTTTCCCCCAACAGAGAAAGAACGCAAAGTCCCATCAAGAACTTTTTCCCACGTATCCTGAGCACCCTTAGAAATATAAGCCTCCACCTGCATAGCGTTGTACTCAACACCATCAGCACCTTTCACCTTAACCGGCCTATAGTTGATGGCTTTTCCAACAGCAATTGGGGCATGCATCTCACGGATGTTACCAGTCCAATTTTTAAACGCTTCAACAGAAGCTTCGAACTCAATAAGATCTCCAGCCTTATCAATATTGTCAGCGGTAGCAATACCGACCACAATACGCTCTTCCCGCTTGACCATATCAATGGGAAAAGTAAGGTTTAAATCTTCCATAGTAGTATAATAGTACCACAGTTTTATTTAAAAGATACGATTTTATGCGGACTCTAACGCTTCTATGCGGGCGGCTTAGGAGTTCCTACGAGAGCCTGAATCCAAGCCTCCCAGTTTTCGGAAGACATGTTGACACTGGGATTCTCGTCGTCACCGTCAACAAGCACAGACTCAATAGGAAACATTTCTTTTAGTTCTTGTTCTGTCCAAACATTCATCACAAAATCTCCACAACCAACAAGTAACTGGATTGTCCAGAGTTACTAACGTATACCCCTGTAGTATTGCTGCTTTGCATAGTCGTTTTGTAGGTCACAGCAGAAGTGGTGTTAGGGGTATCCAGATAGTAGTTGTTCGCTGTGCCGTTGCCCGCAGACCCCCAGTCACCTGCGTAGTTCAACTGTAACTCAGTTGTACCACGCTTCAACCTGCTGTTCAGATTGCAATTACCACTAAGATAATAACCATGCGTCCAAAAAATCAATATCTTACTAGACGTAGATTTAGGTGTAATCGTCACAGATAAACCTGTATCAATCTCAGTTGTACCAGTTACCGAATAACCAGTCTTGTGTGACGCTAGTACCTGTCTAACGCCGAGCATGGCAGAACCCAACGAAGAAATAGCGCCTGCGACATCAAGAGCAGATGATGGTGTCGTTGTGCCGATACCGACATTGCCATTTTCTAAAATACGCATCTGCTCTACATACGAGCCTCCGCTGTAATGACGAAACACATGATCGCCAGTACCACCAGTCTCAGGATCAGCAGTGTAATAAAACCGACCATCGGTGAACGGGAAATACGTCTGACCCCCACCCGTACTACTACTTAGTTGCGTCGCCCCATACACATGCAGAGTACGATCAGGTGTTGTTGTACCGATACCGACACGATCATTCGTTGAGTCAACATGCAACGTATCTGTGTCAACAGTGAGATCATCACTAATAGTTAAACTATCAGCAGAACGAGAACCATCAACCCGCAAATATTGAGTATGATCATCATCACTCAACCCCCCAAGATTACCGTGATCACCAGAAGCTGCGGTAACAACATTCCAAGAAGTACCATCCCAAGTCCATGTCTTATCACCAACTGTATGGGTGTCATTAACTGAAGGGGAATCAGGGAAATTAATAGGCATTACAGAACAGCCTCCACCATAGCAATCATATCAGCCACCGACTGCACCTGCAAAAAAGAAGCATCATCCAACTCAATACCAAACTCTTCTTCCAAAGCGACATCAATCTCCATGATGTCAAGATCATCCGCACCAAGATCAGCAACCGTCATTGTTACAGACACATCAGCTCTACCCAAAACATCATTCACACATACTATAACACGTTCAGCAATCATGCTCTATCCATAAACCCAAACATTGACGACGTTTCAACACGACGACTCTTTACTGCTTTAGTCAAATCTTTCACCAATCTTGTATGATAATCATTCAGTTGCACATCTTCAGCGATCCTGGCTTCTGCCCACTCCTGTAACATCTCAACAGTCACATCAGCAATACCGCTAAACGAACTAGGGCGCGCCCACTTCAAAGGAACCTCCATCGCCTGCGACTCTGTTTGACCAGTTTCAGTATTTGTTGCCGTAACAATTACAGCGATATGTGTTACAACATTTGTCAGACCATTCTTATCTGGCTCACGGTTGTACCGTGCATCAAGAACAGCAGTCGTCACCTCTACACTCATGACGACTCCAAAGCACTCAAGCGAGCTTCAATTTCTTGCAATGACTTAGCCAAAACTGCTGTAAGTGCTATTGGATCAAGTCCATCTATCTCACCTTGAAATGCAGAGTCTGGCTTGACATCAAAATAACAAGCTTCTGGCACAAGTTCAGCAATCTCTTCAGCAATGAAACCCAATGTTCCGCCTTCCCAGTCTTTATACAACAGACAAGGCGATTCTAGAGAGCCATCACAGTCTCGGCCACATTCATGAATTACCTCGTCGCTATCAAACACACCTAAACCAGATGCAATTCTGTATCTGTTCAAGCGCTTCAAAGCTTTTGCTCTGCGCTCATCAGGAATATCCCTAGGCAGCCTGTCTTTTTTATTCAAGCGATAAAAAACAGGACGCATCTGTTTCATAATATTGGTCGCCGTCGTGTCATACGTTGCATTAACTCCAGACGACAAAGACTTTGCAACACCCCACGTTTCAATATCCTGCTTATGCCTTCTAGAAGAAGGATTGATGATATAGGCATGGAGCGACCAAGCCGAACCATCATTGTGATTACGTACATACCACCTGTTAGATGCGGGACGGAACTGCCCCGTGTGCGTATCGCTATTTGCACAACGGAACGAGTAACCAGAATAGCTTGCGCCTGATTCACCACGAATAACCGAATTCTCCCAATCAGCTTCTTGAGCATTTCTATACGCCGCAAAACGACCACCATTTGTGTACAAATATTTGCCGTTATAAATTCTGACCCAAGTGGTATCCTGCATATACCAGCCGCCAGCATAACTTTGAAAATATAGACCAGTTGTACCTGTAGGTCTAAACCAGTTATCAGCAAATGATTGGTTAGCGTAAAAGTCTGTGCCATAACTTCCATTTACAGCCGCATACGAATGAGTATGAGAAGTGCTTGCATACGAATGAGTATGAGAAGTACTTGCATACGAATGAGTATGACTAGAATCGGCATAAGAGTGTGTATGCGAAGACGCAGCAAACGCAGAAGCATGGCTACCATCAAGAGTGTCAGCGTCAAGACCAGATGAATCGCCATCAACAGTAAGAATCTTAGCTAAAACATCCGCAGCGGTATAAGAAGAACTATCCAACTTCAGCGCTAAAGCATTAGTAATAGTAGTAGCATAACTAGCATCATCATCCAAAGCCGCCGCAAGTTCATTCAACGTATCCAAAGCAGCAGGAGCACCACCAATAAGATTAGAAATAGCAGTAGTCACATACTCAGTAGTAGCAACCTTAGTATCATTAGTAGAAGCAATCTGGGTAGGAACAGTAATAGCACCAGAAACCGACAAGTTACCAGTAATACTAGTATCACCACCAACAGTCAAAGCCTCAGAAGCATTAGGGGAAGCAGTACCAATACCAACCGACTCATTTGCAGAGTCAACATGCAAAGCAGAACCACCAGCACTAAAATCCTGAGAAACCGACAGGCTCAGCGGAGCCGACTCAACTCTAGCTCTCTGCCTTCTCCATTTGCTACCATTCCAAAGATAATAGCGACCATTAACCTGATAGGTGTCATTCACATTTGGACTGGAAGGAAAATTAATAGCCATTACAAATCACCTCTATTATTATACATCAGTTAGCCTCTGTTATCACCCGTTGTTGTATCCGTACACCCGAATCGTTCCACCCGACATTGTTCCACTCGAAACAAGCAACGTGAGGCTCGTATGCGAAAGATCGCCTCGTTGAATGCTTGCGTGCAGTCTGAACTGCATTTGCCCTGCGATGTCCTTGTAGAACGCTTCGCTCTTCACCGTCGTCGGTTTAGCGATGTACGGTCGAAAGATTTCTGTAGTTGTGTCGCTTCCCTCGCCCGTTCTGTTCACACCCCACCACCCAGCAGTTTGTGCTGTTTCGGCACCGTAGCCTGGTGTTGAGGATGCCACAAACAACAGTTGGCGTGTCCTGTCATAAGTGTTTGTTGAGACACCGCCCAGCCTGAAATACACATCGTTGTTTGCTGACGCATTTTCAATGTTGGTCAGCACTTTGTAGTTCTCAAAAGTCGCTGAGAATGCATCGGTGACGGTTACTGATGTTACACCGCTACCAATAGTGACGGATTTGATAAACGTCAAACCCTGAGGGTTGCCAGTGGACGTAATCGTCCCCGTAACTGTCACATCATTATCGAATGTGACATTACCCGAAGAATCAGTAGTAGCCGCAGTAGTACCAGTAGGTTCCTGCCACTCTTCAAAACGAACAACAGAGGTCACAATTCCTCCATCTTTTCTACGCCGACTTGTTGCTCAACCCAAGCGTCCCACTCTGCGTGGGTCATGGGGCGAACATTGTCATCAATCTGAACATTGACACTACCTTCTGGGTGTAGTTCTTCTAGTTCTTCTCTTGTCCATGTAGCCATTTTTCCTCCTTAATTCCTATATCCGTATACTCTGATCGTTCCACCTGTCATCGTGTTCGCTGATGCCGTCAAAGTGAACGAGGTGTAAGAGGTTGTGCTGTTAAGGAACCCGCCACCACCACCAGCCGCACCGCTTAGACCTGAAAGCCTGACGTTCAACTGCATCATGGTGCTGACAGATAAATAAGGGCCAAACAGGTCAACGCTTACCATTGTCAAGTTTGGGTTATCTTGAATTGTTCCAACAGACCATGAAGAATCTGCACTACCGCCCGAAGAATTAATGCTTCCACCGCTGTAGTAAACATAATATCTGCCCCAATAATAATCTGTGGTTGTGCTTCCTAAGGTCATCAGCAAACTGCCGAAACCCGAACCCGAACCGCCATGATACACAATTTTGTAATTGTCAAACGTTGATGAAAACGCATCGGTGACGGTTACCGATGAAACGGCTGTACCAACCTCCTGTGACTTGATAAACACTAGACCCGGAGGGTATGCCGCATTAGCAATCTCGTTACCATCTAAATCTTGCCATGCTGTGTATTTCATTGTTGACATATCATCACCTCTTTAGTTCCTGTACCCGTAGACACGGATTGTCCCACCAGTCCATGTTGCACCAGACGGAGTAAGCGTGAATGAAGTGTAGGACGTTGTATTATCAACCATCCCGCCGAAGTACCCAAAGGCACCGTTGTTTGAAGAAATTCTGATGTATGTAAAGTTTCCGTTCCATGACGTTTGGTCAGACTGGTATGGGCGAGAAATATCTATATTAGAAAAACCTCCGTACCCAGCACCGCACGCTCCCACACTTGATGCGGAACCATCTGCAACACCACTTGTGTACACACTGCCGCTGTAACGGTAACCATAATGACCACCGTAATAGCCCGTCGTAGTACTTCCTAAAGAAATATCGAAACGCGCATCATTTGATGCGCTATCTACCTGAACCAATATACGGTAGTTGTCATATGTTGCTGAGAACGCATCGCTGACGGTCACCGAGGACACGGCTGCACCAATCGTCTGTGACTTGATAAGCACCAAACCGACATCACCAATAGGCTCAGAAGAATTAGCAACCTCATTACCTGACAAATCCTGCCACGCACCAAACTTGATAACAGACATCAGACAACACTCCATTCACAACCCGACGTAACCGTAACCGTCACACCATTAGCAACAGTTACCGGCCCAGCGGTAAGACCGTTGTAGCCCGTGGGGAACGTGTAGTCCTGCGAAATGGTTTGACCATTCAACTGGATCGGGGTGCCGGTCGCCCCCGTATACTTAACCCAGTTAGAACCATCCCATACAGAGATGTCATTAGTATCTGTTTCATATACTGCTTGACCCTCATAGGGGGCGGCTGGGCGTGTTGTCGATGTACATACGCCGGGTTGAAGGATACTGTTCGGTACTGATGATGTAAGACCCATTACTCTGCCCCCTCAGGGTTCCATTCTTCGGGGACGTTACCCTCTTCTAGCCATGCTAAATATTGCTGGTAGTCGGTGTTAGCGGGGTCAAAAGGAATAATTGCTCCATCTTCCAAACGCAACACACATTGCGCCGTTGAATTTGCTACTTGGTCGAACAATTTTCTATACATCACAACTCCGCCGCAAAATCTATGTACTGTGACCCGCTGTTTGTGTAGAGCGTTACCGTTCCTCCAGCAGAACCAACGCCTCCGTTGAAGTCAAGTTGTCCTTGAAACCTATTGTTTACTGTCAAAAGAAGTGCTGTAGCGGTGCCTGTAGAGCCACCATTCCAGAAATTAAATGTTCCACTAACAGATGAAGTTGGTACTGCTCTCATCTCGGTATTAAAAGGAATCAAAAC
>Ga0181571_10003068_pt1 | contig 12506 bp, 10 predicted proteins | sample 101ome_17_FD_132440 | JGI IMG/M metagenome (GOLD analysis project Ga0181571, IMG submission 132440) | Coastal salt marsh microbial communities from the Groves Creek Marsh, Skidaway Island, Georgia - 101407AT metaG (megahit assembly) | ecosystem: Environmental > Aquatic > Marine > Intertidal...
GTGATCGAACCCTATCTACTGCAAACAGGGCTGCTGATGCGAACGCCGCGCGGGCGGTGCCTGTCGAATGCCGGATGGGCCTATCTTGGCCTGACGCCCCCGCCAAGCGCGACACGGCAGCTGGATATGCTGACTGATATTGGTGACGATGACGTATAGTGACGCCGGCTCCAGCACGCCTGATGATGTGACGGCGCGGCTCGATGGCTGGGTTGCCGATGGCTGTCATCACTATCCGCTTCGGGTGCAGTTCGAGGATACTGATGCTGGTGGCATCGTCTATCACGCCAATTATCTGGCCTTTGCCGAACGGGCGCGATCATCCTATCTCCGGCTGGTTGGGATCAATCAGGAAACGGCGCTTGCCGGCGATCCCAGACCGCCGCTGGACGGGGCCATGCTTGTCGTTCGGCGGCTGAATATCGACTATCTGATGCCAGCCGGGCTTGGGGCCGCGCTACGGGTCGAGACGCGGATGAAGATCTTGCGTGGGGCTTCGATGCAGCTCGATCAGGTAATCATCAATTTTGCCGATGGCCACATTCTTGCCCGACTTCTCGTCGACATAGTGTGCGTTGCCACCAGCAAGGATGGTGGCAAGCGGCCCCGGCGGATTCCCAGCGTCGTGGTCGACAGATTGCGGGCCGCCACGCCTCCCGATACCGCCTCCGGCCAGTAGCGCCGTCTGGCGCAGGTCTGGTGGGGTGTGTCACCCGCACGGGTGCTGGGTGGCATGAGGTTCACAGATGGAATCTGTTGACAGTTTTGTAGCGCATTCGAGTTCTGATCTTACCATTTGGGGGCTGTTTCTGGCTGCCGACCCGTTGGTCAAGTCGGTGATGCTTCTGCTTGTTCTGGCATCAATATGGTGCTGGGCAATCATCTTTGAGAAGGTCAACGCTGTCCGAAATGAAAGGCGTCATTCCACGCAGTTTGAGGACGCTTTCTGGTCTGGTGGTTCGGCCGACGCGCTGTATGACGAGATTGGCGGCGACCCGCGCGACGCCATGACCAGAGTGTTTGTTGCCGGCATGCGCGAATGGCGCCGGGCCAAGGCCAGTGGCCTTGCCACCGCGGCGCGATCGGATCTGCGGGCGTCGTTACTTGGCCGCGTCGAGCGTTCGATGACTTTCACCATAACCCGTGAGATGGAGCGCCTCGAAAAAGGGATGAATTTTCTGGCCTCTATCGGGTCCGTATCCCCCTTTGTCGGGCTGTTTGGCACCGTCTGGGGGATTATGAATTCCTTTCAGTCGATTGCCGAGTCAAAGAATACCAGCCTGGCCGTCGTTGCGCCCGGCATTGCCGAGGCGCTGTTCGCAACGGCGCTTGGTCTGGCGGCGGCGATCCCGGCCGTCATCGCCTACAATAAATTTGCCGGAGATCTGGACCGTGTTGGTGGCCGGCTGGAGACCTTTGCCCAGGAATTCTCGACCCTTCTGGCACGCCAGCTTGATGAAGGTGGTCGCTGATGGGCATGTCGGTCAACAGGTCGCGAACGGGCCGTCGTCATCGTCCAATGGGCGAGATCAACGTGACACCCTTTGTCGATGTCATGCTGGTTCTGCTGATTGTGTTCATGGTCACCGCGCCGCTGTTGACGGTTGGCGTCGAGGTTGATCTGCCAAAGACAAAGGCAGGCCAGATCAATGCCGATGCGGCGCCACTTGTGGTGTCAATCAAATCGGATGGCGCGCTGTATCTTCAGGAAACAGAGGTGGAGAGCGATAAGCTGGTGCCGCGTCTTCGGGCCATTTCCGAGGCCAATCCGCAGGTGCGGATCTTTGTGCGCGGAGATGAAGCCGTTGCCTATGGCGAAGTGCTTGGTGTGATGGGTCGGATTCAGGCTGCCGGGTTCGAGCGAGTGGCCCTGGTCGCCAGATTGCCGGAGGTACAATGATCAGAGTCTCGATCAGCGGAGTTGCGTTCCGATCATGATCTCACGTCCCTTGATCATTTCGGTTGGCGTGCATGTGGTGTTCACGCTGCTTCTGGTGTTTGGCATCCCAATGCTTGGCCGCGACCTGCCAGAGGAAATGCCGCTGGTGCGCCTCGAGGTCGTTCGCACTGTGCCGGAAACCAATCTGATCGAGGGCGACAAGCCGAGCACGGCGCAGGAAGAGCAGAAGGCGACAGTGGCCAAGAAACCGCCACCCCCACCCCCCCCGCCCCCACCACCCAAGCCCGCAGCCCCCGCGCCCGCGGCCCCAGAGCCAAAGCCAGAGCCGACACCGGAGGGCCCGGCCGAGGATCCGTCAGCCGAGGTGCTGCCCGATAAACCGACGCCCAAGCCAAAGCTTGCCAAGGTCGACATTCCCAAGCCGAAACCCAAACCCGCGGCCAAGGTCGAGCCAAAGGCCAAACCGAAGCCTGTGATGAAGCCTACGACAAAACCGCAGCGCCCAGACCGACCCGCGCCACCGGCACCAAAGCCTGTGCCAAAGCCAGAGCAGACGGCGAAACCTGCGCCGCCACAAAAATCCGAGGCGAATAACGCGCTGGCCAGCCAGATCAACAAGATGGTGAAGGAAAAGAAGAAGCGCGCCGACGCCGCATCAGGTGTGTTGCAGAACCTGGCCGAGGCAAAGATTGCCGCTGATGACGCCGAGCAGGCGCGCAAGACACAGGAACGCAAGGTTGCCGCCGATACGGTGACCAAAACGCTTTCAGCCGTGGCTGGCAATGCGGTGAAGGCGCCGCCAAAGAAAAGCATCGCGCCGGTCGGTATCGATGATGTCGCCCGCATTCAGCAGCATGTCTCTAAATGCTGGCAGCCGCCGCTTGGCGCAGCCGGAAATGATACCCTTATTGTTGACATATTTGTGTCGGTGAATAGGGACGGAGAAGTTCTGAAAGCCGTGATCGAGGACACATTGCGTTTCAATCTCGATTCCTATTTCAAGGCGTCGGCAATTGCCGCGCAACGGGCGATCGTGGATTGTTCACCGCTTCCTATACCGCCGCAGAAATATGATCAGCTCAAGGAATTCACCTTCGAGTTCAACCCGAAATTCATTTCAAGGTAGGGCTTATTCAGATGATGCCGGTTTGTTTTAAAGTCCCTGGTCATGGCCAGTTTATGCCATTCACCCTTGTCAGGCGTCTGGCCGCGATGCTTGTCGCCATGCTGATGATTGTCGAAAGTGCGACGGCACAGCTTCGGATCGAAATCACCGAGGGCATGGTCGCCCCGACACCGATCGCGATTGCCGATTTCACAGGCGCGGACGGGCGTGTCACGGATGAGGGACGCGAGATTGCTACCATCATCTCTAACGATCTGCTGAGTTCGGGCCTTTTCGAGCCGATCGATAGTGCGGCCTTCATTGCACCGCCAGGCTCGCCGGCGATGAAGCCAAATTTCGCCAACTGGGCCCCGCTTGGCGCAAAAGGTCTTCTTGTTGGGTCGGCGACCGTCGATGAAAATGGCAAGCTACAGGTCGATTTCGTGCTGTGGGATGTAGTGACAGAGCGCGACCTCAGTTCGGGGACAGGCAGCGCCGACCCGAACGCCCTGCGACAGCTTTCTCACAAGATCGCCGACCTTGTTTACGAGGAATTCACCGGCGATTCAGGATATTTCGATACACAGATCGTCTATGTCGCCGAGTCGGGCCCGCAAGCCAGCCGCATCAAGCGTCTGGCGATCATGGACCAGGACGGCCATAATCACAAATATCTGACAAGTGGACTTGATCTGGTGCTGACGCCGCGCTTCTCGCCAACCACCCAGGAAATTGCCTATCTGAACTATTTCAATGAAGAGCCGAATGTCTATATCCAGGACATCCGATCCGGCCGCAGCGAACGGCTTGGGTCCTTTCCCGGAATGACCTTTGCGCCGCGCTTCGGGCCGAAGGGTGACAAGCTGATCATGAGCTGGGCGCAGAACGGGCTGACCGATATCTACGAGATGGACCTTCGTACCCAGGACATCAAACAGCTGACCAAATCCGGGTCCATCGATACCGCGCCATCCTACTCGCCTGATGGCCGTCGTGTGGTTTTTGAATCCGACCGCGCAGGTCGGCAACAGCTTTATGTGATGAACAGTGATGGCTCCGGAACCAAGCGGATCAGCTTTGGCGAGGGGCGTTACGCGACACCGGTATGGTCACCGCGTGGCGACATCATAGCCTTCACGAAAATGCACAAGGGCACCTTCTATATTGGTATCATGAATGTCGATGGTACTGGCGAACGGCTGCTTGCCGAAGGGTTCCTTGTCGAAGGGCCGACATGGGCACCAAATGGTCGCGTTCTTATGTATTACAAGCAGGAACGCTTCAAGGCTGATGGCAGTGGCGGCAAGACAGCGCTGTACCGTGTCGATATCACAGGCTTTAACGAGCGACGCATCATCACGCCTTCTGATGCCTCTGACCCGGCATGGTCGCCGCTGCGTCGGTGATATCTTCACCTGGAATTTAAATTTATGCCAATCTGCACCTGAGTTTTTGTTTCCATTGCAAGGTTTTTTGGGTTAGTAAGTGACGAGGATTTAAGGCTCCGGTTGATCCCGGATCCTAGAAGGTTGGTTAAATACCTGTTTTTTGGGGGAGGCCTGTAGGGGCACACCGGGCCGTGGGGCTAGTTAAGCCAGCCAAGATACAGAAACATTCGGTAAGCCGGATCGTGAGTGAGCCGGATCTAAATACAGGGAGCATTAACATGTTGCACCGCCTGATCGCACTGGTGGCAGTCGCCTTTTTCATTGCCGCTTGCGAAACCGCATCCCAGACAACAGCTGACAGTAGCGGCGACTCAACATCGTCCAGCGCGGCATCGTCTGCTTCAACCACCGCTAACTCTTCTGGCAGCTCTGGCTCGTCTGGCTCGTCTGGCTCGTCTGGCTCGTCTGGCAGCGCCAGTTCTTCCAGCAGTAGCGATTCATCGGCAAGCGCCGCTGGTGGTGCAACCGACAAGGCAACAGCCAATGAAGCGCTCGCCGCGATCGGTAACACGGTCTATTATGGTTATGACAGCTCGGCATTGACGGCTGACGCTGAAGGTACGCTGATGCGTCAGGCAGCGTTCCTTAACGCCAATCCGGCGCTGACAGTTACCATCGAAGGTCACTGCGATGAGCGTGGCACGCGTGAATACAACCTCGCCCTTGGCGAGCGCCGCGCCACCGCTGCCCGTGATTTCCTGCTTGCACAGGGCGTCGACTCGGCGCGGATCCGGACCATTTCCTACGGCAAGGAACGCCCCGCCATGGCTGGGTCCACCGAAGCGTCCTGGTCGAAGAACCGTCGCGCGGCTACGGTGATCAATTAACGCAGCGGGCGTTTCCGGCAGGGGCATCGGTCTCTGCCGGACAGAACCAGATCGGAAGAGGGGCCTCGCGCTCCTCTTTTTTTGCCAAAATTGTGCCTCAAAGGCCCGCTAACAACGTTTCAGACCTGTATGTCCTGTTGACGAAAGGATCGTCAAATGCACGCGCGTTCGATGTCACTATCCGTTTCCAGCCCCGAAGGGATGACCGGTGTGATCCCTCATATGGTCATGCGTTTGGTCTCTTGGTTGGCGCCAGCTATTGCGGGCATTCTGGTCGTTGCCGCTTTTGCCGTCCTTCCAGCCACGGCTCAGGATACGCGCGACAGCACCGCGGGATCGTCGACGGCGTCTAGCGACACCTCTTCGGCAAACACATCGGTGTTGCTGACCCGCCAGAACCAGCGTCTTGAAATGCTGGAAACAGATCTTCGAGACATGCGCGGACAGATGGAAATCGATATCCGCAACCTGAAGATGCAGGTCACACAGCTCGATAACAACGCGTCGAGTGGCGAGACCGCAACAACAGCCGAGCTTCGCGACCTTCGTGATCAGGTTGAACGTCTTGCCGACGCTGTGTCCATGGCGAGCCGACGCATGGAACGGACACTCGAGATTACGTCCGACATGGAATTCCGTCTTCTGCGCATGGAAAAGCGTCTTCAGACTTTGATGAATCTTGGCGGGGACGAGCTGGCTCGCGCGGCCGTACAGGATGACACCATCCCGGTAGGCGATACGCCTGATGTGTCAATGCAGCGGGACACCAGCACCGGCGAGGTCACATGGCAGATGAGCGAGTCAAAGCTGAACCAGCAGCTTGCAGCTGGAACCCAGCAGCCGCAGGCTGAAGATCGGGCGCGTGACAACACGCTTGCCGATGGCGGCAACGCTGCTGGTGGCCTTGCCGCTGGCGCGTCAACGCCTGCCAGCCAGCTGGACGGTACGACCGCATCCGCCACAACCGCCACACAACAGCCAGCCACGCCAGCCACGCCAGCTGCGCAACCTGCAACGCCCGCTGTGGCAGCGCCGCCAAAGCCGGAAATCCTGCCCGACGCCTCGCCCGAGGAGCAGTATAACTTTGCCCTTCAGCGCGCGATGCAGAACGACCTTGAAACCGCGGAACTCGCCTTTGCCGAATTTCGCCAGTTCAACGCCGGTCACCCGCGCGAGGCAGATTCGCTGTTCTGGCTTGGGCGGATCCAGTTCCTGCGCGGTCAGTTTGAACAGGCGGCGCTGACTTTTTCTGAATTCAGCCGCGCCTATCCCGAAGATGCCCGTCTGAACGACACCACGATCTGGGTGGCTGAATCGGTGTCACGCTTTGCACCGCCGGAACAGGCCTGCGATATCTATCGTCAACTGCCAAGCGTTGTGCCGGAGCCGTCGCAGCGGCTGGTTGAACGGCTGGCCGCGTTGAGCGAGGCCGCCAACTGCGGTGGCTAATGCCGCCCTGGCGGGGGCGTCCGAGACTGCGCTTGCAAAGGCATTCGCCGTTGCCATGCGGCGTTGCCTTGATGCATGCCAGGGGAATCCATCTCCAACATATCTGTTCACAGCGCTGTCTGGCGGCCCCGACAGTACGGCGCTGGCTTGGTTGACACAGGAATATGCTGCGCATCATGGAATGCGGCACACGTCGCTGATTGTTGACCATGGCATTCGTGATGATAGCTTGGCCGAGGCGCAGCGCGTTGCCCGCAGGATGTGTGATGTCGGGCTTAACACAGAAATTCTGACAGTCGAGGCCAATGCCCCGTCCACAGGCCTTCAGGCGTGGGCAAGAGAGCAGCGATATGCCTTGATGCTGGCACGGGTGCGTCGTGACCGAGGCTGTCTGTTGCTTGGTCATCATGTCGGCGATCAGGCTGAAACGGTGGCGATGCGACTTTCCAGAGGCTCTGGTCTGGCTGGGCTTGCCGGCATGGCGCGGGTGTCTTTACGTGCCGGGGTGATGCTGCTTCGCCCGCTTCTCGACATGTCGCCGGCAGCGCTTGCCGATTACTGCCTCGTCCATGGGCTGGCGTTCGAACAGGATCCGAGCAATTTGGATAGGCGGTTCGAGCGGGTATGTATTCGCCAGGATCTGGCCCTGATGGCTGGCCAAGGCAGTCCGATGCCCCATCAGCTGATCCGTCTCTCGCATGCTGCCCGAGACATCGACAATGCGCTGCTCCGGGGGCTGGCGGAGGCTGACTGGCTGCCGGACATCCAGGCGGCTGGCTTTGCCCTTCTTCCGGGGTCCATCGGTCATCTGCCATCACCTGTTGCGGCGCGTCTTCTGGCCCATGTGATCAGGCAGGTGGCACGTCTGTCACCACCGCCGTCACGGCAGTCGCTTGACCGGCTTGTGGCGCGGCTGGCGGTCAACCGGGCGGCAACGCTTGGTGGTGCGCGTTTCTCGCGACATGAAGGCGGCTGGCTGGTAACAGCGGAACCCGGGCGACATCCACCACGCCAGCATGTGCGGGCTGGGAAGCGGACGATTTTTGGCGGCATATGGGATATTGCCAGCCCCGTGGACGCCGTCATCCGACATCTTGGTATGGCTGGCAGTGGTGTGGCGCGTGGCTGGATGCAAATGCCTGGCTGGTGTGCGCTTCCGTCGCTGGCGAGACGGGCAATGCCGGTGCTTGAAACCCTTGACGGAACTGTGATTTACCCCCACTTACAGACCAATGATATGTGCAAAGACAGCATAACCAAAGCAACGGCACGTTTCTTGCCATTGCCGACATATCGAAATTGATTTCTGATCATGCCCGCGGCCGTCTGGTGGTACATGATGAAACACTGGTTTGAAGGAAAGTTGAAACCATGAATAACATGGGTCGAAACATCATTATCTGGCTGATCTTCGGCGCCGCGCTTCTGGCGCTGTTCAATTTGTTTCAGAGCCCGTCATCCAGCACACCCGGCAGCCAGCTTGCCTATTCCGACTTTATTGCGGAGGTGGAAAGCCAGCAGGTCGTGGAAGTGGTGATCGACGGACGCAATCTGAAGGGCACCGCGAAGAATGGTCGTGTCATCACCTCGGTGATGCCGGAAGGCACCGACGTGGTTGCGGTACTTGATGCCAACGATGTCCGTATTATCGCCAGTCCGGAAGACAGTGGCATGCCAAGCTTCCTGTCGATCCTTCTGTCATGGTTCCCGATGCTGTTGTTTATCGGCATCTGGGTATTTTTCATGCGGCAGATGCAGGGTGGATCGCGCGGTGCCATGGGATTTGGTAAATCCCGGGCCAAACTGCTGACCGAACATCAGGGACGGGTCACCTTTGAGGATGTCGCCGGTATTGACGAGGCCAAGACCGAACTTGAGGAAGTGGTCGAGTTCCTGAAGGACCCTGGCAAGTTCCAGCGCCTTGGTGGCAAGATCCCGAAAGGCGTGCTTCTTGTCGGGCCGCCGGGTACTGGTAAGACGCTTCTCGCCAAGGCTATTGCCGGCGAGGCCAATGTGCCGTTCTTCACCATTTCCGGCTCGGATTTTGTCGAAATGTTTGTCGGTGTCGGTGCGAGCCGTGTCCGTGACATGTTTGAACAGGGCAAGAAGAACGCACCATGTATCATCTTCATTGATGAAATCGATGCTGTTGGACGGCATCGTGGTGCCGGCCTTGGTGGTGGCAATGATGAACGCGAACAGACATTAAACCAGATGCTGGTCGAGATGGACGGGTTCGAGGCGAATGAGGGCGTGATCCTGATTGCCGCTACCAACCGTCCGGACGTTCTTGACCCGGCACTGCTTCGTCCGGGACGCTTCGACCGTCAGGTTGTTGTGCCGAACCCGGATGTGGTCGGGCGCGAGAAAATCCTCAAGGTCCATATGCGCAAGACACCACTTGCCGAAGGTGTGGAGGCCCGTATCATCGCCCGCGGTACGCCCGGATTTTCCGGCGCGGACCTTGCCAACCTTGTGAATGAAGCGGCGCTTCTTGCCGCCCGCAAGGGGCGTCGGACCGTGTCGATGCAGGAATTTGAGGAAGCCAAGGACAAGGTCATGCTTGGGTCCGAGCGCCGGTCTATGGTGATGACAGACGACGAAAAGCGCCTTACCGCCTATCATGAGGCGGGCCACGCCGTTGTGGCGCTTCACTGCCCGGCCTCCGATCCCATCCACAAGGCAACCATCATCCCGCGTGGCCGTGCGCTCGGTATGGTGATGCGGCTTCCTGAAGGTGATCGGATTTCGCTGGCACGCCAGCAGATCTATGCAGATCTGCGCGTTGCCTGTGGTGGCCGTATTGCCGAGGAGCTGATCTTTGGTGAAGAGCGCGTGACGACAGGCGCCTCATCGGATATCCGTATGGCAACCGACATGGCCCGCCGCATGGTTACCGAATGGGGCATGTCGGACAAGCTCGGCTTTCTGGCCTACAACGCTGACGAGCAGGAAGTCTTTCTGGGCCGTTCGGTGTCACAGCAAAAGAATGTGTCTGATGCGACAGCGTCGATCATCGATTCCGAAACACGCCGTATCGTTGATGAAGCCTATAATGACGCCATGAAGATCCTGAAGACGCACAATGACGAGCTGGAACGGCTTGCTCACGGGCTTCTCGAATATGAGACGCTCAATGGTGAGGAAATCAAGATCATTGTCGAAGGGGGCACGCTGTCACGCGAAGACCCAGCCGATGATGTCGAGACACCACGCGCCAAGCGCAAGCGCGCCTCGATACCGGGTACAGGCCGGCCAAAGACGCCAGGCAATGAGCCTGCGTCCCCTCAATAACCGGCAAATGTGATTGGTTGACGTGGCTGACACCTCTGAGCTGATACGACTGGCGGCGCCAAAAGCGCCGCCTTTCGCCATTCCGACATGGTTGCGACCCGTCACGGTGCCAGCTGGCAGATATTGGCTTGCCGGTGGGTGGGCGTCATTCGATGTTGTCGATATCCTGCAGCGCGATGCGGCAGGCTACAGCGTATCGCGTTGCACCCTTGATGAGATCATGGCAACTGCCGATAACCGGAATCTGGCTTCGACGATGATTGACCGGCTGACAGGAAAGCGCCCAGCCTGGGCAGGTATTTCGCTGGATCAGCCAACCATCATGGGCATTCTCAATGTCACGCCTGACAGTTTTTCTGATGGTGGCCAGCATAATCTGCCAGCACGGGCTGTTGCCGCCGGCCGGGCGATGATCGAGGCTGGGGCCGGGATCATTGACATTGGCGGAGAATCCACGCGCCCCGGAGCCGACCCTGTGACGCGCAATCAGGAACTGGCACGGGTGTTGCCGCCACTCACCGGGTTGAAGGATGCCGGTACGGTGCTGTCGATCGATACGCGCCATGCCGAAATTATGACGCGTGCCACGGCTGCCGGGGCGGGCATTATAAATGATGTGAACGGGTTGCGCGGTGAAGGCGCGCTCGACGCCGCGGCAGCCACCGGTGCCGCCGTCGCCATCATGCATATGCAAGGTACCCCGGAGACGATGCAGCAGGATCCCCAATATGGGTTTGCGCCAGCTGAAATCTATGAATTCCTGGAACAGCGGATCGCCAGCGCCGAACGGGCCGGAATTCCGCGTGACCAGATTGCCATCGATCCGGGGTTTGGCTTTGGCAAATCACCGGCGCATAATCTGTCATTGATTGGCTGGACCGCCATGTTCCATGGCCTCGGCGTGCCGATCCTTGTCGGGGTCAGCCGCAAATCCTCCATTGCCAGCCTGTCGGCAGGTGAAGCTGCCGATCAGCGGCTTGCCGGCTCGCTTGGTCTGGCCATGGCGGCGGTGGCGCAGGGATGCCAGCTTGTCCGGGTTCACGACGTGGCCGAGACAAGACAGGCCCTGGCCATTCAGATGGCGCTGATGGCAAGCACATAGCAGCTTGAGAAACCATGCCCCCGAACCTATTGTGACGGGACAGAGGGGCTTACGGGGAAGGAAGCCGATGGCGGGGATGTTTGGAACGGATGGCGTCCGGGCGCGAGTCAATACAGGTGCGATGACCGCCGAGGCCATTGTCAGGCTTGCGTTGGCATCCGGTCGCTGGTTTATCGACAATAACCCCGAAGGCCGAACTGGTAGGCCACTTGTCGTGATCGGCAAGGATACGCGTGTTTCCGGATATATGGTCGAAGCTGCGCTGGTCGCCGGCTTTACCTCAATCGGTATGGATTGCCGTCTGTTGGGGCCGATGCCAACGCCCGGGGTTGCCTATCTCACAATGTCCCTGCGGGCGCATCTCGGAGTGATGATTTCGGCAAGCCATAATCCGTTTGAGGATAATGGCATCAAGCTGTTTGGCCCGGATGGCTACAAGCTTGCCGATGCAATTGAGACGGGGATCTCCGACCTTGCCGCCGGATCGATAGAGCTGTCTGCGCCAGCTGATCTTGGTCGTGCCGCCAGAATGCTGGATTCGGTGGGCCGCTATGTCGAATTCGCCAAATCAACGCTGCCAAGTGATGTCAGGTTTGATGGACTCAAGGTTGTTGTCGACTGTGCCAATGGCGCGGCCTACCGCACGGCCCCTGATACGCTTCGCGACCTTGGTGCCGAGGTCATCGTCATGGCCAATGCGCCCGATGGATTCAATATCAACCAGAATTGCGGTGCTGTTCATCCAGAACAGCTGGCGGACATGGTCAGGCAAACAGGTGCCGATATCGGCATTGCCCTTGATGGTGATGCCGACAGGTTAATTCTGGTTGATGAAACGGGAACTGTCATTGATGGCGATCAGGTGCTTGCCTGTTTGGCCCGCACGATGCAGGCGGCCGGAACACTGACCGGTGGCGGCGTTGTCGGCACGATGATGACAAATGGCGGTATTGAACCGTTTCTTGAGGGGTTGGGTCTGGTATTGCACCGCACAAAGGTTGGTGACCGCTATGTTCTGGAGGCCATGCAAGGCCATGGGATCAATTTGGGGGGAGAATCCTCGGGTCATATCCTGATGACCTCGCTCAGCACCTCTGGAGACGGGTTGATCACGGCCCTGCAGATGCTGCGCTTGCTGGTACAGGATGACCGGCCGGCAAGCAGGCTGTTTCACGCCTTCACCCCGAAATGCCAGAAGATGGAAAATCTGCGCGGGGTGGACCGGTCGGTTCTTGAGCGGCCAGCGGTGGTGTCAGGGCTGGCGGCTATTGAATCCGGCCTTGTCGGCAAGGGGAGGCTACTTGTGCGCGCCTCTGGCACCGAGGTCCTTCTGCGGGTCATGGTTGAGGCGGATGATGAATCGCTGGTCGACAGCACGATA
>Ga0181571_10003072_pt1 | contig 12499 bp, 4 predicted proteins | sample 101ome_17_FD_132440 | JGI IMG/M metagenome (GOLD analysis project Ga0181571, IMG submission 132440) | Coastal salt marsh microbial communities from the Groves Creek Marsh, Skidaway Island, Georgia - 101407AT metaG (megahit assembly) | ecosystem: Environmental > Aquatic > Marine > Intertidal zone...
CGACCCGAGCCGCTCGGAGCTGCTCCGCGAGGTCCGCCTCGCGCTGCGCGTCGACGTTGCGATCGGGGTACGGGTCGCGCGCGGCGGCGGCGGCTCGACGGGACTCCTCCGCGCGCCGCGACTCCTCCACGATGGACGAGGCCTTGGCGTCGATCTTGCGCTGGGTATCCGCGGCTGAGCTCGCCGTCGATTCGAGGGTGGCGATTTGCGCGACAACCTTGGCGTGCTCGGACCGCATCCACTCGAGCTCGCCGGACTTGTCGTCGAGCGAACCGCGGAGCATGTTCGCGCGTTCCTCCGCGGCGCGTGCGACGTAGGAAGCCTCCACGGCCGCCATGGCCGCCGCCCTGCGCTGCTCCTCGATATCACCACCCCCGGACCCGTAATCGCCTGAGCCCCCGTAATCGTACGAGGACCCAGACGAGAGAGATTTGCGCTGTTCGCGATCGGCGAGGTCCCGTCGCATCTGCGTCAAACCGCGCTCCTTGTCCTGGAAGGACGCCTCGAGGTCGTTGGCTCGGCGCTTCGCCTCGCGGAGGACGAACTCAGCCTCCTCGAGCGCGTACTGGATCGCCTCAGCCGACGCGCCCGACCGGGCAGAGCCCCCAGACGACGATGACTGCTGCTGCTGCTGCTGCTGAGGCGGCTGGTGGTGGGAGGAGGACCCGCCGTAGGGCGCGGGCGCTCCCGACTGCGGGCCGTACGTGGAGTCCTGCTGCGTCGCGGACAGCTGCGCGAGCGCATCCTTGATGGCGGCAACCCGACGCTCCATGTCGGCCACCGCAGCCTTCTTCTCGTCGGCGGCAGCCTTCAGACCCTCGATGTACTCGTGACCCTTGGAGAGCCGCTCGGTGAGCTGCTCGCGCTCCGCTCCGTAAAGCCCGTCGAGCTGCGCGTACATCTCGTCGTACTTGCGAAGATTGGCCACCACCTCGTTGCCGGCCTCGTCGAGCGCCGCCCTGAGCTGTGAGAGTTCCCTCTCGCGCTCATTGAGCGTCTCGCGCGTCGGCGGGGGCCTGCCGCCAAAGTCTAGCGGCCTGGCCGGCTGCTGCTGCTGCTGCTGCTGCTGCTGCTGCTGCTGCTGCTGCTGCGACTGGCCGCTTCCCTGGCCGTAGCCAACGGCGGACGCTTGCTGTTGATCGCGCTTGAACTCGTCGGCAGCCTTGCGACGCTGTTGCTCGAGCTCCGCGGCGCGCATGACGGTATGCTTGGCCTCCTCCAACTGGCCGCGCATCCACGAGAGCTCCCTGTCGCCCTCCTCCAGCCGCCGCCGCATCTGCGCAATCTCCTCGTCATCACCACCGCCGCCGCCGCCGCCGCCGCCGCCGCCGAGGAACGCAGACGACTGCTCAGACTTCGCGCGGGCAAACTTACGCTCAGCCTCGAGCGCGCGTTGGTTCTCCTTTCGAGCCTCCTCAGCCTCCTGAACCGCTCGGTCGATGTCGCGTTTGGCGTCGGTGAGCTCCCGCTCGCGTTTCGCAATCTTCGCCTGCATCTCCCGGGAGGTGTCCTGCGCCTGCCTGAGCTGCACGCCAGCCTCGGCGGCGGCGACGGACGCCGCGCGACGCTCCTCCTCCAGGCGCTGGAGGTCGCGGGACGTCGCACGCTCGTGCTCGAGCTCCTCGTGCACGGTCCCCTCGGCCATTTTCATCTTGATCGAACGCTTCAGCTCGTCCATGCGATCCTCCAGGTCGCGCAGGCGGCGCTGCGCGTTATCCGCGGCGGTCGCGGACGCCTTTCGCGCCTCCTCCATGTCGTGCGCGTAGTCCGCAGCCTGTTTGGACCAGGTGATCTTCTCCTTGATGCTCGCCAGCTGTCGCATCCTCGCCACGTCCGTCTGCCCGCCGGCGTCGCCCCCGGATTTTGCCAGCTCGTCTCGAAGGATCCGCTCGCGCTCCGCGGCGGCGTCGTAAGCAGCCGCCGCAGCCTCGGCCGCGACGCGCATCTTCTCCACCGCGGTCACCGCCGCGCGCTGGGCGCTGGCGGAGACGGCCTTGGACTTTTCCTCAGCCTTCAGCTGTTGTTGCGCAGCCTTGTCGTACGCGGCGGCGCTAGCCGTCGTGGCGCTGCGAATCTCCTCGAGCCTCGCCCGTCGCTCGCCCATCTCCATCTCGCGCTGGTGAACCAGCGACTTGGCCTGCGCGATGGTCTGTTCGCTCTCGCGAACCTTCAGCGCGGCTTTGTTGGAGACGTCGGACGCCTCGCGCCGGGTAACCTCGAGCTCCGTCTTTAGGCGCTCGATGTCCCTCGTCTTATCGTCCCTCGCTCGGAAACCCTGCGCCTGGTGCTCCTCCAACCTGTACACGGTGTCGGTGTCTTTCATGCGCCTGCAGCGCTCGATCTCCTCGCCGATCTTGCCGAGGTCGCGGACGATGCGCCCGAGGTGGTTATCGGTCGCGGCGAGCGCCGTCTCGCCCTCGCGGAGCTTGTCGTTGGCCTCCTCCACGCGGGCGGTGGCCTCCCTGGCGACGTCCGTAACCTTCGATCGAGCCTTGGCCAGCTCCGCGCGAGCCGCCTTGAGCTCCTCGAACTTCTCGTCCTTGGCGGCCGCGGCGCCGCCGATCTGGCCCTCCGCGTCGACGAGCTTCGTCATGCAGTCGCGAACCTTCTCCGCGGGGAACGCGGCGTCCTTGGCTGCTTGCTTGGCGGCTTCGAGTTTTTCACTCGCGTTAATCGCCGCAGCCTTCGCGTCCTCCGCTGCAGCCTTGGCGCGCTCCTCGGCGCGAAGGAACTTCTCGCGGGCCTCGTCGCCGGTGGCGGCCACCTCGAGCGCCGCCGAGCGAGCCTCGAGCATCTCACCGCGCATTCGCGACACCTCAGCCTCCTTGGACTCAAACGCGCGCTTGAGCGTGTCGGCTCTGTGCTCAGCCTCGTGCACTCGCAGGCTAGCGGCCCTCTCAGCCTCCGCGGCGAGGCGCCTGGCCTCGGTGAGCTCCGCGCGGACGTTCTCAACCTCGCGGTCCTTCTCCTCCTTCGCCGCCCACGCCTCGTCGAGCCGTTCCGCGGCGATGCGGAGCCTCCCTGCGCTGTCGTCGTTTGCGATTGTGGCGCGAGCGGATTCCAACTCGCGCGTGATTCGCTCGAGTTCGGCGTCGACGAGCTCCTTCGCGGCCCACGCCTCCTGTATGCGCCCGTCCGCCTCCCTCAGCTGCTCGGATGCCTCGTTGGTCGCCATGTCGGCGCCCTCGGCGACGCTCTCGAGCGCCAGGCGCGCCTCCGCGAGTTGCGATCGGACCGCCCGAATCTCTTCATCCTTCTCCTTCACCTGCAGCCGGAACTTCTCCTGCGCCTCGCGCGCAGCCTCGAGGGTCCGTCGCGCCTCGTCGGACATACCCGACGAGCGCTCCAGCGCGCCGCGCGCGTCCGCCAGCTCCGCGCGGGTCTCCCCGAGGTACCACTCCTTCTTCGACACCTCCTCCTCGAGCTGGCCGATGCGCTCCTCCATCTCCTTTCGCGCGTTTTTCCGCTTTTCATCCGCTCGCTTCGCGCTCTCCTCCGCGCGCTCGGCCCTGCCCCGGAGCTCCTCGAGCTCCTTGCGCGCGGCATGGAGCTCCGCGGTTCGGTCCTCGAGGTTACCCCGCGTCGCGTTGAGCTCGCCCTCGAGGTTTTCAATTTTGGGCTTAAACTTGGAGATTTCGCCGGTGAGCTTGGCGGCGTCCCGAAGCGACTGCTCCGCTTTGAACGCCGCAGCCTTGGCCTCGTCAGCCTGCCTTCGCAGCTCGGCCACCTCGCCCTCCTTAGACCCCGCGCTCTTGCGCGTGGCCTCGAGCGCCGTCTTGAGGCCCTCGAGCTCGGACCTCAGGCGGTTAGCCTCCTGCTCCTTCTCCTCGACCCAGTGGAGCGCATCCTCCGTTCGCTTCTCGCTCTCTCGGAGGCGACGCTCCGCATCCTCCGCGCGACGGCTCATCTCCGCCTGCTGCTCCCCGGCCATGTTCCGTTGGCTCTCCATGTCCCCGGACCTGGATTCGAGCTCTCGGACGCGGTTCCGCGCCTCCTCGAGCTCCGACCGGGCCTCCGCCTCCATCCGCTGCGCCGTCTCCGCCGCGTCGTGCCAGTGATCGATCTCCTGGACGAGCTCCTTCACCTTGGCGGCGCGTTCGTCCGCGGCGGCGGCGAAGAGCTCCTCGGCCTCCCTCGCCTGCCGACGCGCGTCGTCGGCGTCCCTCTGCGCGTCGTGGAGCTGGTCGACGGCGCGGTCCAGCTCCTGCTGCAGCCGCGCGCGATCGCCGTCGCCGGATTCCATCGCGCCGAGGCGGTTGTTGGCCGTCTTGAGCGCCTGCTGCGCGACGGAGAGCTGCGCCCTGGCGTCGTCGCGCTCCTTGATGATGGCGTCGACGTCTTGTCGCCCGCCTTTGCCGTAGCGCGCGCGGACGAGGAGGCCGCGCCGCGACGGGGCGGGCGCCCCGAAGCCTCGTCCGAGGGCGTCTCCGCTTTGGGAGGCGCCCCTGGTGAACGGGCGGAGCGAGTGGCGCGGGACCAGGCTCCTGGCGCCGATGGCGCGCGAGAGGCTGCGATTGGATCGATACGCGTGTGAGGGATGCGGGGTCAGCGTCGCGGACGGAGACGGAGGCGCGCGGCGGGTGTTGGGGCGCGGGACACGTGGGCGGGTGGGGACGCGCTGACGGGGCACCACATCGACTCGGCTGTTCAAACGTCGCGTCGAGGGATGGGTGCGGGTGATGGACGGTCCGAGGGCGCTCACCCGCGTCCCGAGTCATCGGGCGATCCATCGAATGCTCTGGCTCGCGCCGAGGGTCTGCGCCACGCGCGGGGGCCCGCGAGCGACGCGCCCCCGGGGCTCAGCGAAGCCATCCGCCCGGCCGCCCCCTTTCGCTAACAAAAAACGGGTTTGCTCGGTTCCGACGAGGGCTACGCTCGCCCTTCGGTGGTTCGGACACCCTGACCCGCCCTTCGTCGCGCTGTGCCTCTCACCGCGTATCACCCGGCCGATTCGTCCGTCGACAATTCGTCGGGCGCGGCTGTGTGTGGCTGCGGCGGGGCCCTGCAACGATGCCAAACCTACCCCGCCGGTTCAATCGGTGTCAGCACGAGCAATTTTTTGAATTCGAGCAGACGTTGGGCTGTGACTCACCACCGATGAACCCCGCCAGCCAATGAGAATGCTTATCCACTTCACCCACTTCCCACTGCAGCCCACGGTCAAACAGACCCTGAAATTCCTACGTGGCAGGGTCAACCTCCGATTAGCACCTCCGAGCTTTCGCGGGCGAAAGCCGGGGCTCGCTGTCATCGCGGCCGCCTCCACCCACGTTTTCCCGTGTGAGTCACACGAACGGCGCGGGCTCATCGACATCATGGGTTGGTTTCCCTGGGACGACACCCCACCCGACGCGGGCGCCCCCGTGGACGAGGACACGTACGTGGTCACCTACTGCCGCAACTGAGACGGCGGGCAGCAGGAGTACAACGCGGCGCGCGACGCCATTCGCAAAGTGCACAAGCATGCGAAAGTCGTGCCCAACAGGATAGACTCCTACCCCATCCAGGTCAGCGTGACGAAGGGTGGCACCACGATCTGGAGCGGACGACAGCAGGCGCTGTTCGCTAAGAACGGCAGGCCAGCCCAGAAGGAGATCATCGCCGCGCTTCAGAAGCGCTAAGCGAGAGGTCTCGTGAGGATGCCGACTCGGTTTTTCATGGTTTTTCGAGTCACGAGGCATCGGAGAGAGTAAAGCGCTCGAGACGACCCGCGTGCGGAGTACCCGGAGCAGTGAAGCCGCCGCCGTAAAGCCCACGTCACGGGCGGGGCGGACGGGCCGATTCGATCCCCGGCGAAACCACGCGAGCCGAGCCGACGAGCGAGGCGAACGACGAGTGATGTATAAGAGTTAAGTGTCATCACACCGCATGACTTGAGTCTCACCTCAGAGCCTTGGACGGGTCCACCCCCGCGGATTCCAGCTGCGCCCACATCTGCGCCGCCACCGTCTCGAGCGCATCCACCGTCCTCGGCGTCGACGCCGACGACGCCCCGGGCGTCATCCCGTACATTCGCACCAGCCCCGCGAGCTGACCGCACAGCCAATCCAGCTCGGCGATCTTCGCGTCGTCCGAACCGGGGGCCGATCCGCCCGCCGTCGGCCGTGTGTCCGCGCCGTGCCCGCGATGTCCCGCGAGCGACCGAAGCTCCTGCAGCATCGCGCTCTCCATTCGCTGCACCTCTCGTTCCGCCTGCGACAGCGACGACTCCAGACGCATGTACGTCGCCGCGGCGTCGGCGGCTGACTTGGCCGCGTGTTCCTCGGCGCCTCGCCTCGCGCGCTCCGCCGACGCCACAGCACTCTGCGCCGTGGACACCGCCTCCTTGCTCTTACGCTCGAGGTCCGAGAGGGAGTGTTCGAGGTCCTGGATCTTGGCGTCGCGCTCGGACACGGCGCGGTCCGCGTGCGACGACGCGTCCCTCGCCCGGGCGGCGAGCTCCTCGTACCTGCGTTCCGCGTCGGCGAGCTGCGCCCTGACGGCGTCCTCGCGATCCCTCGCCGCTCGCGACGCGTCGGCTCTGCACGACGCCGCCGCGTTCTCCGCGAGCTTGACCTGGTCCATGGCCTTGGCCGCCGCGCGCCTCGCGCCGTCGACTACGGCTTCGGCTTTTCGTAAGCGCTCCGCCGCCTCCTTCGCGAGGGTGGCGTTGGACTTGGCCTTTGTCCTCGCGTCGTCGAGCTCGGACCTGATTCGTCGTAACTCGCCGTCGCGGACGCGCAGCGCCTCTTGGAACTCTTTCGCCGCGGCGTCCGCGAGCTCGGCGTCCATGGCGTTGCGTCGCATGCGCTCAATCTCCTGCTCGGCAGCCTGGATCCGCGCGCGTCCGTTCACCGCAGCCTCCTCCGCCTGCCGCTTCACCTCCTCGAGCTCGCGCTCCACCTGCGCGCGCTTGGTGGACGTCTCCGACATGGCGCCCTGCCACTCGCCGTGCATCTCGTCCAGCTTGGCGCGGAGTCGGTCAGCCTCGGACCGCGCCTCGCGGACCGCCTCGCCCGCCTTGCCCAGCTCTTTGTCGAGCCGCTCCACCTCGGCAGCCTGCTCGTTGATCTTGGCCCGGCCGTGGAACGCGGCGTCGTCCGCCTGTCGTTGAACCTCGGCGAGTTCAGCCTCGGCGCGATCTGCTCGAGCCGCCGCCTCCCGAGCGCGATCGCCCCCCTCCTCGCGGAGCTGCGCAGCCTCGCGCCGGAGCTGCTCGAGCTCGGATTCGTGCGCGCGTATCCTCGCGCCGCCCTCCTCGGCGGCGCGCCTCGCGTCGTCCTCAACCTCCCTGAGCTTCATCACCGCCGCCGCCGCCTCGTTGACGGCAGCCTCGAGCTCCTTCGCGGCCATCTCCTGGCCGTTCTTGAGCCGGCGCTCGAGGTCCTCGGCGGCGGCCACCGCGGCGCGGCGCGCGTCCTCAGCCTCGTCTCTTTGCCTCTCCATGTCCGCCAGCTGCCGGTTGGCCATGTCCTCGCCGCGCCTCAATCGCTCCTCGAGGTCCGCGGCGGTGGACGCCGTTCGCAGCGCCTCCTCCAACGCCTCGCGCATGCTGCCGAGCTCCCCGTCCCTGCGATCCATCTCGAACGCCAGCCTCTCCGCGCGCGACTCGAGATCGCGGATGCGCGCGCCGCCCTTCTCCGCCGCCTCGGTCGCCTGCCGCTTGACCTCGTCGAGCTCGCGAGCCGCGTCGTCCGCCATCCTCGCCGCTCGCTCCGCCTCCTCGAGCCGGGCGCGCAGCTCCCTCAAGTCCCGATCGCGGTTCTCGACAGCCTCCCGCCACTCGCTCGCCCTGGACTCCGCCTCTCGGAGCTTACGCCCGCCCTCATCCGCAGCCTCCGTGGCGGCCCTGCGGATTTCCTCCAGCTCCTGGGCGATCTGCGCGGTGTGCGCGTTGGCCTTCTCCTCCCCAGCCTTGAGCCTTCTAAACGCGTCTTCGGCTTTGTCCTCGGCTCGACGCTTCTGCTCCTCGAGCTCCTCGGAAGCCCTCTGCGCCGCCCTCGCAGCCTCCCTGGCCTGGTCGAAACCCGCCTGGATCTGCCTGAGCTCCGCCTCCTTAGCCTCGCACGCCTCCTTCCATCGGTCGGCGCCGTCCTCGGCGTCGCGGATTCGCTGGCGCCCCGCGGTGGCCGCCTCCTCCGCCTGACGCCGCGTCGTCTCGAGCTCCTCCCGGACCCGCGCCGCGTCAGACGCCTCCTCCCGCGCCGCGTTCAACGCCTCGCGGATGGACTCAACCTCCGACGCCTTGGCGTCGCTGGCGTCTTTCCACTCGCGCGCGCGGTCCTCGGCGGATCGGAGATTGCGCGATGCCTCTTCGGCGGCTCGCGCGGCGTTGTCCCGCTCCTGCGCCAGCTGGTCCTTGACGCGCTCGAGCTCCGCCTGATCGCCCGTGGCCTGAACCACCGTCTGCTCGAGAAGCTTGGTCACGCCGCCGAGCTGCGACCAGGCGTCCGCCGCCACCTTGTTCGCCTCCATCTCGGCCTTGGCGAGGTCGTCGCGAAGGGTACGTTCGCGCAGCGCAGCCTCCATCGCCTTGTGCGCCTTGGCCTCGGCGTTTTTGCGATCCTCCATGAGCACCGCCGCGGCTTGCTCCGCCTGGCGCAGGCGCTCCGCCGATTCGGCCGCGGCGGCGGCGGCGACGAGTCGGGCGTCTTCCGCGAGTTTCTGCATCTCCTCAGCCTGACGCAGGCGATCCGCGGTGTCGTTCGCGCGGTTCTCGTTGTCCCTGGCCCGGTTGTCGTTTTCGTTAGCCTTGGCCCAGGCCTCGTCGAGCTGTCGCTTGACGTCGGTGAGCTGACCCTCGAGGTCCTTGGCGCGTTCCTCAGCCTGACGGATGCGCTCCTCCCTCTCCTGGATCCTGCCCTCGAGCTCCTTCACCTTGTTGTCGTGCTCCCATCGCTCGTGCTCAATCTTAGCCCTCGCCTCCTCGAGAGCGCGCTCTCGCTCGGCGATGCCCGCGTGCGCATCCCCGAGCTCCCTCCGAGTCGTCTCCAGCTGCCCGTCCCGTTCCTTGACGATGTTTCTAGCCTCATCGCGCTCTCCCGTCAGACGCTCCACCTGCCCGTCGCGCTCGTGGACGATGCCGCGCGCCTCGTCGCGCTCGCGCGTGCGCTCCTCAATCGCCGCCTGGCGCTCGTTGATCGTCTGCTCGCGCTCCCACGCGGTGTGACGCGCCTCGTCCCTCTCCTTCTCCACGTGGTTGATCGTCTGTTCGCGCTCCCACGCGGTGTGACGCGCCTCGTCCCTCTCCTTCTCGCGTTCGTTGATCGTCTGCTCGCGCTCCCACGCGGTGTGACGCGCCTCGTCCCTCTCTCGAGTGCGCTCCTCGAGCTGCTCATCGCGTTGTTGCAACTCAAGGTACGAGTTGTCGCGCTCCTGCATCGCGGAGCGGAGGTGCTGATCGCGCTGGATGATCGCATTCCTCGCGTCCTCCACGTCGCACCGCAAACCCTCGATCTCCTGGTTGAGGTTCTCCCTCACCCGCTTGAGCTCCACCTCCTTCTCGTGAACCCGCGCCTGCAGCACGGAGACGCCCTCCTCCAGGTGGCGGATGCGCGCGCCGCCGTCCCGCGCCGCCTCCGTCGCCGTCCGCTTCACCTGCTCGAGCTCGTCGTTCGCGGCGGCGAGCTGCGCGTTGGCGCGTTCCTCGCCCTGGCGCAGACGGTGAAACGCCTCCTCCGCCTTTTGCACCGCGGCTTGGCGCTCAACCTCCAGCTGGCGGACGTCGGGACCGGAGCCGTATCCGTACCCGCCGCCGCCACCGCCGCGCGCCTGGCGCTCCATCTCGGCCTGGACCTCCTGGAGCTGCTGCTGGGTGAACTCGAGGTCCGCGCGCACCTCCCTGGCCCTCGACTCCCAGAGCTTCGCGCTGGCCTCCGCCTCCCTCATCTTGTCGGAGGTGGACGAGACTTTCTCCACCGCCTCTCGGGCGGCGCGGCGAACCTCCTCGAGCTCGCGCTCCTGCATCTCCCTGATCTGCTGCGCCTGCATCTGCTGGACGCGATCGAGCTCGAGCCACTTGTCCACCGCGTACTTCATCGCCTCCTCCGCGGCGGTCTCGACGCGCTCCGGGGGGATGTTGTGGTAGGAGTCATCGCCGAGTGCGGCGGGCGCTTCGACGTTGTTGGGCGCTCTCGGGCGCATCGTCCGCAGGAGGCGCGGGGCGCCGGGCCTCGCGCGGGGGATCGCTCGGGGTCGGCGATGGGCCCCCGTCTGAGCGCGAGCGAACGCGAACGCGGAACCGGCTGACGCCACCGCCATCGAGCTCGCCATCCTCGCCCCGAACGTCGTTACGAAGGATTATCCCTTTAGGGCTGATTGGGATGCTTTTTTGGCTGGGGTTAGTTACGCGCCCGGACCGTGCTTGACGCTGAGTCCGTTCGGATCTGGAGCCCTGGCGGCGCTCGGATCGCGTGCACGGGTGAAATGTGGGCGTAAACGTGCGGACCGTTCGTCCTTGCGCGCGGCTCTGCCCTTCAGCGCCCACCCTCCCGCGAAGAGGGTTCGTGAGAAAATTTCAAACTGAAAAAGTGCCGGCTGCCGGCCGGCCGAGTGACAATTTTGATCTGCACCAGCCCCAGCTGGCCAAAGCTGCGAGGCAACAACAGCGAGCAGAGGACTTGATCAGACCTCCGTTTCTGAGTTAATTCCTGCCAGTCTGCACCGCCGGATCGAGGCGTAAATATCGGACAATATCTCTATCTCGCGACAGGATGTCATCATCGGGAACGCCTCGTCGCCACATCGGACGACACGCACCGAGGGGAAACAGAATTATGCACCACATCGCCGCCGCCGCCCGCGCCCACGCGCGCGCACCCATCGCCGCGCGCGCCCGCGCGTCTTCCCGCCGCCCGACCCGCCGCGCCTCCGTCGTAGCCAACGTGGGAAGGTCCAAGACCAACGAGCTCACAGGTGAACCCGAATGGGTGGAGATCAGCGACGCCGCCGCCGCGATCGAGGATGCGCAGGAGCAGTACGGCGCCGGGGACTTCGCGGGCGCCGTGAAGACCCTGGAGGGCGCGCTGAAGCTCGGCGGGAGCGGCGTGAAGCGCGACAGGTCCAAGCCCGCTGAGCTCTCGCTGGGCGAGAAGCAGGCCATCTTCTACAACCTCACGTCGGCGCATTCCAAGCTGGGAGCGGTGGACCGCGGTCTGGAGGCGCTGGAGGCGCTGCTGCAGGCCGGGTACTGCTCGGCGCAGCTGTACGGGTTCGGCAAGGCCAACGAGGATTACGTTCGGCTCCTGAGGGACCCGGATTTGGAGTCGGTGAGAGGCGACGCGAGGTTCAAGCAAATCGTCGACAAGTACCAGGTGACGCCGACGGAGCTGCAGCTCCAGCTGGACCCGTCGCAGTCCGTCATCGGCCGCGCGATGAAGATGTGGGGGTCCAAGAAGTGACTAATAACTGGAAGTAGACTAAAACATGACACGTAGACTATTGTTTGGTTGGTCAGTGGGGAAGACTTTCACCGACAAATGACAGCCGATTGCGTCTCGTCCCGGGTGGTTCCTCCGACGCCGACTCACAGCCAAGGCCTCCATCCGGACCAGCCGCTCGCGAGCACCCCCGGGTCGGTGGCGAGCGCCAACAGGCACTCGACCTGCTCCTCGACCGACGCGCAGATCGCACCCGCGCGCGCCCTCACGTCGCCCCGCTGTGCCCCGGCCGTACCGCCGAAGACGAGGTCGCGCATCCCCGCCCAGTGCGCCTGACCCTCGTGCTTGGGCGCGCACTGCGCGAGGGTGACGTGGCACGGGTTGCCGAGCTCGAGCTTGTGATAAGCGTGCGCCACCTTCAGCTCCACGACCCTCGCCTCGTCGCCGCTGAGACCCGCCGCGCGGGCCACGTTTTGAACCCCGAGATTCATTCCGAGGTTCGCCGCGGACGATGACGAAAAGCCGCCGCCGCGTGATTCTGTCGACGCCTCCGTCTTCGCCGCGGCTCGGCCCGATTTCATCGACTGCAACCGCGCCTCCCGCTGCCAGTCTATGAGCGGCTCCCTCAGGAAAACGTCCATGACGCCGCGTAACAGCGCGGACCCCCGGCGCAGCGCGTGCATCGCCTTGGCCATGTCCCCGCGAAGGGTCGCGATCGCGTCGTGGGGCGCGAGCGGCCCGAGCATCGCCGGCGTCGCTCGAAACGGCGTGAGCTCGGGGATGGGTAAAATAGCCGTCGCCGTGCCGAACGCGTACCCAAAGTCTATGTGAACAAGCGACCCGTCCCTCAGGTCCACCAGCACGTTCTGCAGGTGCCTATCCCCAACCCCGGCGACCCAGCCGCACACGCTGGACGCCGCGAGGGTCGCCGCGTACCTTCGACGCATCGCGAGAAACGCGTCGGGGGAACCCGCCGCCGCCGCGAGCGCCCGACGCGCCGCGGGCGCCGGACGGGTATACGAACCGTCGTGATGCCCGGAATACGAACCGCCACCGTCCCAACCCCCGCCTCCCTCCCCGCCCATCGCCGCCGCCGCCGCGTCCGCGGTTATCCGCCCCAGGTGCGACAGTATGAACGCGGC
>Ga0181571_10003073_pt1 | contig 12494 bp, 10 predicted proteins | sample 101ome_17_FD_132440 | JGI IMG/M metagenome (GOLD analysis project Ga0181571, IMG submission 132440) | Coastal salt marsh microbial communities from the Groves Creek Marsh, Skidaway Island, Georgia - 101407AT metaG (megahit assembly) | ecosystem: Environmental > Aquatic > Marine > Intertidal...
ATCGTACCAGCATCCGTAACACTTAAAACAGTAAAGGTTTCCGAATACTCCTCATAGCAACCCGAATCATTGAATGCCCTTACATAGACTACATCTCCATCTGTAATTCTACTAGTGGTAAAAACATTGGCAGCCACTTCTCCATCCAATACATTACCATCTATATTGATATAAAATTCATAACTACTTCCTCCACTGGCAGTAAAGACTACTTCCTGATCTTTACATATCACATTACTGGGGGCGTCTGAAACCCATCCTGGGTTTAGATCAGAATCATCTACTACCACTTCAAGCGTAGTTGTGAAATCACAACTATTTACGGTTGCAACAACTTCAATAAGATCTCCATTTTTTACATCGAAGTCTACCTGATTTGTAGCAGCTGCTGCAGTTAAATCTAATCTATTCGAAGCAGAGTCTTGCCAAGAAACTCCATTCACAGAGAAATCATAACTATCTGCTCCTGCTGTTGCTGTGATTATTATAGCATCGGATAAACAAAAAGAATTTGCAGCATCATTTGAGGCAAGTGAAACATTAAAGTTGGGCTCAACAGTTACAATAAGGTCATCTCCTTCCTGTAAACATTGTTCTGGAGAAAGAATGACATTTCTTCTAAACCAAGTGGTTTGAGTCAGTGCTCCGGGTTGGTAACTTGCTGATGTTTCTCCCTCTATATTTTCATAATCAACCCCATTGGGCGAGCTTTGCCATTGATATTCAGGGGTATTGTCATCATCTACAACAACAGCAACGGTTCCACCTCCATCTGCTGCACTTCCTTTAATCTCATTAGGCACTTCTCCATAACAAATGGTATCATCAGCTATAATAATTGTTCCCAAATTTGTAAGAGATGCTTCAGATAGTGATATAGATTCTTCACTGTAGCAATCATTAGCATTAAAGATAAATACTTTGACTTCTTGATCTCCAGACAAACCAGTCGTAAGATTTGCTCCAACATCACCTGTAAAAACATCATCTATATACCATTCGTAGCGAGTTCCATCGGTAGCTGTAAAACTTACATCTTCACCCTCACAATAATAACCTAAGGTTGCATCTGTCGATAGTGTCCCTTCAGGCAAAGAATTGACAGTAACAGTAATGGATTCTGCATTGTCATCAAGACCAATAACACATCCATTTGCGTCTGTCATCGCTATCGTTATGGTATCCCCATCGGCAAGGCTTCCTGGCGCTGCCCCGCCTACTTCTGTAAAGGTAATGCTGTTAGACGCGCCTTCTTGAATTGGATCAGTCTGATCATTGAGATAAAATTTATAGTCCGTTCCGTCTATAGGTTCTATGGTAAAGGTGATCTCATCTCCTGCACAAATAATATTATCTGCATCACTACTGGTTAATGAAGGTGTGTCGGGCACATAAACTTCAATATCATTTTCTGTAAAAATATATTCGTAGGTGCCGTCACCACCACCATCATAATCTATCGATACAATGACTGTATAGGGGGTTCCATTGGCAACATCCATATCTATAGCCGTAGTACCTACGAAGTCATCAGGATATGTTATGTTAGTAGCTCCATCAGCTAAATTTCCAAATCCTGCGCGAATATCTGCTGTAAAAGGACCAGCGGCATTTGTATTGTGATTTACCTCAAACCTAAAGGTAGTTCCTGCAAAATCATTGATAATACCACCTGTTGTATTATCTAATTCAATTATAAAAGAAACATTTTCTTCTGGACAAAAAGGATCACCAAAACGAACATCAGTAATCTCAATAGATTGCGCTGATAAGGCATTAATTGCTAAAACAAAAAGAAAAAGTACTATTTTCTTTATCAAAATAATTTAGTAAATAATAACTCTAAAGTAACGAAAATTAATGCTTTAAATTGTTTACAAAAGGGGGTTTTTCTGATTCTTTTAAAGAAATCCTTTACTTTTCATCCACTCATCATTATAAATTTTTCCAATATAGCGGCTTCCTGAGTCGTGAAGTAAAACCACAACGACGTCCTCTTTAGTAAAATTTTCTCTGAGCTGAAGCAGCCCTTTTATTGCTGCACCGCAAGAATTTCCTGCAAAGATTCCCTCAGTCCTGGCAAGGGCTCTGGTAAAAACTGCTGCGTCTTTATCTGTTACTTTTTCAAAATGATCTATCACCGAAAAATCAACATTTTTAGGGAGTATATCTTCCCCTATTCCTTCTGTTGTATAGGGGTATATTTCATTAGGGTCAAAGATTCCTGTTTCGTGGTATTTTTTAAATACAGAACCATAGGTGTCGATTCCCCAAATCTTAATATTTGGGTTTTTTTCCTTTAAGTATTTTCCTACGCCAGAGATGGTACCGCCTGTTCCGACACCTACCACAAAATGGGTGATTTTACCCGCTGTTTGTGCCCAAATTTCTGGACCTGTAGTCTCATAATGCGCCTGGGTATTAGAGGGATTATCATACTGGTTGACATACCACGCATTAGGCGTCTCTTCAGCAATACGTTTGGAGGTGCTGTAGTAAGACCGTGGGTCCTCTGGAGCCACATCTGTAGGGCATACTACTACTTCTGCACCTACCCCACGCAGTACATCGAATTTTTCTTTAGATTGTTTATCAGTAGATACACAAATCAATTTATAGCCTTTAATAATCGCGGCCAGGGCAAGTCCCATACCTGTATTTCCTGAAGTTCCTTCTACAATTGTCCCTCCAGGCTTAAGCAATCCTGCAGCTTCAGCGTCCTCAATCATCTTTACTGCCATACGGTCTTTGACCGAATTTCCGGGATTAAAGCTCTCTACTTTCGCCAAGACCAAAGCCGCAACTTCTGAAGTGATTTTATTGAGTTTTACTAGTGGAGTATTCCCTATAGTGTCCAGTATAGAACGGGCGTATTGCATGCTGTATTATTTGCCTTCAAAGATACCCTAAACTAAAAACTTTGCCTAGTGGAGGCTTGATTTTTATCGATTTCTTAAAGCCTCTGAGGGACTCATTCTTAAAATAATTTTAGAGGGTAGCCACAACAACAGACTCGCTATTGCCAAGAAAAAAAGATTGATAGATACGACTTCAACCCATGAAAGGGCTACGGGTGCACTAGTTACAAAATAGGTTTGAGGGTCCAAGCGAATCCATTTGAATTGCTGTTGAGAAAAATAAATAAATAAACCCACTAGATTTCCAAATAGCAACCCTCTGGTCATGATTAGTATGCCATTATATAAAAAGATTTTTTGAATAAGCGTATGCGTTGCGCCAAGCGTTTTGAGAAGACCCACCATACGGGAGCGTTCTAAGATCAAAACCAATAATGCGGTAGCCATATTTATGACCCCGACTATGAGCATTACGATCAAAATAATGAGCACATTAAAATCGAATAAGGCGATCCATTGAAAAATACTAGAATATCGATCAGAAAGTGCACTACTATTTAGTTCTGAAGGCAGGCCTAGATAAAATTCTTCAGCAGTAGCCTTTAGTTTTGAAAAATCTTTGATAAAAACTTCATAGCCCCCGATTTCATCCGCCTTCCAACGATTGAGACGTTGGATTAGCCTGAGGTCAGTATACACTAAATTTTCGTCTATATCGGGAAAACCTGAAAAATAAAGCCCTGAAATTTTAAATCTTCGCCGCTGTGGCAATCCCTGATCGAGTGAAGTTTGAAAAAAAGCGTCTACTGTATCCCCTACCTCAAGATAGAGTCTATTTGCCACGACTTGGGAGAGAAGAATTTCATTATTTTCTTCATTATTTATTCGCGGGTAGCTTCCCTCTACTAAAAAACGGTCTAGACTGGACCACTCAAAATCTGCATCTACTCCTTTGATTAAAACCCCTTCAAAATCTTGAGGGGTTTTTAACATTCCCGCTTTAATCGCAATGGCATGCATGCGCTCAAATTCAGGATGCGCCTGAATTTCTTCTTTAAGTTGATTGCTTGCCTTAAAGGGGAGTAAGGAAACCTGAGATTCATTATTTTCAAAAGGCGTAATTAAAATTTGCCCCTGAAAGACACTTGTTTTTATTTGTATCTCTTTTTGAAGCCCCCTGCTAAAGGCCATAGCGATGAGTATGGCTGCAATTCCAAGTGCCACCGCCACAGTAGCTATATTGATTATCCGCGAAGAAACCGTATTTTTATGCTGTCTGTATTGGCGCATTTTTCGCGCCAGATGTAAAGCGATATTCAATGAGTCTATTTTTTACAATTCCCCATTTCAAAAATACATTTTTATTTTGGCTTCTATTAGTAGCAACTATTGGTATGGTCCGCGCTCAAGTAATTCCTGGGGCGGAAAATACCGCCTCCTATTTAAATAAATTAAGAGGTAAAAAAATTGGCCTTGTAGCTCATCAGGCAAGTATTATAAAAACCCCAGCAGGAACAAAACACCTTGTAGATGTATTTTTAGAAAATGGGATAACACTACAAGGGGTCTATGCGCCAGAGCACGGCTTTCGAGGAACGGCAGATGCAGGAGAAAAAATTAAAGATGGGAAAGATGCTGAAACGGGTTTGTCGATTTATTCACTTTACGGAGAAAACCGAAAACCCAAGCCTGAACAGCTTCAAGGGATAGAACTCATGGTTTTTGATTTGCAAGATGTGGGGGTTCGTTTTTTTACTTACCTCTCTACTTTGCATTATATAATGGAAGCTTGTGCAGAACAAGGGATTCCTCTTCTTGTATTAGACCGACCCAATCCCAATACACACTATATTGATGGACCTGTATTAGAAGCAGCACATAAAAGTTTTGTAGGAATGCATCCCGTCCCTATCGTATATGGAATGACAATAGGAGAATACGCCCAAATGATCAATGGTGAAAAGTGGTTAGCCAAGGGATTGCAGTGTCAACTGGAAGTAATTCCCATTAAAAACTATACCCATCAAACCCCTTATGAACTTCAAATTCGCCCCTCGCCTAACCTGCCCAATGCACAAGCAATAGCCCTCTACCCGAGTCTTTGTTTATTGGAACCCACAGTCATCAGTATTGGAAGGGGGACCGATACACAGTTTCAAATTTATGGGCATCCAGACTTTAAAGGCTATGATTACCGATTTACGCCTGCGCCTAACTTTGGTTCTAAAAATCCAAAATTTAATGGGGAGCTGTGTTTTGGAAAAAATTTAACTGAGGTTCCCAAACCCACACAGATCGAATTAAAATGGTTAATAGATGCTTATTCAAACTTTCCCGATAAAGCTGCTTTTTTCCTTAAAGGGTTCGAACGCATCAGCGGGGTGAATAGTTTAAAAACTCAACTTCAAGCGGGAAAAAATGAAACTGAAATTCGTCAAACTTGGGCAAAGGATTTGACAGAATTTCATCGTATTCGAACGCAGTATTTAATCTATCCCTAGGGGATATTCAAATACTTATGGGTTTGAAGTGAAGCTTTCCACTTAGGGTTTGCAAGTACATAGTCAACAATAAGGGGCATTACTTTTTCTCTCCGGCTCCATTCGGGCTGTAAAAATAATTTGCAATTTGGAGCTACCCGGGCTGCTTGCTCTTCGGCAAATTTAAAGTCGTCTTTGTTGTAGATAATTACTTTTAATTCATCCGCATAGTCATACGCTGCCTGCAAGGGGCGTTTATTTTTTTTGGGTGATAAGCAAAACCAGTCCCATGTTCCCGTTAATGCATAAGCCCCCGAAGTTTCAATATGAACTTGCATACCTTGCCCATGAAGCGCCTTACATAACGGATCCATATTCCACATTAAGGGCTCTCCCCCCGTCACAACCACTGTGTCGGAATACTGCTTGGCTTGATTTACAATATGCTCAATAGGGGTTGGTAGATGGAGATTGGCATCCCAACTTTCTTTGACATCGCACCAATGACATCCGACATCACAACCGCCAATACGGATAAAATAAGCAGCACTCCCTTTATGATAGCCTTCTCCTTGTAGGGTATAAAAGGCTTCCATCAAAGGAAGTAAAGTTCCTTTTTTGAGGCGAATACGATCCTGTTCTAGCTCCATTTTGCAAAGGTATTATATTCTAATCTGCTATTTGTCAATAAATTGTACCTTTATAAAAAAATGCGATGCCAAGACCTTTTCACCTTGCCATTCCTGTAGACAATTTAAAGCGTTGCAGTGAATTTTATATTGATTCTTTAGGTTGTGAAACAGGACGTTCTTCAGAAGAATGGATTGATTTAAATTTATTTGGTCATCAGTTGGTTTTACATGTAGAACCCAATCATCAAGCACATAAGCACCACAATGAAGTAGACGGCAAGTCGGTGCCTATTCCTCATTTTGGTGTCTTACTGGAATGGGAAGAATTTAAAAATTTTGAACAGCGCCTAAAAGAAAAAAAAATTGAATTTGTCATTGAGCCTTATCTCAGGTTTAAAGATTTACCTGGAGAACAAATGACGCTGTTTTTTTATGATCCAGCGGGAAATGCTTTAGAGTTTAAAGCCTTTAAAAATGATGATCAAATTTTTGCACATTGAATAAAGAAAAAAGCAGTCTGATTTTTTTTGATCAGACCTTTGAGCGGATTTTTTCTGACCGAAATCAAAAAAGGATTGAGAGGGCTACACTTTGGCTTTCTATCATTGGGTTTGTGGTTCATTTAGTATTGATTTATACAAAAAAATTTAATCTTTTTCACACCCCTTTTGAGGCGCGCCTACTAGAAGATCCTATTTCAGCCATCTATACCCCATTCTCAATAATCTTAGTTTATGAAATTTACCTGCTCATCGTTTATCTCCCTCGATCGTTTACTACTGCTGTGTCTAAGCAATTTGAAATTATTTCATTAATTATTATTCGAAGAATTTTTAGTGATATCCCAAAAATAGAATTAGATGTGAACTGGTTTCAATTTGAAGCCAATAGGCAATTAATCTATGATTTGTCAGGGATATTGATACTTTACTTTTTTATCTACCTCTTTAATAGGCGGACAGAAAAATTACCAAAGAAAGACTTAACTGAAAGACTCAAACGCTTTGTTAGTTCAAAAAGAGCAGTAAGTGTTGTATTACTTCCCGTCTTAATTTTTACTTCTCTTTACAGCTTTGGTAATTGGTTTTATGAGCTCTTTTACTTGGAAAAGACGAGTTCTATTTTATCGGATGTCAATGCTGTTTTTTATAATGAATTTTTTACGATTCTTATACTCGCCGATGTCTTTATCTTACTCCTTTCTTTCCAATATACAGAACGCTACAGTCAATTGATACGAAATACAGGGTTTGTAATCTGTACCATCTTAATCCGACTTTCCTTTGCGACTACTGGGCTTACCAATATTTTATTAATCCTTTCAAGTGTCTTGTTCGGACTTCTGATTTTAAGAATTTACCAAGGTATAGAAAAAGAGACCTAGTGGTTTCGGTGATAAGCCAATAATGTATTTTTCAATAACATGGCGATGGTCATGGGTCCTACCCCTCCAGGTACAGGTGTAATAGCAGAAGCTTTCGCTGCAACCTCCTCATAGGCAACATCCCCCTTAATTACATAGCCTTTAGGATGGGTACTGTCTGGCACTCGGGTGATGCCTACATCAATGATGACTGCTCCTTCTTTTACCATCGGTGCTGTCAAATATTCTGGAATCCCTAGAGCCATTACAATAATATCTGCTTCTTTAGTAAGGGTATCCAAATTTTTTGTTCTACTGTGAGCAACAGTTACTGTGGCATTACCGGTAACTCCTTTTTGACTCATAAGTATGCTTATAGGTCTGCCCACAATATGACTTCTGCCCACTACCACACAGTGTTTTCCTGAGGTTTCTATTTGATAACGTTCGAGTAATTCAATAATTCCAAAGGGGGTAGCGGGAATAAAAGCTTCCATTTCCAAGGCCATTCGTCCAAAATTGGCAGGGTGAAAACCATCAACATCTTTGGCAGGATCTATTGCCAAAAGAATTTTTTCTTCATCTATATGTTTGGGTAATGGCAATTGAACAATATAGCCATCTAGTTCTGGATTCTTATTTAAATCCTCAATATGCTTTAATAACTCCGCTTCAGTAGTCGATGCTTCTAATTGGATAAGCGTAGATTCAAAACCCACATAATCACAAGCGCGTACTTTACTTCCTACATAAGTTAAGCTAGCTCCGTCATTACCTAATAAAACTGCAGCTAAATGAGGTGGGCGCTTTCCCTTATCAGTAATTGAAGTAACTGCTTGCTTAATTTCTTCTTTTAAGTTTTGGGCTGTTTTCTTTCCGTCTAATAGAATCATTTTATTTCATATTTTGAAGCATTTGCATCATTTGTCTTCCCTTACCCCCTTGCATCATCTTCATCATCTTACTCATTTGTTCAAACTGCTTTATGAGTTGATTTACTTCCTGTAAAGAAGTTCCAGAACCATTTGCAATTCGCGTCTTTCTACTGTGATTGAGTAATTTAGGTTGGGCGCGTTCTTTAGGTGTCATGGAGCCAATAATAACCTCAATACCCTGAAAAGCATTGTCATCAATATCTACATCCTTTACCATCTTACCGACACCAGGAATCATCCCCATGAGGTCTTTCATATTCCCCATTTTCTTAACCTGTTGTATTTGAGCGAGAAAATCATCAAAGCCAAATTGATTTTTAGCAATTTTCTTATTGATCTTACGCGCTTGTTCATGGTCGAATTGTTCTTGTGCTCTTTCAACTAAAGAAACTACATCCCCCATTCCGAGAATACGGTCTGCCATTCGCTCTGGATAAAAAACATCCAAGGCTTCCATTTTTTCTCCTGTCCCTATAAACTTTATAGGTTTATTCACCACAGATTTGATTGAAAGGGCCGCTCCTCCTCGTGTATCACCATCGAGTTTTGTAAGTACGACGCCGTCAAAATTTAATAAGTCATTAAATGCTTTTGCTGTATTTACCGCATCTTGACCTGTCATTGCATCTACTACAAAAAGCGTTTCTGAAGGGTTTAATGCTTGGTGAAGGGCTTTGATTTCATCCATTAAAGCTGCATCAACAGCCAGGCGCCCTGCAGTATCGATCAGTACAAGGTCGTGCTTTTCTTTTGCCGCATAGGCCAATGCAGCACGCGCAATCTGTACAGGGTCTTTTTGCTCACGATCTTCATATATCGAAGCGCCTACTTGCGCTGCCACAACCCCCAGCTGGTCTATCGCGGCTGGACGGTAAACATCACAGGCTACTAGTAAGGGGTTGTTTTTTCCGTGTTTCTTTTTAAGGTGAAGCGCTAATTTTCCCGTAAATGTGGTTTTACCAGAACCCTGAAGACCAGCCATTAAGATCACGCTGGGTTTGCCTTCTAAATTGACACCCACAGAAGCTGCACCCATTAACTCGGTCAGTTCATCTTTTACGATCTTAATGAGTAATTGTCCAGGTTGCAAGCTGGTTAATACTTTTTGTCCTAATGCTTTTTCTTTTACTCTTACTGTAAACTCTTTCGCTATTTTAAAGTTTACATCCGCATCTAAAAGCGCACGCCTTACTTCTTTGAGTGTTTCAGCAACATTAATTTCTGTAATCTTCCCATGTCCTTTTAAGACCTGAAAGGCTTTATCCAGTTTTTGACTCAAATTGTCAAACATAATTATAAGCTCTAGTTAATGTCTAGCAAAAATAAGGAATGCGATTTGATTAATCTTCATCTGCGCCTTCTGATTGAAACATCAATCCCATAACTATAGCATGGGGAAAAGTAATAGCCGCCAAAAAAGAAAAGAAAATTGAGAGTAAGTACGCTTCCTCTACTTCTATGAAATAATAAAATAAAAACAGACCCCCAAGCGCCCCCACCCAATAAATCAATGCAGATTTGACATATCGCAAAAAGGCGTTTTGTTGGGTGGTTCCATAAATATAATTAAGTTGTGAGTTCAGTGAAGGGATACTGTGCCATACTACAAAATAAAAGCCAAAAGCAAAGAGGAGACTCGCGTAGGCAAATAATAAAGCCAGCACAACTAAAAGTATAATTTCCATCAATACTGTGATGCTGTTTATTTTTTCTCCTCCTATTAAGAGGACAAATCCACTGGAAGTGAGTAGAAGTCCGATCCAAAAAAAATGAGGGGGCAGTACGACTGAAGTGATTTGGGTTATAACCTGCGCACTAGGAAGATACTGAAGTGTAAAAAGTAAGTTAAAAACCAGTGCACCATAGATAAAATAAATCCAAGGCTTTAATTTACTGTTTTTAATTCTTCCGCTCCAATGTTGTTCACCAAAGTGGTAACAGCTCACTAGAACAAAACTAGGTAGGGCAAACCGAGGGAGATAAAAAAACAAGAGGATCCCTAAAAAAACGACTCCTATATATAACCCAAAAGATTTCATTCGATCCGATTGGGCAGATTGACTTGTTTTTCGCGCTATTATTTTTAAATCATTCGCTCCATGTAATATCCCAAAAGTTAAAATTCCCAAAATCGCGATGGCATCTTGCAACCAAAATGGGCCAAATACACAAAAAATTACTGCAATAGCACTCAGCACTAAAAATTTAAAAAAATATTTTTTACCTGAAAATGAGTGAGTTAGCGATTTCAATTGAAAATAATTTGATTTAAATAGTAAGTAAGTTTAATTTTTTCTAAATTTATCTAAACAAAAACAAATAATTGATTTAATCATGGAAAAAATTCTAAGCTTAATGACTGTGGCTCCAGCAATGGCCACTGACGACTACGTAGGGTTTACATTCTTCGTAGGATGTATGGCGATGATGGCAGCATCAGCGTTTTTCTTTCTTTCAATGAACTCGTTCGATACAAAATGGAAAACTTCTATTCTTGTATCAGGACTTATTACGTTCATTGCAGCAGTACACTATTGGTATATGAGAGACTATTGGGCCTCTAATATGACCTCACCCACATTCTTTAGATATGTTGACTGGGTATTAACTGTACCATTAATGTGTGTTGAATTCTATTTAATCTTAAAAGCAGCAGGTGCTACAAAACAATTGATGTGGAAAATGATTTTCGCTTCTGTTGTAATGCTTGTCACAGGTTACTTTGGAGAAGCAGTTTATACTACAGGATCAGGTCCTGCAGTATGGGGGCTTGTTTCAGGTCTTGCTTATTTCTGGATTGTGTATGAAATCTGGATGGGTAGTGCTTCGAAACTTGCGGCTGCAGCAGGTGGTGCTGTTCAGTCTGCACACAAAACGCTTTGCTGGTTCGTTCTTGTAGGTTGGGCTATTTATCCTATTGGATATATGGCTGGTACTGAAGGATGGTACAGCGGAATCTTTGGTGGTCTTCCTATGGATGTTATTTATAACATTGGGGATGCGATCAACAAAATTGGATTTGGTTTAGTTGTTTACAACTTAGCGGTTCAGTCTAAATAATTTCCTTAAAGGGAAACAATTGCTATGAAAAAAAATCGCTCTTCGGAGCGATTTTTTTTTACATTCTATTTGGAACTTCTATCCCCAAAAGCTTACAAGCCCTTTGAATCACTTGAGCGACTTCATTACACAGACGGAGTCTAAAAGCGACACGAGCCTCATCCTTGTCCCCCAATATTGAGATATTTTGGTAAAATGAATTAAATAGTTTCACCAAATCATAAATATAATTTGCTACTAATGCAGGACTGTATTGGTGTGCAGCCTGCTGAATTGTTTCTGGATATAGTAAAAGATGCTTAATGATTTCTTTTTCTTTCTCCTCTATTGTATCGATAGCTTGTGCATTTGTTATGGATTTTGAGCTTAAAATCGATTGAATACGAGCAAAAGTATATTGAATAAAAGGACCTGTATTTCCAGCAAAATCTACTGAAGTTTTAGAATCAAAAAGGATGCGTTTTTTGGGATCAACTTTAAGAATAAAATATTTTAAAGCGCCCAGCCCTATGGTTTGATAAAGTTTTTTCTTTTCGTCATCAGACAAACCTTCTAGCTTTCCTAAGTCTTGTGCAAGTGAAGCCGCTGTTGCGGTCATCTCATCCATCAAATCGTCTGCATCCACTACTGTCCCTTCCCTACTTTTCATTTTGCCTTCAGGTAAATCGACCATTCCATAACTTAAGTGGTAGAGAGAATCTGCCCATGAAAAGCCCAGTTTTTTGAGGATTAAAAACAACACCTTAAAATGGTAATCCTGCTCATTCCCTACTGTATATACCATTCCTTTCATCCTAGGATTGTCTTTATAACGCTGGAGTGCAGTACCCAAATCTTGAGTAATATAAACGGCTGTACCGTCAGCGCGAAGAAGTAGTTTTTCATCTAAACCTTCCTCTGTCAAGTCTACCCAAACTGACCCGTCTTCTTTTTTATAAAATAGAGCCTTTTGTAATCCTTCCTCTACAAGCGCTTTGCCAAGCAAGTAAGTATTACTTTCATAATAATAGGAATCAAAAGAAACGCCTAAGTCTGTATAGGTTTTATCAAAGCCTTTATAAACCCATGCATTCATTTTCTCCCATAGGGCTACTACTTTGGGCTCACCCGCCTCCCAAGCCCTCAATAAAGCTTGTGCTTCCACAAAGAGAGGTGCCTTACTTTTG
>Ga0181571_10003081_pt1 | contig 12477 bp, 13 predicted proteins | sample 101ome_17_FD_132440 | JGI IMG/M metagenome (GOLD analysis project Ga0181571, IMG submission 132440) | Coastal salt marsh microbial communities from the Groves Creek Marsh, Skidaway Island, Georgia - 101407AT metaG (megahit assembly) | ecosystem: Environmental > Aquatic > Marine > Intertidal...
AATTGAACAAATCCCCGGAAGATGTCCAAGATCAGTTTGATGAAAGCGATGAAGAGTCCAGCAATGAAGAGATCAATCTTTCTGAAATTGCCGATAATTCAGCTATTTCCATCATGTTGGGATATGGGCTGGTTGAGATGGTCAATGACAATGATGGTGGCCTGTTAAGCGCAAGAGTGACAGGCGTTCGTCGCCGTGTTTCAAAGGCCCTAGGCTTTATCATTCCATCTGTTCGCATCAGAGATGATCTGACGCTTGAGCCAAACACCTATCAGATTAAGTTAGGGCAAACGATTGTTGGTGAAGATCAGGTCTATCCTGATCGTAAGCTGGCCATTCCCGGTGAAGACACCAATCTTAAATTAGATGGTATCAGTGTCAAAGATCCGACCTTTGGCATGGATGCGATCTGGATTAATGCTAGCCAAGCGCGTGAAGCGGAAAGCAAGGGCTATGTGATTGTTGCCCCTGAATCCGTGCTTGCCACACATCTTAGCCATCTGATCTATAAATATGCCGGTCAGTTAATCGGTCAGGATGATATTCAGGAGTTGCTTGATAATTTGGCAAAGACAGCACCAAGCCTGGTGCAATCTGTAGTGCCAAAGCTAATTCCACTTCATAACCTAACCGGCGTGTTGCGGGCATTGCTGGAAGAACGTGTTCCCATTAGTGATATGCGCCGGATACTTGAAAATCTATCGCATTTGGCTGCCCGGAATATGAGCATTTCGGACATGGCAGAGGCCTTGCGGCCTGTTTTGGCAGGCATGTTAATTCAGCAGGTGGCGCCACTCAACAACCCTTTACCCGTCGTAACCCTTGCGTCTGATCTGGAAAATATGCTTATTACCATGCAAAAGCAAAGTGGTGAAGAAGGCTTAATTCTTGACAATGATCTGTCGCAAAAACTGCTGACGCATTTGAACCAGATCAATGATGACATGTCATCAAAGGGCAAACAGGCCATCCTTGTGGTTTCGCCTGTTATCCGCCGGTCTTTGTCCAGTCTGATCCGCCAGCATATCGACGATATGATTGTGATCGGATTTACCGAAATCCCTGATAACCGCAAGATTGATCTTGTGGCAACGATAACCGGCGAAGCGGATAGCTAAGCCTAGATAATAACGCCTTATGTATGAGGAGAGGTCAACATGACAACCATTAAAGTATCGGCGATAGACACGGCCACCGCCATGGATCAGATTCTTTCACAATTGGGTGCAGACGCAATGATCCTTGAAACCACTACCCGTGATGGCAAGGTGGAAATCAGCGCAACCAATGATCCAGATATTACGCTGAAAAAGCCAAACCAGATCAGTGATGTGTTTACCCAAATCATGAAAGAAGAGATGAACTCGCCTCATGCAAATCAGCGGCCCTATGCACATCCAATGGAACCCAAACCTACGCTTGGCCCTATCCTGGATAAAGAAGCTGCGGCAAAATTTATGGAAACATTGGATAAACCTACCCCACAGCATGATAAGGCAGAGACTGAAATCAGCATCCATATGCAGCGACTCAAATGGGAAAACGAACGCCTTGCCAAAGAGGTGCAAAGCCACAAAACCGAAAGCCGAGATAATATTGAAAGCGCCAAAGTGTTTTATGAAAAAGCGTTAGAACAAGGCCAAGAAAACAAAGAAGCGCTTCAATCCTTTCGCTATGAAATGGACGGGCTGAAGCATCTGGTCAACGATACACGGCAACATATGGTAACGCGATCTGGACACCGCTTGGCGATGCTGATGCTGATTGCTGTTATGGGACTATCGGTTGGGGCATATGGGATGCGTGATCATCTTCAGGCTATGGTGCCTTGGGCGACCTCATGGTTTGACGGAACGGCGACGGCTGCTGGGGCTGGCATGGAACAGATTAAAATTAGCGATCTGGACGCTGTGCGCATGGGGGATACGGTGCGCATCAAAGGCGTGGTTACAAACCATAATGCTGAGGCTATTGAGGCACCAATGATCCGCTTTATGGTGAAAGATGTGAACGGTGCGGTATTGGTAGAACGTGATGTGATGTTGGATCAGGATAGTTTGATGCCGGGCTCACCCGTGGAAATTAACACCCAATTGGTGATGGGAACCCAGATGGAAGACGATGCATTGACCGATATTGTCGCTATTCCGATGCAGACCCCTTCTCAGAAAACCGTCATTACAACAACGACACTAGGTTCATCCCAGACAGGGTAATCATATCAAGTTTAGCAAGATAAGGATTTGCTGGATCAAAAATTGCATATAGTAATAGACTTGTGCATATATTAGGAAATGGTAATGGCAACGTCTATCGCAGTATGCAGTGGCAAAGGGGGAGTCGGGAAAACTAGTGTTTCCGTCAATCTTGCCCTGACTTATCGAAAACTTGGCAAACGCGTTGCCATTTTCGACGCTGATTTTGGTATGGCCAATTCCCATATTCTGATGGGCATTAACCCCCAATACTATATCAGCGATGTGCTAAATGGCAGTAAGTCTATATCCGAGATTATGTGCAAAGGTCCCAATGGGGTAATGGTGCTGTCCGGTGGCACAGGCTTGCTAGAGGTGCTGAATATCGATCGCAAACATCGGTATGAGGTCATCCGGCTTTTAGATGAATTAGAAGATAATCTTGATATTTTGATTATTGACGTTCCTGCTGGGGCTTCGGATAATTCTGTGTCTTTTGTTTCTGCGGCAGATCGTGCGATAGTTGTTCTTGTTGGTGAGCCAACCAGTTTCCTAGATGCGTATTCGTTTATCAAAGCGGCAAATCTGGAAATGGGAACAAAGGATTTTACAATTGCTGTGAACATGGCAAATAGCGAAGCAGAGGCCAAAAAGCATTTTGAGCGTTTCAATGCGATTGCCATGAAATTTCTTGATGTCCGCCTGCGTTATGGGGGTCATATTCCCCATTCACAACGTATCAGAGCGTCGATTGTGAACCGCAAGCCCATTGTTACTCAAGGTAGTGACACGCCTGAAATATTAGCGTTTCAGAAATTAGCAAAACAAGTATTAGATGCACCGATAAACACCTCAACAGGCATCCGATTTTTCCATCACGGGGAATGGGAGGGGTCATAGCATGAAAGCGCATTACCCTGAACAAAAACAAGATGTCGAACAGTTGATCAAAGATCATCTGTCGCTAGTGAAGAAAATCGCCTGGCATATGCATGGGCGAGTGCATCTGTCCGTGGAAATCGAAGACCTGATTCAGATTGGTTATTATGGTTTGGTGATTGCAGCACAGAATTACACAGTCAAAGAAGGGGCAAGTTTTGCCAGTTATGCCGGCTTGCGAATTCGTGGGGAAATCATTGATTATTTGCGGAAAAACTCTAACCTTTGCCGCACCACAATTAAGATGCATCAGCGTAGCCGTGAAGCTGAACAAGAATTGCGTGTCCGTTTAGGAAGAGATCCGAAAAGTTATGAAATCGCTGAATATCTAGGCATTGATGAGAATGAAATGATGGAATGGGAAAAAGCATTCCAAGCTAATAATCATCAGTCTTTGGATACGGTTTATGATGAGTTTTCCATCTGGTTTGTGTCTGAAGGCAACAGCCCTGAAGAGGCAATGAATGATATCGAATTAAAAGGCTTGCTAAAAAATGCTCTTAAAACCCTGCCTGAACGCGAGGCTTTGGTGATACAGCTTTATTATGTCGAAGAGCTTAATGTCTATGAAATTGCTGAGGTACTTGAAGTGACCACAGGCCGCGTATCCCAGATCAAGGCAGCGGCAATTAAGCATTTGCGCCAACATATCAGTGATGCTGATAATGGGTCGATGGCAGGATGAGTGAGTGGCAACAAACCCATGATATCAGCATGACCATTCATACAATGGAATTGCAACTTAATGGGCTTAAGCAAGAACAAAAATTAGTCGCTTCATGCAAATTGGTTAATATTGCCCGTGGTCAGAGTATGGTGACCATAGTCCCTGACAGCAAGCTGACCCAGATCAAAGGCACGGTTATCATCCGCATGGATAAACGGGTTATGCAAGTAGATATGGCAATGCCTTATCAGCGTTTTGCCGATATACTGTCGCATCTAAAACATGCTCCAATAAGGCCATTGGGGATGGTGCTAAGCGTTGACGAAGCGCTAGCCGTAAGTCTTGAAGGCGATTTGCAGATAAATGAGGAAATGACGCTAAACCTGACAGATGCCAACCTAACCATTCCTGTCCGTTAGGATCAATCCAACTTACATAAAGCGGCTAATAATATCTGCCTCAGTCTGCATCATTCGGGATGAGGCAGAAAACGCCTGCTGGGCGCGCATCATCATTACCATTTCATCTGAAATTTCCGTGTTAGAAGCCTCAATGCTGCCCTGAACGATGCGTCCAAAAGGACTGCTGCCAGGGGTGCCAATGATGGCTGCGCCGGATAAGGCGGTTTCGCTAAACTCATTTAATCCAAGCTGTTGCAAGCCATTCATATTTCTAAACCGCGCTAATCCAATTTGTCCGGCATTAACCCGGGTTGAGGTGCCATATTGGGCAACCACTTCGCCTTTTTGATTGATAGAGATAGAATCAATCAATTGGCGCTGACCTGCGCCGTCAATAACGGCAAACGGAGTGGTCAAAGGTTGTCCATTTGCTGACATCAGCAATCGGCCATTATTAGTGATGATCTGCCCACTGGTGTTTAGGCTCATGCTACCATCACGCGTATAATACATACCGCCATCATTGGGGTCTTGGGCAACAAACATCCCATTTCCGGACACCCCAAGATCAAGGGACATATTAGTGGTTTTAAGCGACCCTTGGTTATGATCCACGCGGATGATCTGGCTACGGCTACCCATACCAGTCGTGGAGCGTTTGATCTGATTAACCGTGTTCGCATAAACATCGGTATATTCGTTTGAACTGCGCTTAAATCCCGTGCTTCCAGCGTTGGAAATATTATTAGAGATGGTTGAAATCTCGCGGCTTGCCGCCATTAGCCCTGATTTAATAATAGGTAGCATGAACGCATCCTCAATTTAAAATAACAAAATACCTGTCTCTTTATTCAATTTTCATGCCAGAACAATAAACACTAAGCGGCAAGAAAGACCGGCCGTCTGCTTTCGGCTATGTGTGGATTGGCATGTTCCCAGATTGGGACCAAACGATGGTGGGTATGGATTGCCCCCATAAACCAAAAGATTTGTAAAGAGTTGTAATTTTAACGGTTTCTGGCATTATATTTGAATAAACTAAATTAGATTAATATTTAAATTGGAAAGTTTTGCATGAGCAATCCCCCGAATGCTCTCGTCCCTGTGCCATCCCAACCACCTGCCACCATCACCCGGTCGCGTGATGACCACCCGTTGCAGTTGGTTCACGGCACGGTTAAGCTGACGAACAAAGAGGATGTCCGCAATCGCTTGCCAGATATTCTGGGGCGGGCTTTGGCGCGGACATGGATTGATTCCCCTTTCCACGATAGTTTTTCGCGTGACCCCCAAGGCACATTGGCGATCCATGGCGTTGAGATGCCTGAAAATATGACTCTGGAGTTTCATAAGCCAGACAGCAACAGGCCGCGCATTGTGGTCTATGAAACCAAGCCGAATTCGCGTTTCAAATCACGGGTCTTTTATTTGCAACTGGTGATGATGGCGGGGCGGTAGTGATGTGGCTTAGCAGTTTGAAAATAGTCTTGGCATTTTCTTTGGCGCTTGGTCTGCCGTTGATGGCAAAGGCCAATGATGAGGATATTGCCACCAGCGACAAGACTTTCATGGAGGCGGTTGAGGCGGCAAAGGCAGGCCATTACGATCAGGCTTTTAAGCTGTTTGAATTACAAGCTGAAGCGGCACAGCATGACGCCCAGTTTAATCTAGCGCTGATGTTAAAAACTGGACGCGGCACACCGCAACATTATGCTGATGCGCTGATGTGGGCGTGGTTATCGCATCTGGGCGGCATCGAAAAGGGAAAACCGCTGGCAGATGAGATACTGGATGTACTGCCAGAGGCAACCATAGAAGAGGTGCGCCAAAACATTGCCGCCAACCTCAAAGCCAGAATTGACAAAGGGGATAAGGCGGCCGTGATGCAATATGCCCGACATTTTATGGAAATCCTAGCCGAGGAAGATTATGAACAGGCCTATCTGTGGTATTCCATCGCTGCGGCTATCGGCAGTGAAGGCGGACAAGAGGCCAGAGATCTGGTTGCTGAAAATCTGGATGCTGAGGTTATGATCACGCTTCAGGATGAGGCCAGAACAACATATTACGGGTTGTCTTTTGGAAAATAGACGCCTTTTGAAAGGAGCAGGTCATGCAGGTAAAAATCCACTGGATCATTGACGGTGTCGCCGAAATGGAAGCGGACACCATGGAAGCGGCAGAGGCCAAAGTCGAAGAGATGCTGAAAAAGGTACTGGCAGATCATCCTGACCTTATCAACATTCTGGGGGCACGCGCCATTCAGGGCAAAGCCTATTTGCCCGGCTCTGCTGAGGACACCGATGCCGAAGCAGAAGACAATTAAAGCTTTATCTTTATTGCTGGTGGTGGCTGGCCTCATTGCTGTGATGATGCCGGTTGCGGTGACGTTCACCCCCCATACGGCGGCGGCGGCGGCGCGCACCTATCAATCCAAAGGGTCACAGGAAAATGACCGCAACCTTTATGAAACCTGCCGGCTGAAAAAGGTTGAACGCACAGAGGAATCGGTGATGTGCATCTATCGCCGACAGTCAGGTGATAAAGATGAGGTGCTAAGCAACGAAGACCCTAGCGCGGCCTGCCAGAGACAGTTTCAATGCAAGCGCATCAATTAATGGGCAGCTTGGTTTAGCCCCCCCCAAACTGAAAGCTAAACCCAAATTAAAACCGACACCAAAACCCTAGGATGGGGTGTTTTGGCTACGTATCAGTTCACGCATGATGTCGATGTGCGCGGCGTCAGATTGATCCGATGATTTTTTATCAAGTCGTAATAAGGTTTCGGATGGGTTGTTATGCATCCAGTATGAGATATATTTTTCGGCAAAATTGCGGCGGTCATGTTCTGCACTGAAAAACCGCTCTAAATACAATTCAACAATATATCGGCCCTCAAAATCCTCTTCTAATATCAATTCTCTTTTTGCGTCCTGAATATTCAGCCGAAGCATCACAAAAAAGGGCATTAGGCAAATAAACATTAACATAAAATAGGGCCAGAGCGTAAAGAAATTCAATTCACCTATGGCTTGGCGAAGGGGGGGAATCACTCCCGCCATAAACATACAAGAGAAAAATATAGCAAACAAAACGATAAAGGCGAAAATGATTGTTATAATACAAATAAAAAGTAACCACCTTAGCATAATGAGGAAATAGAATATCAGTTTATGGTTTCTTGCCCTTTTCCTTAAGTGTTCGTGATATTCCTCCTTTTCTTGTTGGGGTTTCTTTGCGTTTTCATGACTTGCGAAGGCAATCTCTGTCGCTTCCAGATTTTGACGTGTAGCATCATTTTCGGGGTTGTGTTCAAGGGCCTTTCTAATATCTGAAATTGCGCCTTCAAATTCCCCTTTACGATATTTTGCCAATCCCCGATTGCTCCACGCGACATCATTTTCGGGGTTGATTTCAAGGGCCTTGGTAAAATATTCAATCCCGCCCTCATGATCCCCTAATTGGCTTTTTGCCACTCCACAAAGGTTCCATGCGGCGTCATTATCAGGGTTGAGGGAAATGGCCTGTTCCAGCAAGGGCAGGTAGGTTTTTGCCCATTGCCGGTACTCTTGTTGTGATTTAGCCTTAACAAACTGCTTATCAGCCTTATCCACTAACCGTTTTGCTCGTTTTTTATCTGCCTCATTCGCCATATCAAACCCATCCCCAGCTTATGTTTTTATTGGGGATTAGTATGGGGGATAAAGGTTAAAAAACCGTTAATGCAGTAAGATCACGTTGGGGGATAGAACAGGAAGGGCAAATAGGGGGGATTATTCGCCAGCCTCAACCCCGGCGCCAGACTTATCCCCCAGTTTATGTTCAGATTCAACCGCATCTTTGGCGGCGAGGAAATAATACGCCAGTGAGCCAATAACAATCGCAGACCCAAACACCATAAGCCAGCTTGGGCGTTCACCTGTGCCAACCCAAACCCAAAACGGCCCCATGATGCTTTCTGTCAGCATAATCAACCCAACCGTGGTGGCAGAGGTATAGCGCGGCGCCACCATAAGCGCGAAAAACGCCAAGGGCAAAACCAAAACCCCCATGACCATTAGCGAACCCAAGGCTTGCGCCCCTTGGGGCAGATCAGGAACAAGCCGCGACATCACCAGCCATGCCAGCAATACGGTCAGCATATTTGCCGTACCGGTAGACAGCATGATGGGCAATTCTGGATGGCGGCGTTTAAGCACCATGGCAAAGCCTAGACCTGCTGCCGCTAATACCCCCATCAGGCCGCCGATCACCGGACTGCCGGTGGGGGCGCCCACCGCCTCATGTCCGCTAAGCACCACCACCAAAATCCCCAAGGTGCATAACATCACCGTTAGCCATGTGCGCCAATCAGGACGTTCACCCAGCATGGGAATAGAAAACAGCACCGTAAAGATTGGCATGGTCGCAAGCCCCGTCAGCATAACAGTAGCCGAAGTCATGGTGATACCAATAGCAAAGGCCACCGCGTCAGCGGTATAAACCACGATCAGCAACAGCCCCACGGGCGATCGCGCAACCCGCAAATCTGCACCAATATTGCGATAGCCAAAGCTAAGCCACAACGCAAATAGCGTTAGCCCCATCAGCAATCCGCGCCAAAACAATAAGCCAAAGCCGTCCAGACCACTAAACCGGATCAGCATGGCATCAGGGGCAAGCAAAATCACCCCAAGCCACGCAATAAAAGCCCCGTTGGTTGTCAGGTGTTTTGGCATGGTGTGATCCTAGGCAAGGAAAAGGGGTTGGGACAAATACGCATCATCATTTGGTTAAGGATCATGGGGGGTAATCATCGCTTTGGCAACAGGCAAGATATCCCCCTGTGGATGATTTTTATCGCCAATGGCTGGCGCGGGTTAGCCCGCATCTTGACGCTATCGTTTATTCGGCTAGTCTGAGTTTCTAGGAAAAGGATGGTTCAATAAAATGACCTTAAGCGATGCCCCAAAACTGGCTGATGAAAAATTGGCTGAGAGTCTGTTTTTAAATGTTGATGCCCGGCGCGAGGAATTAATTGAGACCACGGTTGATTTGCTGAAAATCCCCACCTTCAATCCGCCCGGCGATAACTACCTTGAAATTTGTGAATATCTGGAGACCCGCTTAAGCCGGTCAGGGTTTGAGATCACGAAAAGGCGGGCTGAGGGCGCGCTTGGCGATTCCGACAAATACCCGCGCTGGAACATCATCGCCCGTCACCAAGGCAAGCGGCCCGGCGAATGTGTGCATTTTAATTCACACACAGATATTGTCTCGCTTGGCGAAGGCTGGACAAAGGACCCGTTTGGCAAAGATATCGAAGGTGATCGCATTTATGGCCGCGGCGCATGTGATATGAAGGGCGGCTTGGCGGCATCCATCATTGCGGCGGAGGCATTTATCCAAACTTGTCCGGACTATGCCGGTTCAATTGAGATTTCTGGCACTGCGGACGAAGAAACCGGCGGCTTTGGCGGCGTGGCATGGCTGGCAGAACAAGGGTATTTTGACCCATCTCGCGTCCAGCATGTGATTATTCCCGAACCTTTGAACAAGGATCGCATTTGCCTTGGACACCGCGGGGTTTGGTGGGCTGAAATTGAAACAAAAGGCCATATTGCACACGGCTCCATGCCATTTCTTGGGGATTGTGCTGTCCGCCATATGAGTGCAGTTCTGGCCGAAATGGAGGAAAAGCTATTCCCTCTATTGGGTGAGCGCCAGACCGCCATGCCGGTGGTCCCCCCACAAGCGCGCCAATCTACGATGAACATCAATTCCATTCATGGCGGCCAAGAGCAGCCCGAAGATGGCTATACCGGCTATCCTTCGCCGCTGGTTCCCGACAGATGTGTGATTACCATTGATCGGCGGTATTTAATTGAAGAAAAGCCAGCTGAAGTAAAGGCTGAGATTGATGCTCTTATGCGCCGCATTCAGCAACAGCGCCCCGGTTTCAAGTATGAAATTCGAGATCTTTTTGAAGTTGAACCCATTATGATCGACAAATCCGCACCAGTAGCCGCAACGGTCACAAAGGCGATTGAGGCGGTCATGGGCAAAACGCCAGAATATGTCATTTCGCCTGGAACCTATGATCAAAAACATATCGATCGGATTGGAAAATTAAAGAATTGTATTGCCTATGGACCTGGCATATTGGAGCTGGCGCATCAGCCAGATGAATGGATCGGAATTACCGATATGCTTGACAGTGCAAAGGTCATGGGACATGCTTTAAAAAGCTTACTGCACCAAACATAATCATAAAACAAAATCACCAAAGCAGGCAGATTATATTGTGAGATCTGCGACATAGGGAGGAGACAGACTATGCGAAAAATTACCTTACTTACCTCAGCACTGGCATTCAGTGTGATGACATCTATGTCAGCGATGGCTGCCCAAACCAGCATCACGCTTGGCATGCAGTTAGAGCCGCCAAATCTTGATCCGACAAGTGCTGCGGCAGCAGCCATTGATGAGGTCGTTTATGCCAATATTTTTGAAGGGCTGACCCGCTATCAGGCGGATGGTTCGATTGTGCCAGCGCTGGCTAAATCTTGGGAAATTTCCGATGATGGGCTGACCTACACATTTACCCTTCATTCTGGCGTAACGTTCCATGATGGCACCACGATGGATGCTGAGGATGTGAAATTCTCGCTAGATCGTGCCCGGGCAGAAGATTCCACCAACGCCCAGAAGCGACTGTTCACCGGCATAGCATCTGTTGATGTTGTTAATCCAACCACCGTGAGCATTACCCTTAGCAACCCTAATGGTGGATTTATAACCAATCTGGCATGGGGTGATGCAGTTATTGTTGCGCCTGAAAGCATTGACGCAGCAGCTAATGCACCTGTTGGTACCGGACCTTTCAAATTCTCCCGTTGGGTTCAGGGCGACCGCATTGAGATTGAAAAAAATCCGGACTATTGGGGCGAGCCTATCGCACTAGAAAAGGCCACGTTCAAGTTTATCTCTGATCCGACAGCGGCCTTTGCGGCGGTTATGGCTGGCGATATTGATGCTTTCCCAGGCTATCCTGCGCCAGAAAACCTGCCGCAGTTTGAAGCTGATCCACGCTTTAGCGTGATTGTTGGATCAACCGAGGGTGAGACTATTCTCTCCATGAACAATAAATCAGAAAAGTTGACCGATGTGCGCGTCCGTAAAGCCATTGCCCATGCGATTAATCGGCAGGCGATCATTGATGGGGCGATGTTTGGATTTGGCACGCCAATCGGCACGCATTTCGCACCGCACCATCCGGATTATCTCGATCTGACTGGGCAGTCTGCCTATGATCCGGCAGCCGCCAAAGCCCTGCTTAAAGAAGCGGGTTATAGCGAAGGGTTGACACTGTCACTGAAACTGTCACCGCCATCATCTGCGCGTCGAGGCGGCGAGATTATTGCCTCTCAACTTCGTGAGGTCGGCATTGAGACTGAAATTGAGAATCTTGAATGGGCGCAGTGGCTGGAGCAGGTGTTCCGCGGTAAGGATTTTGACCTTTCCATCGTATCGCATACTGAGCCAATGGATATCGGTATTTATGCCAATCCTGAATATTACTTCCAGTATGACAGCGCGGCGTTTCAAAAGACGATCGATGATCTGATGCTGGCTACCGATGCTGGCGAGCGGACAGCTTTGCTACAATCGGCACAGCGGGTCATTGCTGATGATTACGTCAACGGCTATCTGTTCCAGCTTGCTCGGACTGGCGTTGCCAATAGCAAGATCCGTGGTTTGTGGGAAAACTCCCCAACCCAAGCCAATGACCTGACCGGTGTTAGCTGGTCTGATTAAGAGGGCCACGTTTTGATGGCTTTTCCGCACCAATTGTTGGTATTGCCCCGTTTGCATGTTTAGCTTGGGGCAATACCGGTTTTTCATTTTCACATAAACCGCTGATCGCTCACCGATGGTTCGATATATCGTTACACGCTTTTGTGTTCTCTCAGTCAGCCTATTGGTTGCATCCGGGATTATTTTCACCATGCTAGAAGTTGTTCCGGGCGATCCGGCATCTTTTATGCTGGGAATTAATGCCGAAGCCGATACGCTGGCAGCGATGCGCCGTGAGCTTGGTTTGGATCAGCCCATGCTGCAACGGTATCTTAGCTGGCTTGGCGGCATGCTCACTGGCGATTTTGGTATCTCGTACACTTACCGGGTTCCGGTGAGCGAACTGGTGATGGCGCGAATATGGATATCACTGCCTTTGGCTATTTTTGCCCTTATTCTATCGACGCTGATTGCCGTGCCGGCGGGTTTGATTGCTGCG
>Ga0181571_10003088_pt1 | contig 12471 bp, 17 predicted proteins | sample 101ome_17_FD_132440 | JGI IMG/M metagenome (GOLD analysis project Ga0181571, IMG submission 132440) | Coastal salt marsh microbial communities from the Groves Creek Marsh, Skidaway Island, Georgia - 101407AT metaG (megahit assembly) | ecosystem: Environmental > Aquatic > Marine > Intertidal...
CTTTTAGGTCCTTTGCTTGACACATTAGTGGTGTGTACCATAACGGGATTGATTGTGGTGATTAGCAAAGCATATTTGTTGGATTTAAATGGCATTTTATTAACCCTTGAAGCCTTTAACCGTTTGTTTTTTGGCTATGGAGATGTGCTCCTCCTCTTTATGATTTTGGTTTTTGGCACCTCAACCTTGTTTACCTATGCCTACTATGGCACCAAATGTTTTGGCTTTCTAACCAAACCACAGTGGGGATACTACTATAACTTTCTCTATGTAGGCAGCATTGTTTTTGCGGCCATTGCCACCACCGAGATTGTGGTGGGACTCATAGATGTGGCCTTTGCCCTAATGTGCATTCCCAATATGCTAGCTGTGGTGCTCTTAGCCCCTCACATTACACGTAAAATAAAAACAGAATGGGGTTCCTAAAGCCTAGCTCCTTTTAAGTCTTTTTCTTTGTTCGTTTCGGTAAAAGGCCTAAGGCTAGAAAAAACAATCCAGCTATTACATAGGGCCAATCTATAAAACTCAACTTGCTATACATTAAATAGACCACAATAGCGCAGACTACAAAAAGGGCCAAAAAAACAATTTTAACGAACAGACGTATCATTTTTTCAATCGAATAAAATAAAAAATTGTGCCGGTGATGGCATACACTAAAACACCAACTGGTCCGAGCATAAATGTTGCCAAGAGAGAGGGAATGACAGCCCATTGTGGAATGCCCTTTTTTATGCGGTGCTCCACAATCCAACAGCCCATCCAAAAATCAAAAGCTAAGTAGTGCATCCAACCTGCTGCGGCACTAGCCGGTGTTGCTTTTTTAAAAAGAGATGTGATGCCTTCTAAACTAGTAAAATCGGCTTCTCCCAAACCACCCGCTGCTCCTAAAAAATAAACATATGCAAAACTCAACGCCAAAGGCACCCAAGGATACGCTCTAATTGTTTTACTCACCATGCTCGTAGGAAAGAGTAGCAGCAAAAACCAGCATAATAAGATGCCTGTATTGCAAATATTAAATAACATGGAAGTCATAAAAATTTAATTATTCTGTCTTCGATAACAAGTTAGTCTTTTTACCTTAGATGGCAAGAAATGTTACTTTTTAAAGACATTAACGGCAATAGAGTGGATCCCATATCCCATACTTTAGAAATTATAAAGCACTATCCCTATGCCGAAATTCATATTGGAACCGATTCTCAAAACATGGGCAAGCAAACTCGATATACTACCGTTATTGCCTATAGATTGGGCACTAGAGGTGTGCATTATATTTTGAGTAAATCAAAAGTGACGCTAATTAAAGATATGTGGACTCGGCTTTGGCAAGAAGCCGAAAAAAGTATTGATGTTGCCGAATGGCTCACCCAACAAATCACAGTGCGGGTAGAAATAGATATGGATTATAACGGCGATGAAAATTTTAAGTCCCATAAATTAATTGCAGCGGCCAAGGGCTGGGCCAATTCATTGGGCTATAAAGTAAACGTTAAACCCCACAATCAAATTGCCACACGAGCCGCTGATCACCACTGTAAATAAAAGAATACCTTAAAAAACCCATCAAAATGTCTGTTGTTATCCTTGCACCCCCTGTTCCTTCCGCCAAATGGAAAGCTGCCTTTAACGCCTTAGCCCCAGAAATTGAGGTCTTTGAAGGTTTTGAAAAAGCCCCTTTAGAGCAAATAAAATATGCTATGCTATGGCGGTTTCCTCCAGGCGTTTTGAGCAAGTTTCCAAATTTAAAGCTGATCTACTCTATGGGGGCCGGGGTAGACGGCGTTTTAGCTGATTCGTCTATTCCGAAAGAGCTTCCACTTTGCCGGGTGGTAGATCCCCAAATGGCTTTTTCAATGACAAATTATATTCTCATGGCTGTTTTGCAACACCACCGCCAATGGGATGCCTATGCAGCCGCACAAAAAAAGAAGCATTGGGCTCAGCATGAGGTAGATGAACTCGACCTTCAAATTGGCGTTTTAGGTTTGGGGCACCTAGGCATGGACGCTGCCCTTAAGTTGCACCAACTTGGTTTTTCTGTTTCGGGTTATAGTAATTCCCCAAAAAACACTCCTTTTTCCTCCTATAGTGGAGCAGCACTTACTACTTTTTTAGCTGAATTGAATATGTTGATTTGTGTTTTGCCTTTAACCCCCAAAACCAAAGGGATTTTGAGCAACCCTCTCTTTAAACAATTAAAACAACCCACCTATTTAATCAATGTTTCAAGAGGAGGTGTTCAAGTGGAAGATGATATTGTAGAAGCCTTAGACAAGGGACAACTAAGCGGTGCTTTTTTAGATGTTTTTGAACAAGAACCCCTCCCCAAAGAAAGTCCCCTGTGGCACCACCCCAAAATTAAGTTAACTCCGCATATTGCCAGCTTGACTCGAGAGCATGAGTCGGTGCGGCAGGTTCTAGAAAACATCAAGCGGTTGGACAACGGAATTCCTTTGCTACATCAAGTGGATCGAGAGAAAATGTATTGATGCTAAAGTAATTGTTGTGCTAATTTTTCAGCACCAAAACGAACCAAATCTTGCGCCGGAAGTTGGGTCTCTGCCTCCAAACGAGCAATGGCCTCTTTTGCCTCAGTTGCGGATAGAGTGGAGGTGTTCAACGCAATGCCAACTACTTTGGCTTGAGGATAGGTACCCACCACGGAGCATAAATTTTCATTGAGTGCAATAAATGATTTGAGGTCGGGAACACGAATGTGTTCTGGGCTACGCAAATGAGTTTTGGGTGCGCCGTGGCAGAGAATGAGTGCTGTGGGACAGCTTCCTCGCATCAAGGGAAGGGTGGCTGTGCTGCCAGGATGCAATAAGGATCCTTGCCCCTCAATCAATACAATGTCTTTATCTTGCTGCTCTAATACAGCCTGCTCTACCGCACCACAGGCATGGTCAACCTTAAAGGCGTCTAGCGGAATGCCTTGCCCGGTAATGGTTATCCCTATTTGGCCTGTGGCTACAAAGCCCACTTTATGCTTTTCTTTTTGTAGCCATTTATAGAGTTCTAAAGCCGCTGTCATCTTACCCACCGCCATATCGGTGCCCACAAAAAGAACCCGCTGGTTTGGAAGTTTTGCTGCTTTGCCAGAAGCAATTTGAGGGATGAACTGGGGAACGCGTACATCCCAAATCCATTGTTTTTCTGGATCTACTATTTTTTCTTGCCATTGGGGTTTCAAAAGGTCATGAAGCCCGTTGACAATACTCAAGCCCATGGCAAGGGCTTCGCTAATGATGGGCAACCAATCTTCCGGAATTTTACCCCCGGAGGGAGCAATCCCTAAAATGAGAACCTCTGCCTCTTGGTCTTTTGCTTTTTGCAGGCTTTCAAATATGGAAATCGGTCCTGAAAAATCAAATAAGTCATTCATTTTTTTTCCAGCATGCGTTCGATCTATGACCCCCACTATAGGGTTGGGCAAATAGCGAATAACGCCCATTCCCATTTTACCATAATCACTATCAATGTGCCCTTCCATATAGAGCAATACGCGTTGTTCTTTTTTAAGCATAATATTCTTTTTTTAGAGATGCGCCATGACCAGGCACTGCTGGAGGGGTGGTGATACCGTCTACCAGAGGAGCCTCTGAGGCTGGATCTGGATTTAAATTAAAATGAGAATCTAAATCAATATGATCTATTTTTCCCGACAAGGCGGCAGCGGCCGCAATAGAAACGGAAGATTCACTCATGCATCCTATCATTGTTTCGAGGCCAAAAGCCTTAGCAGTGCCCATAATGTTTAGCGCCTCTGTGATTCCTCCACATTTCATTAATTTGATATTTACCCCTTGAACATGCGATGCCCATTGGGGAATATTGTGCGCAAAACGACAGGACTCATCCAAAAAAATAGGCAAGTGACCTTGTAGCTTGGGGAGCATTGCTTCGTTCCCTTCCGCTAACGGTTGTTCAACATAGGCCACTCCTCTTTGAGCAAGCCAGTCCATCATCCACAAAGCTTCATCAACGTTCCATCCCCCATTAGCATCCACTCGCAAACTCACCTCATAGGGGGCTGTGCTTTCCATCACTTGTTCAAACATGGCTTTATCGGCTTCTATTCCTTCCGGGGAACCTAATTTTATTTTTAAGGATTTAACAGTTGTGCCCTCCAAAAGCAGGGGAATTCGTTCTTTCACCACTTCAGGTGGATTGATGCCCAAAGTAATTGAGGTAGGCGTATTTGGGGCTGAAAAGCCCAAGAGTTCATAAAGCGGCATATTCGCCTTTTTTGCTTTCCAATCCCACAATGCCATATCTAGGGCGGCATAGGCACAAGGAGCAATTTGCATGTCTAAACTGCGCTGATAAGATTCTGCTATAGACAAATTTAGTGGTGCTGTGTCTAAGAAACGATTTAATTCAGTCTCAACGGCTGCAACGGTAGCCGCACCCTCTGAACCGCCAGGTGCTGCCTCTCCCCAACCAACAATGCCTTGGTGTTCATAGGCGAGAAAGACGTTATCAGAATGGTAGCGGATGCCCCGACTTATGGCTAAGGGAAATCGCTTTTTTAAGGATACAGTATAGAGACTAATTTTCACTATAAAATTTATTAGAATAGTTAAAGTTAGTATATCACGCTTTGAAAAGCGAAAAATTCTATTTTAAATCGTTAAATTTTTCTTTTACATTTAAGTCCTTAATACTTTTAGGCCAAGCCATGATTCACGAGTTTAAATTGCTATTAGAAACCGCCCAAGATTGGCAAGAACAAAACCACAAAATAGTTTTAGCTACTGTGGTGGATTTAGTAGGTTCTTCCTATCGCCGTCCAGGGGTGCGCATGCTTTTAAACGAAACGGGGGATGCTGTTGGGGCAGTGAGCGGAGGCTGTGTAGAAAAGGAAGTACATCGCCAAGCAAAGAGTGTTTTTCTTTCGGGTATTCCTAAAATGATGCAATATGACGGTCGGGTTCGATTGGGTTGTGAAGGCATTCTCTATGTTTTATTAGAGCCTTTTGAACCCCAAAAGGGACTGCTAGACCTCTTTAGGAAGGCTTGGCAGCAAAGAAAACCTATCGAAATTCATTCTCGATTTTTGCAAGAAATTGGAGAAGAGTCAAGCCTGAGGTCCTGTTTATATTTTGACAATGAAGAGGTGACTTTTAGAACTGATATAACCGAGTCCGATATAAAAACGCAGCTTTTTAAACAAGAACTCTCTCCTGCTCAACAACTCTATATTTTTGGGGCAGAACACGATGCTGTGGCACTCTGTAGCCTAGCCCATCAAATGGGTTGGGAAGTGACGGTTGTGGCTGCTCCCGATGAGCAAAAAACAAAAAACTTTTTCCCGGGGTGCCATCAATTGTTGACCCCACTTCCTGAAAATATTCCTGTAGATACTATTGATGATCAAACAGCTGTGCTATTAATGTCCCATAGTTTCACTAAAGATGTACAGTATTTGCTCGCGCTCCAAGAAAGTCGCCCTGCCTATTTAGGATTGCTTGGCCCCGCGCACAGGCGTGAACGCTTAATGTCTGAATTGTTAGAACGCCAACCCGAAATAGATCCTGACTTTCTAGCGCTGTGTTATGGCCCTGCTGGTATTCATATTGGTGCAGAAAGTGCCCATGAGATAGCCCTATCTATTATGGCTGAAATCTTAAGTGTGATGCGTAAAAGCGAGCTGCAACCTCTTCGTCAAAAAACAGGTCGGATACATGAATGAAGTTGGCCTCTTGATTTTAGCCGCAGGAGCCTCAAGGCGCATGGGTCAAATCAAAGCTTTGCTGCCCTGGGGAAACAAAACCTTGCTCAGTCATCAATTGGAAACTGCCTTGAGCGTTGGAAAAAATCTGGTATTGGTTTTGGGTGCGCATGCTCCCACTATTCAAAAGACATTGAAAAACCAAAGCCTATATACTGTTGTGAATCCACAATGGGAAGAAGGTATGGGTACTTCTTTAGCCTTTGGCACTCGAGCCATACTTCAAAAATTTCCTGCTATTAAGGGCTTACTTGTACTCACCACAGACCAACCGCTGGTAAGCCAATTACATCTGAACAATATGCTGGCTGCTTTTCAACCCCATAACAAACAAATTATTGTGTCTTCTTCAGCAGATGGATGGCAAGGGGTGCCGGTATTATTTGATGCTTTTTATTTTGAAGCCTTACAACAATTAACTGGAGACTTTGGAGCTAAAAAACTCACCCAACAATTTAAAGATCACCTCATGGCTATTCCAGCCGGAGATCAATTGGTTGATGTAGATACGCCCGAAAGCTATGCCGCTTTGCAGCGTAAAATTAACCCCCAATCCTAATCATGCTCCTGTTTTGGGCATGTTTCTCAAGGTTTTCAAACTCTTTTTGAGTGGTCAATCCGGCTCGAACAGCCTTTTTCTTCAGCACTGTTTCTTGAATTAAGGAGTTGATATTTTCTCCCTTTCGCAAGGGGGTTAGGAGGTCGGTTTCTTTATTGGTGAACAAACAATTTTTTAAAAAACCGTTGGCCGTTAGGCGTAACCGATTGCAGCCTGCACAAAAGGGATTGGTCACTGTGCTGATGATTGCAAATTGACCAGTGTGGCTTTTGACTCGATAATTTTTGGCCGTATCGTTGGGAGCATCCTCTAATCGCTCTAATTGACTTGCTCCAAAATGGGCCGTTAAGCGAGTCATTATTTCTTCATAACTAACCAATTTATCGGTGTTCCATTGATTGCCATCAAAAGGCATAAACTCAATGAAGCGAACTTTAAGGGGAAGCTTTTTGGTGAGCGCAACAAAGTCAATAATCTCATCATCATTTACCCCTTTCATTACAACAGCATTAAGCTTTACTTCAAATCCTTCTTTGAGCAGTAATAAGATGTTTTGATATACTCGATCAAAATAGTTTCGAAAAGTGATTTTTTCAAATCGTGCCGCTTGAAGCGTATCTAGACTCACATTCAGTTGGGTCACCCCACAGGCCTTTAGGTGTGAAATGTGTCGATCTACACTCACTGCGTTGGTGGTTAGGGTGAGTTGAGCGGGTAGATTGGAAAGCGTTTTGAGTATGGCATTAAAATCTTTCCGCACCAAGGGTTCACCTCCTGTTAGTCTAATTTTAGTAACCCCCATAGCCACAAATGTTTTGGCCATCAATCCAATTTCTTCTGCTGTCATTAGGTGTGAAGCAGGGGTAAGCGCAACCCCTTCAAGGGGCATGCAATAATGACAACGCAGATTGCAACGCTCTGTTAGCGAAATACGCAAATATTGGTGTGTGCGTCCAAAGGTATCTTGTAAGCTTGCTGTTTGCTTTTTCATAACTTAATGCGTTCCTCCTTTTGTAATATCAAATAAATGTAAAACAGCTGGAAATATTGCTTCCATAGACTGTTCGGCTCCTTTGGTTGAGCCTGGTAGGGCTAAAATTAAGGTGTTTTCTGATAGTCCCACCACACAACGCGATAGCATGGCATAGGGCGTTCGGTCTTGTCCATAAGCACGAACTGCTTCTTCTATGCCAGGAATTTTTGTGTCTATTAGTGGCTCTAATGCCTCCGGTGTTTGGTCTCTTGGAGATAAACCCGTGCCGCCCGTAAAGATGATTAAGTCCACCTTTTCCTCCTTATATGCCAAAACTTTTTGCCGTATTTGGGGCACCTCATCTGGAATGATCTCGTAGTGCGCTACTGGCACTTTCCATTTAGCTAAAGCTGCCATAATAGCCTTGCCTGCTCGATCTTCTTTTTTGCCCGCTGCTATAGAGTCTGAACAAACCACAACGGCTGCTTGCACTTTGGCTTGTATTGCATAGCGATCTGTTTTTCCTCCCTTTTTTTCGATTAGTTTAATAGTGCCTATTTCTATTCCCTTATCAAGGGGTTTTAGCATATCATAAATATTTAAGGCCACAACACTGGCCCCGTGCATGGCTTCCACTTCAACTCCGGTTTTATAAATGGTTTTTAAACAACATTTAATATGGATTTCGAGTCCTGAAATTGCATACTCGATTTTAGCAAATTCAATTGGAAGAGGGTGGCAGTCGGGTAACAAATCTGGGGTTTTCTTAACGGCTAAGAGTCCTGCCGCACGACTCATTTCAAAAACATCTCCTTTAGGCACCTGTTTATTTTCTAGGGCCTGAATCGTTTTTGCTTCACTCACTTTCACCACAGCCATAGCTGTTGCTTCTCGGAGGGTATTGCTTTTATGGGTGATATCTACCATTTTCTATTTATTTACTTTCCACTGGTGGGTTTGATCTTCAAAAATTTCTTTTCCAAAAACAGGAAGACGTTCTTTCAGCTGGTCTACCAAGTCTGGAAGGGCTTTAAACACCTCCGGACGATGAGCGGATGACACAAAGACAAAAAAGCAAATTTCTCCCACTGCCACAGGTCCCAAACTGTGATAAATGTGCATACAACTCAAATCATGTTTGGCAAAAAAGGCCTCTCTAATTTCATGACAAACGGTGTTGGCCATTTCTTCATGAGCAGTATATTCTATTGCGGTCACTTTTTTTCCGTTAACAGTATCGGCACGCACTTGTCCTAAAAAGATTTGATGCGCGCCAATCTGAGTTTTAGATTGGTGGTTGGCTACTGCCTTAGCAATTTTCTCGGGGGCAATGGCACCCGATACAAAGATGTTTTTAAGTGGTTTTTTCATGCTGTGTATTGTTAATCCATGCTTCTAATGCTGCTGCGCCCACTTTGAGGGCAAAGCAATTCGAGATTCCTTTCTTTCTAAAATAGACCGCTGCTTTTCGGCCGCGTTGTCCTGATTGACAAAAAAATATTTTTGGGGAAGCTTCTTCAAGCTGCTGCCCATGCGTTTCCCATTTGGAAGGAGGAAGATGTCTTAGATTAGAAATAGACAATTGAGGCGTTTCGTGAAGTTCTCGAACATCTACCCATATTAGATTGCTATTGTTTGTTATGTCGGACAATCCAATTTCAACATCTTGTGCACATTGATTGGCGCTTTGCTGTTGAATTTGCTTACTTTTCTTAAGCTCTGCAATAGCCTCTTTATTAGGCTTAAAGTCCAACAACTGTATGTGGTGTTTCAGCAAATCATAGGAGAGTAATTTAGCGGAAAGTACCCCCTCCAAGGATAGAATTATTTTTAATGTCTCTGTGGCTTGCATTACTCCTAGAACGCCGGGCACAACCCCAAGTACACCCACGGTATCACAATTGGGAACCTCCTCTGCTTGGGGAGGAGTAGGAAACAAACATCTATAGGTGGGGCCTCCCAGATAATTGAAAACAGCTACCTGCCCCTGAAACTTATAAAGTGCCCCATAGATCATCGGTTTGTTGAGCAGCACACAACAATCATTAATACAATAACGCGTTTCAAAATTATCGGATGCATCTACCACAAGATCATAGGCCGCCACTAAATCAAAGCCATTTTCAGCATTAAAAGCAGTGTCATAAGCCTCAATGTGTATGCTCGAATTTAGTTTTTCAAGTTTGTTTTTTGCTACCTGGGCTTTGTTTTTACCCAGGTCATTCTGGTCAAATAAGATTTGCCGATGCAAGTTGGTTAGGGTAACCAAATCGAAGTCAACAATTCCCAAAGTGCCCACACCAGCCGCCGCTAAATATTGTAAAGCCGGACAACCCAAACCTCCCGCTCCTACTACCAACACTTTGGCAGCCATGAGCTTTTTTTGGCCTGATAGGCCCACCTCGTCTAAGCGAATTTGTCTGTCGTATCGTGCTTCCATAGGCTATCCTCCAGAAAAAGGAGGGAAGAGTGCAACTTCTGCTTGCAAAAGTGCTTCTCCTTCTGATTTAATTTCGTTGTTTTGAGCCATCACAAATGTGCTATTTTTCAAGGGGGGATAGCGTGCTAAAAGTTCTTTTCGTAAATCTCCAAGAGTATTGGCGTGAGTAACCAAAATTTCTTCTTCTTTTTGAACCGTTTCTGCCAAGAGGCCAAAATAACAAACTGTAATTTCCATAACTTATAAAAAAAAGAGTTTAACGGAAGCTAATAAAAGCACCCCCGAGAGGAGCCACTCCACGCGCTTGATAGACCACTTTTGACTGCCAAAATAACTCCCTAACAAACCCCCTCCAAAGGCCAAAAAAACAAATAACCAAGAATAAGCACTAAGGGTTATACCGCTCGAAAATTGGCCCAACATTCCGGCTGCTGAATTGACCCAAATAAACAAGGCTGAAACGGCTGCGGCTGTTTTTACTGTTCCCCAGCGCAACAACAACAATAAGGGGGTCAGAATAATCCCTCCCCCTATACCAATCATGCCTGAAAATAGCCCAATAAGTAAGCCTAAGAAAAGAGCTAGTGTTTTATTAAGGGGTCTTAAAGCTGTTTTTTTAGAATCTATTGGCCACAACATTCTCACCAAAGCAAAAAGTAAAAAAACACCTAATATTTGTTTGTATAATGCCGTGTCTATTTGCAAAAGGCCTCCAACAAATGCTGCTGGAATAGAGGTCACTACAAAGGGAATAAATAAGGTTTTTTTAAAATGTTGGGCACGATAAAATTGAAAGAAGGCTACTCCGGCCACAAACAAATTAAGCAACAGAGCGGTGGGCTTCATTACTTCAGGAGCAAAAGAAAACAAGGCCATTAGCGCCAAATAGCCACTAGCTCCTCCATGGCCAACGCTGGCATAGAGAAAGGCTACTCCTGGAAGTAACAATGCAAAAAGCAACAAATTAGCTCCTTCAATCATTGCTTCTTGTGTTTTTATTGATTTTGCCTTTTAAAAAGAGTTCATATTGTTGATGCGTTTGCCAAAAATGCTCTAACAGCTTTTTCCCATAGGGTGTAACCGAAGTTTGGCCCCCTTTTTTTCCTCCGGAAATCATCTGCACAACAGGCTCTGCAGCACTTTGATTGAGGTGCTTCATCATTTTCCATGCCTTGGAATAAGAAATTTCTTGTTGCCTGGCCACCTCAGAAAGGGAAGGATTGGTCAACAGTGCCCGTAAAAGGAGTGCATGTCCTTTGCCCATGAGCAGTGTCCCATTGCTTTCCATCCAAATTTTATGTTTAATCTTAAATTCCATGGGGTAAGAGAAGGGTTTGTACGGCTTCGCCTTTTTTAATTTCTTTTTGTGAGTGGGGGATATAAACTAAAGCATTCGCTTCTGCAAAGGCTTTGATCATAGAAGAGGCCTGGCCCGTGCGTATAGAAACCTTGTTGTTTTCTAGGCTTGCTTTTAAAAATAGAGCTCGATCATTAGTGTTTTCAAAATCATGTGCGAGGGGTTGTTGAAGGCGCATGAGCCCTGTTTTTGTTTTGCCCATTAGGGCCTCAAGCAGTGGATAAACATAAACATAAAAACAGTTAAGCGTGGAGGCAGGGTTGCCAGGAAGCGCAAAGAGATAGGTCTGTTGATGTTTTCCAAAATAGAGGGGTTTTCCGGGTTTTTGCTTCACCTTATAAAAAATTTCTTCTACCCCAAGCTGCTGTAAAGCAGTGCCGGCAAAATCGAAATCACCTACCGAAATTCCCCCTGAAATTAAAACCAAATCTGCCTCTTCTAAGGCAACTTTAAGGGTTTGAACCGTAGCGTTTAGGTCGTCTTCAATGAGCTGAATTTTTACTGTTGTAATGCCCATTTGTTGCAGCGCTGCTTGCAACACCAAGCTGTTGCTCTCATAAATTTTACCAGGTGTAAGAGGTTTTCCTGCCTGCTGCAATTCATTGCCGGTGAGCAAAATCGTTATTTTGGGTTTGGCATACACTAGCACCTCTTTGAGTCCCAGTGATTGCAACAACCCCAAGGCAGGTGGATTAAGAACAAAACCCTTTTCTAAGACCAATGTTCCTTGTTCAACCTGCTCCCCCACTTTTCGAATGTTTTGTCCTTCTTGAGGTTTTTTTTGCACCTTAATTTGATTTTCTTCTCGAATGACTAATTCCTGAATTACAACTGCGTTAGCTGTATGGGGAACTGCAGCTCCGGTAAAAATTCTACAAGCCTGCCCTGGTTGGAGTTCAAAATCAATATCATCTCCGGCTTGAATGGTGCCTATAATTTGATAGCTGTTAGAATCATGAAGATGTACAGCATATCCGTCCATGGCTGATTGCCGAAAAGGAGGCAGTGCTATGGGGGCCACAACCTCTTGTGCTAAAACAGCTTGTTGGGCTTGCTCAAGCGCTTTCTTTTCGCTTTTTCTGTCTTGTGGTAGACTGTGTTTGGCAACTATAGCTAAGGCTTGTTCAACTGTGATCATGGGAGGCGTTATGTTTTTTCAAATATAACGGATTGAAAAGAAATTCCCCTCTAAAAGGAGGGGAATTTTAGGCCTAACTCAGACAACTAAAAAGTTAATCAATTGTGGGAGTAGTTAATTTTGCTAAGGAAGCTTTAATTTCTGCATCGGTCAATTCGTGTTTAACAATATTGCCAGCAAAATAGTCTTGATAGGCTTTCATGTCAAAATTACCATGACCACAAAGGTTGATTAATATTGTTTTAGACTGCCTTCTTTTTTACA
>Ga0181571_10003092_pt1 | contig 12459 bp, 6 predicted proteins | sample 101ome_17_FD_132440 | JGI IMG/M metagenome (GOLD analysis project Ga0181571, IMG submission 132440) | Coastal salt marsh microbial communities from the Groves Creek Marsh, Skidaway Island, Georgia - 101407AT metaG (megahit assembly) | ecosystem: Environmental > Aquatic > Marine > Intertidal zone...
CCTCCGGATTCGACGCGCGCGCTCCTCCCGCCCGGATCGACCCGCGCGCCCCGTCCGCCCGGAAGTTCCCTCCCGCGGTCGCCCCCGAACGAATCGCCCCAGTCGCCTCCCAAAACCGTCCAGCCTTCGGCGTGCCTCGGGGAATCGCCCGTCGGGACCCTCTGTCGGCCCTCGGGTCCCTGAACGCCCCGCGCGAGCGAACTTCCCGGGCCGGGCCCCGTTCCGTGCACCGGCGACGCGCGTCCTCGCCGGCGTCGAGCCGCCCTCGCGCGCCTCCGTCTGCGACCCTCCGCCCAACCTCCGGGAAGGGTGTTGACTCTCGAGCACGCTCGCGCCCGGGCTCTGCTCGCCTTCAGTTGCGCCCGGATCTCGAAATTTCCCCGAGGATAGTGCTAGGGCACCGGCGAACCGCACTCGGAGGCTTCGCGCGGCGGGCATGATCACGCGAACCCTCCTCTTCCATCCGGCGGCGGCGACGCCGCTCGCGTCCTTACGCGGCGCGTCGCGACGCGCCGGGTCGGCGCCGACCCGCGCGACCCCGGGACGCGTCGTGGCGGGGAAGCGCAGCCGACGACCCAAGGCTGAGAAGAGGGGATCCGACGTGGCCATCCCATCCTCGGAGGCGACGCCGTCTACGCCGCCGCCCGCCCCCGCGTCGTCCAAGACTCTTCCGGAGGAGGGCGACGCACCGCGAGGAACATCATCGGCGCCGCCGAAGGGGCCACCGACGGACGATCCGCTTCCGGCGGTGACCAGGGACCAGGTGTTGGACAGCTGCCTGGGCACCACCGCGTGGATGCTGGGCATCGCGATCATCCTCCGCGAGGCCACGTTCTTCGGCCGCGACGTCCTCCCGGACGCCATCGGCGATTGGACCGCGACGCTGCCCCTCGTCGCCGCGCTCCACCCGCCGTTCGAACCCGTCGACCTCGCGTCGCACGCCGCCGTCGCCGTCGCCGCCGCCGCGACGGTGACCACGACGCGATCGGCGCTTCTCGACGCGTGGCCGGATTTCGCCGCCGCGACGGACAGGTCCAACCGCCAGGTGCTGACGCCCCTCTCCATCGGCGACCTGGTCACCGTCAGCGCCCTGCCCGCGGTGGCGGAGGAGGCGCTGTTCCGCGGGTGCGTCGTTCCCGCGCTCGGGGGCGGACCCGTCGGCGTGATTGTCTCGGGGATGACGTTTGGAGCGTTGCACGTGGGGGGCGGTCGGAACGTCGCGTTCGCGGCGTGGGCGAGCGCGGTGGGGTGCCTGTACGGAACGTGCGCGGTGGGATGCGGGGACGTGAGCGTGGCGATCGCGGCGCACGCGATGGCGAACTACGCGTCCGCGACGATGTGGCTGGAGAAGAACCCGGACGTGAAGCTTCGATAGACTTTTTTTAGCGCCGTTTTACTTAGAATTACATCGGACCCACCACCTGCTCACACCGAGGCGGTTTCGGCCGCGGGGGCATGCCGCGGTCGGTGGGACTGGACGCGAGTTCCCGGGAGGCGCTCCTCGATCTGATATACCGCCTGTCCCGGGAGGATAAGGACGGCGGGGACGAGGGCGGGGGCGACGCGAGGGCGGCGCGCGGGCGGGGATCTGCACGTTCGGTAGAGGGTGCCGACGAGAACGATGCCGACGCGGACCCCGAGCGCGTCCGTAAGGACCGCGTGAAGGAGGCCAGACGAGCGGAAAAGGAACGAGAGAGGAAGGAAAAGGTCCTCGCTAAGGCTCTGAAGAAGGATCGCAGGGCGTCCGCCGCCGAGGGCGCGAACGGGCGCGACGATGGCGACGCCAAGGGTTGGGCGTCATCTCCCCATCCGTCGGGCTCCGAGGTGAACGTCTCGGTCACCTCCGCGCGGGGCGGCGGCGAGACCAAGGTGATGAAGATCAAGCGCGCCGCCGACCTCAAGGAGTTCCTCTCCGCCGCCAAGAGCAAGCTGAAACTCAAGAAGAAGCCGCTGAGCGCGAGGATGGTACCCTCGGGACGGGAGATTCACGACACCCTTCGACTCGAGCCGATGGCGACGGTGTCGGTGTCCGCGGACCCGCCGTCGGAGCGCGCAGGAGCCGAACGAGACGACGCGAAAGACTCCTCGGAAAAGTCGGCACCCGGGACCCAGGACGGGGACGCCGGGGACGATCCGACCGAGAGGTTACGAGAAGCGGTCGCGAGGCGGTTACGGGAGTCGGAACGCGACGTCCGTCGATCGAGACTCGTCGCGCATACGGGGCCCGAAGCGAACGCCGACGAATCCGCCCGGCTTCTCTCCCTCCTATCCACCGTCGATGATGAGAGCAACCCGGCGCACGCGCAGCGCGCCGCGTTGCCCGCGGCGGCGGTCCGCGCCGAGATCATCGCCGCCTGCGTCGATTCCGATTCGCCCGTCTCCGTCGTCACGGGCGACACGGGCTCGGGCAAAACCACGCAGGCGCCGCAGTTCGCGTTGGAGCGCGACATCGCGGCCGGCAAAGGCGGGGCGACGAACGTGGTGGTGTGCCAGCCGCGTCGCGTCGCGGCGGTTTCCATCGCGAGGCGCGTCGCGGAGGAACGGGGCGAACGCGTCGGGGACGTCGTGGGGTACCGAGTGCGTGGGGAGGCGAGGACGTCCGCTCGAACCCGGCTCGAGTTTTGCACCACGGGGGTTTTACTTCAGAGGATGCGTTGGGACCCTTTGTTGGAGGGAATCACGCACGTGTTCGTGGACGAGGCGCACGAGCGGACGGCGGACGCGGACTTTTTGCTGATCCTCCTCCGGCGTCTGCTTCGACAGGGGGGCGCGCGAGGTGCGCCGAAGCTGAGGGTGACGCTGATGTCCGCGACGATGGACGCGGGTAGGTTCGTCGATTACTTTTCCGTCGGCGGCGAGCCGACGCCGCGGTCGACGCACATCCCGGGCCGCACCTTCCCGGTGGACGAGGTGTTCGTCGAGGAGTACCTCCCTTCTTGGCGCCGGGATAGGAACGAAAGGAACGAAAGGAACGGAAGAAACGGAAGAAACGGAAGAAACGGCGACGGGTACGAGATTGACTACGACCTCCTCCGAGCCGCGGTGGACAAGGCGAGTCGCGACGTCGGCCGAGATCGCCGAAAGCCCGTCGGAGCCGTCCTGGTGTTCCTCCCCGGCGTGCCCGAGATATCTCGAGCGGAACAGGCTGTGCGTGACGTGCGCGACGTTCGCGTCGTCCCGCTTCACGGCCAGCTCGCGCCCGAGGATCAGCGGTTGGCCTTCGCGCCGGCGCCGCCGGACGAGGTCAAAGTCGTCCTCGCCACAAACGCCGCGGAGACGTCGGTGACCATCCCGGACGTCACCGTCGTCATCGACACCGGCCGCGTGAAGCGGATGACGCACGAGCCGCGCACCCAGCTCGCGAGTTTGACCGAGGGGTGGTGCAGCGCGGCGAGCGCGGCGCAGCGAAGGGGTCGCGCGGGTCGCGTTCGCGCGGGCGTCTGCGTTCGGCTGTACGAGAAAAATGCGGCGAAAATGGCGGATCGCGACGAGCCGGAGATGCGCACGGCTCCGCTGGACACCCTCGTGATGCGCGCGTTGGCGATCGCGCCGGGCGAGCACCCCGCGGCGGTGCTCGGCGAGGCGCTGGACCCGCCGGACGCCAACGCGGTGCGCGCGGCGGTGGATAGGTTACGGGCAATCGGCGCCGTAGTCGTTGACGGGGATTTAGGAGGTCGAGTCACGACGACGCCTCTGGGTTTCCACCTCTCGCTCCTGCCGGTGGAACCGCGGGTGGGCAAGATGCTGGTGATGGGGTGCGTGATGGGGTGCTTGTCTCCCGTGCTCACCGCGGCGGCTGCCGTGTCGTGCAGGCCCGTGTTCACCGCCCGCGGCGGTGACAAGGCGGATGCCGTCGCCGCCAAGCGAAGAGCCGCGAGGGGTTCGAGGTCGGACCACCTCGCGTGCGTCAACGCGTTCGAGCAGTGGATCGGCTCCGATGACAGGCGCCGGACGTGCGCGGATCTGAACCTGAGCCACGCCGCGATGCAGGACGTCGCGCGAACCCGGACGCAGCTGCGTGAGAGGCTCGAGGAGGCTGGATTTTCTCCCGGCTCGCCGGCGAGTAACCGTAACGAGGACAACGACGATTTCGTTCGATGCGTCCTCGTCGCGGGGCTGTTCCCGAACGTCGCGCGCGTGGGCGTCGCCTCCGAAGGGAGGGGCGGGCGCGGCGCTTCGGGTCGGACTCGGGTGCTGAACAATCGCGGCGTCGAGGTGACGGTGCATCCCTCGGGGGTCAACGCGGCTTTTCGGGAGGGCGACGTCGACGGCGACAAAGGGGCCGCAAAGGGGACCGGACTCTTGGTGTACCAGGAGGAGGTGACGACGAGCAAAACGTTCATCCGGGACACCACCGCGGTGCCCGACGCATCCGTCTTACTGTTCGGCGGGGCGCTCGACGTGGATCACGCGTCGGCGTCCGTTTCCGTGTCCACCGGGCATTCCTCGGCGGGCACAGCCGGCGGGACGGCTTCGAGGTTCACGTTTCGGGCGCCTCCCGAGACGGGGGTGCTGTTCAAGCTGCTGAGGAAGGAGCTGGAGACGGTGCTGGCGAGCGCGGCGGAGGATCCGAGCGGGGATCACGGGACGTTGGAGGGGAGCGCGCGGGGAAGGAGGGTGCGGGAGGTGCTGTTCAAGCTCTTCCCGGGATCCAACGTCTCCGCGCGATGAAATGAAACCGCCATTTTCCCAAACTTTTTCGATTCGTCCCAGATAGGATCAAATTCACGAAACGCATAACGAGATCTGCGGGACCCCACGAGTCGCGTCACTGTACCCCGCTCAACATGGCCGGCTGGACCAAGACCAAGACCTACGCTTCCCACCACTTCGACTCCGGAGCGTGGGATGTCGTCAAACCCCGGGACGACGATATCGTGATTGCTACAGCGTACAAGTCCGGAACGACTTGGATGCAGCAGATCATCGCGCAGATCTTGTTCGACGGCGAACCCCCCGCCGCGGTGGGTGAGCTCTCTCCGTGGGTCGACCTCCGCGTCCCGCCCCGTGAGGTCAAGGAGGGCATGGTCGAAGCCATCCCCGGCCGCAGGTTCCTCAAGACGCACCTGCCGACCGATGCGCTCGAGTTCAACCCGAGCCACAAGTACATCTACGTCGCTCGGGACGGACGCGACGCGTTCATGTCTCTCATGAACCACTACAAGTTCGGCAACGAGATGTGGTACGGCGCGATCAACGAGTCCCCCGGACTCGTCGGCGCCAAGCTCCCATCCTGGGAGGAAGCCTGCGAGGGCAAGGAGGGCGACGAGGCGATCCGAGCCGTGTTTGACAAGTGGCTCAACACGCCGTGGGGAGAGCACCCGTGGGAGAAGGACGGATGGCCCTTCTGGTCGCTCTTCTACAACATGAAGACCTGGTGGGACGCCAAGGGCCTTCCCAACGTCCTCATGGTGCACTTCACCGACCTCAAGAAGGATCTCGCCGGTCAGATGCGTCGCATCGCCGACTTCATCGGCGTCCCCGTCGACGATGCCAAATTCGACGGTCAGGTTCGCGCGTGCACTTTCGAGGCCATGAAGGGCAACGCCGCGGCGGTCGCGCCGCTCGGCGGCGCGATGTGGAAGGGAGGCGCGGACACGTTCATCAACAAGGGCACCAACGGACGGTGGGTCGGTGTGCTGACCGACGAGCAAGTCGCCGCCTACGAGAAGGCTGCGCAGGAGAGGCTCGGCGGCGAGTGCGCTACTTGGCTCGCGGCTGGCGGAGACATCTGAGAGTTTATCGATCCCACCGAGCTAGCTTCCATTCTTTTTTTCGATTCAATCGTCGTCGTCTAACCGGTGGCGGCCTTGGATATCGTCAGCGCCGCGACCGCGAGCAGCAGCGTCGTCATCGCCGCCTGCAGAAACTCCCTGCTCGCAACCTGCAGGATCCTCGCCCCCGTCGCCATGCCGACGATGGCGCACGGCGCGATGAGCAGCGTCAGCCCAACGTCCGGCCGGACGCCCGTCGCCGACATGGATATCACCGCGGCGGTCACCAGACACGCGGCCAGAACCGAGGAGCACCCGACGATCACCTTCCTGCTGATCCGCTCGTCCCCCTTCCACGTGAGCAAAACCGGGATGAGAATGAGCGGCCCGCCCGTGCCGGTGAGAACCGAGGCGCAACCGATGAGCAGCCCCATCGCCGCGAGTATCGCCATCTCCCGCTCGGTCACGTTCCATCGCAGATCCTCCGGGATGGAGTCGGTGCTCATGTAGGCGGCGGCGACGCGCTCGCGAAACGTCCCCGGGGGCGGCGCCGAGATCTCGAGTTTCACCACGGCTTCTTCGACGCCAGCTGTGCCGTCGGCGCCCCGCTTGGCGTCATCGCCCCGGGGGCTCGACGCGATCTCGTTCGTGGGCGAGTCGCCCGGCTCCTCGATATGTCGTCCATCCTCCGCCTGTCGCTCCCCGCGCTGCTTCATCTTCCTGCTGTAGAGCTCCCACGCATCCCTCGTGCCCGCGAGGGCTGCGAAAACCCCGACGAGGTACGTGAGCGCCCTCCGGGGTGACGACTCGACCAGCACCCCGCCGATCGCCGCTCCTATCGCGGCGGTCAAGCCGCAGCTAAGGGCGGCGCGCCAGGGTATCAAGCCCCTAATCCGACCCAGCACCAGCAGCTTGGCGCACGCGGCGGGCATGAACGCGATGTATATGGAACAGATGCCCACCGCCGGCTGGACGCCCACCACCAGGAGCGCAGGAAGGATCACCACCCCGCCGATTCCCACCGCCCCGATGAGCAGAGCGCCGATGCCGCACGCGAGGATGACTAGGACCAGCTCCCCGGGCCCCATGCCCGTCACCAAGGTATCGAACGACATCGTCCGAACCCTCCCCCCCTCTCCACGTCGCGACGAAGTGAAAAAGCCGGAGCCCGAGCTCGACAGAAAAGACGCGTCATATCAGATTCAAAATCAGGGGCGCTCTCGCCAGCGCTCGCGACGACCGCTCGGGGTTCTCCCCTCGGAGACTCGAGCTCGGGACTCAGGGGGACACCGGTAGGACACGCGCCGTCGCCTCCGTCGCCTCCCACCCCGCCCCGAACCCCCACATCGCCCAACCGGTAGGAAGGCCCTCAGGGGTGGACCGCGGGAGGGGTGCCGATATCGTTTCCGTCCGGTGACGAGTGCCCCGCGTCATGAGCTCGCTGGCCAAGACGCGGCTGCAGACCGAGCGCAAGGGCTGGCGCAAGGATCACCCTCACGGGTTCGTCGCCAAGCCCCGCACCGCCAGGGACGGATCCGTCGACCTCCTCAACTGGGACTGCAAGATCCCGGGCAAAGCTGGCACCCTCTGGGAGAAGGGGCTCTACCCCATCCGACTGGAGTTCACCGAGGATTACCCGTCCAAACCGCCCAAGGTTTCGTTCCCCGCCGGGTTCTTCCACCCTAACGTCTACCCCAGCGGCAAGGTGTGCCTCAGCATCCTCAACGAAGACAAAGGCTGGAAGCCCTCCATCACCGTCAAGCAGATCCTGGTGGGTGTCCAGGAGCTGCTCGATAATCCCAACAATGCAGACGCGGCGCAGGAGGCTGCTTACAGGCTGTTCAAGAAGAGCAAAGCCGAGTACGCCAAGCGGGTGAGGATAGAGGCGGCCAAGTACACGGAGGCCCCGGCGGGTTTCGTGGCGGGCGGCGGCGCCACGGGAGCGGAGGACGACGTGATCGTTCTCTGACGAGACGAAACTCTCTCTACTATGAGTATGAGTAAAACTTTTAGTCTAGCTTTTTACCTTCGAAGGTACCTTCGTAACCTTCAACACTAAGTGACGAACGCGGAGTGGACGCCCGCGCGACGCCGCGTCAAACCCCCCGAGCCGCTCGCGCCGTACCTTCCCCCGGCCACCACGCGGTCCCCGATCAGCCTCGGCCGCTCCGGCATCGCGTCCCCCCGCGTCGTCCTGGTAAATTCGAAGAGCACCGCGGGCGACCGGTAGATGCGAATCAACAGCCAGTACAGCCGCTCCTCCAGCGCAAACTCCTTCGCCGCGCGCATCGCGTATATGTCCTCGCACAGTCGTACCAGCCTGTGGGTGCTGGGCAGCTCCATGTACGGGATGTGCTGCGTGAGGTTGGTGGTGAACTGCCTGGCGAACGATCCGACGGCGAGGACGTACACCACGTACACCCCCGTCAATCCCCCGACGAATTTTGAAAACGACGCCAACGCGCCCCTCGCAACCTGCGCGGATACCAGTATGAGCTCCGGTCCCTGTCCGTGTGAATCGCACGGCACGAACATGTCGTAGTTGTTGGCGTCGACCTGCGCCAAGACCTGGCCGCATCGAGCGCCCCACCACGGCTGCGGAGTGCCGAATCCGTTGAGCCGCAGCTCGCAGTCGACCATCGCGTCGGTGCTGTAGTTGGCGATGGGCTCGCCGTTGCCCAACAGCCGCCACGCGCGGGGATACAGACCGCGGATCAGCACCGCGTCCCTGTCGCCGTTCGCAACCTGGTAGAACTGCTGCGCGAGCGTCCTGTCGAGCTTGACGGGCGGCCCTCGCGCGTACAGAACCTGGTTATCGAGCGGGAGTTTCCGCTCAAAGGTCCAAGCCGCCTCGACCACCGTGCCCGGCGTGGATACCACCCCTTTGAACGCGGCGAGGCGAGGGGGCGGCGGCGCCCAGACCCTGTCGCTGTCCGGCGCGAGGCACACCTCCTGAACCTGTCCCGGGTAGGTGATGGGCGGCGCGGACGTGTTCGTGTTGAGATCGGCCCACGCGTACGGAACGCCGATGAATTTTTGGTACCCGCCGTAAAACACGGGAAACGTGGCGGTGCCGTCCCTGGCGGATACCGTTATGTTGAGACTCGCGGCGTGCACGGGATTGACGCCAACCTGCGGGTTACTCGTGGAGAATATGTAGAAGGGCACCAGTATGATGGAGAGCAGCAGCAGGAACAGCCCGCCGCCCTGCACGATGACCTTCTTCCACCGCGGCTGCGGCGCTCCAAACGGGTGGTACGCTCGGTAGGTGTCGTTTCGAACGTTGACCCTGAAGAGCTCGCGGTTGATGTTCTCGAGTTTGAGCCAGTCGAACAAGTCCAGCGCGCTGTCCGTGCACGCGTAGTCCAGGAGGACGCGCAGCTCGTACAGGAACGGCACGGCGAGGTAGGTCATGAACCCGAGGTAGGAGATGAAATCCGATCGCTTGTGCAGCCGGTTGGTGCCGCCGTCGCTCTTGTACCCGGCGCGAATCTGCCGAGCGTTGAGCGCGAACGATACCGACTTTAACAGGAAGAACACCCGTATGAGACCCGCGCGCCCGGCGCTGGTGGACTTCAGGGACCCGTGCTGGTGGTACAGCCTGAACGTGAAGGTGCAGAAGGCGGCGTAGGTGAGGAAATGGTACGCAACCTTCGCGGCTTTGGCCTTGTTCAGGTATATGATCCTGTCCGCGACGATGAGCGCGATGACGACGGTGATGGCGAGGACGTAATCGATGGGGAACAGGCCCTGGTTGTAGGTCTGAACCAGCGCCTCGTTATCCCCGTTGACCGCGTACTGGTACGACAGCGCCACAAAAACCAGCGACGCGAAGTCCGCGAACACCGATTGGAAGTAGTAATCGCGCCCGCCCCGCGAGAAGGGAGTCAGGCGCGTGATCCCGGGAAGTTTCCAGCGCAGGGTTCTCGACCCGGGCAAAACCCCGTCGCTCTTGGTCGCCTCCCTCAGCTGCATGGCCTCGATGGCCCGCGCGGCATCGTGCGCCGGGGTCGTGCTCGAAGCGGGTGCCGTGACCCGGAACACGGCCGTTCGCCTGTGCGCGGTGCTGCCGCGCGAGGCGGCGTCGTCGGAACGATCCTCGGAACCCGCGCCGGCTTTGGCCAAAAGGGCGAGATCCTGCGGATCCGCCTCCACGAGCTCGAGCCGCATCGCGTCGCCGTCGCTGTGCTTATCGCCCAGCATCGACATGGCCTCGTCGACGGACACCGGGGAGAAGGTTCCGTCGCGGGATCGAGCCGTGGACGATTCCCTCGCCGCGTACCTCGCCGTCATCACCTCCTCTTGGGTCTCGTGCCGATGATACGCCGTCAACGCGTTGTTCAGACTCGCCTCCACCTCGACCCACGCGACTCCCGACGGGGACTGCTCCGCGAACGCCGCCCCGGGCTCCGGGCGAAGGATGGACACGGCGACGAACGACGGGTCCCGCTCAGCCTCGGCGGAGAGGATGCGGTTGGTGAACGCCTCGAAGCCGGCGATCGATCGCTCGAGCCAGCCGCCGCGGGTATCGTGCCTCGCGTTTCCCGTCCCGTCGCGAAAGTAGAGGCTGGATTCGTCGTCGTCGGATACGTCCGAGTAATCGGAGGCTACCGAACGGCGATCGCCGGCGTGTCCCAGCTTACCGCCGTCCGCCGACCCCTCGCCCCGTCGCAGCAGCTTGAACCTGTGCAGAAGGGTGCAGAGGTACGCCAGAAACACCGAGAACGATGACCTCAGGAACGATTGGTCGCCGTCGGTTCCGGGGAGGCCCCACACCTGCGCAGCTTCCGTCTCGCACAGACCCCAATCCACGCACTGTTTCGTGCAAGGGATCGACGCCGCGTATCCCACGATCAGGCACACCTCGCTATACACCAGCATCACGAGCCAGTACGTCGGCGGCGGCTTGGGGGACGCGATCAGCGCGTAGCACGCCAGCGACGTCGGAAACACCAGCGTGACGAGAGAAAAGTCCAGCGCAAACGCGAAGAAGAACACCAGGTAACACGCGGAGAACTCCGGCGCGGTGACCCACGGCCACACCTCGTACAGCGCGCCGAATATCAACCCCAGCATCGACGACCTGTCGCTGATCCACGACTGGAGAATCGCCGCGGGCGAATCCGAGTCGACCGATTTCTTATCCTCGTCGCGCGCCGAGCGAGGTTGTTCGTCAAAGCGCAAATCTCCGAAGCGTCTCCCCACCCTCCCGGCCGCGCGTTCCCCGGGGGAACGAGGCGACCGAGGCGTCCTCGGCGTCGCGTCCCCGGCGCTGGCGAACGATTCGTCCTCAGAAACATCGGACGCGCGGGGGGAGTCGTTCATCGCGTCGTCCGGGTATCCCCGTCGAACGCGATTGGATTCGTCGGACGTTCGATCGTCGAATGTTCGATCGTCGGACGTTCGATCGTCGGTCGTCTGTTGCGCGTCCCGGCCGCTCTCGAGCTCGAGCACCTCCCTGGACAGCGCCGCCACCTCCGCGCGGATCAACGTCGCTCGCACCCGGCGCTCCTCCCGCGTGCGCATGGCGACGAGGCACTCGCGGACTACGGCCCGTAACCACCGGGCTCGTCTCGACACCCCCCCCGCGAGCGCCGACGCTCTCGCCTCCCTCTCCATGTTCACCACCGCGGCGTACGCGCGGGACTGGATCATCGACCGGACGCCGTAGCCGATCACGAATATCGCGAGGTCCGGACCGAGCTGCCCGTCGTCCCAACCCAACACGGAGTCCACCTTGTACAGGCCGAGCATGTGCGACGGGGTGCACGGGTTCGGGTCGTACTCGATGCCGAACTCGTCCAGGGGCGCCTGATAGAGCAGCGCGAAACCCATGGCCGCCAGGTTATAGTACCGGAGGTATCGAAACGCGGCGTCGCCCTTGACCATGATGGCGTCGCGCAGTCGAAGAAACGACAGCGCCAGCACGAGGTATCCGCCGTGTAGCACGTCCCTCGAGCTCGTCCCAACCGCAAACACGAGCACCAGTCCAACCTCCAGGGAGTACCTGACGACCAAGTACCTGGCCCACTCGAGGTTGGTGTACTTTTCCGACGCCGACCAGGACAGGGGTCTGAAGATACGAGCCAGCGCCGGGGGATCCCCCGGCCTTCTGGGCAGCAGCGCCACCTGCGTGGCGGTGACTCGCGGGACAAACGCGCTCGGCGGAAGAAACGCATCCGACGAATCGTCGTCCGAGACGGCGTCCCCGTCCCCCAACAGCGGGTCGCTCATTCGCGACATGCCGTCGCCGTCGAGCGCGGCGGCTCTCCGAAGCCCCATTTCCGTCGCGGCCAAGACCGCGTCCATCCTGAGCTGCGAGGCGGCGATGAAAAACGCGGCAAAGTACCCAAAGAGTAAGCCCGCGTCCCTGGGCGCCATGCCGAGCCACCAGAGGAGCTGACGCTCGGGAGTCTGGTCCCTCGCGTGAGGACGAACCTCGTCCGCGTCGCCGTTTGGCGCCTGCAGCAGCGCTCGAAGCCTGCCCGGGGTCGCTTTTGGGGGCGATTTCGGGACGGTGGACCCGCTCGCCGATGAAGCGACGTAAGGAGGCGGCGGGGACGGCGGCGGGGGCGGGCTCGCCGGCGGTCGCGGCGGCCGGCCCGGTCTCGGGGGCATCGGCGGGGGATGCGGCGGCGGGGGCGGCATCGCCCTCGGCGGCGGTGGGCTCGGCATCGCCGGCGGCGGCGACCTCGGCAGGGGGGGCGGGCTCGGCGGCGACGGCGGCGGCGGGAAAGGGGGCGGC
>Ga0181571_10003094_pt1 | contig 12455 bp, 10 predicted proteins | sample 101ome_17_FD_132440 | JGI IMG/M metagenome (GOLD analysis project Ga0181571, IMG submission 132440) | Coastal salt marsh microbial communities from the Groves Creek Marsh, Skidaway Island, Georgia - 101407AT metaG (megahit assembly) | ecosystem: Environmental > Aquatic > Marine > Intertidal...
GAAGTTTTGGGAAATCTGCCGTTCTGAAGCACTCCCGGTCGACCCTCGGCTAAACCAAGCGGAAGTTTTTAGAGAATTCCTGAGATCAAGTTTTTAGGGTGGTTTTTAGGGCGGGACCTGATGTTTTTGCCCTCCTCTAGCTAGCCAGAACTGACTGACACATGAGGCCCAAATCATGAGTTCAAAAAGTATAAGGGGAAAATGACTCCCGAACGACGAGTAAACAAAAGTTCCGTGGAACAAAGTTCCGCGCGGAAGAAAGCCTATTTGTTCCGACTGACCAAGGGAGGCTGTCAGATGGAACAGCAAGCTTCACCTTGCTTCTTCAATAATGCAAAAAGATTCTCATCATCACAGACTATTGTTTCCTGCACAGAGCACTCCACGCTCTTGTGATATTCGATATCTTTCGAAAGTAGACCATGGCTACGTACTTTCGAAAGTACATATGTAGTCTACAGGTAGACTAGATCTAGCTAGCTAGAGTAGTCAATAGACTAGCTACTAGCTAGCTAGCTACTATCTACATATCTAGTCTAGCTAGCTCTGGAGCTAGCTAGCTAGCGGACAGCGGCAAACGTCAGGATTGCTCATTCGCGGGAAGTTATTTCTCGTGCTTCTGCACTTTCTCGTGTGTTGTCCTCTTGTGTGCACGCTACCCGCCCTGACTTTCTGAAAGATGGTGCGGGAAAAAGGCGTGGAGTCTATCAGAACGGCGTTATCGTGCTGCAGGGGTGAACGATTGTGGTTATTCAAACAGAAAGAAGCCGCCCTTCAAACGCGACGAGAAGCAGTGAGCAGGCTCGAGCAAAAGGTCAACTCAAGGGAGACCGCTCTAGCTTACTTCGCACTCAGTCTTCTCGAAGCCCATCTCCACCCGTCATTTTCTGATGCATCGGATGCGGCACTCGATGCATTGATGATGACAATATTACTGAGGGAAGCTTTAGAGTCATTGAGCGTGCCTGCGACGCAGCTTCCAGGGTTCGAGCTCAACTTCCTTAATAAGACGAAGAATATAAGCTCAAAACTTCAAGTCAAGGTGTTGAAGGCAGAGCACTCGTGTTCCATCAGCGAAGGTGCGTGCCGCCATCATCGCCTTGAGCGTAGAATAAGTATATCAATCTTGCTTCATTCATCGGCGGACACCGTCGAGTTATTTAGGAACACGTATGAGTCTCGACCCACCGCAGAAATGTTGGACACGCGCGGCAACTTGCACGAGAATAAACGAGACCCTAAAGCACTTGAGGCACATGACACAGTAAAGCTCGCACACGCTCACGAGCTTCGCCGCTTACTACTTTCAAGAAATAAATTTGATGAACTCAAGACCATGAAGGAAGTTAAATTTCGGCGTTTACGTGAACTACAAGTAGAGCTGAAATTGTGCCTGGAGAAAGCCGAGTTTGTGCTTTTGAGATAGTAGGACGGAAGTCCCGGTTTTACCACATTTGTCATGTCTAACTTTTTTGGTTAAAAAATCCTCACGGTTCAAAAACACTAAATCGCGCCTGCAGTAACGGCGGGCCGGTCTTCGCGAGCGATACATGTTTACGTATGTAGTCTACGTACATACGAAGTAAGGTACCTCGACAGACAAGCAAAGTGTGTATCATTTCTACTACCTTCGAAAGTACCTAGAGCTAGCTAGCTAGCTACCTACCTACCTACTGTCGTAGTAGAGACAGAGATAAAGCTCAGAGCAAGCTAGCTAGCTCTAGATGGATAGATAGAGGTCTCGGAAAAGCTAGCTAGATAGTGTCAATACTATTCAAATGAATTAGTGTACTCCTACCCTCACAATTGAATCGCATTACCTATGAGATTCTACGATAGAGATACATATATTTTTAGAGAATTCCTGAAATCATGATTACAAATTACAAATATTTTTTAATGCCTGGAATCAGTCGGTCAGAGAAATGAGGTGATATCTGAGTAGGATCTTGATAAATAACCGAACACTCTCGACTACACATACATACGCTCCGGGTGTAACCACGCTTTTTATCCAAAGATAGATGGAGCTCTAGCTAGGCTCTAGTAGCTTAGTAGATAGATAGAGTCTATATCTATCTAGCTAGCTAGCTAGCTAGCTAGCTCTAGAGCTAGCTCGTAGCTCTAGCTAGCTAGCTAGCTATATAGAGCTCCAGTAGTACTACTAGTAGCTAAAGTTGATAGAGTAGTCTAGTTCGAGCTCCAGCTCCAATAGACTACATAGTCTACTAGCTAGACTACTAACTTCGTTAGTTCGATTCGTACATGCATGTTATTGCGATATTGTGGGTTGAATAAATTCGAACTTGATTAGGGATCTCTGAAGGTCTGACCCTTCTCACCGCCGCCTTTTTGTTTTCATCGGTTCTTCCCTCGAAACTTCCTAAGTAGGCAGCAGTACGCGCGCGAGGTCCTGGTGAGGCTGATGATGGGAGCAGGAAGAACCCCACCTCGAGAAAATGGGCGAGTGCCGGAAGCACTACATCTCGCGTGTGACGTAGTTGTTGATTCGTTTGGACACGACTCAGGGCTGGTGTGTCGAGCTCTCCTTCTAAAAGGTCCTCGAACACTGCGCGACCTTGTGAGGGATACGGTACGTAGAAGTGAAACCCGTCGTCATGCGTCAGAAGCCTTAGACATGATCGTTACACTCACTGTGCATTTGTCACGGTCAGCAGGCACTAAAAGCAAGCCGTTGCCAGCAGGCGTTGCTGATATTGATACAGCATAACTGCATACTTCCACTGCTGAGTGCCGATCACGACGTTGAGTACGAGATTGAAACTGACCACATATTACATCGCCTGCGATACCCGCACTTCCTGCTGTACATACGGGAATTGATCGGCGAGACTCACGAGTTATACATGGAGACTTTGTTAGAACATGGTCGGCTTCGCTCGCAACACCTACACACGCTTGTGAGCCATGAATATGGAGGAACAAAATCACTTGAGAATGTTTTCACAATACTTATAGAGGAACGCTTGGTCGAGAGTGTGCCGGTGGGGTGCAAGTTGAATCGAAATAATATTTTCCGTGGTAAGGGCAAAGATCGAGAGATGTCTCCAGCACCTGGAATCGAACAGCAGTCTCTCGATCAACTTGAAACGGTCTCAAGAGTTCAGAAAAAAATCTCACGTGCTGCAGGCGAGGTCGACGCTGACACGCTCTGGCGAGTGAATGCGAATGAGTTCAATCGGCGTTTTCGGCACATCGCCTGTGCAACTCTCGTTCGCGAAAAGCTCGGTGAGTCAGCGGGTCGTCTACTCCAAACTATGCTTGAAATTTCTCGCGGTCATGAGGGCATATTGAATGAGGAGCGTTCAACGCCAGTATGTGAGGCTGACATCTTAAATTTTTCTCACGGACAAGAAGGTAACTCTGAGGTTGTGAGGATCGAATCGACCTTAGAGAACCTTTCTATCGACACATCTGAGCTCATTTCATGTGTGGGAGATTCGTACGGACACGCCACCTACTGCGTGAACATGCGACGAATCATCGATCTCATACGTATTAAGGAAATTGAGGCGATTGTTCGAGAACGTTTTGGCGGGCCAGCGTGCCGAATATTCAGGCTGCTACTTTTAAAACGAAACTTGGAGCAGAAGCAGATTGCCGAGATGGCAATGATTCCAGTCAAGGACACGCGCGAGCTCCTATACAAGCTGCTCAAGTCGGAATATGTCCGAATCCAGGAAGTCGCTCGGACCTCGGATCACGCTCCCTCGAGAACGTTTTATCTTTGGCGTGTTGATCTCCTCAGTGTGGTAGAGCAAGTCGGACGGGAGCTCTACCATGCAACTTCAAACCTTCGGGCTCGCCTGATGCATGAGCTATCACTGGAAAAAGATACGCTGATGCTGCTAGAGAGTGCGCAGGATAAATCAAAAGTTCCTTTGACGGCCGTGCAGCGTCAGAATTTGATGCGAATGAGAACCATAGCAACACGGCTGGAAAGCTCGGTGCTTAGACTCGATAAACTCGTTCTCATTTTCAATGTATTTTAAGCTCGTGCACCCCCAATTCGAAAAAAAAATCATCTGGCGAACGCATCGCATGTGCAAATAGTTTGAAAACCGTTACTTTTCCGTCACGCCATCAAACAATTTGCCCGAATGATCCTATCGCCAGATGAAGTTTGTTTCGAACTGGGGGTGCGCAACCTTAATCAGAAGATAAGTGTTAGCTCAAAGTAGCTTCAAGAGCTCCTCATGATGACACTACCTGCATTATGCGACGAAGCAGTCGTATTCGCAAATCGTGAGTGACACAGCGGACATGTCAATCGCCCTCGAAGTTCTCCAACTATGCACCTATGATTGCAGCTTTTGCAAGACCAGACTTCGTCTACAGTGCCTATCTTTCGACCACTTGCAACACATATTTGTGCCAGAATGTGCGACGCGTGACTTGTAGTAAAAACTTGATTTTTGTCTTTTGTGCGAGCTGAGGCCGGATCACTCGGAGGATGCTTCTCGAAACGTACAAAGAAGTGAAAGGATAAAAAGTTAGAAAGGGAAGAAAACAACACAGAGGAGAAAGGGGGCAAAAGTTAAAAAAATTCTCACCCTTAGAAAGACTGCAGTTGCAAGATCTGCGTAAGCAGCAATTTTATCCCTGTGTAGATCCGGAATGGATTCAAGCTTCACGAATGCTTTAGAGCAGCAACCATAGTACTTGCTGTAATAAGACGATGTTGCAATTAATGAATATAGTTCGACCGGGTTCAAAAGATCTTCAAAGTTTTGCAAGACAAGTGATGTCCGTCGGGCGTACTCAAGCTGTCCATCGTAGAGCTGTCGATGTGCAAGCAGCAAAAAGTGGTATGCCTCAGCGCCTCGCCAACTACCTTCCATAACAGAATTCCCATCTGCGGCCTGATCAAAAGACATTAATCCGTCCAAAGTTTGCGCAGCAGATGTTGTTTTCGATCCGCGCGCACTCGTGATAGGCCTTTCTGTGATGAGCGCTGCGTGTCTAAACTTTGAAACCTCAAGTGCAGCAAGGACGTATAGTTTCTTGACACGAAGTGCAGACGCCCTCGAAGCCGCAGCCGACCTGGCGATGTTCGCGTACGAAAATGCAACTTCTACGTGCTTGTTGGCTTTTCGAAATAAATCAATTGCCTCGATGCGCTTCTCTTTTTCGAGAAGATACGAAGCATACTTTCCGAGCAGGGCATCAATTTCTTGGAAGCTGTGTTGCTCTGCTAAACTCATCGCGTGATCCCATTCATTCAACTCGACGCACACATCAATCGCAGCTTTCACATCTCCCGCCCGCATCTGTGCCTCCATCGATGGCTCACATAGACCAACGCTGTAGAATTTCATTGCCATATCCCTAAACAGGAGCTGATTTCCCTCTGGCACCATGGCGATCAGCTTTTCCAGAGCTTGGAAGTCTTCAAGAGCGTAAAAACAGTCAACCAATCCTTCCATACTTTTTGCCTGGGCAAAGTACGTGACAGCTTTCGACCACTTCTGTCGCTCCGCAAAGTACTCCCCGATACTGTTCCAAGCTACCTTGAGCGTATTGTCATCACCAGATGCCGCTCGCACAAGTTTTTCAACCTTGAACCAATCACCGAGGTTCTTTCGCATGTCCACAGCCAGATCCTCACGATGAATCTGCATGTAGAGCTTTTCAGCATCGTCAAATTTTCTAAAGTAAGTTGCAATCTCGGCTCGTCGGGTGTGAAGATCATCCAACATCTGCAGACGTTTCACAAAATGAATACCGTGATAGTCTGAACAACGCACAAAAGCTCTCTCTGCGATGCTGAGCTCAACCTTCTCAAGGGCATTTTCAGCCATCAGCCGCCAAAGTCTCGGATGGCTGTTATCCTCAATAAATTGATATGCATCCTGAAGCGAGACATCTCGAAGCAAAGTTCTCGTATCGCGAAGCGATTTCGTTTCAAAGACGATCAGGAGGTCCCTGTTCTGTTTTTCTGGAGTCGGAATAATATCGTCCAGCAGAACAGCCGTTATTTGTAGATTGCGAAACTTACATATATAACCTGAGGACAAAACGGGCTCTTCAGGCTCAGTACCCCTGAAGATGTACATCCGAGTTCTTTCCATGAGGGCGAAAAGATCGGGGTCATCATCACTCCAATGCATGTCCCAGGTACCTTTGCGCACAAATTTTGCGTCCAAAACAGAAGTCTCGCGGGCCAGGAAGTTAGATGGCTCAAAGGCAATATCGTACAACGAGAAATTGCCATTCGCATCGATGACACCCATCTTTGTGCTGGAGCAATTGACAGCCATGACCTTAGGACAGTGCTTCAGCACATACTGTGAAATTAAATCCAGGTGAGGCAAGGTGTAGCAGTTGATCGCTCCTGATTGGCGACCAATGAGAAGAATTTTGTCAGACAGAGCGACTGTAGCGATGGGGTCACTCGTTGAAGATGACGAAAAATGTCCCCGACGACCGCCACGGTCACACAAAATGGACCAATCATCGACGTGAAATGTAGTTTCTTGTCCAATATCTTCGAGCTTCTCGTCGGTCGGAGTCCTGCTAAGTCGACGTGGTGAGAAACTGTAATTCCAGCAGTACACGGAAGATGCAGAAGCAATTATTATGTACTTCGACGTCATGTCGAGTGAAAGGGGTTCCACCTTGATGTATTTGCTGTCAACAGGTGAGCCTATCTCATTGCACAATATGAGGATGTATTGCCCAGAAATTTCACCCTTCATGGCGAGAATACAGTTTTCCCCCGCCGCGCGAATGGCAATTAAATGTTTGAGATTCTTCGCAATTCTATCATTGGTTCGCGTGTTCCAGAATATGACGCATGTTTCCGCCCTTTCCTGCATCTTGAACCCATACACGAGAGTATCACCGAAAAAACCCCAGCGGTGTTCATGCCGTATGTTTGCAAAATACATGAAACTATCAACAGCAAGGGCAATACGAAGACCACTTTCTTCCCAAGTCATCGCATTGATGGTCGTTCCCGGCACGCGGAGGGAGCACATTAAGTTGCCGAAAGGACTGTAAAAGTGTACTTCGTTTATTTCTTTACCTTCATCTACCAACATTCTGCCAGCGACTGAGATGACAGTTCCAAAAGAGTTCCATTTTATGTGAGAGATCCTTAACCCCGTTCGTAAAACAATTGGTGACTCATCACAAGAATCTCGCATCAGCTGCACGTTTCCATTTTCAAAAGCAATAGCTAACGCGGGAGGGATTTCACCATCCGTATTCACTGCTCCACCGTACCAATCGATTCCAGTGAGGGGCGATGAGCTAGTACCTTCATTCGCAACCAGATTGACCACAGATATGGGGTTCCCGCTGCAGTCATAGATGTGACACTCTCCTTGGACTGAGCAAAACAGAATTGAGCTCGAGTCAGGCGACCATTCCGTCATTGCAAGTTGCAGCGGAAGTTCCTTCCCCCACAGTCGTTTTCCATCGACTGACCCGACGATGACTGCGCCGTCCTCGTATACTATACATATTTTCTGTCCGTCCCCAGACCACTTCATATCGCGTACGACAGACTTGTTCCTATTGTTTATCATCTCTTCAAACCACATCCCCTGCGAAATGATGGAAAAGAAAACCTAGTTATTCAATAATCATAACGTAACGTATTTCGAGGTTACTGCACGCCTTGCATGCCTTTCACACCTTGTGAAGCATCCAAACAATAATCAAACCATTTTGGTCACTCGTAGTCAACTTTTGGTGGTGAGGATTCCAATCAACAACAGCAACAGATCCTGCGTACAGGCAAACGACGGAAAAGAGACAGTGAAATCGAGAGTCAAAGATGAAGCCATCGGCAACGCATAACCGTCACTTACCACTGTGTCCCTCCAGCGTCTGATTCACAGAAAGAGTCCCTCCCTGTTGCCCCACCTGAGAAAAAGCAAATGTGTCAAGGATCCTCGGCGTCTGCCAGGGAGCGAAACACGTCTTTCAGAGTTGAAGTGTCGTTCTGGCCACACCTTCACACTCGAGTGATCAAGTTTTAGCACTTTTAGTAAACCGTCATCCCCACCGCATGCGATCCAACCCTGCCGAGAATCCCACGCTGCACATCGTAGCGTAGCGCCAGAAGGTATAGCAATTTTCTTACTGCGAGTATTTGAAGGTACTCAGCGAAGTCAACGTCCGTCCGTTGATGAACAGGATTGAAGAAAACGATGAAGATAGGAAGGCACATTAGAAGACGACATACCTCAGATAACTGAACATTTGGTGTATCCAACTTTCTCCTCGGTCAGTCTCCTTCCTTGCTAGAATATTCTACACCCACTTCCGGCGGCTTGTGACAGCTACCAGTTCACGGGCAAAAGAAAAAATGTTTCGTTTCTCTTCTGGCTGACGATTTTGATTTTGACAACATTTATTTAGAGAATCATGATTACAAGTTTTATAACGCTTTCAAATCTCGATTTTGTTCCTATCAACTGTCGGTGAAGCTGAAACCGCGAGAAATTTTTTTCAAAAGAAATCATCTCCTTTAATTGTACTTTCGAAAGTATGATATTTGTTTGTTATGACCTTGCTTGGTATTATTACTTTCGAAAGTAGACTACTTTCGAAAGTAATAAACTTCTACTTTCGAAAGTAATAAACATGATATCAATATCATAATACCAACCATAAAAAAATACTAATGGTAATCTGATGTGCTTTAAAACTTGTAGTAATATTCTCGACCTGATGAGGAATTCTCTAAAAAGATAAATAAATACTTTCGAAAGTACGTACGTATATATGATATTATGTATTAATACCTTCGAAGCAAGGTATCGTTATTCAGTACGCGTCTTATCATGGTTGCGATACGAACACCACGACGGACAGACGATGGTTTCTACGTGTCTCGCGTGACTTGGACTTGCGATGCGCGTGTGCAAATAGAGACATTCGAGCCGAATGCAGCAAGTTCCTTTGAGGTCGCGGGGGCGGGAATTCAGTTGCACAATTTGGAAGGAGACTTTTATGTGAACGGTTGCCGTTTGCTCTTCGGGGAGGCTATCGAGGTAGGCAAGAGATGGCGTGGTTTTGTTGACCCCGTTCAAATAATATCGCTGACATGCACGGTTGATTTCCTAACGAAAGGTTGACAGTTTTCGTCATCAAGTACGCTCTTTGACTGTCGAGGCCGGTTCTGAAGGTGGTGTGCTAGAGATTTGCTCCCCTTGTGGAGTTTCTCGGAGTCATTTTAGGGACGCGCACGACAGCATTGCGACCTCAATACCCGAAAGTTGGCTCAGAGTGTCGTTTTCCATAATTGCGACCATTAGAACGCCGAGTGAAGGAAGTAAGAACGCTCCAATTGTGTGTGTGGTTGGGTGTAAGGGAGTGGGGAAAAATGTCTTCGCGAGGCTTCTCACGAACTCTGTTGTCTTCTTGAACGGAGAAGTGGCACTTGTTGAAGGGGACTGCTGCAATCCAATACTTGGGCATCCGGGCGTGCTAACACTCACAGAGGCAAAAACGTTTTTGGCGGCTCCAGGATCCCTCGACTTCAACTTGGATGGATCTCAGGGAGAGTGCTGTGGACTTCTGAAGGCACTTTTTGTCGGAACGTTGCCAAAGGTGTTGCTTCCTGACACATTTCTGCACTCTGTTTCATCAACCAACCCTTGAATAAATTATTAACAAATGGTTCCCCAATTCGCTCAAACAGAGCAATCCTGCGTTTTACTCTTCGAATGTCACTAAGTTGGTCCAGCTTTGGAACCGCATAGGTGGTTTGCGCCCTGTGTTGGTTATAAACTGCTGCAGGTAAGCGCTTGACAACTTCCCTTTCATTCCTTTTTCCACCAAATTGAAGTTTCCCTGCCCTCACCCGCAGCTTGTCGAAAGGAGTTGGCGGCGATCTCGTCTCAAATATAATCCATCAGTCTCATGCGGCGCGGGTGGTTAAACTGAGCACAGTGTTTGAAAGCGGATCCCGAAGTCTGCGAAGTGCTGCGACAGCATATGCTCACAGCGGGCGCTGGAAAGACTCGTACTGTGGTGCCTTACAGTGGCTTATGTGGGGGCTTCAGTGCATTCTGGTCCATTCGCATCGTAAAACGATGTCCTCAGAGAAAAAATGCGCAAGCAGCATCGCCACGCTTTTGGGTTCAATAGTTGCACTTGAGAAGGCAAGCAGACGCTTTGAAGCTTGGGAGTTAGTGTCAGATAGTTTTGTACAGCTAACTCCATGGTGCTTGCACCTTGCTGATGTCCGAGTGTACTGTGGGACGGCATGCTCTCTGAGACCTGTGAGAGCAACATATGCGCTCGTTGGCAGTATTGTTGGCCTTGCAATCATTGGTTCCGAAGTTGCTTTGCCTAACTGCTTGGGATTGGGAATCGTCAGGTCGTTCAACTTTCAATCCAAGGTGTTGTACATCTTGACTCCCCTCGCTTCGACTCAACTGAGTGTCGTTGATGCTTTGGTGGTTCGAGATGTCAACCTACCTCTGGCTTTCAAGATGATACGTAAAGCTCTAGTTCCTCAGTCTCCGCATGAATCTTGTAATGGGCTCGCATCAGAGGGAACTGGCGCAGGAATGATACGGAGCAGAAACAATTTATTGCGCATTTCTGCCGTCAAGCATTACTTACGATGATCTCAAACGAAGAGTATAGGACTACTAGACTACTTTCGTAGCTAGCTAATAAATAGATGTAAAAATACCATGCCCCTAGATAGTGTATTATTAAGCATGCTTTCCAATATCTAGTCTACAGTAGTCTACTTTCGAAAGTACATTTTTGTCTTTTAATATGGCTCCCTCACTGAAACATGAAGCTCGACGCCGCATACTGCATTGGCCTTGAAGGTGGGTGCGGTACAGCAACAAAGGAGGTGAAATGAGGAATCATGTCACTTTCGAAGCGGATGAAAGCACCCTTATTTCCCATCTGATCACAGTAGTTAGGAGCACTGAAAACAGTTATCAACAGTCCATCATGATCCACTTCAAATCCATCGTCCTTCACCTCGTGACTTCGAACAACAAGGTCCAGATTGTTATCTGCCAGAAATTTTTTCGTGACATCTGCGCCGAAAGCTACGCCCACACCGCGCTTGCTTGGATGTCTTCCAGGCTCAGCACATGGATCACTCCAGAGCATCTCACAGAAAGGGCCTTCCTCTGGTGGTTCACGGAAACGATCGATTCCTCTTAGATCGTCCAGAGTGACACCATCTCTCGAGAACAACCCGCCATGCACGATGAAGATCCGGGAGCCGAGTACTGATCCGAGAGGCAGGTATGTGAAAACCTCTTGAAACAGATCCGCCAGCTTCACGTTGTACTTAGCCTTGACTTCCCCGTCAAAGCCGTACATCTTATTCATCGCTGCAGTTTCGTGGTTTCCTCTTATAAGATACATTCCGCAAGGATAGAGACATTTAAATGCGAAAAGTGTAAGGATCACCTCCGAGGAGAACGACCCACGGTCAACAAAGTCGCCGTTAAAAAGGTATGGGTTTTCTGCTGAAGGTAGACCGTTAAGCTCAAAAATGTTGCAAAGGTCGAAAAACTGGCCATGCACATCACCGCAGACAGTAAAATGCGTACCCGAAGGAACATCAATACTCACCACAGATGGAAGTTGCTCCAGAAGGATTTTGGTTTGCAACAAGATCTCAAAGGCATATCTCGTATGAATGGTTTTGCCATTCTTGAAGCGGCTCAACATGTCCAACAGGAACTCTTTGGTCACAATGGAGTCTTCTTCCATTCGGGCCCCATCATATGCAGCTTCTACTTGCATCGCCTTCACATCGATGGTCTGCGACAGCTTTACAATTGCAGCCTCTGGTGCGCTGATCGCTTCCTCAAAGCGTTGCTTGCGAAGAGCACTCTCACACTCTTTCAACTTCCTCCGCCCGTCTGCGTCCTTGGGCTGCAGTTTGGTCACCATTCTGAAATCCTTCAGCGCCTCCATGAAATGACCCAAAGCATAGTGCGAAGATCCGCGGCGATAGTATGCCTTAGCATATTGTGGATCGAACTCGATCGCGAGGGAGCTGTCCTGTACTGCACTCCCGTGGTTCTCAAGGCGAGTGTGGGCGAAGGCACGGTTCGAAAGCAGCACGGCATTATTTGGGGTAAGTTCAAGTGCTTTGGTATACTGTACAACCGCCTTCGCGTACTTGTGCTCTACCGAAGAAAATGCACGAGGGGAAGAATTGGATGAGTGATATATTCAGCGCAATAGCCCCGAATCGCCATCCACCGAGGTGGAGGCCTAGAACGCGCACGAACATAGATCCGCTTTCGGCAGTCGAGAAAGTGGGCGTGGCTCCCTCGGCGTACGGGAAGACTGGTAACCAACCTTGGAAGAGCGCATTTGCGATGGTTTTCAGTTTCTCTGGCGTATCGTCGCACATGCCCCTACAGGCACCACGCGACCGTACGAGTCCCCGTCTCCTTGTGTTACTACGGCTGTTCGAGTAAAAGTAA
>Ga0181571_10003101_pt1 | contig 12437 bp, 11 predicted proteins | sample 101ome_17_FD_132440 | JGI IMG/M metagenome (GOLD analysis project Ga0181571, IMG submission 132440) | Coastal salt marsh microbial communities from the Groves Creek Marsh, Skidaway Island, Georgia - 101407AT metaG (megahit assembly) | ecosystem: Environmental > Aquatic > Marine > Intertidal...
CATTTCTACATCCTTTTCATCTTCGTCTGGGATACCGTCGGCGCCCTGGGCATTCCGGACAACATGGCCCTGCTGAATTTCCTCGACGACCGGGATGATCATGTCTTTCACGACGTCAAGCTGAGCGCCAAGACACGGCATGCCCGCCATGCCGTTGCCATTGATGAAATCCGTGCCAGTTTCCAACCAACTCTCTGGGACGAAAAAAACACCAAAACCGATGTCAAACAGGTCTGGTTTACCGGCGTGCATGCCGATGTCGGCGGCGGGTATGCCGCCGATGGCCTGGCCGATATCACGCTGGCGTGGATGACCGATGAAGCCGCCAGCAAAGGCCTGGCGTTCTATCCGCAGACCCTGGCGCAGATCCAGCCGGATACCTGGGGCATCATTCATAATTCCTGCCAGGGACTTTTCGTGCTGTTACCTTCCACGCCGCGCAATATACCCAAGCTGATCAAGAGCAATTCCAGTGTCCATGCTTCAGTCAGCGAACGCAAAAGCATGCCCTCTATCAGACAGGGTACTTATCGCCAGCACGTTTCCCTGCGCAAAAATGAGAGCAGGACGCTGTCGATCTATGCCGACCAGCCCTGGAATACGACCAACCTGTACCTGGAACAGGGCGAGACCTACCTGTTTGAAGCCAGTGGTGAGTGGCTGGATGCCTCCATTTCCTGTGGCCCTGGTGGGACCAATGACGGCCAGTTCAAGGTGGGGGAACTGGTCCATATCGCCGGTACTGTACTGGGCAAGTTCGAGAAGTTGTTGAAAAAGCTGGGTAATAACGCCGATGCCAATGTCAACGGCACACGGCGTTACGAAGACTTTCCCTGGTTCAGCCTGCTCGGCACAATCAGTGACGGCGGTGCGGTCACGAAAGACAAGACATTTACCGCCCACACCACTTTCCTGATCGGTGAACAGGCCACCCTGAAAGTCAAACGCGCCGGTTACCTGTACTGCTTTGCCAACGATGCCTGGAATTTCTACGGCAATAACAAGGGCAGCATGACGCTGACAGTAACCAGGCAGTAGGACAGCCCGGCAACCGGTCAGGCAATCTTGCCTGCCAGGTAGGCCTTCCTGAGTGGCTCGGGAAATTTTTCAATGGCATAACGCAGCATGGTGCGCGGCATGTTGCGGTAATGTTCCATGAGAAATCCTTCTTCGGTGCCCCGGTCACGGTTACCGATTTCCCTGAGCATCCAGCCTACAGCCTTGTGCAGCAGGTCTTCGGAATCGTTTACCAGCAAACCGGTTATCCTGAGTGCGTCGCTAAACTCCCCTTTCCTGATGAAATGAAAGGTGGCAATGATGGCGATGCGGCGCTCCCACAGGGAAGATGACCCGGCCAGGGTGTCCAGTATGTTGCGATCCCGGTTTTCCAGCCAGGGGCCCAGAATGAGATGGGCCGAACTGTCCACCAGGTCCCAGTTATTCACATAGTCCGTATTGTCCAGGTAACACCTGGCCACGGCATCCTTTTCAGCGGAATCACCCGCGCGAAACTTGCTAACCAGAACCAGCAGGGCCAGCAACCTGGCTTCATGCACGGACGTTTTCAGCAACTTCACTGTTTCATCCAGGGACAACTCCACGTGGGAGCGTGCCATGAGTCGCAGTTCCGGCATCATCACGCCAACAAAGACCTCGTGCTCGCCATACTGGCCTTTCCCCGTTTTGAAAAAACGCGCCGCACGTTCAGCCTGCCTGGCATCACCGCGGGAGGTCAGTTCTTTCAGTAAAGCTGCTGCAGTTGTTGTCACGTTGGCGAGTCTTCGCCGGATGGCTCGTCGTCTTCCGGTGGTGCAGGTGGGTCACTAACCGGCGCTGTCCGCGTCAGGAAGAAAAACGACAGCGAAGTCAGCAGGAATAGTGGTATGAAAAGCGGATACAGGTAAGCGGGATGGAAAATCGACGTCTGGTAATCAAATATTTCAAAGGCATAGGCAATGGTTGTCACGATCAGTGCGACAAAAAAGCCCAGCAATATCCCAGCCAGAAGATTGCGTGTTTTCAGGCGCAACAGCAGGCACAGGGGAATGACGACCACGGCGTTGCCTGCCGCGGCTGCCAGGTAACCGAATAGCAGCAACAACAACTCATTGATGACCGGAATATACCCGGGCCCGGGGTTGTTGAATTGCTCCCAGCCTTCCGGGCCGGCGAATACCAGCGCTGCGACAAGGGGAGCCATGAGAAATGCTTTTTTCATATCAGCTTACCGGAACATCCACCAGGAAATCGGTCACCCCGACATCATGACCCAACTGGAACAGCAAGGTGCTGGCCTGTCCCCTGTGATGGGTATGATGATTGAACACATGCATGAGGGTTTCGCCGAAATTTCGTGTACTGACGACGCCTTTGGTGTTGGCGTAAGTCAGGTCCTGCTCAAGATCCTGCTCCGTCAGTTCCTCATGGGCCCAGCGACTGATCATGCCGTCCATGATCTGCCGGGCTTCGTGTAGCGCAGGCAGCTCCGGATAAGGAATATGGTCCAGGGATTGTGGTACAGGCAGATCGAGCACAGGCGCCAGCGTCGAATAAGGTTTGAAGCTCTTGTAAAACCGGGTGAACCAGAGAATATCGCCCACAAGGATATGATTCAGCGTGCCACAGACTGACTTGAAGAACGCTCCACGGTCCGCCTGGAATTCATTCAAATCCAGCTTGGCTGCCGCATCAAATACCTGGTTGTTGAACCGGGCATTGTAATTGGCCAGTAACCGGACATGTTGCAACATCATCAAACGTCTCCCTTGAAACAGGACTATTCATGCAAGCCTTTAATCCAGCGAAGTCAAAGCGGCTTTTTCACTCATGTTGTTCTCCCATGTTTCACGTATCAGCGGGAAACCCAGTAACGCTGCATCTCCAGGAACAGGAATGAGGCCGTCCAGGTAATCAACAGGAGCCCGGTCAGCGACTCAATGCCGGCCAGGTAGCGAATACCGCCAAATGGCTCTATGTCGCCATAACCAAGGGTTGTGTAGGTGGAAAAAGAAAAATAGATGGCATCGGACTGGGTAATGACATAACGGCCTTCCAGGTATCCCAGGCTTTCGTGCCCGTGCATAAGGAAATAGGTGAAACCGAAAACCAGCACTTCAAGCACATGGGCCAGCAAGGCACCGAAAACACCCAGGACCAGACGGTAGCGATACCTGATACGCAGCATCGGCATCAATCTTGTCAGCCGATACAGGCACTCATAATGTAGAAGCACTACCAGGCTCACCGTCAAAACGATGATAAGAATCAGTAACATCTTGCTTTCCGTTGCTGCATACAGGTCCTGATTCTACATGATCTTGGCAGCGCAGAAACATCGGTCGGGACTAAATCTGAAAATGCAACGAGGGCTTAACCGATGGTTAATCGGTGACAGCTTTGTAACGGGACTTGATGGCAGGACGCAAGTGGTTGGCAATAGCCACCAGCGACAACATCACCGGCACTTCCACCAACACACCAACTACCGTGGCCAGTGAGGCACCTGAATTTAAACCAAACAGCGAGATGGCTACGGCAACAGCCAGCTCAAAGAAATTGGAAGTGGCAATCATGCAGGCCGGAGCGGTGACACGATGGGAAAGCTTCATTGACCAGGCAATCGCCAGGGTCAGGAAAAAAATACCATAGGTTTGCAGCAGCAAGGGAATGGCAATCAGCCCGATCACCAGGGGATTGCCCAGGATGGTTTGCGCCTGGAAACCAAACAACAATACGACGGTTGCCAGCAAGCCCGCCACTGAACAGGGTTTGAGCACTGCCAGCAGTGAATCCAGTGCTCCACCACCTTTGCTGACCAGCGTTTGCCGGGTAACGACACCTGCTACCAGGGGAATCAGGACATACAGCAACACCGAAAGCAGCAGCGTTTCCCAGGGCACCGTAATATCGGTAACACCCAGCAGGAAGCCAGCTATGGGCGCAAAGGCCACGACCATGATCAGGTCATTCACGGACACCTGGACCAGGGTGTAATTGGGATCGCCCTTGGTCAACTGGCTCCAGACAAACACCATGGCTGTACAGGGCGCCACACCCAGCAGGATCATGCCGGCGATATACTCATCGGCCATTCGTGGTTCAACCAGGGGAGCAAAGATAACCTTGAAGAACAACCAGCCTATGGCTGCCATGGTAAAGGGTTTGACCAGCCAGTTGATAACACAGGTGAGAATCAACCCCTGGGGCTTTTCACCAACAGCCCTGATGGATGAGAAGTCCACCTGGATCATCATCGGGTAGATCATGACCCAGATCAGCACGGCCACGGCGACATTGACGTGGGCAATTTCCAGGGCGGCGATAGCCACGAAAACACCGGAAACCAGGTTGCCGAGAAATACACCGGCAAGGATGGCCAGCAATACCCAGAGTGTCAGAAAACGTTCAAAAAGGCCCATTGACTACTTTGTTCTTATTTATTCTCTCAGGACTCAGCCATACAGTTCAGGGCATCAAGCACCCGGGTGCGACAGGCATGATGCTCAAGCAGATCAGTTACTTCCTTGATTCGGGAAGTGAGCAGCGTAATGGTTTCACCAAATGCTGCCAGCTTTTGCGAGTCACTACCCACTATAATGCTGGGGTCTTCCAGGTTCCAGTGTACCCGCAGTGATTTACCAAACCAGACTGGGCAAGTTTCATTAGCGGCATTGTTACACACAGTAATCACAAAATCCGGTTCAAAATCTTCCAGGTCATCCCACGATTTGCTGTACAGGCCGGTGGCAGGAATATTATAAGAATCCAGGGCTTTCAATGTCATGGGATGAATTTCACCAGCGGGCTCACTACCGGCACTGGCGGCTTCGATCAGGCCACCACTGAAATGATTGGCAATGGCTTCAGCAAGAATACTGCGGCATCTGTTATGGGTGCAGATAAAGAGGATTTTCATCACAGGCTGGCTAGGATTATCGTAATGAATTTTTCAGCCATGATATTTCACCACTATTAAATTCAGTTAAAGATACAAAGCTTTACTTGTATCACTGTGAACGCCTTTTGCCGACATTCGACATCAAAGGCGCTCAGGCTAGCCATAGTTACTGGGGAATATCCCGCTTCCTGATCAGCCACTCGCCGTTCTGTTTCACGACGGTATCCTCGTACACCCCCATGCTTCCCACGGTACAGGGTTCCCCCGGCGCACAGGAAACAATCTGCCAGTACGAGCGATGACGCGCCTCGGTATCGCTGACAAATTCAATCAGGGTGTTGGAAATCGAGTGGTAGCTTTTTACTTCCGGAACCGGTGAACTGGCCACACTGGTAATAAAGGCCCGAATCTCGTCATGCCCGGTCATGCCACCACCGTTGAAGGTAAATTCGGCATCGTCGGTGAAGATACTGACATAGCCTTCTATATCCCGGCTGTCATAGACATGGGCGTACTTGACGATCAGAGACTTGATCGCGGCGTAATCCGCTGCCCGTGCAGGTGACATGGTCTCCACGGCGTGCGCACTGGATGACGCTATGACAGCCATGACTGTCAAAACAGCCATGACAACATTGGTGTTTATTATTCTTTTCATGGGTATCCCCTCAAGTTTCAAGAGCACTGAGAATACTCCCGCAAGACAGGCAGGTCTATCAGAGAACAGGGGACAACCGTTTTAAGTCAGTAATTCAGGCCGGGAACATCAATAACGTAGCGCCTTAACTGGAAGCTGTCTGCGGGAAGCAATGCCGTGTTGTCACCCGGGGTATAGCCGGACTGCCTGAGCAAATAAGCGACAATGCTTGAATACTCATCGGGTGCCAGCCCACCCGGATTGGCCGGTGGCATGGACACGGAGATATCGCTGTAGATATCACCCAGGGAAAAACCGCCCCATTTTGCCTGCAACGCCTGACCGGCGTAATTGCCCGCATCATGGCAGCCGGTGCAGTGCTGACCGTAGAGTTGCTCACCGCGCTGTGCCTGGGCCGCACTGAACACGCCCGAGGCGACTGAAATCGTCGATACCTGCGCCCGCACAGGACGCTGGACCTCTGTCGGACGTCGCTCAGGCAGGGCAAAGACCCAGATCACGCCGGAGCCTTCCGTGATATCCACATCCACCAGCCGGCCCAGGGTGGACGTCTGTGCCGCGCCACCGCCTGCGGTAATGGCAATGTATTGTTTGCTGTCCACTTCATAACTGATTGGCGCACCGGAGACATCGCCGTTCAGGCGTGTCTGCCACAGCAGTTCCCCGTTGCGGTTGTCCAGGGCGAAAAACTGCCGGTCCGCGGTACCGCCAAAAACAATATCGCCGGCTGTAGCCAGGGCAGACGCCGTCATCGGGGCACCGCTGACTGGCTGCCAGGTCCAGGCGCGCTCACCGCTGACCGGATCAAAAGCGACAAACTCGCCGACATAGTCATAGCCCGGTGCCAGGGAGGGGGTGTAAGTCGTCCCGGTCAGGCCAAAGCGTGTATGCCGGACCGGTGTTACCACCATGGCATTCATGCAGGAGTTGTTCACACCCAGGTAGTAATACCCGGTTTCCGAGCTGAAGCTCGGCGCGTTGAGATTACGCGCGCCATGGGGATGGGGACAGACCTGGAACACCTTGCCCGAATCCACATCGTCCAGTTGCGGCACCGTGTCCTGGTTGTAGACGGGACGCCCTGCTTCAGTCCAGTCGGTGATGGTATTGTCATAAGCCGTGCGGTAGGCGTGCAGGAACTCGCCGGTTTCACGGTCCAGTACCACGCTCCAGCCAATCTTGCCGGTCTGGATCAGGGCCTTTCTCTGGACACCATCAATCTCCAGGTCTACCAGCATGCTTTCGTAGGTGGCACGGTCCCAGTTGTCCTGTGGCACCAGCTGGTAATGCCAGCGCAGCTCGCCGGTATCGGCATCCAGGGCGATCACACTGTTCGCATAAAGGGCATCGCCGTGCCCTTCCGGCGTCGTGGTCCACGGCGCGGGCTGGCCGGTGGGGGAATACACCAGGTTGAGTTCGGGGTCATAACTGAGCGTATTCCAGGTCGCGGCACCGGAGGGAGGATATTGCGCATCCCAGTCCCAGGTCTCGGCGCCGGGATCATTCGGGCCGGGAATGGTGTAGAAAGTCCAGAGTATCTCTCCGGTGTCGGCATCCAGTGCCTTGAGGCTGCCGCGGGCAGCAAAGTCGCCACCGGACATGCCGAGAAACACCTTGCCGTTGGCAATCAGCGGCGGATGCGCATGGCCTTCCCCGCCCCGGTAATCTGCTGTTTGTACTTCCCAGCGTTTTTCCCCGGTACGGGCATCCAGCGCCACGAGATAACTGTCGGCTGTGCCCCAGTAGATGGTATCGCCATAGATGGACACACCACGAAAACGGCGGTTGGCTTCTGACAGGGCGATATCCGACGGATAGGTGCGGGTATGACTCCACTCCAGTTCACCGGTGGTGGCATCCAGGGCAATGATGCGCCCGGTGCCCTCCCCGATATACATCAGCCCATTGGCAATAATCGGCGTGGCCAGCCAGCGACTGCCGTCGCGCATGGAGTAGGTCCAGGACACACGCAGGTCATCCACGTTGCGGCGATTGACCTCATCCAGGGGACTGTAGCCGGTGGCATCATAACTGCGACGGTAATTCATCCAGTCGCCGGGCTCGGGGTTCAAAAGGCGCTCGTCTGTCACTGGTGCCCAGCTGTCAGCAGGTATTTGTGATTGAACCGATGTAAACAGCAAGCTGCAGCAGCAAAACACCAGAAACCCGTATAAATATTTTGTGCCTGTCATGGCATCCCCCGATATTGCTTTTATGGGTACTGAGTATAGAGGTAACACGGAAGGAAAATACAGACTGGTCGGCATTAAGCTCCTGAAGTTTTGGTTGCCATCGTGTTTTAATGGGGGGTCTGACTTTCTTTTCCTGTTATGTTTGAGGGTACTGACATTACATGACATATCCGTTTCTTCAGGTTAATAGATGGCTTTTCCTGCCCGTCCTCCTTATGGCAACGGGGCAGCTGTATGCCCAGGTTCCTGAATATGATGCCAGCCTGTTGAATGAATTCCAGGCAGTAGATGCTCGGCAGGGAGTGGCGGTAGATGCTGAACATTTCTTTGCCATTAACAATACCCATATCACCATGCACAACAAAAGCAGCGGCAAGGCACTATTGCAATGGGATGGCGATGCTGATGCTGGCAGTAATCGTCTATTGCTCCTGGATGGGGGCGTGGTCGTGGATGGCCTGTTGGTTGTCGCGCATTCCAACTACCCTGAATCCCCTATGACCAGTTCAGTAGAAATCTGGGATGCCAACACCCTGGAGCATATTACCTCCCACAGTTTCGGCGTAATGCTTGGCTCACTGACCTGGCTGGACTTCTCTGAAGGCAACTGGTGGGCAACGTTTGCGAATTACGACAGGGTGCAGCCCGGCCAGAGTAAACCTTACGGCACCACCGCTGCCACCACCCTGGTCAAGATGAACCGGGACTTTGAACTTCTTCAAAGCTGGCTTTTTCCCAGCGCCTTGCATGAACGTTTTACCCCGATGAGTAATTCAGGTGGCTCCTGGGGAGCCGATGGTTACCTGTACATCACCGGGCATGACCATCCGGAAATCTATGTCGTCCAGGTTCCTGACAGGGGTAGTGAAGTGGAATGGAAGGCAACGATCAAGGCACCGTGGCTTGCAGGCCAGGGCATCGCCTGGGATCGCAGCACTGACCAACGCATCATGTGGGGCATCCTGAGACAGGAAGAAAAGGCGTTTCGTTTTGCTGTACCACCTGTTAACAGGAATTGAAACTATTCAGAATCAGGCATTGGCCGGGAAGGAGGGTCGATTCGAATTTTGCTAAAGCAAAATCCTCACCCCGTTGGAGCGCCCTCGTAAAACGGGCGTCTGCGCTGCTGAAGTAGCCAGAGTCCATTGCCTTATTGAAGGAACAGGTGTTTTCACACGACGTTTTCAAGTATCTTTTCTGCAAAAGGATGATAAAAATGATAAAGAAAACCCTTTTTCTCCTCCTGCTGCTTGTTGCACACGGCGGTTATGCCCAGACCGAATTGTTCTGGGGTGACACTCACCTGCATACGTCCCATTCCACCGATGCCTATGCCAGTACCAACCAGCTTGCTGATCCCGATGTCGCCTATCGCTACGCCAAGGGCCAGCCGGTACTTCACCCGACTCTCGGGAACCGGGTCATCATTCCCCGTCCACTGGACTTTCTGGTGGTTGCCGACCATTCGGACTACCTCGGATTACAGGTCTACCTGCAAAAAGATGATCCGCGCCTGACCGGTGCAGCCAATGGCAGACGCCTGCAGGAGATGATGCGGGAAAACCCGGGCAGTATTTTCCGCACTATTTTCGGCGCCAATCCGGAATTCAGTGCTGAAGAGCTCATGGCAACCTACCGGCCAATCATGGAGCAACCCTGGCTGGATGAAATCGCGGCGGCTGAAAAGCACAATGAACCTGGCCGGTTTACCGCCTTTGCAGGCTGGGAATGGTCCGCTCATGCCGACAATCGCAACCTGCACAGAGTCGTCTTCAGCCCGGCATCCGCCGAGCAGTTACAGCAGTTCTTTCCCTACAGCAACCTGGACAGCACACGTCCGGAAGACCTGTGGCGCTGGCTTGAGGACACCTCCAGTAACATCGGTGCCGACTTTATCGCCATTCCCCATAACTCCAACATGTCCACTGGCCTCATGTTTGACCTGGTAGACAGCGACGGCAGGCCGATCACGGCCCGGTATGCCCGCACCCGCGCGCGCTGGGAGCCTGTAGTGGAAATCACCCAGGCCAAGGGGACTTCCGAGGTGCATCCGGCCCTGTCACCGAACGATGAATTTGCCGAGTTCGAAATTTACCGGCGCCTGTTTTTTCGCCAGGAACCCACGCCGCAGGCCGTCGATTACGTGCGCTCTGCCCTGCAGCGGGGGCTTCTGATCCAGGAAGATACCGGGGTGAATCCCTACAAGTTCGGCGTCATCGGAAGCTCTGACATTCACACCGGGCTGGCCACCCTGGATGAAAACAATTTCATGGGCGCCGTGGCCAGGGATACCCTGCCGTCATACCGGCAGTCCGCGCCGCGCAACCGTCCCCCTGAAGAGAGTGCTTCACCGCTGTCGGCATGGGAATTATCGGCCTCCGGCCTGGCGGGTGTATGGGCAGAAGAAAATACCCGGGAAGCCATCAGCGCGGCCTTTTCCCGCAAAGAGGTGTATGCCACGTCAGGACCGCGTATTGCCCTGCGGGTCTTTGGCGGATTCAATTTTGAACCCGAACATGCACAGGCCAATGACCTGGCAGCAACCGGTTACAGCCTGGGTGTTCCCATGGGCAGTGACCTGACGGCATCCGAAGGACAATCCCCCACCCTACTCATTCATGCCACCAGGGACACCCGGGGGGCTAACCTGGACCGCATCCAGGTCATCAAGGGCTGGCTGGATGATGAAGGCAATGCGCGCGAGCAAATCTATAACGTTGCCTGGTCGGGAAATCGAGCGTTGGATAACGCAGGTAACCTGCCTGCTGTGGGCGATACCACCAATCCTGCAACCGCCTCCTATGAGAATACTATCGGCGCGCCACAACTGGCCACTGTCTGGCAGGATCCTGATTTTGATCCCGAGGTCATAGCCTTCTATTACGTGCGCGTCCTGGAAATTCCGACCCCCCGGCACCAGGTATACGATGCTGTCGCGCTGGGCATGGATGCTGCGGAAACGGAACAACCGCTGGCGATACAGGAACGGGCCTGGTCATCCCCTATCTCGTATACACCATAAGACTGTCACTGAAGCTGAAGAATTGGCTGGGGTGGTAGCTTGGCTACAATGATTTTCTTGGGAAATTGGCTGGGGTGGTAGGATTCGAACCTACGCATGACGGAGTCAGAGTCCGTTGCCTTACCGCTTGGCTACACCCCAGAAATGGTGGATGTTCGAAACTGCCCGAATGGTGCAATTTTCGAAGGGCGCAATCCTACTAAGATTGCGGCCTGTTTTCCAGTTTTTCCCCGTATTTTCTCAACGTACTGATGTGTTTTAATGTTGGCAGACTGCAGGTGAATGCCGCCATTTGCCTGCACCCTCGTAGTGGATGCATGTTGCAGGTGATTTGTGGGCCAGGAAATAGACTCGAGCACGTTTACCGAAGAGGAACTCAGCCAGTTCAAGCTGCAGTTGGCAGAAGAAACCGCCCTGTTGCAGCAGTGGTACCGCGATAACCGTTTCGCCAACTCGCGCTACAAGGCCGGATTTGAACTGGAAGCCTGGCTGCTGGATGACACCAACCATGCCGCCCCCGATAACAAGGCATTCCTAGCCAGCATGGATGACCCCGAGGTGGTACCCGAGCTCGCCACCTTCAATTTCGAGGTCAACGGCCCGGCCGCCGTGCTGGAAAATGATGCGCTGGACCAAATGTACGAGGGCCTGCTTGCCACCTGGCGTCGATGCGGGGAAGTGGCGGCCAGCCGCGATGAAAAAATCATCATGATCGGCATCCTGCCGCACCTGCGTGAAAGCGATCTCACCCTGAAAAACATGTCCGCCATGTCCCGTTACCGGGCCCTGAATCACCAGGTCCTGAAGATGCGCAACTATGAACCCCTGCACCTGCACATCACCGGCCGGGATGAAATCGACACCCAGAAATACGATGTCATGCTGGAAGCCGCGACAACGTCATTCCAGGTCCATTTCCAGATCCCCCTGCCCGAGTCAGTGCCTGTCTTCAATGCCTCGCTGCTGGCTTCCGCTCCCCTGGTGGCCATTGCCGCCAATTCACCCTACCTGTTCGGCAAGGACCTGTGGGATGAAACCCGTATACCCCTCTTTGAACAAAGCGTTCGCGTTGGTGGCCCCGGTCAGCACCGGGTCAGTTTCGGCTATGACTACCTGGAACAGTCACTGGCGGAATGTTTCCAGACCAACCTGGATGATTTCCCGGTGCTCTTGCCCCTGGTGAATGACGCCCCGCCGGAAAAGATGACGCACCTGAAATTTCATAACGGCACCATCTAGCGCTGGAATCGCCCACTCATTGATTTCGACAGCCAGGGCAATCCCACCCTGCGCATCGAACACCGAGTCATTCCTTCAGGCCCGACCATTCGCGACAGCTTTGCCAATGCCGCGTTCTATTATGGCCTGACCCATGGCCTGACCTTGCGCCATGACAATATCGCCAGCCTGGTGCCCTTTGACGAGACGAAAAGCAATTTCTACGATTGCGCCCGCTACGGCCTGGATGCCACCGTTACCTGGACAGGTGGACAGAGCCTGCTGGTTCGTGAACTGATACTGGGCGAGCTGCTGACTGTCGCCACCGAAGGCCTTCTCGACCTGGGCATCGATGCCGGCAGCGCCAACCAGAGGCTAGGCATCAGTCGCGCCCGGGCCGAGAACCGGCAAAACGGTGCTTTCTGGCAGCGCAGCTAGGTGTCGAAAAAC
>Ga0181571_10003106_pt1 | contig 12433 bp, 9 predicted proteins | sample 101ome_17_FD_132440 | JGI IMG/M metagenome (GOLD analysis project Ga0181571, IMG submission 132440) | Coastal salt marsh microbial communities from the Groves Creek Marsh, Skidaway Island, Georgia - 101407AT metaG (megahit assembly) | ecosystem: Environmental > Aquatic > Marine > Intertidal zone...
GCGGCACCTTCGTCTTTGGATCCGCCCACTCCGACGGTTTCGCCCCCCACGGCCTGCTGAACCCGACGCCGCGGGACTCCACGATCCACGTGTCGTGCCCGCGATTGGCCAGGTGCCTCGCCAGCGAGTATCCCTCCGCCACGTCGAAGGTGTACGCGTTTGAAGCGCACCCGGGCACCATCACAACCGGCGGAAGGTCTCGGTGCCGCCACGGCGTCGCGTGGTAAAAGTCGCTATCGTCCCACGCCGCGTCCATCGACGTGACCGACACGGCGGGTATCTCGCGCGACTGCTTCGACCGCCTCGCGCCGCCCTCCTTGGGCCGGTACCGGAGTAGGGCGATGGACCAGCCGCTGTCCTCGAGCGGTAGAAAGTGCGCCTCGTCAGCGCCCAGCTCCATCTCCCGCCGCATCTCGTTCGTCAGCTCCGTGACCGTCAGCGGCGGCGGCTCGGCTCGCGCGGCGCTCTTCGCTTTAGATCGCTCCGAGTACGTCGCGACCCACGAGGCTATCCCGCCCACCCACTCGGCGGCGTCGGTGAGCGGGTCGGCGTCGTCGTCGCTGACCCACGACGCCAGCGCAGCCTCCCAATCCTCCTCGTCGCCGGAAGACGACGACGACGACGACGACGAAGATTCGGCGGGTTTGTCGCCGCCCCTCTTACGCTTCCCGGATTTCGCCGCGACGTCGCCCCGCGCGTCCCCTTCGTCGCGCGATGCCCAGCGGTACACCTCCCCTCCCAGCCGTGTCACCGACGCGTAGGAATCTGTCGCGTACCTCGACACCCCGACCATGACGCCCTCCAGGTACTTGAGCGACCACGTCCTGTGGTGCTCCTTCCTCTCTCGCGCCGCGTCCTCGTCGCTCGTGGACTCGCCGGCGGCGGCACCGACGGCGGCGGCGGGGTCGGCGCTGCCGTCGTCTCGGGTCGAAGCCGTTGGGTCATCCCCGGTCGCCGCGCGGGGTCCGAGTCGGCATCGATTGTTGCCGCGTCCGGTGCACCTAAGCCGTCGGATGGATGTCGACGCGCGGGTACGCCGACCGGATCGATCGATGTCCACCCGCGAGCCTCGACCCACGAGGGACGGGGGCCCGGGGAGGCCCGCGGCGACCGTCGCGCGCATTGGCAATGACCCTTCGGGCTCGAGCACCGACGAACGATTGTCGTATCTGACGAGGACTCATATTCAAGACGCTCCTCGGACGTAGTGCACCATCACCTCACAAAGGCGATCGCCACATCCTCGCGCGCACTCGCGTCCGAAACCTCCTTGTGCACATCATGTCGCTTCGATACATCGTCGCCGGCACCGCGGTGGTGCGCGACCCGCTTGATACGCGTCATCCCCCTCCATCGACGACCCCACGCTCCCCCTCCCTGCCACCTTGGCACACCACCTGCTGACCACAAACACGTCCGATCGCCGCAGGCTGCCGGTGCATACTACGCCCCCGCCGCGTACAAAGTTTACGAGGCCGAGTCGGCGGTGACCGCCGCCGAAGATGCCCTGCACGCGCTCAACGCCAGGATCAAGTCGGTACGCGACACCCACCCAACCCCGTCCGCCCTCGGGCAGATCTCGATCCTCCCCCCAGTCCCTCGCCGTGCCCAGTATCCGTCGCGCTGACGCGTCGCGTCGCCCGATTGATACCTCCCCGAAACTGATACCTCCCCGAAACGCCACCGCAGTACGATACCGACATCGCTCGCGCCAAGTCGGCCGTCACCAGGGGGCTGGAGGACGTCAACGCCACGAGGTCCGCCGCGGCGAGGGCCGCCGAGGAGGTTGTCACCGCGCGCAAGGCGGTTGAGGCGGCGCAGGCGAGGCTGGACGAGAAGATGGCCGCGCAGCGCAAGCTCTCGCTCGCGGCGGAGGCCATCCAGCTGGACGTGGACAAGGCCCGTGGCGTCGTGGAGAGGAAGACGGCGGAGAAGGAGGCGTCCGCGGTGGAGCTCGTGAGGGCTACGATGGAGGTGGAGCGGGCGAGGGCGGCGGCGGTCAAGGCGTCGAACCAGATTTCGCTCCCGCCGGTGTTCACCCGGTGACTCGGAGCGAGCGCGTGCCGCCCGTGGCCGAGAGCGTCGCGTGCCGAGTGGATCGAATCGCGAGATTTAATTGTTTTTACACCAGTGACTGCTAGTACACGCGGCGGGTCCGTCCGGTCCTCACGACGCCTCCTGCCTGATGGCGTCGAGCCTGGCCTGGAGGTTGTTGAGCTCCGAGTCCTCCGCCTCCTGCCGCGCGGTTTCCGCCACCTTGGGCGCGGCCAAGGTGTGGGTCTCCGCGGCGGGCATGTTCGCCATGTGTTCGCCCGCCAGTTCCGCGAGGATCTTGTTGACCTCCTCGTCCGTCTCCGCCTCGATGTCCTCCATCCCGTCGTCGAGGGCGTCGGCCAGCATCTCCTCGATGAGCCCGCTCTTCATCATCTCCTTGGACATGTCCCGCATCGTGTCCGTCACCTGCTGGTGCTTGATCAGCCCGTTCATCGCCTTGAGCACCTCGGTGGACTTGGTGATGTGCCCCACCGACCTGACCGTGGCGAGCTGCTCGGTGAGCATCATGGACACCGAGTTCATCTGCGCCTTGTTATGATACAGCCTGGACACCACCCTGCGACTGTTGACGATCTCCTTGGCCAGCACCTTCATGCTGCGAATGTCGTTGCGTTTGGCGCAGTCCTTGATGGACTTGGTCACGTTCTTCTCCTCCCTCTGGATATCTGTAGAAAGGCGCGCGAGGGGAAGGGGTCAGCTCGCGCGAGAAGGCGGGAGGGTGCCGTCGCTAGTCAAATTCAGACATTTCGGGACGCGTGGGGGGCTCACCCCTTATTTGCCGGTCCACGCCGCGCATCTCCGAGCGGAGCTTGGACTGCCACTTACGGACCATCTCCTTGGGGTCCTTCTTCTTGAACAGGTCCATGAAACCCATGGCGAACGGTCGGCTGGGGCGCGAGACTGCGTCGACGTGCGCCAAAGAATGTCACCGCGGGGGGACTTTGCCGGGGGTGACAACACCAGACTGGCCCGCTGGCGCGCGAGCAGATCGCGACCCGAGATTTGGCTCGCCCAGTCTGCAACCTCTCGTCTCAGCCTCAGAAAGGACCGCGCGCGCAGCAGCGTGTTTCGCGTCTCTCCACCGGTACAACATGCCGGCGCACATTCGCACGGCTCAGCAGGTGAGTCGAACGTTCCCCCCGTCGGCGACGCGCGCCCGTGCGTCCAATATCGTCGCGCGCGCCTCAACATCGAGGCCCGACCCCGCGAACCCTAAAAATATCCCCCCGGGGCGGGATTACACCGCCTCACGGGCGCGGGGAGACGACTTCGACCGACGCTCGGAGGCTGACGCGCGCGACCCCGACCCTTCCCACTCGCGACTACAGGCTATCCAGGCGGCCAAGGGGCACGTCCACCTGAAGGGCAGCAGCATGGTGAGTCTCGAGGCGCCTCGATCCCTTCTTCGGCCCCGCGGAAATCAACGGGTCCCCCTCCGCACCTCTTGGCAGTGGGTGACAAAACTCTCAGATGCCAAATCCTGCGACAAGACCGCACCAGACTGACCGATCACCCCCTCCCACTCCCATCGCAGGACAAGATCACGTCCGTGGTGATTCCCATGGGCTTCACCGTCGCCGCCTTGGGTCTCCTGACCAAGGGTCTCGACGACCTGAGCTGGGGCAAGAACCGCAAGGAGGGCTTCTGAGAGCCTCGGCGGCGCCTCGCCCCGTGTAAACATAGCTTTGTGATCCTAACAACACTTCTAAGAACCGCGGCTCGGTCGTCTAGATGCGACGTCGTCTACGTCCTCCCCCCCTCGCCCGCTCCCCGACGCCGCGGACGCCCGCTGCTTTTCCTGAAGCTTCCAGAAGGGCGCGAGACCGTTGCCGGAGCCCGCGTTGCGCTCCGCGTCGGCGAGGAACTCGCGCCACGACGCCGTCTGCGCGGGCGTCTCGATCACCGAGCACCTCCGAAGCACCGCGTCCCTCTCCGCAATCTCCCCTAGGTCCTTCACGCGCTCCCCAACCCGGTTCTTCAGCCCGGGTTCTTCCTCGGGCTCCTCGACCACCTCCAAGACCTCCCCGTCCTCGTCCTCGTCGCCGGCTTGGACGTACGTCACGCGACGCGGCGGCGGCGGATGGCACGCGAGGCACCCGCAGTTGCTCGCGTGCGTGCCGAACGGGTTGGCCACCGATGGTGGGTTGGCGTCGCGACCGTTCGAGGAGCCGTTTTTACCGACCCTCGCGGCGGGAGGCACGTGCCTGAACGCGCACTTGTCGCCGAACTTGCACCCCGCGCGGGTGTTGAACATGTGGCACGGGAGCGGGCTGTCGCCGTGGAGGTAGCCGCACTTGCTACCGTTCTTGCAGTGGCCCTGGATGAAGAACACGCAGGGTTTGTGCGCGTTGGACCCCGCGCTGGTGTCCACCCACCCGTTGCGCCCCGTGCGCATCCTCTTGCTCCCGTCCCTCCCATCCTTCCCCGTCGTGTGCGGCCCGCCCGCGCCGAGATGCGATGCGTACCGCGCGGTCGCCGCCCCGTACCCGGACCCGCCCGCGGGTCGAGCGGGGGGAGGCACGGATCCTCCCCCCGCCCATCCCGCGAGATATTGGCTCGCGGCGGGGGTGACCGGCGTCGAAGCCGCGGGGGCTTCGAGCTCCCCCTCCTCCAACTCCCCGTAGTCGAGTCCTCCCATCGCCGCCGCTCCCCGACGGGACGCCGCGTCGATCACGCGGACGATCGGACCGCCCCGCCCGAGCCCAACCCGGTCACGCGCTGCGACGAACCAATCCGCGGTGGCGCGATTGGACCGTGACCACTCGCGGGTTCGGTTCGCGCACGACGTTGTGGAGCCCGCGGTGGCGGTGCGTCGCCTGACGAGAAAAAGCGAATGACGATGGAGATGGGGAACAGCGAACTCGAGGAGTTGAGCCCGAACCGCAGAGCACGTCGCGCACCGGGATTGCACGAAAGAGTCTCATCCGTTCGATACTCGTTGTCCATGGCGTCGATCAGCGTCGCCCCCATCGGTTTGGTTTCCACGCGCAGTGAGCCTCGACAGGTCCCCCACGGTGCGCACCCTCGCCCCCGCCAACGCACAACGTCGTCGCTTTCGTCTTATCCAACCCTCCCGTGCTCGTCGCAGGTATGTGGAGGAGCGCGTCTCCCCACGCGGCGTTTATGCGCCCCAGGGCTAACGCGGATGGTGGTAACCCTCGCCCGACCCGCCGGAACATGATCCAGGCGGCTGGACTGGTGCGTTAACCCACCCTCGGTGCACGAAGCATCCACTCCCAGAGGTCCACTTGGCGCCCTGGGTGACCCGCGCCTGACCAATCGTACCCGTCCGCATCGCAGGGCTCGATCTTCCCGTTCGGAGACAAATCATCGTCCGCCAACGCGAAGAGGCCGCCCGTCGGAGGCGGCGGAAGCGGCGTCACCAACGAGGTCGTGGAGACTGTGAACGGCATGCGTCAGCGCCGGCTGGGCGGCGGCGACATCGTCGTGTCCGAGTTTGGCCTCGGCACCCAGCGATGGGGCTCCGCCGATTTCAACGCGCCGGACGAGGCGATGTGCCACAAGTTCATGGACTACGCCGTGCTGGAGAAGGGCGTGAGCATGGTCGACACCGCGGAGCAGTACCCGATCCCGTCGGACCGCGGCAAGCCCGAGGGCGACACCGAGCGAATCATCGGGAGCTGGATGAAGAAGGACAAGTCGCGTCGCGAGAAGCTCGTGATCGCCACGAAGATCACCGGCTCGTCCAACGTCACCAAGAAGAACATCAGGAAGGATCTCGAGGGTTCGCTGACCCGACTCGGGACGGACTACGTGGACGTGTACACGCTCCACTGGCCCGCGAGGTACACGCCGCAGTCAAACTGGGGCCAGTCGCTGATGTACCACGTCGAGCAGGAACAGGCGCCTTGGTACAAGAACGCCGCATCGTTCGAGGAGATCGCGGAGGCGATGGGTGAGATGATCGCCGAGGGTAAGCTTCGCGGATGGGGCATGTGCAACGACAACGCGTACGGTCTCACCGCGTCCTGCTACGCGGCGAGGGCTGTGGGCGCGCCGCCCCCGTGCGTGTTGCAGAACGACTTCAGCATAATCAACCGACGCGTCGAGGAGAACGGGGTGACCGAGGCGAGCTCCCCGGTGCACGAGAACGTTGGCTTCATGGCGTACAACGTGCTCGCGGGTGGGGTTTTGACGGGTAAGTACCTGGACGTGGCGGCGGCGGTGGATAACCCGCAGGATCCCGAGCTGGCGGAGAAGCTCCTTCGCGACCCCCGCGGCCGCATGGACGACTACTCGTGGGGCAAGACGCTGTACAGGTACAGGTCGGGCCCGGCGGAGGTGGCGACGAGGCAGTACGCCGCGCTCGCGAAGGAGGCGGGTATGAGCCTGACGGAGATGTCGCTGCGATGGTGCAGGCAGCGCGCGGGTGTGACCACCACTCTGCTCGGTCACACGTCGATGGCACAGCTGGAGGAGACGCTGAAGTACTTCGACGCGTCCGTGCCGAAACTGCCGCAGGATCTGATGTGGGCCATCGACAGGGTGCACATGCAGAACAGGCTGCCGATCTTCTCGAGCGATCGCGTCGGGGCGGACTGGGAGGGATCTGGAGAGATTGGCGAGCGTATCCCGTGATGGGTGTTTTTGTTAATGACAATGAATTCAACCGTCCCTTGGTCAAATCCTTGGACGAAAGTATATACCCTAAACCCTATATATCCAGGGGAGAGTTGCGGGCGTTTAGTTCGGATCTATAGCAGGAGGAGACAGGTCGAGTGTGATGACTGAATTCTTCGTTCGTTTATTTACAAAGGCGGGCCCCGCCTGGCTTGTGGGGAGGTGGGCATTTCACCCTATCGCCGCCTGTCGGGCGAGCGCGACACCCGGGCTTCTGCTTGGGTTTGGGTCGGCGGTGCGATGTCTGTCGCAGACCGAGGCCTTCCTTGTGTCGCTTCCTGTCGTATCGTATCGTATCGTATCGTATCGTATCGTATCGTGGTGTCTGCGCGGAATCGGTTTTACGATCATCACGCGATTGATTGGATCTTGCGTTGGAGATCAAGGCGATTCCGGATTTCTGCACTCGCAGCACTTTGTTCGAGATGTGGGAGGGGAGTTGCCGTCGCAGTCAAAATTGCTACCCGGGCCGATGGCCCGGCAGTTACACGCAGAGCTACCAGAGCTACCAATGCAAGCGGCATTTGGATTGACCAATCTGCAAATTTCATCGCATTCATCTTGGCCCTGTGGTCCGTTTCCGCAACCTCTGCCAAAGACGTTGCATGCTGCGTTGTCACCTCCAATGGACTTGCAGAAATCCGTGACAGGAGGCGGAGGAGGAGGAGGAGAAGGATATGATGGTGGTGGAGAAGTAGGAGAAGGAGGAGGAGAAGGAGATGGTGGCGGAGGAGGAGGAGGAGGATCTACGCAACCCAGCGGATCGCAAATTCCCTCGGCAGTGCATTGACCTGCATTATCACATGTCGGGCCTGGTGGATAGCCATCGAAGAAGCAAGCGGTGTCAGGTTCAGCGTTGACCGCCTCGCATGTAACGTCGCCGTCCGCATGTGACGTCAGGCATTTTCCAACCTTACAAGGACCTGTGATTGATGGGCTATCGCAGCACGTATCGAGCGGAAGGTGGTTGATGCTGCAGCTTGCGTCAGGATTGCAAGTGCAAGGCACATCCGTGTCAATGCAGGGATTGCATGGTGTTACCATCCCATCGCAAACTGTTTTAGCAGGGACGGAAGGGTTCAAACAACTCCGATCCTTTGCGCACGGGCAGCCATCGTGGAGGAAATTCTTTTCGCACGTGAGAGTAGCGGTCCCGCCTCTCGCGACTTCAGTGACACAGATGCAAGGATGGTCGGGGTCAACACAGACGTCGACATAGGGATCGTAGCCGCAATAATCGCAAGGGCAACCTTCATCGCGAGGGACTGCGTGAACATGTTTGAAGGTCAGCGTTCACGGGGAAATTGTATTCTTCGTTGACTCACTTGGTTTGCATTCTCCGGAGTAGCAGCGGCCGATGTTTGGGTCGACGCTGTTGCAATCTACTGGGAACGGTTCAGGGTAAGGAGCACATGGGCCGTCCTTGTCGCCTGCGTTGAAGTTTGCCAGGGAGGTTCAGTCAGCGCGGCGGGAGTAAAGCTTCGACTGCACTTTACCTTCGCAGACGCACTTGCCCTGCTTCGGCCAAGTTTTGTCCGTGTACCTGCGTGATGTCTCGCACGCTGTGTGCTTGCAAGGGTACATGGTGTGACAATCTTCGTCGGTGTCGCAGTACGCTTCCGGCTCGCACCAGTCGGGTTCTTCATGCTTCCCGGGTTTGTAGGGCTTCTCGGGCTTCCCGGGCCTGTAGGGCTTCTCAAGCTTCGCGGGCTTCGTGGGCTCGTAGCGTCCTCGCGAGGCTGCGGCGGTGTTGGCGCTCGCGCGGCCGGAGCCTGGGCGCTCCGCCTGCTGGGTAAGGGTCTGAGCCAAGGAGGGCTCGGGCGCGAGAGTCAACGCGGCGAGTGCGATGATCGCGATGAGGGTACCGGCGCGGGACATGGTGATCATGTGTCGCGCGTTCGCTTGGAGACGGCTGGCGGTGGGGACTGCGGGTGGCGGGCGGCGGGCGCGCGGTGCGTTTGTGTGGCTCCCCGCTCCTCGGGGGACCGTTTTTCTTGTGTCCTTCTTTCACCGTCCCCGATCTGGGGTACCTGCGAAGGTAACTTTTACCGAGGAGCTCCGTTCGCCGACTCCGAGAGAGGGTTCCTCGTGTGCTGATATCCGGACTCGCACTGAACGCGAGCACACTCTACCCTCTCAACACGCCCGACATCACCCATAAATCATGAACCGAGTCTTTGCGATCCTCCTCGCGCTGATGGTCATCGTCGCGCTCCTCGAAAGCGGAGTGCAGGCCAGCGAGACCCGAGGTGTCCCGCGTCCCGCCTCTCCCTCCCCTCTCTCCTCTCGACACAAGCACAAGAACAAGCACAAGAACAAGCACAAGAACAAGCACAAGAACGAATCCCACCACGGCATCGAGCATGGATCTCACCACGAGACGGAGGACGAATTGGAACACGGGACCGACGGGATCGCTCCAGCAGGCTCCACCGACACCTGCAGCTGTGTCGCTGCCTGCATTCAGAGTTGCTCTTACACTCCCCCGTGAAACCAAGGAACGCGAGCTTTGAGATACGTTGGATCACTTTTGTCAATGGAAATGTTGACTTCTAATAACGAACCGCGCGAACGAACGGACGGGGGCGGCTTACGTTTGCTTGCCCAGCAAGAGCCAAGCCTCCCGACACCTCGCCGCCGCGAACCTGACGACGCGCTTGGGATCGTCCAACGCCGCTACCGACGCCCTCTCAACCGCCCTGCGCTGAGGATACACCACGGAGAACGGCAGGGACGTCGCCGCCACCAGAGCATCCAGCGCTGTCTCCCTCACCACCAGCGACAGCGTCGGCGACCCAGCCAACGACCCCGGGGGTTTCCTCGCAGCCGACGACCCGATGCGACACAACGCGCCGATGATAGCCCCGGCGTGTTCCTCCGCGTGTAAAGCCAGCGTGTCCCTGCCGCGCGGGTCCGATAGAAACGCCGCGGTCATCGTGATACTACCGGCGAGGGCGTCCTTGTCCGCAAACGGCGTCGATTGGTCCGCGAGCGCGTTGATAGCCTCGGCCAGCACCGGCAGGATCGAGTCGCCCGACTGAAGCACCGCGGAGATGGGCGCGTGGCGGGCGAGGTGAACGAGCGCCGACAGATGCGCGGGCCTGTGATCGGGGTTGGTCGTCGCCTGGCCCGATCGCGAGGATGGCTTGAGCGCCGCCATCACCGCGGGCACGGTCTGGGTGAAGAACCGCTGTCGGAAGAGTTTCTTCTCCGATCCGTGGCACTCGCGGGTGAGGCCCGGTCCGCCGCCGCCGGGGGACATCGCCACCCCGAACGCGCGCGCGGCCCCCGCGGCCACCTCACGAGACGGCGACGATAGCGCGGTGACGAGGTCCGCGGCGAGTTCGGCCGCGGCTGGGTCCGCGCGCGCGGCGAGCGCCCGAAGCGTAGCTCCGACGGCGGCGACGCCCGCGGCGGCGCGGAGGGAACCCGTCAGCCCGGCGTCCGCAGCCGCCGTCAGACCCGATCGCGGGCCCAACGCTCCGGACGCGCCGAGCTTGTGAATCAGGGACGACAGCGCCTCCGTCGCGGAGCGCGCGTCGTCCTCGTCCCCTCCTCCCACCGCGCGACTCACCAGTCTCCGCACGAGGTCCTCGCAGTTTGGAAAATCCGTCGACTTGCCCGGCGACACCCTCAGACCCGCGACGGCGGCGCAGGCGGCTCTGAAGCACGGACCGCCGCTCATGATCTCCCCAGCGTCATCCACGAGAACCCCAACCTGATGTGCGTCCCCGAGCGCCGCGGTCGCCGCGCGGATGAGCCGACACGCGTCGGCGTCGTTCCCCGCCCCCGGCGCCGTTTCCGATCGCATCGCCGCGGCGATGTCCCTCGCGGCGGCGTCCTCCTCGCCGCCCCCCGCCGCGGTGGACGGGTCCAGCGCGGCGCTCTGCAGCATGCCGGGTACCGAGCCCGACCCCGACGACGCCGTTCTCGGGACGGGCCCCGCCATGGCGTCGACGAAATCCTTCCAGAGGGGTTTGGTCCACACCGGGTCCGGCCGGCGGGCGCCGCCGAGGCGGGACCAGAGGGTGGTCACCGCCACCCGCCTCGCGTCGGCGGAGGCGGCGGACACCCGCGCGAGCGCGGCGAGCGCGAGAGACGCGGCGTCGCCGTCGCACGCGGCGCACAGCCTCGGTACCGCCGTCTTCACCGTCGCCGCCGCCACAGCCGGGTCGGACTTGGACGACGCCGCCGCGGCGAGCGCCTCACCGGCTCGGACGCGAAGGTCGGTGCGCGGGTCGAGGTCCGCGTCGGATGCCGAGGCGTCGGTCTCGAGGGACGCGTCCACGAGGGCGTTCAGCGCCGCGCGCGCGCCGTCCTCGCCCGGGAGCCCCGTGCCCGCGGGGAACGAAAGGAGCGTGCGAAGCCCCGCGATGCCGAGGATGCCGCCGTTGTCCTGCGACTCCTCCTCCTCCCCCTCCTCCTCCTCCGTCTCCTTCTCGTTCGCGGCGGCGGGTTCCGGCTTCTTCTCCTCCTTGACGCGAAGCGCGGAGGTGCCCTCGATCCGCTTCGCCGCCGCCGCCGCGAAGAGCCCGACGAGCCGAGCGCCGACGTCCCCCAGGACCGCCGCGGGCGACGCATCCGCGGATGCGTCCGCGCCGGCGAGGGCGCCGTCGAGGGCACCGCACGCCGCCGGCGTGGCCAGCACGAGCCCCAACGGTCCCGCACCCGGTCGCACGCGGGTCGTCTCCCCTGCGGGTCCCACCCCGGCCGCGTCTAGCAACGGCGCGAGGCCGAGGGACATCGCCGCCGCCGCGGGCTCGGGACCCGCCGCGGCAATCGCGCCGATGATCCGGCCGGCTCCGGCGACGAGCGCGTGGCCGCGTCGCGTCACGTCCGCCGCCGCCGCCGCCGTCGTCGTCGCCGCCGCGCCCTCGGCCGCGCCGTCTCCGGACCCGCCGCAGCACCCGCCGCCGCCGCCGCCCTCGACGCGCCCCTCGCGCTCCCCGGACCCGCCGCAGCACCCGCCGCCGCCGTTTCCGGTCCCGTCGACTTCCATGGCTGTACCTGTACCTGTACCTGTACCTGTACCCGTACCTGTACCCTCGCCCCTGAGAGCCTGCGCGGCGTCCTCGAGGCACGGATCCGCGAGAGCCAGGGCGACCAACTCGGCTCCGCCCCACTCGGACGCGAAAGCCCTCGTGGCCCACCTCGCGGTTCCCTCCGCGGTGAGCTCCGGACCCGCGGGCGGATGCAACAGCAGGTTACGCAGGCGCGACCACACGTTCCTCACGTGCGGCGACATCCCACGTCTCCCGAACGCGGCGCCGCACGCGATCAACGTGGCGAGCGCGTCGTCGATCGTCTGGGGTTTCTTATCGGGCACGAGGCTCTCCAGCACGTGCGGCACGGCCCACGGCGCGAAATCGCCCGCCGCGCACATGGCTCCCCGCAGCGTCGCCGCGAGCTGTTCCCTGGTGACACGCACGGAGTCCCCGGGCGGCGGTCGGAACGACACCGGGAAGTACGCGGCGACGACGTCGTAGAGTTCCTCCGCCGCCGAGGCGAAAGCCGCTCGCCGCTTTGCGACGCCAGCCGTGTCGTCGGTTTTCACGGTTTTCGAAGGACCCGCGATTGCTCCGCCAGCTGTGTCGCCGCAGAAGGCGCGGGGCAGCGCGGTCCACAGCTCGCACAGCAGCAGGACGTTCCTCGGGTCCTTCTCCCCGTCGCACGCCGCCACGACGCTCTCGATCTGTTCCGCGGGGTTCGCGGATCCGAGCGGCGGTCCGTCGGCGAA
>Ga0181571_10003116_pt1 | contig 12415 bp, 8 predicted proteins | sample 101ome_17_FD_132440 | JGI IMG/M metagenome (GOLD analysis project Ga0181571, IMG submission 132440) | Coastal salt marsh microbial communities from the Groves Creek Marsh, Skidaway Island, Georgia - 101407AT metaG (megahit assembly) | ecosystem: Environmental > Aquatic > Marine > Intertidal zone...
GTGATGCGCGACGACTTTATCACCGCTAATTGGGAAGCTGCGGCCAAAGCACGCAAACCGATCATCGCCGCTGTGGCGGGTTATGCGCTGGGCGGCGGCTGCGAGCTGGCCATGATGTGCGATTTTATTCTGGCCGGCGAAAATGCCAAATTCGGCCAGCCGGAAATCAATTTGGGCGTCATTCCCGGCGCCGGCGGCACACAGCGTTTGACGCGTTTTGTCGGCAAGTCAAAAGCCATGGAAATGTGCCTGACCGGGCGTATGATGGACGCGCAAGAAGCCGAGCGTTGCGGATTGGTGTCGCGCATTATCGCCGATGAGGATTTGGTTGGTGAAGCGGTGGATGTGGCACAAAAAATTGCTGAAAAATCCCTGCCATCCGTGCTTACGGCCAAGGAATGTGTCAATGTCGCTTATGAAACCGGCCTCAAAGAGGGGGTGCATTATGAGCGCCGCGTGTTTCATGCGCTATTTGCTTTTGAAGATAAGGCCGAAGGCATGGCGGCGTTTATTGAAAAGCGCCAGCCGAAATTTTCCGATAAGTAAATCCCCCTGTCAAATGGCGCGACATTTAAGTTGACGGGTGGCCTTGCCGCCCCTATAACGCGCCACATATGAACGCTTTCGGGCGTAATTTACGAGATTGATAAGGTTGGAACATGGCCAATTTGAGTTCATCAAAGAAAATGGTGCGGAAGATTGAACGTCGCACGGCGCGCAATCGTGACCAAAAGTCGAAAATGCGCAGTTTTATTCGCCGCGTCGATGAGGCGATTGCCAGTGGCGATAAAGCGGCAGCCGAAACCGCGTTGCGGGATGCCCAGCCCCTGATTGCGCGCGCCGGTCGCAAAGGCCTGATGCATAAAAAAACCGCATCGCGCAAAGTATCGCGTCTGGCCAAACGGGTCAGCGCCATCGTCTCATAAGAGTGTCTGATTGTGGCCTCTCAGCGTGAGGCTCAATAATCCGCAATCCTATTCGACAGAAAAAATTGTAATTTGCAAAATAGCCCGACGGAATTTGCGTCGGGCTTTTTCTTTTTTCGCGATTCGCAAAAAAATTTTAAAAAAAAAGCAAAAAAAATCGCTGTTCTCATTTTCTTCCCGTTGTCAGCTTGGCTCCTTATTTGTAGTGTCATTTTATCGCTGAAGGCCGCAGTTTGGCTGGATTTTTGGGGTAATCAAAAATTCACGAAACAAAACAAAGGCCTAGGCGATTGGAGGGGACTTTGTCGGCTCGCCCATCCATTACAAAAGGATGGCAGCCCAGGAGGGAGCGGTTCGGATTAGGAAACTGATGACAGGCTCGGGAAAAATTTCGAGCGCCGAGAAAAGAATTTCACGGTCAGTATAGGTTTTTCAAAATCGGATTTTCAAAAACGCTTCTTGAATAAGATGATTTGCTGATGTCGCTCAGGCGATGAATTGGCGACCTCCCCATCTTATGGCCATGACATGCAATGTGTCATCGGTTGGGCGAAATGATAGACGCGGTCTTTACAGGGGCGCGAGACAGGATACGGATGATGGCGGACGCAAACGGTGAGGCCGAAAAAGACAAAAACAAGTTTGCAGATTCTTCGCAATTAAACGCGCCCGATGCTGCGGCGCGCCAGAACGATAAGAAGGATGAAGCGCTGGAAGCGCTGAATGCCCAATGGCATAAAGTGCGCTCGCGTTTGCGCGCTGAATTGGGCGAGGCGACCTTTAATAGCTGGTTTAAATTATTGGAAGTGGCGGGCGCGCAAAAAGGCCGTGTCGTCCTGCATGTGCCGACGCGCTTTGTGCGCAGTTGGATTGAAGCGCATTATCTGACGCGCATTCGCGATCATTGGAAAGCCGAAGATGCCAGCGTGCGGCGTATTGATATTGAATTGCAGCCGGAATGGGTGCCGAGCGAGAAAAAGCCTGAAATACGCGAACAAAAAGCCGTGGCGCCGCGCCGCGCTGCCGCGCCGCCGCAACCCCGTGCGCCCCTGCCCGATATGCCGGAGCCGATTGGGCGCGATGATTTGGGGGCGCCTTTGGACCCGCGCTTTACCTTTGACAATTTCATTGTCGGCAAATCCAATGAGCTGGCTCATGCCGCCGCCCATCGCTTGGCGGAAGGCGATGGCGTCGCTTTCAATCCGCTATTTCTTTATGGCGGGGTCGGGCTCGGCAAAACCCATCTCATGCATGCCATTGCATGGGAAATTCGCCGCCGCACGCCGGAGCGCACCGTGCTTTATTTATCGGCGGAAAAATTCATGTATCAATTTATCCGCGCTTTGCGCTTTAAGGACACAGTGGCCTTTAAGCAGCAATTTCGTGAAGTCGATGTGCTGATGATTGACGATATTCAATTTATCGCCGGTAAGGATTCCACTCAGGAAGAGTTTTTTCATACCTTTAACGCGCTGACCGACCATAACCGCCAAGTTATTGTCTCAGCCGATCGCTCGCCGACCGATTTGGAAGGCATTGAGGAGCGCATTCGCTCGCGTTTGGGCTGGGGTTTGGTGGCCGATATTCACCCGACCGATTATGAATTGCGCCTCGGCATTTTGCAGGCCAAAGCAGAAAGCCTGTCGCGGCGCACTGATGGCAGTGCCGACGGTGCGCGCATTCCGCAACCGGTATTGGAATTTTTGGCGCAGCGCATTGTCACCAATATTCGCGAGTTGGAAGGCGCGCTCAATCGCGTCATTGCCTATGCCAGTTTTGTCGGCCGCCCGGTGACGCTGGAAATGGCGCAAGATGTGCTCCGCGATTTGCTGCGCGCCTCTGACCGCCGTGTCACCATTGATGAGATACAACGCCGCGTGGCAGAATATTTCAATGTCAAAATGGGCGATATGTTGTCGGCGCGCCGCGCCCGCTCCGTGGCCCGTCCGCGCCAAATCGCCATGTATTTGTCAAAGCAATTAACCACCCGCTCCCTGCCTGAGATTGGCCGCAAATTCGGTGGCCGCGACCATACGACGGTCATTCATGCGGTGCGCAAAATCGAACAATTGCGCGAAGAAGACCCGGCTTTGGACGAAGATGTCGATCTGCTGCGTCGCATGCTCGAAAACTAGGCTTTTCCAAGCTTTTGCGTGCTGCACTTTATTCGGGAAAAAGCATCTTTGCGGGCAAAAAAACTGCCCCTTTAAGGCCGTGTTTCTGCTATATTTCTGACAAGAGATTCGCCGGTTTTCGGGCGCTTTCTTTTGCTGTTGCGCACGCCCTATGGGCCGCTTTTCAGCAGTCAAGCAAAGCGCAAACCATTTGTGATGATGAGAGGGTGACATGAAAACAATAATTGAACGCAGCGATTTATTAAAAGCGTTGAACCATGTGCAAAGCGTTGTAGAGCGGCGTAACACCATCCCCATTCTTTCCAATGTTTTGCTGGAGGCCGATAATGGCGTTTTGGCACTGACCGCACCCGATTTGGAAATCGAAATGCGGGCGCGCGTGGAAGCGGAGATTGTGCAAGCGGGAGCGATTACTGCGCCGGCGCATATGCTTTATGACATTGTCCGCAAATTGCCCGATGGCGCGCAAGTGGAACTGGCAACCGATGAAACCGGCGGGCGGCTCAATCTGGTCGCCGGCAAATCAGCCTTTACTTTACAAGCCTTGCCGCGCGAAGATTTTCCGGCCATGGCGCAAGATGAAATGCCGGTGGCCTTTGCCCTGCCGGTCAATGATTTGCGTCGCTTGATTGAAAAAACCCGTTTTGCCATTTCGGTAGAAGAGACGCGTTATTATTTGAACGGCATTTATCTGCATGTTTTGGAAGATGGCGGGGCCAATTTGCTGCGTGCCGTGGCAACCGATGGCCATCGTTTGGCGCGGGTGGAAATGGCGCAACCGGTCGGCGCCGATAATATGCCGGCCGTCATTATTCCGCGTAAAACCGTGGGCGAAGTACAAAAATTATTGGAAGAAGCCGAAGGCGAAGTATCGCTGCAAGTGTCGGACACGAAGATTAATTTCGCCTTTGCCGAGATTGTTCTGACCTCCAAGCTGATCGACGGCAAATTCCCCGATTATACGCGCGTCATTCCGTCCGATAATGACAAGACGCTGAAGCTCGATGCCAAAAGTTTTGCGCAAAGCGTTGACCGCGTCTCGGCCATTTCCAGCGAGAAATCGCGCGCCGTCAAATTGGCGCTTGATAAGGACAGTCTGGCTTTGTCGGTCTCCAATCCCGATAGCGGTTCGGCCAATGATGAATTGAGCGTCGCTTATGCCGCCGATGCCATGGAAATCGGTTTTAACGCCCGCTATTTAATGGATATTACCGGCCAGTTGGACGGTGAAACCGCAACTTTTGAACTGGCCGATAGCGGCTCGCCCACTTTGGTGCGCGATGATGAAGACGCGCAAGCGCTTTACGTTCTCATGCCGATGCGGGTGTAATGGCGGGGGTTTCCGCCAGTCTCGAACAACCACAAGATTATGTGGCGCCGGCGCGTGCCTTGGCGCCTCATATTGAAGCTTTGCGGCTGACCCATTTCCGCTCGCATGAAAATCTGACGCTTGATTGCGCGCCGCGCGCCATGGTGCTGCTCGGGGCCAATGGCATTGGCAAAACCAATGTGTTGGAAGCTTTATCCATGCTGGCCCCGGGGCGCGGCCTGCGCGGTGCGGCATTTGACGATATGCGCTTTGAGCGCAGCTTGGGCTGGACGGTGAGCAGTGATATTGCGACGCCTGACGGGCCGGTGCGCGCCGGTATTGGTTGGCGCGACGGGGCGCGCCGTGTGCGCATAGACGGGGCCAATGGCAAGATGGATGATATCGCCCATATGCTGCCACAGCTTTGGCTGACCCCGGCCATGGACCGCCTGTTTGTCGACGGGGCGAGCGGGCGGCGCAAATTTCTCGATCGGTTTGCGCAAAGCCTTGATGCCAGCCTGACAAAATCTTTGAATGCTTATGAAAAAGCCATGCGCGAACGCAATCGGCTGTTGCAGGATAATGGCGGCGCACAAAACGGTTGGCTCGACGGGTTGGAAGAAGCCATGGCGCTTCATGGCGTGGCCATTGCGGCGGCGCGGCTGACCGCTTTGGATGCATTGGCGGTTGGCTTGGCAGCGATTCCCGAAGCGGCGTTTCCGCGCGCTGAGATTGCTTTATCGGGCACATTGGAAGCGTCTTTGCGCACGCAATCAGCACTTGAGGTGGAAGATCGGTTTCGCGCTCATTTGGCCGATACGCGCGCGCTGGACGGCGCGGCGGGGCGTTGTTTGGACGGCCCGCATCGCAGCGATTTGCAGGTTCATTATGCGGCCAAAAACATGCCTGCCGCCGATTGCTCGACGGGTGAGCAAAAGGCGCTTTTGGTCGGCTTGATTTTGGCACAAGCGCATTGCGTGGCGGCGCAACGCGCCGCCGTGCCGCTTTTGCTGCTCGATGAAGTGGCCGCTCATCTCGATGCGACACGGCGCGCCGCTTTGGCGGAAATCTTGCACGCTTTGGGCGGGCAAAGCTGGATTACCGGCACGGATGAACAATCTTTTGACGGCTTTGACGCGGTGTTTGGCGATGATTTTGCCGCCCTGCAACTGGCGGCGCATCAGACACTGTAACGGGAAATGTGACGGGTAATGTAAAACGGGCTGGCAGCCATTAGGGGAATGAGACAATGAGCGATACACCGGAAAGCAATGAAACGGGCGAACCGCAAGACGGCGATTATGGTGCTTCTTCCATTAAAGTCCTGAAAGGGCTGGAAGCGGTGCGCAAGCGCCCGGGCATGTATATTGGCGATACGGATGACGGCACCGGCCTGCACCATATGGTCTATGAGGTGGTCGATAATTCCATCGATGAGGCTTTGGCCGGTCATTGTGATGAGGTTTCGGTGCGCCTCAACGCCGATGGCTCGGTGACGGTGTCGGATAATGGCCGTGGCATTCCGACCGAAATGCACCCTGAAGAGGGCATTTCCGCCGCGCAAGTCATTATGACGCAATTGCACGCCGGCGGTAAGTTTGACTCCAATAGTTATAAAGTCTCGGGCGGTTTGCACGGGGTCGGTATTTCCGTCGTCAATGCGCTGTCCGATTGGCTGCGATTGACCATTCGACGCGACGGCAAATTACACGAAATGCGCTTTGCGCATGGCGAGGCGGAAGCCGATTTGGCGGTCATTGGCGATGCCGAGACGACCGGCACGGAAGTGACGTTTCACCCGTCTGATGCGACCTTCACCATGACCGAATTCAGCTTTGACACGCTGGAGCACCGCTTGCGCGAATTGGCGTTTTTGAACAGCGGTGTCGGTATTGTTTTGGAAGATATGCGCCATGCCGAACCGCGCCGTGTCGAGCTGAGATTCGATGGCGGCTTGGAGGCTTTTGCGCGCTATCTCGACCGCAATAAAACCACTTTGATTGACACCCCCATCACGCTGCAATCGGAGGCTGATGATATTGGTGTCGAACTGGCGCTGTGGTGGAATGACAGCTATCACGAGACGGTATTGTGCTTCACCAATAATATTCCCCAGCGCGATGGCGGCACGCATTTGGCCGGTTTTCGCGGCGCATTGACGCGCACGGTCAATAATTATGCCAATCAATCGGGCATTGCCAAAAAAGAGAAAGTTTCATTAAGCGGCGATGATTGCCGCGAAGGGCTGACCGCGGTTTTGTCGGTCAAAGTGCCGGATCCGAAATTTTCCAGCCAGACCAAAGACAAGCTGGTGTCGTCAGAAGTGCGCCCGGTGGTCGAAAGCGTGGTCAATGATGTGCTCAATAATTGGTTTGAAGAGCATCCCAATGAAGCGAAAATCATCATCAATAAGGTGGTCGAAGCCGCCGCGGCGCGTGAAGCGGCGCGCAAAGCGCGTGAATTGACCAGGCGCAAGGGCGCGTTGGATGTCTCCAGCCTGCCCGGCAAGCTGGCCGATTGTCAGGAGCGCGATGCGTCGCGTGCCGAGCTGTTTTTGGTTGAGGGTGACAGTGCCGGTGGTTCGGCCAAACAGGCGCGCAATCGCGCCAATCAGGCGGTCTTGCCATTGCGCGGCAAAATCTTGAATGTCGAGCGCGCGCGGTTTGACAAAATGCTTTCCTCCAATGAGATTGGCACGCTGATTACGGCGCTCGGCACGGGCATTGGGCGCGAAGATTTTGATGTCGAGAAATTGCGCTATCACAAAATCATCATCATGACCGATGCTGATGTTGACGGGGCGCATATTCGCACTTTGCTTTTGACTTTCTTCTATCGGCAAATGCCGGAAATTATCGAGCGCGGTCATCTCTATATTGCGCAGCCGCCGCTTTATAAAATTCGCCGCCAAAGCGCCGAAAGCTATTTGAAAGATGACGCCGCTTTGGAAGATTTCCTGATTGAGGCGGGGCTGGGCGAGGCGGTGCTGACTTTGGCGTCGGGCGAACAAAGAAGCGGCCCTGATTTGGCCGAATTGCTGACCCAGGCGCGGCTTATCAAATCCATATTGTCGGCCCTGCCGCCGAAATATCCGCAATTCATTATCGAGCAGACCGCCATAGCCGGTGCGCTGACACCGGATATTTTGTCAAAATCGGAATTGGCCGAACAGAGCGCACAATATATTGCGGCGCGCCTCAATCGCATGGCCGATGAGGTGGAACGCGGCTGGGAAGGCCTGCCATCGGGCGATGGCGGGCTGACTTTTGCCCGCGAATTGCGCGGCGTGCGTGAGGCCTTTAATATTGACGGGCCGCTGATTTCGTCAAAAGATGCGCGCGCCTTGGATGAGCTGGCGCCGGCGTTGCAAACCGTCTATCTCGATCCGGCCAAGCTGACCATTAAAGATCGTGATATTGCCATTAATACGCCGAGCGAATTGCTGGCCGCCGTGCTCGATCAGGGGCGCAATGGCGTCGCCTTGCAGCGTTATAAGGGTTTGGGTGAAATGAACCCTGAACAACTATGGCAAACCACATTGGATAAGGATGCGCGCTCGCTCTTGCAGGTAAAAGTGCAAGATGTTGCCGAGAGCAATGATTTGTTCGAGCAGCTCATGGGCGATGTGGTGGAGCCGCGCCGCGAGTTTATTCAGAAGAATGCGCTGGCCGTCGCCAATCTTGATATTTAGGCAAATGTCCCATGAGTGAGGCCGACCCGCCGCGACGCTTGCTGCCCCGTTTTGTTTATTGGGGTTTGGTCATGGCTTTATGGTTTGGCCTTGCTGTCGGTGTTTTGGTTTTCTATTACGCGCTTGATTTGCCGGACACGGATGATTTGTGGAAGACCGGCAGTCAACCCGAATTGAGCATATATGCGCGCGATGACGGTTTGGTGGCGCGCCGCGGGCGGCGCGGCGGACGGCCCATGCGGTTTGAAGATTTCCCGTCGCATTTGGTTCAAGCCGTTATCGCCATTGAAGACCGGCGCTTTTTTTCCCATTTCGGCCTCGACCCGCGCGGGCTGGCGCGCGCCATGGCGGTCAATCTCAGACAGGGGCGTTTGGCGCAAGGCGGCTCGACCCTGACCCAGCAATTGGCGAAAAATGTTTTCCTGACACCGGAACGCAGTTTCAAACGTAAAGTGCAGGAATTGCTGCTGGCCTTTTGGCTGGAGGCGCATTTTTCCAAACAGGATATTTTGGCGCTCTATCTCAATCGCGTCTATTTCGGCAGCGGCGCTTATGGTGTGCAAGCGGCAGCGGAAACCTATTTCAACCGCCCGGTGCAAAATTTGACACATGTCGAAGCGGCCATGCTGGCCGGTCTGTTGAAAGCCCCGTCGCGTTATGCGCCGACACGCGACCCGGCCGCCGCTGCACAGCGCGCGCGCATTGTCATTGCCGCCATGCGCGATGCCGGATTTATCAGCATGCAAGAAGCCAATATGATGGCGGCGCAAAATATCACCATCACCAATCGTTCCACCGATGGAGCGCATTATGCGGTCGATTGGACGCTCGACCAATTGCCCGGTTTTGTCGGCCGTCCGCGCGCCGATTTGGATGTCATGACGACGCTTGACCGGCCCATGCAATTGGCGGCGGAGCGCGCCATTAATCAGGTTTTGGCGGCGCAGGGCGAAGCGCGCCAAGCGGGACAAGCCGCGATGGTGGTGATGACACCGGACGGCGCCATTCGTGCCATGATCGGTGGCCGCGCCTATGGCAAAAGCCAGTTCAATCGGGCCGTGCAGGCGCGCCGCCAACCGGGCTCGGCCTTTAAGCCATTGGTCTATCTGGCCGCTTTGGAAAACGGGCTTGAGCCGGGCGATCGCTATCAGGATGCGCCGCTCAGCATTAATGGCTGGTCGCCGAAAAATTATGATGGGAGCTATCGCGGTGCGGTGACGGCGGGCGAAGCACTGGCACATTCATTAAATACGGTGGCGGTGCAAATCAGCGAACAAACCGGTCGTGACAAGGTGATCGATATGGCCCGCCGCCTTGGTTTAAGCGGTCGCCTGCGTGCCCATCCGTCCTTGGCACTCGGTACATTTGAAGTCAATTTGCTGCAATTGACCTCAGCCTATGCGCATTTTGCCAATGGCGGTCAACAAGTGGTGCCGCATATTATCCAAGCGGTCATCAGTTCTTCGGGGCAAATTCTTTATGATCGATTGACCCCGGTGTCGCTGCCGGTTGTCGATGGCCGCCATATTGGCGCGCTCAATAATATGTTGCGCGCGGTGATGACTGTCGGCACGGGCCGCGCCGCGCATATTGATGGGGTTACTTTGGCCGGCAAAACCGGCACCTCGCAAAATTGGCGCGATGCATGGTTTATCGGCTATTCAGGGGCTTTGGTGGTCGGCGTTTGGGTCGGCAATGATGACGGCGCGGCCATGGCGCGGGTGACCGGTGGCGGCTTGCCGGCACAAATATTTGCCCGCTTTATGGATGAACAAAAAGAACTGGCCGCTTCCGTGGCTTTGCCGGAAGGCGGCTTGCCCGCATCCGGCGGCATTGGTGGCCTGCTCCGCCGCCTGTTCGGTGATTAGCGGTTTGTGGCAAGCGCCTCGGCCAATTTCTCGGCCAATAATTCGGGCGTTACTGCATGGTCGAAATGTGCCATATAGCGATTATTGCCATCCATGAGATAAAAAAAGCTCGAATGGTCGACATTGTAATTGCCGTTTCCATCTTCCGCCGCGCCGCGCGCCGCATAAATCTTATAGGCCCTTTTGACGGCATCAATATCGGCTTGGCTGCCGGTCAGCCCGGTCAGGCGCGGATGGAAATAGGCCAAATAATCACGCAAGACAGGCGGCGTATCGCGTGCCGGATCGACAGAAATAAATATCGGTTGCAGCTTTTCATAGGCCGCTTCATCCCGTGTTTTTAAATTATCCAAAGCGCCACCCATAATATCCAGCGCGGTCGGGCAAACATCGGGGCAATAGGTAAAGCCGAAATAAATCAGCATGGGGCGACCGGCAAAATCGACTTGGCTGCGGCGCACGCCATGATGGTCGGTCAGGGCGAAAGCGCCGCCAATGGCTGCGCTCAATCGGCTTTCGGCCGCATTGCGCCCCTTGCCGCTGTCTTGCCCCAATTGCAAAATCAGCAGCACCACAATAGCGGCAAGGCCGAGGCTGGCAATGGAAAGGCTGATTTTAACATGACGGCTCATGGCAATTTTCTATCTGACAATGTCTGTGTCATTGGGTCTGCCTCATTGGCGGCGCACCGATTGCACTGGCGGGCTATCGGGTGGTTGCCGTTTCGTGTCAGGCGTTTATATCTTGAGGCAAAGGGGTATGCAATGCGCGACCATGGACCAATGAATTTTGATGGTGAATTTTCCAATGCCAGTGTCGGCGGCGCACCGGCCGTGCGTTTGCGCGTGCAAATGGCATTGCGCTGGATGGCGATTGTCGGCCAATCGGCTGCCGTGGCCTTGGTTTATTGGGGTTTTGGTTTTGACCTGCCCTTGGCGGCGGTGCTGGCTGTCATCGGTTTGGCGGTGGCCCTTAATCTCGTTTTGCAGCTGCTCTTGCCGCGCAACCATATGCTGACCGAGCAGCAAACGGCCTGGTTTTTGGCATATGATATTGCGCAACTTGCCTTATTGCTGTTTCTGACCGGCGGCTTGCTGAACCCATTTTCGCTTCTGCTTTTGGCGCCGGTAACAATTTCTGCCAGCATGTTAAATGCGCGCACAACGGGGCTTTTGGTTTTGCTTGCCGGTGTTTTGGCCTCGGCTTTGGCATTGTTCCACCAACCCTTACCCTGGCTCGGTGCCGCGCCGCAAATCCCAGAACTATTGCGTATCGGCATGTGGGGCGCTTTGCTTTTGGCATTGGTATTTATTCCCACTTATGTTTGGGGGGTCAGCCGAGAGGGGCGGCGCATGTCGGATGCGTTGACTGCTACACGGTCGGTTTTGGCGCGCGAGCAACGCTTATCGGCGCTTGATGGTTTGGCGGCGGCAGCGGCGCATCAGCTGGGTACGCCTTTGGGCACAATTGTGCTGGTCTCGGCCGAGCTGGCCGGGCGCGATGATTTGCCGGAAGGCTTGCGCGAGGACCTTGCCCTGATGCGCGAAGAGGCGCTGCGCTGCCGTGATATTTTGGCCGAATTAGTGAGCGAGGAAAGCGATCCTGTTGTGGCGCAGACCAGCCTGCGCGGATTGATGGAAGAGGCCGCCTTGGAGGCTGGTATGCATAATAAGGATATTATTATTTCCTGCCGTCCAAATGGGCTTTTGGCAACCGGCGAACCGCAACTTTTGCGGCAGCCCGAATTGATTTACGGCATTGGCAATTTGATTGAGAATGCAGCGGAGTTCGCAACTCAAAAAGTCTATGTCACGGCGACTTATTCAGCGCAGCAAATCGTTTTGGAAGTGGCCGATGACGGCCCCGGTTTTGCTTCCGATATTCTCACCCATTTGGGTGAGCCCTATACGTCATCGCGCAATTCGCGCAGCAATCAGCAAAATGATGAGTTTGGGCTGGGCCTGGGTTTCTTCATTGCCCGCACCTTGTTGCAGCGAAGCGGCGCCAATGTGGCGGCGCGCAATTTAAAGACAACTGAGCTCATTGACGGGGTCATGCCGGGCGGGGCGTGTGTGCGCATTGAGTGGCCGCGCGGGCGGCTTGAAGTCGATCCGTTTGGTGGTTGAAAAAAAACTGAGGCGTCCTATATCTAGGAAAGACAAAGGAAAGTCTCATGACAGCAGTGCAGCAAAAGATGGAAATTGATGAAACGGCCCTTGAGAACGCGCACCAAGGGGCACATTTATTGATTGTTGACGACGACCAACCATGGCTCAATCGCCTTGGCCGTGCCATGGAAAGTCGCGGCTATGTGGTGCATGGCGCAGCTTCGGTCAGCGAAGGCATCAAGCTCGGCAAATCGGTCAAGCCAGCCTATGCGGTTGTTGATATGCGTTTGGAAGACGGCAATGGGCTTGATGTAGTAGAGAATCTGCGAGCCGAAAATCCGGATGCGCGCATCATCATGCTGACCGGCTACGGCAATA
>Ga0181571_10003117_pt1 | contig 12414 bp, 10 predicted proteins | sample 101ome_17_FD_132440 | JGI IMG/M metagenome (GOLD analysis project Ga0181571, IMG submission 132440) | Coastal salt marsh microbial communities from the Groves Creek Marsh, Skidaway Island, Georgia - 101407AT metaG (megahit assembly) | ecosystem: Environmental > Aquatic > Marine > Intertidal...
GCATGATAGATAGTATGGATTTCAAATGAATTAATAACTTCAAAAACCTTTTCTTGATCCAAGATGTTTCCAAGAATTGGATAAATATCAATTTCTATAGAATTTTCTTTTAACTCTTTGTCTATAGAATATAAAGCAAACTCACTTAATTCAAAAATAACTAAAGCTTTAGGTTTTAATAAAGCTATTTGTCTACATAGTTCAGATCCAATTGAGCCCCCACCCCCAGTGACTAAAACATTTTTATCAGTAATATTTTTCTTTAAAAGCTCATTTTTTGGCTCTACAGGATCTCTTCCGAGGAGGTCTTTAATATCAATTTCCCTGAGATCATTAAGAGTTATATCCCCCTTAGCCAATATATCTACGCCAGGAAGTGTTTTTACTGAGATATTATTTTCTTTTATTTTCTCAATGATCTCTTTTTTTCTTGCTTTAGATGCTGATGGTATGGCCAATAAGATTTCATCGATGCTATATTTTTTAATTAATTCGCCGCAAGATTCAGAGCTATATACCTTCAATCCTCTAATCTTGTGCCCATGAAGTTCATTTGAGTCATCCAAAAATAATATAACTTTGTATAGTTGGGAGTACTCTAATGCTGAAGCTAACTGGATACCAGCATCACCAGCACCATAAATAATAACATTCTTGTAATTTCTATAGATTTCAGGTAATTTAAAGAATTTTGTATTTTTTAAAATCCTCCAATAAGCAAGTCTGATGCCACCAATAAAAGAAAATGATACAAGAGTGTTGATTATGAGTACAGATCTAGGAATTCCATTTTCTAATATGGTAAAGGCCAATAAACCCCATATTGAGGAAAAGAATACCGCTGACTTTAATACAAGCCATAAGTAATCTAAATTCAAATACCTGGTAACTAACCTATACATTCTCATCGACCAAAAAACTAGAACTCCAACTACTGGAGAAATGAGAATTAAAAGAAGGAGATTCTTTTCTGGCTGAAGCCAGTATCCTAACCTCAGTGAAAAGGAAAGATAAAGCGCAAAAACTAATAGGAATGAGTCAATAAATGCAAGAAAAATCTTTTTTTGAAATCTTGACAAACCTAGAAAGAAATTTTCAAAAAATATTACCAAAATATCTACTCTGGTATTTTATTTGAGCCAGGAGGTTTAGAGGGTTTCAGGGGTTCTTTTCTTGAGGCAACATTTATCAATTTCTCATCACAATTAAAACTCTTTAATTGTTCAACTACCCAATTTATAGCTAATTGTTTTTTGAATATAGCGACAACTGTAAAAAAAATTATTTTTAAATCAATCATTACGCTTTTATTTTCAATATAAAAAATACCAAGTCTACTTTTCCAAGGCCTGATAAGTCTATTGTAGTCCAAATCAGGATTGCTTGAATTTTTGAGTATTTCCCCTTCATCAGAAAAAACTATTGATGCGAAATCTGTTATTCCTGGCTTTTCACTGAGTAGTTTTTTTTCTACTTTTGTATAGTTTCTTGTCTCAGACTCAACATTTGGTCTTGGTCCCACAAGGCTCATATCTCCTGTGAGTACATTCCAAAGTTGCATTAACTCATCTAATTTATATTTTCTAATAATAGCTCCAATTGGTGTAATTCTATTATCATTAGAACTAGTTGAACTAACTCCGGTCTTATCAGCATTCAGAACCATCGATCTCAATTTAATCATTCTGAAAGTCTTATTATCTTTTCCTACTCTACTTGCAGAATAAAGAGGATTTCCTTTATCATTTATCCAAATTAGAAAAATAAAAGTCAATAGAACAGGCGAGAATATCAATAGTCCACAGAATGAAAAAACAATATCGAAAAATCTCTTAATCAAGACCTGTAAAACTCCTCAACAACATCGCAAACATAATTGACATCGTCATTAGAAACAAACATGTTTATAGGCAACATAATACAACTTTCAAAAAAAGCGTCGGTCTTTGGGAGATTTTCGGTAAAGCCAAGTTGAGTAAAATGATGAATTGCCTTACCGCCCCATTGAATCAAACTTCCTATTTCATTTTCATTCAAGAACAGCTTTAAACCGTCACGATTTTTAGCCGATAGTTCGTAATTTTGATAAACATCAAAATGATCTTCATTTGATGGTCCAGGAGGTAATTTTAATTCTTCAATTGAAGAAAGTCTTTGGTTGTATATTGTTGCTATCTCTCTACGTCTGTTAATGACTTCAGAATAATTATTTAATTTGTATTTTAAAATAGCCGCTTGAATATTATCAAGACGAGAGTTTCTTCCCCATCTTACAACATCTCCATTATGATTTCTGCCATGGTCATGAATCTCATAAATTTTATTGTAAAGTTTTTTGTCATTTACAAGAACTGCCCCTGCATCTCCAAGACAGCCTAAAACTTTGGCAGGGAAAAAACTAATATCTGCTGCTAGTCCAAATGATCCTGCATGATTGCCTTTATATGTTGCTCCAAGAGCTTGAGCAGCATCTTCTACAATAAATAAACCATATTTTTTTGCAATCTTTGAGATTGCATCCATATTGCATATTCGACCATTTAATTGAGTCGGCATTATTCCTACAGTATTATTATTAATAGCTTCTTCAATTGAAATAGGATCTATTAAATTATCATCGCCAATATCAACAGGGATCGGTATACCTCCAGCAACTTTTATTGCAGAAGCAGTAGCAAGCATAGTGTGAGAGGATATGATAATCTCATCACCTTTCTTGAGTCCTATCGCCTCTAGAAAAATTTCCATGCCATCTGTTGCATTTCCTACACCTACAGCGTAGTTACAACCAGAAAAAGTAGCAAGATCTTTCTCAAAATCATCCAGAGACTGTTGCATAATAAACCCCCCGGTTGAGGCTGTTTTATCTATTATTTGCTGCAGCTCATCTTTTTCATCAGACCATAGCCTAGGGTAATCAAAAAAAGGGACAGATCTTTTCATAGTTCTCCTATTAATTGTTTTATTTCAAAGATAATTTTATCAACATTAGGATAATATTCATCTTCAAGATTTTTACTAGTTGGCGCCGGAGAGTCCGGTAAAGCAATTCTCCTTGGGGTTGTCCTTAATAAACCAGGGTCAATATTTTCTACAACTCTTGAGATTACCTCTGCTGAGAAACCACAGGATAAAGATCCAGGATCAATAACTACAAGGTTCTTGGTTTTTTGAACTGAAGTTATAATCTTTCCATAATCAAAGGGATTTAATACCCTAATGTCAATAATTTCAGGATTTATTCCCATTTTTTCTAATCTGAGTATTGACTCTTTAGCAAGAAAAGTAGCATATCCAGATGCAACAATAGTTATGTCTTGCCCCATTTTTACGATCCTTGGCCCTTCTTTTTCTAAAACGATTTCTTTTGCAGGAGGGAGTTCATCTTCCTGGTCATATAGCCAGCGGTCATCGATATATATAACTGGGTCATCACACAAAACAGAGGCAATAAGCAAATCCCTGGCATCCTCTACAGAAGAAGGCATAACAACCCTAAGGCCTGGTACATGCGCAAACCATGCATGCAAAGCTTGAGAATGTTGCGCACCTTGCTCTCCACCTCTATTAATAATCGCTCGAATAGTAACGGATGGATTGGATTGCCCTCCAAACATATATGACCACTTTGCAGCTTGATTTACTATAGGGTCCATAGCATACAACATAAAATCCATTCTAGGATGGACAACAATTGGGCGCATACCACAAAGAGAAGCCCCAACCCCTGCTCCTGTGACTGCCGATTCTGAAACTGGCGTGTCTATAATTCTATGTTTGCCATATTTCTTATCTAAGTTAGTCATTGTATTACCAACATACCATGGACTCCAAAGCCCTTGACCAATAACAAAAACCTCAGGATAGTTGTCTAATAGATATTCAAAAGCATCTAGGATTGCTGTTCCATAATTAAATTGCTTCTTACACATTATCTTTATATACGTTATTGAGCAATACTTTAGCTTCTGGGGTCTTGTCATCTAAAGCTGATAACCAGGCTGATTCTATGCTCTTTTCAATTTTCTTCTCTAGTGCTGAATTCTGCTCAGGGGACCAAATACTATTTTCTATCATGGCTTTTGTCAATCTAGCAATAGGGTCCCTTTTCTTCCAATTTTGGATATCTTCTTTAGATCTTTCTACTCCAACATCAATATCCTCTCTCCAGTCAACATGACCATACCACCTATAAGTAACAAGTTCTATAACAGCAGGTTTGTTTTCTTGCCTCATAGAATCAACTAATTTCTTAGATTCTTTATAAATCAACTCTACATTATTGCCATCAAGCAGTTTATATTCAATTTCATTAGCTTTAGAAAAACGAGAAATTTGATTATTAGGCTGTCTTTGTGAGATATTCATATGACTAGCAAACAAGTTATTCTCAACAACAAAAAGAATTGGTAGATTATGAAGTGATGCAAAATTTAAACATTCATGAACAACACCCTCTTCAAAAGCACCATCTCCAATATAAGCAACTGCGATATCATTATTATCTTGCATTTTAGCTGCAAGAGCAGCACCAAGTGCAATGGATACAGTCCCCGCAACAATTGGAGTTGATCCAAAGAAACCGTTTTCTTTATCATAAAGGTGCATTGACCCACCCATTCCCCTGGAAAAACCCGTAATTCTTCCTAGTACTTCTGCAAAAAGTTTATAAATATCTAAATTAAGAGACAAGATATGTGAATGGGATCTGTGGGCTCCAAAAACTCTATCAGTTTTATTAAGATTTTCTGAAATTCCTACAGCAATTGCCTCCTGCCCAACACCTAAATGAACAGGTCCTTTAATAAACCCCTTCTCTTTTCCAAAGGCCAATTTTTGCTCAGCTTTCCTTATGGTTATTAATTTATTTAGAAATTTTATTAATCTCTCACTATCGCAGGAGTTTATATCCAAAGAGTCATGGAATTCAAGAGGGTCAGATAACTTTCCTAGATTATTCTTCATAAAATTAAACTTTATTTTTTCTTGCAACTATATCTTCAAGTACCTTAATAAATTTAATGTAATTTCTTTCAAAATCAAACTCTTTGTCATATAAATCTCTGGAATTGTTGAACATATTTTTTATATTGTTCTTTTTTATATGTGTCAAAAAATCTATAAGTTCTTCTGCAGAGCAGTATGTAAACCCTACTTTTTCTTTTGAAATTAATTTTTCTACTTCTCCATGAAGTGAAGACAAAATCGGAATTGAAAGCCTGAGGTAATCTATAACTTTATTTGGAATGGACATCATAAAATCATCAGAAGATTGATAAGGCGCAAGGGCCAAATCAGATTTTTTTAAAACCATATCTACTTTATCTGCATCAATCCAATCAAATACTTTGAAATTGTTTAATTTTTTTGAAATTTCTGTTAAGAAATTCTTTTGTTCACCATCACCAAAAAATAAAAAATTAATATCTGGTCTTATTTTAATTAATTCAAAAGCAACTTCTGCAACAACTTTAAAATCAAAACTTCTTGAGAATGACCCTAAAAAAACTATATTAATCGAATTTTCTTGAAAAATACCAAGTGTATCAAGCCAACTAGTTATTATAGAATCTTGTTCTTTACTCAATGTATTTTCCTTAGATGTCAAAGGCAGGATATAGGAGTCTTTTTCTGGAATATTTGCATAATTTTTAGCCCATTCACAAAATTCTTTCGAGATTGAGCAAATCAAATCAGCATTGCTAAATGTTTTTTTTGATAAAAAATATAATGGAGATAAAGCAATCCTGAGTATAGGCCGAAAAGAATTTCCAAAAACATTTGTGAAGATAATTGGCCATTGGTCCTTTATATCTATCACAATTGGTATATTCTTCTTCTTAAAAAAATTGGTTAGCACGTAAGAGGAAAATATAGGCGGGTACCCTATAAAAACCACATCAGGCTGAAAAGTTATTTTTTTTAGTTTTCTTTTTAAATTTATACCCAAAATACAGTGATCTACTATTCTTCCTATGCCTATATTTTTTTTATAGCCAGGACTATTAATAAGGATTGTATTATCTTGATAAAATTCTTCACAATTTTGAACGCGATGAATTTTCTTCTGATGAAAAAAATTTGAAGAAATCGTCAGAACTTCATTTTGGCCCATCTTGAGTAGGGAATTCTTTAGGTTCATTGCCCTCATTGGCTTCGAATTATTGTAATCGATACTTAGAGGTTCTCCAGTTTGAAAAATTAATACTTTCATGAGTCAGTCGAACTAAGATTAGCCTCAATGTAACCTGGTAAATTTCCACAATCAAAACGTTTCCCTTTAAACTTCACACCTATGACTTTGCCAAGTTTTGCTAGCTGATTTAACGCAGTAGTTATCTGAATTTCGCTAAAAAATGTAGAAGACTTCTTTTCGATATATTGAAAAATTTCTGGAGTAAATATATATCTTCCAATTACAGCGTAATTACTTGGTGCTATTGAAATCTCTGGTTTTTCAATTAAACCACTAAGTTGAAAAACGTCTTTAGATGCTTCTTTTTTATCAAAACTAACAATGCCGTACTGATTAACCCTCTCAGACGATATCTCCTCAACAGCAACTATGCATTTATCTGGATAATTTTGATAAACTTTTTTTAGTTGACCTATAACGCCAAAAGTATTTGGGCAATAATCGTCAGGAAGAATCACAGCAAAAGGTTCATCGTCAATTTGATGTGAACTTAGACTAATTGCATGTCCAAGTCCAAGCATCCTTTCTTGAAAAATATTTTTAACATTAATCTTATTTATAAGATTGTTTAATGTCTCAAGTTGTTCGTTATTGTAACTGGAGTCAATAGTGAAATAATTTTGAATTGCTTTTTTTGACTTGTTGGTTATAAAAATGATATCTAAAAAATCTGCATCACACGCCTCATCAATTGCATGATGTATTAATGGTTTTCTTCCAACAGGCAACATTTCTTTAGGAATTGATTTTGTTACTGGATAAAATCTTGTTCCTTTACCAGCAATGGGAAAAACACACTTAGACAATCTATTCATTGTAATTTTTTCAATTTGCTGAATAGTATCTTCTTACCATCCTCTACTCCGGGTTGATTATAGGTATTAATCTGAAGAAAGGCTCCAATACATGAAGTTAAAAGCTGAAAGCTATACATTAGCTTAGCAATATTATATTCATCGATTGTCGGAATTTTTATCATATCAATTGGGATATCATCCTGCATAAGAAGTGATTCCATTGTAGATATTGATTGCAACTTTAAGAGTGTATCCAAATCAACGTCATAAGCACTTGAGGAATTCAAGTCGGAGAACTTATCCTTTGATGTGATTTTTTGTTTATCAGAGCCGTCTTGATCAATTGTTATAAAAGTAATGGTTTTATTTCTTACCCCATCGCATATTAATTGCAGAAAACTATGTTGATCCTCAGGACCGGTAAGTCCGATAGGAGTTAAGCCTTGTCTTGTCTCATTAACATTTTTCTTTCCAAGAGATTCGGCCCATAACTGGACATACCACCTATTAAAACCTTCTAAGAAAGAAGAATAAGAAAAGAGAGTATTTATTGAAAACCTGGATTTATTTTCAACTATAAATCTTGCCTTCTCAAAAATATTTTTGTAATAACCACCTTGGGAAAAAAAATCATCATGTACTTTTCTACATCCAGATAATAACAGATCTATTTTAATGCCAACCATAGCTAGTGGAATCAGGCCCACTGGACTAAATACAGAAAACCTTCCTCCAATATTCTTCTTAATTTCAAAGAAAGGAATTTTATTTTTTGATGCGAATTTATGAAGGGGACTCTCAAGTTCACTGATAACTGTAGAATTCTTATTATTAATATCTACAAAATTGTCAACATGCTTTAATATTGCATTAACTTCTATTGTTTTGCCTGATTTAGAAACAACCACAAAATGCGAGTTTGTTAAATCAATTTTGGATAAGCAATTATTAATTTTTCTTGGATCACTAGTATCGAGAAAAACTAATTTCTTCTCATATTTGAATGTTGGATCGAGAAATTCAAAAATTGCTTTTGTGCCCAAACTTGATCCACCAAGACCAATAAGAACAATGTAATTTGCTTTGATTGATAAACAATACTTTTTAATTTCAGATATATCCTGAAATGGCAGATTGTAATAGCCAATCTTACTTTTTTCACCTTTGATAATAGTGAATATTTCATCATTTGATTTTATTTGATAAAAATTACGGGAATATTTCATTTACATTAATCATTTTTTTTAGTAGATTATACTTCCTTATAAATTCTAAAAATTAGATCATCATTATGAAGCTCAAGGTATATGTTATATCTCTATCTTCTTCGCATTCTAGAAGGAAGATTCTTAAACAACAATTTAATGATTTAGAACTTAAATTCGAACTAATTGATGCTGTTACACCAAGAGATATTCCTCAAGAACAAATTCATACTCTTAGCAAGCAATGGTTGAGACCGATGAAAAATACCGAACTTGCATGCTACCTCTCACACAAAAAAATATGGGAGATAATTTCAAATGATAATTTACCGTCTTTGATTTTTGAAGATGATGTTCTTTTATCAAAAAAGATTGTTTCACTACTTGAGTCAATATCCTTGATGAGACAGAATTATGATTTAATTAACTTGGAGAACAGAGGTAGAAGAAAATTCGTTTCTAGAAACTCTATCACTATTGATGGCTACCATGAACTTTTTAGACTTTATCAAGACAGGACTGGGGCAGCAGCTTATATTCTTTCAAAAAATGGAGCAATTAAGCTACTTGATCATGAAAGAAGAAATGGGGTCGCACTCGCTGATGCTCATATAACTTCCTGTAACAATCTTAAATCGTTCCAAGTCGAGCCAGCCGTCGCAGTTCAATTTGATCATTGTGACTTCTACAAAATTAACCTTAAAAATTTTGACTGCAATTCAATATCTCAGTCTACTGTTAGCTCAGCAAAAAACATCAAGGGAGGTGTGACCTACAGATTTAAACGATTAAAGTTTCAACTCCTTCTTGGCTTAAAGCAAATTATGCTAATCCCTATAAGTAAAAGAAGATATATAAAACTTATCCCGAATGATTTTCTGTAATAGTCGAATCATAAATGCCCAATAAAGCAGTGCTAATAAAAAAAATGAAAACTGCATTTATATGCTCTTCGCCAAAGGCTATATGTGAAATACCAAATAACAAATATCCTGATATGAGTACTAATCCCATTTGACTATATTTTTTAACATAAAAGTTTTGTTTTAAAACGCTGGAAAATCTTTTAAATGGAAGAAATAGCATAAAAAATAAAGCGACCAACCCTAGTATTCCTGATGAAACTAAGGTAGTGATATACTCATTATGAAGATGCGTATAGTCTTTGATATCATGCGCTTCAGTCGGGGCATATAAAGCTGCCGCTTGATTGGCGCTTCTATAACCATATCCAAATATAGGTGACTCTTTGAAGGCTTCGATACCTGCTCTCCACATCAGGAACCTTTCGCCAACAGAAGATTGATTTTCAATATTCGATAATGAGTCGCTTGTATTTTGCACTCCAAGATTAAATCTATCTTGCGCTGAAGGAATCATGAAAAATATAGCGATTGATAGAAAAAATAATCCTAACAATGAGAAAAACTTAAATTTAAAATCTTTAAAAGATGGGAAAACCAAAAAAATATAAATTATAAACATGCCAAATAAGGCGATCCATGACCCTCTGCTACCTGAACCTATAACTGATATAAGCCCAAGAATAACAGCAACTATGGAAAGAGTTTTAGAAGATTTTGACTCTTCACGAAAATTTAAAACTGAAAAAACCACAAAAAGAGCTGCAATATCAGCAAAAATGTTGGCATTTACCATTCCACTTGCCCTTACTACAGCCTTTTCTGAAGATAAAAACAACTCAAGTAGTGCTATTATTCCCATTGAAATTGAAGCAAGTTTTATACTCAAAATTTTGGTTTCGAAATCTAAAGTGCTCTTTAAAAGTGCGATACACAGAAATGGGATAAGAAGGTAATGAAGCTTCCTACCAAGATGAAAAAAATTTCCATCAAAGCCATGGTTAATAAATATTGAGAATGCATATATGAAAAAATATGAAAGAGATACAATTGATATTAACCTTGTTCTCTCATCATTAAGGGGATTTATTTTTTCAGTAAAGATTAAATAAATTCCATAAATAACTAAAATAAGCAAAATTAAGTTTCCAGTTATTTTGATCGTACCTATCAAAATCGGAAATAAAAATATTAGAATATTTATTAAATTTATGTCTTTCGATAGAATCTTCATTACAAAAAAACCAAAATTGTGAAAAAAAACTTTATTACAAACATAATTGATTCTGATTTAGAGGTTGGATTACATGAAAAAATTCAAACTCGTTTTCCTCCTGAGCCAAACGGATATCTCCATATAGGCCATGCAAAATCAATTATTCTCAATTTTGAGATCGCAAAATTTTACTCAGGACAATGCAATCTCCGTTTTGATGATACCAATCCTATCAAAGAGGATGCTACTTTTGTCGATCTAATTGAAAAAGATATTTTATGGCTTGGTTATGAATGGAGTTATCCAACTAAAAATAGTTCTGATTACTTTGACATTTTTTACAAGTCAGCTATTGAATTAATTGAAAAAAATTTGGCATATGTTTGTTTTTTATCAAACGAAGATATCAGAGAATATCGAGGAACACTAAAAAAGCCTGGCATTGATAGTCCATATAGAAATCAGTCGGTTGAGGAAAACCTTGACCTATTTCAAAAAATGTTTCGTGGTGATTTTAATGAAGGCGAATGTGTCTTGAGAGCAAAAATAAACATGTCTAGCAGTATTATTTGTCTGAGGGATCCAGCCCTTTATAGGATTATTAAAGCTGACCATCATATTACAAAAAACACATGGAAAATCTACCCAATGTATGATTTTGCTCATTGCATTTCTGATGCTATTGAAGGAATTACTCATTCGTTATGCACTCTTGAATTCCAAGATAACCGAAGGCTATATGATTGGATTCTTGATAATTTAGATGATTTTAAAATTCCTAACAGGCCACAACAATATGAGTTTTCAAGACTTAATCTTGAGTACACAGTAGTTTCTAAGAGAAAATTAAAATTGCTAGTTGAAAATAAACATGTTTCTGGCTGGGATGATCCTAGAATGCCAACAATTTCTGGACTTAGAAGAAGAGGCTATACTCCTCAGAGCATAAAAAATTTTGTGGATAAAATAGGCATCTCCAAAGTAGACTCAACTACAGATATAAAAATCCTTGAAGACTCCATTCGAGAAGATTTAAACTTAAAAGCCAAAAGGACGATGGCAGTTATCAATCCTATAAGAGTAATAATAGAGAATTACCCTGAAGATAAAATCGAAACAATTGAAGCGCCGATTCACCCTCAAAATGAATCTTTAGGTAAAAGAGAGATTTTCTTCTCAAGAGAATTATTCATTGAACGTGAAGATTTTTGTGAAATTGCCCCGAATGCAAAATACAAACGATTAAGTTTAAATAAAGAGGTTCGACTTAGAAATGCATATGTTATTGAAGCAACCACATTCGATACTGACTTTGATGGAAATGTAACCACAGTTTATGCACAATATGATCCCGAAACACTTGGCAAAAACCCTGCCGATGGCAGAAAAATTAAAGGTGTGATTCATTATGTTGAGGCGACACAAGCTATGAAAGCAGAATTCAGAATTTATGATAGGTTATTTACAACAGAGAACCCTGGAAAACATCAGAATTTTGAAGATTTTCTAAATCCTAACTCTCTAGATGTGTGTTATGGTTTTGTTGAATCAAATATGATTGGAGCTAAACTATATGAGGCATACCAGTTTGAGAGGAACGGTTATTTTTGTAGAGATGAAGACTCAGAGGCAAGATTAGTTTTCAATAAAACCGTATCATTAAGAGATAGTTGGGAAGGTTAATCTATTTTCTGTAACCATTTCTCAACTAAAGTAATTTCCTTTTGATTGGTAAGATCAATATGTAGAGGTGTAACTGAAACATAATTATTTTTTATTGCATGAAAATCAGTACCGATACCATTTTTAGCCTCCTTTCCATTTTCCCCAATCCAGAATTGGGAACAATCATCTTTGTCAGGATAAATGTTTTCTGACTGATGACGATTACCTAGAAATGTAGTTTGAAAACCTTTCACTTGACTTAGCTCTATATCGGGCACATTGACATTTAGAATCGTACTCGGTGAGAGTTCAGCAAAATGAATACTATTGATTAACTTATCAGTTATCTGCGCAGCGGTCTCAAAATAGACGCCACCCCAACTTGCAAGAGACACAGCCATTGAAGGAAGTCCAATAAATCTTCCTTCAATTGCAGCAGCAACTGTTCCAGAATATATCACATCATCACCTA